>NODE-307-length-17691-cov-6.15735_pt1 | contig 17691 bp, 17 predicted proteins | sample MGYA00139097_ERZ477577 | MGnify/ENA metagenome assembly ERZ477577
GAACGGTGCCGGATATCCCCTGAGCGGTTTTATCAGCCCGGATCACTTTGGCTACGATGCCGATCAGCCCCCCATCCCCTATGATCCCAAACGTGCCAGGGCTCTGCTCAAAGAATCCGGGTATGGTGGAGGCCTTAGTCTCACGCTGGACAGCCCCACCTCTCTACCCAACGAGGCGGTGCAATTGTCCCACGCCTTGTCCGAACAGATGAGCCGCATCGGTGTTGAAATTAACATCGTTTACACAGAGGATCGTGAACTTTATGCCAACAAGGTGAGGCGCAAGGAGATTCACGACATGTGCGTATTCGATTCATCACCCCTGAGTACATTTCGAGTGCTCAAGGAAAAGGTGGATGCACGGTTTGAAGGGTCATGGTGGCAGGGATATCACAACGCCGAAGTGGAAAAATTACTGGACAAGGCCAGGATCACCATAGATAGAAGCCGTCGCCAAGGGATTTATAAACAATGTTTTCGCCTGTTGAATGAAGATCCCCCGTGGCTGTACCTCTACAACTACATGAACATCACCTGCACGGCACCGCAATTTTCCGCTTGGCACCCACCTGCTCATGGTGTTATCGACCCCCGCTATGTGGAATGAAGGGGCGGAGGTGAATGATCTTTGACAAATCTAAATAAGCCTGTCTGGGGAGAAAATACTTATGACGCTTGAAACATGTACGATAGATGCTGACCGACTCAACTTTGAACTGGCTGAAATTGGAAAGATCGGGCTGGGGGATGAGGGCGGATATTACAGAGAGGCCTTCTCTCAGGCCGACATGGACGGAAGAGTCCTGGTGGAGGGTTTTATGGCAGAGGCGGGCATGTCCGTCAGCCGTGATGCCGCTTTGAATTCGGTTGGCCGCTATGAAGGCCAGGATGCTTCACTGCCGCCAATAGTTATCGGTTCACACACTGATACGGTACCCTGCGGGGGCAATTACGACGGTGTCCTGGGGGTGTTGTCCGGTATCGCCCTGGTCAGGGCCCTCTTTCAATCTGGAGTCAGGCTGCGACATTCTATCGAAATCATCAATTTTTCCGGTGAGGAAGCGGTGGCACCGGGAGGAACCTTCGGCAGCAGGGACTTGACCAGCCACTTTGACGAAGAGCTGTTGGATCAGACCGTTTACACGGGAGAAACCTTCAGGAACCTCCTGGAAAAGGTCGGTGTGAACATTGAAACCTTGAGTGCGGCAGAAAGACAGCAGGGGTCTGTTGCCGCCTATGTCGAGCTTCACATCGAGCAGGGGGGTATCCTGGATGAGAAGAATATTTCTGTGGGTGTTGTCAATGGAATCGTAGGATTCAGACGTTACCGGCTGGTGTTCCCGGGAGCCGCCAACCATGCGGGAACAACTCCTATGGATAAACGGGATGATGCCTTGATCAAGGCTGCCCGCTTTACTCTTGGAGTGAAAGAAACAGCTGAAAAATATGGAATTGTCGGAACTGTGGGAACTCTGGAAGTCAGTCCCGGTGCCCCTAACGTGATTCCTGGCAGTGTTGAGATAACCTTTGAAATGCGGGGCCTGGAAGATTCCGTCATAGATACAGCCCAAAAAGAGCTGAAAGCGCTCTCGGATGAGCTGAAAGCGACGTTTGATGAATATTCACACAAACCCCCGGTCATTTCAAGTGAAGGAATTGTCGGGGCGCTGGAGGCTGGTTGCCGTATGGCGGAACTTGATTATATTGTTATGCCAAGCGGTGCCGGTCACGACGCCAACCTGATGGCCTTGATATGCCCGATTGGCATGCTGTTCGTGCCCAACAGGGATGGAATCAGCCATTCCAAGGACGAGTACACCACGCCGGAAGCCTGTCTGAACGGCGCCAAAGCTCTGCTGCATGGAATAATAGAGTTGGATAAGCAAATATAAGCCTGCCCGTAAAAAGGGCAGAGAGGAGCAATATAATGACATTTGATCTACTGATAAAGAACGGTACCCTTATCTCGAGCGAGGGAGAACGGTTGCTGGATATTGCCATACGCAATGGCAAAGTAGCCGCCCTGCTGAGCCCCGGTCAGGATAGTACTGCGGGGGAGGTCATAGACGCCAGAGGGCTGCATGTGTTCCCCGGCATTGTTGATGGACACTGTCACATGAGAGACCCCGGCAGGATGGAAAGAGAGGACTTCTGGACCGGAACCCAGGCAGCTGCAGCAGGCGGCATAACAACCGTATGCGAGATGCCCATATCAATTCCTCCCGTTTACACTGCTGAGATCCTCAAACAGCGGGCAGCAACAGTGCAACCGCGAGCACTTATCGACTTTGCGCTCTACGGAACAGCCGGATTTGAGAACCTGGATGAAATCCCGGGACTCGCTGATGCTGGTGCTGTTGCATTTAAAACCTATCTTCACCCGGCAGAACCGGGTCGTGAGAAAGAGTTCACGGGGTTGATCTGTCCCGACTCAGGCAGTCAGTACGAGACCATGGAAGTTGTTGCCAAGACGGGCCTTCGTCATTGCCTGCACTGCGAGACAAACGAAATGATACTGATGTTTACCAAGAAAATGAAAGACAGCGGCAGAACTGATGGACTGGTGCACACGGAGAGTCGTCCGTCAGTGTGTGAAGACAGTTCTGTAGCCCTTTCACTTGCCATCGGAGCCGCGGTGGGTGCGTCTATGGTGATCTGTCACATGTCCAGCGCCGGAGCCGTTCAGCTGGTGAAGGAAGCCAAGGCCCGGGGAATAGATGTTATGGCCGAAACCTGCCCTTCCTATATTTTCATGTCTGATGAATACCTGAAGGAATTCGGCCCCTATGCGAAAAACAATCCACCGCTTCGATCAGAGGAAAATAGACGGAAACTCTGGGATTATATCAATGATGGGACCATGGATTACATCGCCACAGACCATTCTCCCTGGAGGCCGGAATCCAAGGACGGTGGCATCTTCACCGCCAACTCAGGAATGGCCAGCTTTGATATGTTTATGCCTTTGATGATTGATTCCATCAATCGGGGTGTCATCAGCTTCAGCAGGGCAGCAGCCATGCTCAGCGAAAAACCTGCAGAGGTTTTTAAACTGGGAGAAAAAGGTCACTTAAAACCCGGTTATGACGCCGACTTTGTATTGGTAAACATGAAGGGTGAGTTCGTTTTTGACATGAAAAAAAGCTACTCAAAAGCTGGTGAAACAATGCATGTTTTTGACGGAATGAAACTGTCTGGGAAACTGCAGTCAACATGGGTCAGGGGCACAAAGGTTCATGAAGATGGGAAAACCGCAGCTGAAGCCGGTTACGGTCGCTTTGTGAGGCCATAGCGATGATAGCACTGATTGCCCTCGGGCACTCCCCGCGACCTGATCACGAAGAAGTCTATGAGAACTTATTGCCGGGCGTTGCCCGCAAACTGGCGGGGGCTCTGGACGCATTCAGTTGTGATGAAGCCCGCAAGCTTGAAAACAAACAGGGTGTCTCTCCCTTGGTCTGCCTGCTCAATGACAATACCACGGTAGAGATTCCCCTCCCTGTTCTCTTCCCTTACATAAAGAAACAGATCGAAATACTGGCAGCAGCGGGTGCCGACCTGGCCGTGGTGCTCTGCTGCGGCGGTTTTCCCCGGTTTAACAGTTCCATTCCGGTGTTGCTTCCAGGTATGATCGTCCCGGCTCTGGTAAAGGCGACGTTTCCAGCTGGAAGGATAGGGATCATTGTGCCGAATCAAGCCCAGGAATCCGCTGCTGTTGATCATTGGAAAGAGCTCGGCGTCAAGGCAGAATCTGCAGTGGTCTTACCGTATGAAGGAGTGGGGTTTGAAGAAGCAGGAAAGAAATTCAGAAACCTGAAATGTGATTTGGTTGCCATCGACTGCATGGGTTTTAAAGAAGAACACAGGGATCGCCTCAGCAGAGACTGCGGCTGTCCCGTAATCTTGCCTAAAACCCTGGTGGCTAAAGTTGCAGGAGAGATGGCGGGGTAACGCCAACCTTACTATTAACATTTAATAGGATAAAACATGTTTGATGCAGAAAGAATGAGCCGTATTCCTTTTTCGGGAATTCGGAAGGTTTTTGAAGAGGTTCATAAAAGAGAATCTCAGGGACAGCACATTGTCAATCTTGGTATCGGCCGTCCCGATTTTGATACTCCTGAAAATATTAAGGAAGCGGCCAAAAAAGCTTTGGACGATGGACATGTGCATTATGCATCCAATTATGGGATTGAGGAACTTCGAAGGGCCATTGCAGACAAATTTAAACGGGATAATGACCTGACGTTTGATCCCAACGGTGAGATCATGGTCACTGTTGGAGCAAATGAAGCTGTTTTTCTGACAATGATGGCCTTTATCAATCCAGGAGATGAGGTTCTGGTTCCAGACCCATGCTGGCCTCATTATTCGCCCTGTGTGGAGCTGGCGGGGGGTATACCCGTTTCTCTTCCTGCTTATGAAGAGAATGATTTTAATCCCACAGCAAAAGATATTAATGATAAGTGCAGTGAAAAAACGAAATTGATTATTGTAAATTCGCCCCAGAATCCAACGGGAGCTGTCTATTCAAAAGAGACACTCCATGAAGTCGCCAGGATCGCCATCGAAAAAGATTGGATGGTGCTCTCAGATGAGATTTATGAACACCTGATTTATGGAGGAGAAAAACACTACAGTATCGCAGCGTTCCCTGGCATGAGGGAAAGAACCGTTACGATAAATGGTTTTTCCAAGAGTTATGCCATGACCGGCTGGCGGCTGGGATACGTCGGTGTCGACAGGGGCTTGATGTCCGCCCTGGTAAGGGCTCATCAATACGCCACTAATTGTGTCTCCACATTTTCCCAATACGGTGCCACAGAGGCCCTCCTTGGTCCCCAGGCTGATTTGGAAAATATGGTACAGGAGTTCTCTCGGAGACGCGATCTGGTGGTCCGGAGCCTTTCCGCCATGAAGCACGTTAGCTTCAGTGAACCGAAAGGGGCATTTTATGTAATGGTTAATGTTTCCGCAACAGGCAGAGAAACAGAACAGGTTGCTGACGAGTTGCTGGATGCCGGGGTAGCAGTGGTTCCCGGGACCAAGCTGGGGGAATATGGTCGTGATTTCATTCGTCTGTCCTATGCGAACTCTTATGAAAATTTAGAAATCGCCATGACCCGAATGGCTTTATATTTTAACAACCTGTAAGCCTTAACGCGTTGGAACTATTATGGATATCAACAAAATCAATCTGGGCCGGGACGTCAGAATCAATCCGATGGTGATCGGCCTGATAGGAAGTCAGGTTAACGGTAAGGCCAATTTCGCCACCGTAGGTCAGGTATACAAACTGAATAAGTCACCTGCCTATATCGGCACGTCCATTCATCCCACTCACTATACTGCGGGGGGGATTAGAGAGCATAAAGCGTTCAGCGTTAACATCCCCCATTGCGGAATGGCAGAGGTGGCCGATTATTGTGGCATCGTCAGTGGCAAGAACCATGACAAATCAACGCTGTTTGAGCTCTTTTACGGTGAACTGGGAGAGGTGGCTCCCATGATCGTAGAATGTCCCATGTGTTTTGAATGTAAGCTTGTCGATACCCTGGAAATGCCGAGCAACACGCTCTACGTGGGAGAAGTCGTTGCCAGTTATTCGGAAAAACGGTTTGTCAAGGATGGGCATCCTGATGTCCAGGCGATGAATCCCCTCTTGTTCACCGCTACCGATAAAAATTACTGGTCCATTGGATCCTATGTTGCCAAAGCCTATAAAGTTGGGGTTGGCTACGAAAAAAAGGACTGAAACGTTCAGAGATGACAATTAACAGCAAGGAAGAAATATGATGCCAGGCAAGCCGCAGCTGACTATGAACAAAGCAGATAAGATGATCACCTTTATTTATTATAAAGATCTGGCAAAAGGTATTGAATTTTATGGAAATATTCTCGGTTTTTCGTTAGCCATAGATCAGGGCTGGTGCAAAATTTACCAGATTTCAGATTCGGGGTATCTTGGGATTGTTGACGAAGAACGAGGAATGCAGAACTGGCATGCCGACAAGACGGTACAGATCTGTATCCGGGTACCGGAAGTAATGCCCTGGTATGAGTATTGCCTCGGTCTGGAGTTGCCGAATCAGTCTGAGTTGTTTGTCAGTGATGAATTGAAGATCAAGGCGTTTGTCTTTGATGATCCGGAGGGATATCAGGTTGAATTCCAGGAATCAACGGCAAATGACCTACTCCTATAGAAGAAAGGATCCCGTTTCAGGATAAAAACGAAAAAAATCTGTTCTGCTGCAATTATGCCCAGGTCCTGTACCTCTTACCTGGTGAGGATCCTGTATATTTCGGTTAATCTGGAGGGGAGTAGCTCAATGTTGGGCACAAAGGTGTAATTTCCTATACCGAAGAGATGCTCAAGGTAGTCGTGAGCCTCTTTGTCGATGGTGATACAATATGGTTGGATACCGGATCCTTTTGCCTCTGCCAGGGCTTTTCTGGTGTCCTCGATGGCATATTCGCTTTTATAATCATCATAATCTTCAGGTTTCCCGTCAGAAAGAATGACCAGGAGCCTGGTTCTGGCGTCGACCTTTTTAAAATGGCTGATCATATGACGAATCGGAGGTCCCATTCGGGTATACTCCTTGGGTCCGATAGCAGCCAGTCGCTCTTTTACACCAGCATCATATCGATCTGAAATTTCCTTTATTTTATAGACTTCCGAGCGCATTCTCCGCATTCCTGAAAATCCGTAGATGCCATAATCGTCACCGACTATCTCCATCGCCTCGCAGAGGAGGATAAGTGCCTCTTTGATGGATTGACCGACCCATCCCTCGGTTGAATTTGACATATCGACAAGGAATAACGTCGATATACTCCTCTGATCCCTGATGAGTTGAATAAAGACATTCTCTGAGGGTGGTAATCCGGCACACTGATCGCCAAGCGAATCGATGAGGGCATCTAGGTCAATATCATCTCCTGACCGTCTCCGACGGGCAAATCGCTCCTGGGTATACATGAGTTCAAACTGGCGTTTGATTTTCTTTAACTGACCATGATATTTTTGAAGGGTCAGGGGGATAAAATCAGATTGTACCCCCATCAATTCTCTTTCTCTCAAGCTGCACCAGTTTTTCCTGTATCCCTGTCTGCGGTAATCCCATTCATCATAGGGGAGAAATCCGTCATCGACCATACAACCACTGTCCTTTTCTCCCTTGGCATTATTTCTGCCGCCGCCCGAGATGCCAAAAGCCGCTGAGACATAGCTCTCTGGAAGCGAACCCAGGTCGTTTTGTATGGTTCTTACCAGGTCGAGTATATCGTCAGGCAGCTCTATGCTTTTGTTGTCGATAATGAGTTGCTGCGATGTTTCCTTTTTCCTGTTTTTAATAGCACGGTCGTTCAGCTGGATCCGGGCGCTGCTTGCTGATTCAGCCATGTTTCCAGAATTTGAGGTGTCATCGAGAGTATCTTGCTGATTGAGGAGAAAATCGCCAAAAGATGTTTCAAACTTCTTTTTGTTTGTTGCCACCCGCCTGTCAAAAACTGTCTTTAATTCAGCAAGATTAAAACGATCCATAAACGGAAGAAACGAGAACGATGAGGAGTCTCCATCCAGTTGATCGATCTGGCGGTAGATCACATCAACGACATTTCGTGACTGCTCAGCGGCTGATAGCAAGCGGATGCTCGTCGGGTCTGCTGGCTGACCTGAAAAGATAGAAATAAAATAGTCTTCCATTGCCAGGTGTTTTGCAGTTGTTCCCCGGTCTCTTTTGTTCAGCAATGTCCTTATAAGTGGAGTTGCCTGACGTATGAGGCCGGGATATTCAGTTCTCAGAAAATCAATAGTCCTGCCAAGCTCAGTAAGCTGATAAATATCCTGAGCCAAGGCTTGGTCGGTGTACATTTCAAGAAACAACTCGGGCTGGGGTTCTTTCTGGTGACTCCTGAAACCGGGCGCTGTCTGTTGACAAAAGAGCTGTCGTCCAAGGGTGCCAAGGCAGACAAATCCGCACTGCAGTGCAATGATATATTTGTAAAAGAGAAGATTTTGACTACGGGCCGGGGAAATATCTATCTTCTCAGGCAGGTATATATATTCAGTATCTGTATAGATTTTACTCGATTCTCGAAGCGTCAGGTCGAGACCGGAAAGTCCTTTTGCAAACGGGTTAAGGCGGGCCGCCTGGTCTTTGAGTGCAATACTGTTTTCCTGCTTTACATTTGAAACAGAATTCAGTTCCGCTTCAGCCATAAAGGCCCGAGCGTTAATCAGTCCCCCCGTCTCATAGTGAAAAAGAATCTGCCTCAGCCATTCAGCCAGGTTCTGCTGAGTAATTCCATCGGCATGCCGCACGCTTTCTTTAAGAACAGAATGGCAGAGATTTTGACTTATCGGCCAGACGGTTGGCACAACCTGCAACACGGTGAACTGCTGGTCTTCTGCCAGATCTTCAATTTCGTGCAAAACTTCTTCGAATTCCCATTCGTTGGGCTGTGCAGGGGAGACTTGCTCGGTGAAATAATCTTTCAGTTCAAGGTAATGCATTTTGTTTGCTTAAACTATATCAGGTCATCGACATATTTATTAAAAGAGCGCCTCAGCCATATCTTCTATTGCTGCGATGAGCTGGGCGTCATCAGTTAAGCTTTCAATGATTCCTGCTTTACAGGCCTCAGGAATAGGGACACCAGAGTTGTGTAATTGTGCTGCCTGGATAAGAAGACGGGTTGAGGCCCCTTCAGCCAGACCTGAATCTTTCAGGCCTCGTGTCATTAGGGCAAGTTTAACAAGTTTTGCCGCGAGCCCGGAATCAACCCCACCTTCCTTTTTAACAATTTTTTCTTCCAGTTCTTTTTCAGGATAATCAAAAGCAAGAGAAACAAAACGTTGTCTGGTTGACGTTTTTAAGTCTTTGACAACACTTTGGTAACCAGGATTATAGGAGACTCCGAGCATAAAGGTCGGGGGGGCCGTCAATATCTCCCCCAGTTTTTCTATCGGGAGTTCCCGTCGGTCATCTCCAAGCGGGTGGATGACCACAGTTGTATCCTTCCTGGCTTCGACAATTTCATCAAGGTAACAGATGGCGCCATGTCGGACGGCAAGAGTGAGCGGCCCGTCAACCCAGACCGCCTCGTTTCTTTTGACGAGATATCTGCCCACCAGGTCCGAGGTCGACAGGTCGTCGTGGCATGATACCGTTATTAATGGTCTTTTCAGTTTCCAGGCCAGATACTGCATGAACCTGGTTTTTCCACATCCGGTCGGCCCTTTGAGCAATATCGGCAGTTGATTAGTGTAAGCCGCAAGGGCAATGTCAAGCTCATTTCCCTGCGTGATATAAAACGGTTCTTCGGTGATTCTGTGTTCTTCAATACGTTGCTGATAGAGTTTTTCCATCCCGGTGACCAATATAACAATGGGTTAAATTAGACAACTCATGACCTGCGGTCAGAATCTAGACTATAGTTAGATAGGAAGGAGTTTCAAGTGATAGTATTTCTCAGTACCGAAAATGTACCATACTGATGGTAGAAGCCGATGTGTTTGAAAATAAAAGAGGCGTCTCATCCATACTGGACAAAACGCCTCATAACGCTGTTTAACAGATAGTTATACTATCTGCGCAATCAGGAGTTAAATTTTCGTTCCCATTCATACTCACGACCCGTAACCGTATCTTCCATTCGGCGGATTCTTCTTTCAAGATCATGGAATTTCTTTTTCAGTCGCTGCGCGGCATTTCTGGGTGAGTGGACGTAACTGTCGTAAAATTCCTGTTCGTCGTCGTTATTGACCGAATGTACCGGTGCCGGCTTCATCAGCAGGGCTGCGACCAGGTAGATGCCGATGACCGGCCAGAATCCACTGAGCAGAAAGATGATGACCATGCCGATTCTGACCCAGAAGACTGAAAAGTCAAAATAGTTGGCAACCCCTTTACATACACCAAGGATGACACCATCCCTGGCTCGGTAGATTCCTCCCCTGTTATTGATAAAATTTTTCATTTCGTATCTCCATTTTTGCTGTGACCATCCATGAGGATGGTCTCCAGGGCGTCGATCCTTTTTTCCATACGGTCAAGACCCTGGTATATTTCCTGTATCATCGTAGCCTCTTGTTGATTTGCTGCACGCGACGAGTTTGAAAGGCCGGAATTCCTCATTCTGATAATCACCAGTACGGTTCCGCACAGCAAACCGGCGATGGTGACGATCGACCCAAAAACGATGGCTACAACAACGACTGTATTCATGGCAACTCGATATTTCCGTTAATGTATCAGGCCTCAGGTTCCTTAGTGTCACCGTAGGCAGAGGCTTTCATTTTGGCAAGTTCTTTTTCAATTTCATCATCTGCTGCGAGATCATGGAACTCGTCGTCAACGGTTTTTGGTTTTCCAAAGTTTACCATATCAGCCTCGGCTTCCATGCGCTCGATTCGGCTTTCGAGGTGTTCAAAACGTGCCATGGACTCTGAACTGTCCATACGACGAATATCTGTCTGGGCGCGTTTTTTGTTCTGAGCTTTCTTGTGGCGCTCGGCAAGTGTTCGCTTTTTCTCTTTTGCTCCTGATAATTTCCCTTCAAGCTCCTGGATATCCTCCTGGTATTGCTCAATCAGTGATGAATGATCGAGAACTTCAGCCCTCAGTGATTCAGCAAGCTCAGAGAAGCGACGTTTCTCGATCAGCGCCTCCCTTGCCAGGCCGTCTCTGCCCTTGTTTACCGCAAGTTCAGCGCGATTGGCCCAGAGATTTCTGCGCTCAAGCAGTTCTTCGAGTTTACGCTCAAGCTTCTTCCGGCTGGCGATGACACCGGCACAGGATGACTTGATCTCAATCAGTGTGTCTTCCATTTCCCGAATCATCAGCTTGATCATCTTGTCAGGGTCTTCAGCACCGTCGAGCATTGCATTAATGTTGGAACTGACGATATCTCTAAAACGTGTAAATATTCCCATGGTAATCCTCCTGGTTTTCTTGTTGTTTGATCTCCATAAAGCATGAAATGTGCCAGGTTTTTAAAATGGTGGTAACTGGTTAGTATCTATTTGGTTTCATGATTGACTCGAAAAACATTAATGGTTATAATCACCAATAAATAGTTTTTATAGCCACCTAGGTGGTAAAAATTACCAAAAGGTGCTGTTCTCATGCGTGACTCATCATCGACCTATCAGGCTGAAGCGCTTGGTCATTCAGAACGATTTCTTGAGTTTCAGGAACGATTGTCTCGGGTGGCTCCGGTCGACCGACCTGTTTTATTAATAGGGGAGCGGGGTACCGGAAAAGAGCTTGCCGCACATCGTCTGCACTTCCTGTCCAAACGATGGGATGGTCCTTTTGTAACCCTGAATTGCAGTACGCTGTCACCGACATTGATTGAGTCAGAGCTGTTTGGTCATGAACGCGGTGCCTTTACCGGGGCCGAGCATGCACGGGTCGGGCGGTTCGAGGCGGCTCACGGTGGTACGCTGTTTCTTGATGAGATTGGAACCATACCAATCGAGGCCCAGGAAAAAATTCTCCGCGTGGTTGAGTACGGATCTTTTGAGCGCGTTGGCAGTTCCAGTCCTGTTGAGGTTGATGTGAGAATCGTCTGTGCAACCAATGCTGATCTTGTGGCAATGGCTGATCGGGGTCAATTCAAGCGTGATCTGCTGGATCGATTGTCCTTTGAAGTTCTCTTCCTTCCTCCACTGCGGTACCGGTATGGAGACATACTCCTGCTGGCCCATCATTTTGCAGCACGCATGGCCTATGAACTTGGAATGCCGGATTTCAGCTTTACACAGGAAGCAGAAGCGGCCCTCGAATCTTACCCCTGGAGAGGAAATATCAGGGAATTGAAAAATGTGGTTGAGCGGGCAGTCTACAAAGCCGAGTCAGGGGTTGTTGAGACAATCGATTTTAATCCTTTCAATACGCCTTATTCGGAAGTTGGAGAAACCGGAACTGAAGAAGACAGGGGTGTTGCCGCAGCCGATAGGATAGAATATGAAAACCGTACTTTTAAGGAGGCCGTCAGAATCTTTGAAAGCCGCCTGGTCAGTCAAGCTCTGGTCATGAGCCAGTACAATCAGAAAAAGGCTGCAGTATTACTGGACCTTTCCTATGACCAGTTCCGGGGATTGTACAGGAAGTATCGTGACGAGCTGCAGATTGATTAACCGTGACGGCCTATGAAATATCCCGATTACCTCAGAAACAGCTCTTTTAGATACATTGAAAACAGCGCTTCAGTGTGTGTTTGCGCTACTCCATGAAAAGAGCCACTACGCAAAATAACGACCATACAAACGCTGCGCCCAGTGCGACCAGTTCTCCCGTCATATCTTAACCTTGTGTACCGTTAACAGGCTTATGGTTTGATTTTAATGTGGTATAAGCGGAAAAAATTCGTAAGCAGGTGGACAACCAGCAGATGGCAGTAAGAATCCAGGCGAGCGTGGTAAATGAACCGGGAAAGAGACAGAAAAGGATAAAAAACAATATTGTTTCGGTACCTTCTGCTATCCCCCCGAGGTAATAAAAACCTTTGTTCGGTAGCCTGAGGTTCGTCAGTTTACGTCGTTCTGCCAGGATTGCATAGGCAAGAAAACTTGATCCTGTCCCAACAAAAGAGAAGATAAGAGCAGCAGCAGCAAGGCCATTTTTACTTGGGTCAGCGAGTGCAAATCCGAAGACAACTGCCGAATAAAAGATAAAATCGAGGCTGATATCAAGATAGGCTCCACTGTCAGTTGCTCCTTTTATTCTGGCGAGCGTACCATCTATACCGTCAGCGAGTCTGTTGAGCAGGATGAGGATCAGTCCTGTCAGGTAGTAGTGAAAACCAATTGCTGCAACACCACCTATACCTATAATGAATCCAAGGAAACTCACCTGATCTGCGGTTATTCTCGAATCCAATTTTCGGGCTATTGATTCAAGCAGCGGTTTTGCCAGTTTCAGGCTGATATGGTCAAGCATGATAGTTCCCGTTCTTGAGCTCAAGGATATTGCCTTCTGGCGCATCATCGGCGTCATGAGTGACAAGCAGGGCGGGAATCGCAAGTTTTGTAATCTGCTGGAAAACAAATTCACGAATATTTTGTCGGAGTTGCTTGTCGAGTTTCGAAAATGGCTCATCAAGCAGAATTGCCTCCGGCTCGGCGAGCAGAGAACGAAGCAGGCTGACGCGAGCCTTCTGGCCCCCAGACAGGGTTCCGATATCACGTCTTTCAAATCCGGAAAGACCAGCCATGGCAAGTGCTGAGTTGATCCTCTCCCGTTTTTGTTCCATTGTCAGGATTGACGGTAAGCCGAATGCCATGTTGCCGAAGACGTCGAGGTGAGGGAAGAGCAGATCATCCTGAAATAATATCCCTATCCTCCGCTGTTCCATCGGTATATTGTTGAGAATTCTGTCGCCGAGTTGAATTGTTCCGGAAAGAGAAAATCCCGGATCGAGATTTCCGCATATGGAGGCAAGCAGTGTCGATTTTCCGCAGCCCGAGGGACCCATTACCGTAAGAATCTGGCCTGCCTCCACTGTCAGGCTGACGGGAGAGAAAAGCTCCGAACCACCAAGGTTTATCTGTAATGAGTCAAGAATGAGTGACATGGTCTCATCTGTTAATTTTTCATTAACTGCCTGTTCCTGAACAACAGAGCCGGAAGCCATATCGCCAGAGAATAAACCAGAAATGGCAGCAGGAACTGGCAGAGCGCATAAACGGCGATAACGCGGCGATCCGAGCCGCTGGCCAGACTGACGGTTTCTGTTGTGATCGTTGCGAATCTTCCAGCCCCAACGTATAGGGTCGGCAGATATTGTGCAATACTTACCGCAAATCCAACGGCAAGAGAAAATAGAATTGGTTTTGTCAGCATCACCACCTTCACCCTGAAAAAACTGTGCAGTGAAGATCCGCTGAGGATTGTTGCAACCTGAACATAACGCTGATCGTAGTTGCGGTATGTCGTTGCAAGTGTCAGGAAGATATATGGAAGAACAAAAACAAGGTGAACCCAGATAAGACTGAACCAGCTGCCTTCAATGTGAAGATTTGTCACGATCGTCTGAATACCAAATAAAAATCCGATCTGCGGGATCAACAGAGGCAGGTAGATAATCAAGATCGATTTCTGGGAAATCGAATCAATTTTAGACCGGGACAGGTGCAGTTCATTTTCCAGACAGCCAAGCACAAGGATGATCGCAATGACAGCACTTGAAAGCCCAACCGCAGCAGCAGTCAAAAACGGTTCCACGATCAGGGGTAGGCTTTTGGTCCAATAGAAAAGGGAGAGGTGCCGGGGCAACGCATCAGGGAAACGCCAGTTTTTGGCGACTGACCAGAGCGACAGAAGAAAGAGAGAAAGCCCGGTTGTCGTGATTACGGTGACAGCCGCCAGGGTTGCTGTTGATTTCATCTGGCCCCACCAGCTATGACGGAGGCCGTTGAGCAGCCGTGGCCTTGTCAACATGGCTACAACATGTTCGACAACTATAAAAACACCAATGAAAAAGGTGATCACGATGAACAAGAGCGTTGCTCCAGCGGCACCGATGAGTCGCATGGATAGATCCGGGTCGTTAAACCAGCGATCAATCAGAACTGCCAGTGGCGGCGGCAGCGATGGGCCAATAATGAGAGCAAGATCAACCACTGACAGGGAATAAGCCAGAACGGCCAGGACCGGCAGCCTCAGCATTGGGTAGAGCTGGGGAATAACCAACCGCATCCAAACTTTAAATTTTTGGAAGCCGAGGCTCCGCCCAACCCAGACCGTTCTCTTTATATCAAGCTGGTTAAGAGCGCCAATCGTCATCAGCAGGAGAAACGGAACCTCCTTGAAAATCATGGTAATGGTGAGGCTTATAGCCAGCGGATCTCTTGTCGTTGCCCAGTCCGGAGGAAAGACAAAACCGGTAAGTCCCGGAGAGAAAAGGCGAATCAGCCAGCCACTGGGGGCGATGAGGAAGGTGAGCCCGAGGGCAAATGCTGCATGGGGGATGGCCAGCAGCGGGGCAAGGGTTCGCTGGATAAAAGACCAGAATGCAGTTCCGTATAGGTGCGCTGTAATCCAGAGTGACAGGAATAGTGAGATGAGCGTCGCCGATAATCCGGAAATAAGTGTTGACCTTAATGCTCCGGGCAAACTCGGGTGAGCGAGTAATTCCCGGTATGACTGTAGAGTGAAATCATCAGCACCGATTATCGGCAGGTATCCAAAAGCGGGAAGCCAGGTACCAACAAGGCCGAGGATAATTGGAGCCAGAAATGCGGCAATGGTGAGGTATGGGAAGAACTGAAGCGGGTTCCTGTTTTGTCCGACCATGAGAAACGTCAGCGACTGTATCTTTTGAGCCAGCCTTTCTCCAATGCCTCGACCCATGAGGCATGGGGCTCAAGCAGAACTGTCCCCAATGCTTCGGGGCTTAGAGTAGCGACGCCTTGCGGGATACTCTGAAACATATTTTTTTCTTCCCGATTCAGTTTGTCCATGGATAGCACAGTTGGGTCACCCCAGATTGCCGGATCAGATTTTCGGGCCTGCGCCTCAGGGGAGAGCAGAAAGTTCGCAAATACAAGCGCGCCCTCCCTGGCAGATGCGTTAAACGGGATAGCGACAAAGTGTGAATTGCCAATCGTTCCTGAATCGTGGACGTAGGTTCTAATGCTTTCGGGCAGTTCACCGGTGGCGATACCGTTGCTGGCTTCAGCAGGGTTAAAGCTTAGGGCGATGAACAGCTCACCATCATTGAGGAGCTGTTTCATTTCAGAACCGTTGGCAGGAAATGAAGTACCTTTACGCCACATGTGGGGGTGAAGTTTGTCCAGGTAATCCCAGAGTGGTGTGGTTACCAGGTCAAAATCAGATTCGGATACCGGTCTGGAGAGTTGTTTCCGATCCGGGGTGAGCTCAATCAACGCCTGTTTAAGAAATGTTGTGCCATGAAAATTGGGCGGCAGCGGGTAAGACACCCTCCCAGGATGTGTTTCTGCAAACGACAGGAGCTCTCCCATGTTTTTGGGATGAGTCTTTATATGTTCTTTATCATAGAGAAATACCAGTTGAGCCATTCCCCAGGGAACTTCCATATTGTCAACTGGAACAGTAAAGTCATAGAGTGTCGATTTTTTGTTTTCAGTATCGACCAGTGACAGATGCGGTAACAGCTGGCTGTATGGTGGTTGAAGCAGATTGTTACGCTTCATTGTGCTGAAATTCTCTCCGTTAATCCACATTAAATCAACCGATCCGCCATGCTCTCTCCCACCGCTTTTTTCAGCTAAAATCCGACTGACCACCTCTCCGATATCGCTCACCTTGACATGTTTTACTTCCACCTGATACCGCTTCTTTACCTGGTCACCGGCCCAACGGATATAATCATTGATGGGATCGGAACCTCCCCAGCCGTTAAAATAGACGGTCTGTCCACGGGCTTTTTGCATGATTTTTTCCCAGTCAGATGATTGAGCCTGATCTGCAGAGAAGAGAAAGGAACAAAAGATGAAGACAGGAAGAAGGAAAATTGTTTTCAACATTATTTGTCTCCTGGTTTTTTCGGTCAGGTCGCGGTTTAAGACAGGATGAAAACTAGTAACACTTTTCACCTTTTGCTGCAATGCACCATCATACACAGCTTTACTTGTTTGACATGCATAAATGATATGCCTATTGTCCTAGCAAGCAAGCGGATTTTATTAATATCAGTGTAAAGCTCCGCACAGGGATGCGGGGTACACCTGGAAATCATATGAGAGTGGGGAATCATGCGTTGGAAAGATGGTCGCAGGAGCGCAAACGTTGATGATAGAAGACGGGTTCGTTTATCGGGGAAAGCCAAGGGCGGTGGAATAGGTATTATCCTTCTTGCCCTGGTTGGCATGTATTTTGGGATTGATCCAGCGATAATCCTGCAGCAGGGGTCAAATTTGTCAGGTCCGGCGGTGCAGCAATCTGAATATGTACCAACTGCAGAAGAAAACGAACTGGCTGATTTTGTCTCTGTGGTTCTGGCAGATACGGAAGATACCTGGGGTACTATTTTTTCAGCTGATGGTCGTTCCTATGAGCAGCCAAAACTTGTTCTCTTTACTGGCGTTGTTGAGTCAGCCTGCGGTTATGCCCAGGCTGCCATGGGACCGTTTTATTGTCCGGCTGATAAACAGGTGTATATCGACCTCGGGTTTTACCAGGATCTGCGAAACAAGATGGGAGCCCCGGGCGATTTCGCCCAGGCATATGTGATAGCCCATGAAGTCGGCCACCATGTCCAAAATCTGCTGGGAATCAGTGAACAGGTGCACGAGATGCGTTCCCGGATATCGGAAACTGACTACAACCAGCTGTCTGTCCGCCTTGAACTCCAGGCAGATTGTTTATCAGGAGTATGGGCAAATCGTGCTGACAGAGCACGTCAGATCCTCGAGGGTGGAGACATTGAAGAAGCTCTTAATGCGGCAAGCATGATCGGCGATGATCGTTTGCAGAAGCAGGCCCGAGGGTATGTGACCCCTGACTCTTTTACGCACGGGAGTTCCCAGCAGCGGGTCCGTTGGTTTAAAAAAGGGCTGGCCTCAGGGGAGGTCAATACATGTGATACCTTTGGAGCAGAATCACTTTAAGCCATCCACCTCTCATTACTTTTTTCTTTAGATTTCAGCCCCGGCCCTCCACCTCTTCCTGTGTTGCGCGCAATCTTGGGTTGCAATTC
>NODE-309-length-17651-cov-10.592_pt1 | contig 17651 bp, 17 predicted proteins | sample MGYA00139097_ERZ477577 | MGnify/ENA metagenome assembly ERZ477577
CAGGGATTTACACTTCATTGTTCACTCCTATGGCTGAGATTTCCGGGCCGAACCTGCGTAAGCTCCGGCACTTTGGGGTGGTCAAGGAACGGCATGGATGCTCATGCCACTAATAAAGAGAATACACTTTATTCATATCTTCAAGAACAATGTGTGACTGATCTGTTCGATCTATCACCACACTTAAGTTGAAATAATCACAAACCCTGGAATTGAAAGGGTATGAATTTGTATTTTCAGAGGAAATGAATAGATTTGAAACCAGTGAATCAAGAACTGTAATAGATCAGCAAAGGGGATAGAGTATGCGATCGCAACTTGGACAAAAATGGCTGTTGTTAATCGGAGTGCTTTGTCTGCTTGCAGTACCGCCTGCTGATGCTGCCAAGGATTTCAGCAAGCCGGTCGAATACGCGCCGCTCCAGGTGCAAAACATTGAACCCGAGATCGTTTCACTGGAGTTATTGGCAAAAGGATTGAGCGTTGTCTATTATCTGGAATTTTTTGAACGAAACCTGGATAGCATTCCCGGAAATGGCGGTTCCTCGTTCAGGAAAAAAACAGGCAAACCCATTTTCGAATTGAATCATCAGTTCGGCAAGGAAGAGGTCTTTGACAGCGGTACCAACCGTGGGGTGGCTATGCGTATGCTGGGTTATCTCGTGATCAAAGAAGAAGGGCTGTATCAGTTTCAGGCTCTGTCCAACGACGGTGTCAACGTCCTGCTCAGCGGTGAGACAGTGATCAGCGACCCAGAACAGCATTCGGACCGGCTCTCCAATATAGGCCACGCCACCTTTGACAAGGCCGGTCATTATCCGCTGCAGGTGGAATATTTCCAGCGCAAAGGAACCGCGGCGCTGAAATTGTTCTGGAAGACTCCTGGAAGTGAAAATTTCGTCCCCATTCCACCAAACGCATATGTCCATTTGCCCTGATTTGTGCTAAGTTCCCAATCCTCGGTAAGACAGTATGACGGAGCCATCCGACACCTGGATACCAGGGTCGAGGCGACCATAGCCCTTTAATCTCAAACTAATCCAACTGACCACATGCCGAACAATCTCTACGTAACTGCCACCGAAGAGCGCAGCGGAAAGTCGGTCATCGTCCTCGGCATCATGCAGATGCTGTTGAATCAGCTTCATCGAGTGGCTTTTTTCAGGCCGATAATCAATGACCATGTGGAGGAAAAACCGGACCACGATATTAGTCTTATCAGCGACCATTTCAATCTTGAGCAGGAGTATGAAACCTGCTACGGCTGTACCCTGAAAAAGGCTTATGAGTTGATCAATTCCGGTCGCGAGGACGATTTACATGACCTCATTCTCCAAAAATACCGCGAGATTGCCGATGAATACGATTTCGTCTTGATCGAGGGAACCGATTTCAGGGGCCAGGATACTACCTTCGAATCAGAGATAAATGGCGACATCGCAGCCAATCTCGGGGCGCCGGTTCTACTGATTTCCTCGGGCCGTAAGAAAACGGTCGAGGAGATGATCCGGCAGGTTCAGGTGTCCATCGACAGCCACAAAGAGAAGGGACTTATTCTTATCTCTTCGATTATAAATCGTGCACCGGAGGGCTTGACATCACAGATCCTCTCTGACATAAGGCGGAAATATCATCCGGATGAGGGGCTGCCGTTTTATGTTATCCCAGAGAATCCGGCCCTCGCCAACCCCACTGTTGGTGATGTCAATCGCTGGCTCAACGGCAGTATCATGTACGGAGCAGCGGCTTTAAACATGGTTGTCGGGGATTATGTGGTGGCCGCCATGAGGGTCGAGAATTTCCTTGAATACATCACTCCGGGATGTTTGGTAATCACGCCTGGCGACCGGCATGACATCATTCTGGCCAGCCTCTCGGCCCGCTCCTCAACCTCCTACCCAGAAGTTTCGGGTATTGTGCTTACCGGCGGCCTGGTACCCTCAGACAATGTTCGCCGCCTCATTGAAGGTTGGTCGGGCAAGCCCGTGCCGATAATCTGTGTAAAAGGTCATACCTATCTGGTTGTTAAGCAGCTCTACGAGCTATACGGACATATTGAGGCCGGCGATCAACCCAGGATAGCCACGGCCCTCGGTGATTTTTCAAAGTACGTGAATGTCGCCGAATTGCGGGAAAACGTGATCACCGACCGGCCGGCTCAAATCACTCCCAAGATGTTCGAATATTCACTCACCGAAAGGGCCGCTGAGAATCGCCAGAGAATCGTCTTGCCTGAAGGAAACTGTGAACGCATTCTCAGGGCAGCCGATATCCTTCTCAGGCGTGGGGTTGCGGATCTGACAATTCTCGGTCGAGAGGATCAGGTCAGGGCCCTGGCTGCTGCTAGTGGGCTTGATCTCACCTGGGTGGAAGTGATTGATCCCCAGACCAGCCCGTTGCTTGATGATTTCGTCCAGACCTACATCTCTTTGCGCCAGCACAAGGGCGTCATAGAGGATATGGCCAGAGACAGGATGTCCGACACTACCTATTTTGGCACCATGATGGTCCACAAAGGGTTCGCCGATGGTATGGTTTCCGGTGCTCTGAATACCACGGCCCACACAGTCCGTCCGGCCTTTGAGTTCATCAAGGCCAAACCGGGCTTTACCATCGTCAGTTCAGTATTTCTCATGTGTCTGCGTGATCGTATTTTGGTTTACGGTGACTGTGCGGTCAATACCAACCCCGACGCTTCCCAGCTTGCCGAGATTGCTTTGAGTTCCGCTGAGACGGCACGCACTTTTGGTATCGAACCGCGGGTGGCCATGCTCAGCTATTCGACTGGCACTTCCGGTAAGGGCGTGGACGTGGAAAAAGTGGCGGAAGCCACCCATATAGCCCAGAAGTTGATAAAGGAACGAAATCTCGATTTCATTCTGGAAGGTCCACTGCAATACGATGCCGCTATCGATCCTGAAGTGGCCAACACCAAGATGCCGGGATCCGCAGTAGCGGGGCGGGCAACAGTGTTCATTTTTCCCGATCTGAACACCGGCAACAACACCTATAAGGCCGTGCAGCGTGCCGCCAACGCCGTGGCCATAGGGCCGATCCTGCAGGGACTCAACAAACCGGTAAATGATTTGTCCCGGGGGTGTACCATTGATGATATCGTCAATACGGTTGCCATTACTGCGGTACAGGCCCAGGCGGAAGATCTCTAGGAAATGAAAGCGTTGATTATAAATTCGGGCAGTTCCTCGATAAAGTTCCAGCTCCTGGAGATGGAGGGCGAGCATGTCCTGGCCTCTGGCCTGGTTGAACGTATCGGCGAGGAAGCGGGTAAAATCAGCTGCCTGATGCGACCCGGATCGTCAGCCCAGAGCACAATAGAGAAAGTGACTAAAATCACTGATCATCAGCATGGCATGGTTATGGTTGGTGAAGTCCTTTGCGATGAACAGGAAGGCGTGGTTCGTTCCAGGCAGGAGATCGGTGTTATCGGGCATCGAGTTGTCCATGGAGGGGAAGCCTTTCATCAACCGACTATTATCGATGACACGGTGGTTGCTGCAATAGAGCGGAATATTCCGCTGGCTCCGCTGCACAACCCAGCCAACCTTGATGGCATCAGGGTTGCAAGGCAGCTGTTTCCGGGGATAGCACAAGTGGCGGTCTTTGATACGGCGTTTCATCAGACGATCCCCAAACGGGCACATATCTATGCGCTGCCTTATGAGTTGTATGAACGTCACCGCGTCCGCCGTTATGGTTTTCATGGTACTTCCCATAAATTTGTTGCCGGAGAATGTGCCGCACTGATGGGCAAGCGACTGTCAGAGACCAATCTGATATCCATTCATCTTGGCAATGGATGTTCCATGAGCGCTGTCGAACAGGGCCGCAGTGTAGATACCTCGCTGGGTATGACGCCGCTCGAAGGACTGGTCATGGGAACCAGAAGCGGGGATGTGGACCCGGCTATACATTTATTTCTGCAGCGCACTGCGGGTATGGATCTGGTGCAGATAGACGCCATGCTCAACAAGGATTCGGGGTTGAAAGGCATCTGCGGTCTCAACGACATGAGAGATATCCACGATGCAGCAGGCAAGGGGGACGAACTGGCCAGTCTCGCCCTTGAGGTGCAGACTTACAGGAACAAAAAATATATCGGTGCCTATATGGCGGTGCTTGGCCGGGTGGACGCTTTGGTCTTCACCGCCGGCATTGGGGAAAACGATCCAATCGTCAGGGAAAAATCGGTTGCCGGCTTGGAGCATCTCGGCATCGAACTCGATGTTGAGAAAAACCTACAGCGATTTAAACAACCAGCCTCTCTGCATACTGCTGAGAGCCGTGTTCAAATCTGGGTTATCCCGACCAACGAGGAACTGGCCATAGCCCGAGAGAGCATAAGCGTTGTTGAAGACGCAAAATATTTAAAGGATGCACGACAATGACCGAAACCCAGGAAGCCATTCCGAAGCAGTCCTCAGATATTGACAGATTTGTTGAGAAGGCAAAACTTTCCGCTGCCACTGTTTCAACCATTACATCTTTCGATGAAGCGGTGAGCTATGCGGTAACTTTGTGCCTCGATCGGCCGCTGAACCGTTATGCGATAAGCGACGGGGCTGTCGACATTTCTGGGCTTCGCAAAGTTATAGCCGCCCCATTTCTCTCTGAATCTGAGTATGGCCTGCTCAAAGAAAAGTGTACGGAAAATTCCGTCGACTGCATTGATTCTGGGATGCGGGACAATCTCATCGGCGTCGATGTCGGACTCACCTATGGAGACCTCGGCCTTGCCGAAACCGGCACCTTGGTGCTCAACTGCCCGGATGAAGAGCTTCGGTTGGCAACCATGCTGTGTGAATATCATGTGTGCGTGTTGCCGAAATCGAAAATCTTCGCCGACGGATATGGGGCCGAGAAGCAGCTGCAGAAATTCATGCTAGACTCGCCAAATTACACCGCTTTTATCACCGGACCAAGCCGAACTGCTGATATCGAGCGTGTTCTCTCCATTGGTGTTCATGGACCACTCGAGCTTCATATTCTGATTTTGGAGGACTGATCATGCCGGAAGCAAAAAGCCTGAAAACCTACCGTAAAGAATGCCAGGAATCTCTGGATAACGAGTACCTGCGTTCGGCACTGGATAAATTCGCCGTCGCCTACCGGGTTGGACGGGACAACGCCTTTTCCGAAATCGATGTGGAACAGCTCGTTTCTGACGTTGCCGATATGAAGGATGAGACACTCAAAAGTCTCGACCACTATCTGGAACAGTTTACCAGACAAGCGGAAGAAGCCGGTGTGGTCGTTCACTATGCCAAAGACGCCGATGAGGCTAATGCCATCATCAACGAAATCGGACTGAAGGCCGGTTGTCGAAAAGTCATAAAAACCAAATCGATGACCGCGGAGGAGACTCACCTGGTGCCTGCCATGGTCGCAGAAGGCTTTGAGGTAACGGAGACTGATCTGGGCGAATGGATTATTCAGCTGCGTGATGAGCCGCCCTCGCACATGGTTATGCCTGCCATTCACCTGTCCCGCTACCACGTCAAGGATCTGTTTTCGGAAGTTACCGGCAAGGAGGAAGATGAGCAGATCGAGAAACTGGTCAAGGTTGCCAGGAACCAGATGAGGCGAAAATTTGCCGAAGGCGAGATGGGTATAACCGGGGCCAACTTCGGAGTGGCCGAAACCGGTTCCATAGGTATCGTCACTAACGAGGGAAATGCCAGGCTTGTTACCACGCTGCCGCGTGTACATGTGGCGCTTCTGGGCATCGACAAACTGGTTCCCACCATCGGCGATGCCTTGTCCCAGGTCAAGGTGCTGACCAGGAATGCAACTGCCCAGGCTATTACTTCCTATGTGACTTGGGTCACCGGCGCCAACCAGTGCGGGGTCAGTGCCGGGGAGAGAAAAGAAGTTCACTACGTACTGCTCGATAACGGCCGTCGAGAGATGGTCGCCGACCCGCTCTTCTCTCAGGTCTTCAGGTGTGTACGCTGCGGCGCTTGTGCCAACGTCTGTCCGGTATATCGGTTGGTGGGCGGACACAAGATGGGGCATGTCTATATCGGTGCCATCGGCCTGATTCTCACCTATTTTTTCCATGGCGAGGAAAACGCCAAGCATCTGGTCCAGAATTGCATCAACTGCGAAGCCTGCAAGGATATCTGTGCTGGAGGAATTGATCTGCCACGGCTGATCAAGGAAATTCATGTCCGGATCCAGGAAAAAGACGGTCAGCCGCTGCCGAGTCTGCTGCTGGGCAAGATAATGAGAAACCGAAAGCTCTTTCACACTCTGCTCAGAACCGCCAAATGGGCACAGAAGCCGGTGTCAGGCGATGACGGCTACATGCGGCATCTGCCGATGATGTTTTTCAAAGAGCATGATTTCAAAGCGCTGCCCGCCATTGCCGAAAAACCATTCCGTGATGTCTGGCTGGAAATAAAGCCCCGGGTCGAAAACCCGAAATACCGGGTGGGATTGTTTTCCGGGTGTGTTCAGGATTTTGTTTATCCGGAGCAGATGATCGCTGCAGTTGATCTGTTTAGAGATCACGATGTAGCCATGGTTTTTCCAATGGAGCAATCATGCTGCGGACTTCCTGTCCAAATGATGGGCGACAAGAAGGTTTCAAAAGATGTGGCCCTGCAAAATTTCAAGGCGTTTGCGGATGAGCAGGTCGATTATATCGTCACCCTCTGTGCTTCCTGCGCTTCACATCTGAAACATAACTATCCAGTACTGTTCGAGGATAATCCCAAACTGGCGGATCAGGTCGGGGTGTTCTGCGACAAAGTCATCGACCTATCATCCTTTGTGCATGATGTCCTCAAGGTAACTCCCGAGGACTTTGATGGGGACGGGAAAAAAGTGACGTTTCATGCTCCCTGTCACCTGTGCCGGGGGTTGGGGGTGCATGATGCACCTGCAAATCTGATGCATACTGCTGGAATGGATTACATTGAAGCTGCTGAATCTGAAGTATGCTGCGGATTCGGAGGCACCTACTCGGCCAAGTTCCCGGAACTATCCGCCCAGCTTCTCGACAACAAATTGAACAACGTCGAAGAAACCGGTGCAGATCTGCTTTTGACCGATTGTCCAGGCTGCATCATGCAACTTAGAGGCGGTCTGAAAAAAAGAGATTCGAAAGTCGATGTCAAGCACACGATAGAGGCCCTGGCCGACAGAAGAAAGAAAAAGCCCCGGTGATCATCAGGCCGTTTGAAAATGATGACCGCCAGACGGTCATAAAACTCTGGCGTCGATGCGGCCTGGTGGTTCCCTGGAATGATCCGGAGGCTGATATCGACAGAAAACTTCGGGTCGATCCCGAGTTGTTTGTCGTCGGAATCGCAGGTTCCAGGCTGGTGGCTACAGCGATGGGAGGTTACGACGGCCATCGAGGTTCGTTGTACTATCTGGCCGTGGATGCGGAACAACAGGGCCGGGGCTATGGAAGAAAAATTGCAGATTACATTGCCGATCTGCTCGAGCACAGAGGTTGTCCCAAGCTCAATATCATGGTGAGAAGTTCAAATACCAGGATGATCGACTTCTATCAACGACTGGGCTTCAAAACTGATGAAGTCGTTTGTCTCGGAAAACGGCTGATCGAAGACGAGTGATGCAAGGAAGATCTGTTGATAGGGAACTGAACTGTGGACTTCCGGGTAACTGAAAGTCTATGTCAAAAGTCACTCTCTGGATACTCTTTCTCGCCGCTCTTGCCTATGGCTGCTTTTGTCTGTTTCTCTATCTTCGTCAGCGGAGCCTGATCTACTATCCCCATTCCGAAGTAAAAACCAGTGAACTCCAGTCTTTCTGGCTGGACAACGAGGGCCAGAAACTGAAGGTCTGGAGGGGCACGACTGAATCCAAGAACGCACTGCTCTATTTTGGCGGCAACGCCGAAAATGTTCTACAAAGCCTTGCAGAGCTTGAGCGGATCTATCCAGAGTCATCTTTATACCTGATGAATTACAGAGGGTACGGTGGCAGCAGTGGTTCACCATCTGAGACGGCTCTGTTTTCAGATGCGCTGGCCCTCTATGACCGTGTGGTGAGCGAACATGAAGAAATCATAGTCATGGGTCGCAGCCTGGGCACGGCTGTAGCAGTGTATCTGGCTGCCGCGCGGCCGGTAAAGGGGATGGTTCTGGTCACCCCCTACTCAAGCATGGTTGATCTGGGGCGCCATTACTATCCTTATCTGCCGGTTAATCCGTTGTTGAAGGATCGTTTTGAATCTAGTGTTCTAGCACCACAGATTGATATACCGGTCCTCACCCTGGTCGCTGAGCAAGACGAGATAATTCCCGCCAAAATCAGTGAAAGGCTGATCTCATCTTTTAACCAGGGCGTTGTCGAGAAAGTGGTGATAGAAGGTGCCTATCACAACACTATTGATAATTATCCATCGTATAGCTCCTCAATAGAGAGTTTTATAACGAGAATCCAGCAGGAAAGGCTGAAGTGAAAAACAGACAGAGCATAATCTTTGTTCTTCTGGCGGTTTTGATTCTGGCTTCCTTTTATGAGCGCGGCTACTTCAACCGTGGCGGTGGCATAGAAACCGGAGGGGCAGCAAAGATTTCCTCGGCTTATGAAAACCGGCTGAGCAATCTTCAGGTGGAGGGCTCCGGTCTGGTCGAGAAAGTGCTCAGAGATGACCTCGAAGGAAGTCGCCACCAAAGGATTATTCTGCGCGTCAGTGATAGTCAGACCGTGTTGATTGCCCACAATATCGATCTTGCCCCACGGGTTGAGAATATCAAGAAGGGTGATCGGCTGGATTTTTTCGGTGAGTATGAATGGAACAACAAAGGGGGAGTCATCCACTGGACCCACCGTGACCCTGGAGGCAAGCATGTCGACGGGTGGCTCAAGCACCAGGGGAATCTGTACCAGTAGAACAAATGTCCCGGCCCCATAGTAATCATAGTACCAACAACCAAGAGGTAGGATAGATGAGCATTGAGGATGTGCAGTTGAACAACTATCTACAGCAGCTTTACCAGATGAGCGGCGGGGACGTTAGTGCTGAAGTCTCAATGTACGAGGTGGGTACTGTTCTTGGCCTGGATAAGTCGGAGGCCGCCAGTGTTGCGGAGGATCTCATCATCGACGGATACGCCGAGCTGAAAAATCTCACCGGTGGTATAAGCATCACGACTGCTGGTTTGCGCTTACTTGAAGTGGAAATTACGGATGGGTCCGATACCTCCAGCGAGGCAAAATTTACGCTGGGTGAGGGCGAGGTGCTGGCTCGCGAGGGTTGTACGGTGGTCGAACGCCTGGTTGGCGAGATCAAAAAGGCAGCCGTAGAGGGTGGGTTCAACTACAGCCAGGCCGAAGAGCTCGTCATTGACATCAAGACCCTGGAAACTCAGCTGCTGTCAAATCGACCCAAAAAAGCAATAGTGAAAGAAATTCTACTATCATTGGCGAACCAGCTGTTGGCAGACGAGCAGGGTGCTTCGCTGGCTGAGCAGATTCGACAGGGGATCGGAAAGGGCTGAGCTTTGCAGCATCCCGGGTCCGCGCACTATCTTCAGCCGAGTTCAGGACCGCTTTCATCCACATAATCCAGAATTACCCCGAGTATCCTTCTGAGCGGTTCGGCGGCTCCCCACAGAAGCTGATCGCCAACAGAAAAGGCGGTCAGATAGTGGGGCCCGATATTCAGCTTATGCAGCCGGCCAACAGGGATATCGAGTGTTCCGGAAATCTTGGTGGGGGTCAGCTCCTGGCTGCTGATCTGCCTGTCGTTGGATATCACTTTGACCCAATCATTATGTCCGTCTATGATATTTTCGATTTCACCAATTGGCAGATCTTCACGCAGTTTTATCGTGAAAGCCTGGGAATGACAGCGCATGGTGCCTATACGGACACATAGCCCATCCACGGGGATAATATCGTCACCAGTTCTACCCAGAATTTTATTGGTCTCGGAAATTCCCTTCCATTCCTCCTTGCTCTGACCGTTTTCCACGGGAACATCAATCCAGGGGATCAGGCTGGCAGCCAGCGGAACTCCCCAATTGTCCAGCGGCAGGGAGCCGTCACGAAGCTTTGCAGTGATTTTACGATCAATATCGAGAATAGCTGAAGAGGGATCTGCCAGCAGGGTGGCTACTTCCGCTTCAAGCGCCCCCATCTGGGCAATAAGCTCACGCATGTTCTTGGCGCCGGCACCGCTTGCGGCCTGATAAGTCATCGAGGTGATCCACTCGATCAGGTTGCGCTCAAAGAGGCCGCCCAAAGCCATCATCATTAACGATACCGTACAATTGCCGCCTATGAAGTTCTTTGTACCGCTGTTCAGCCCGCGGTCAATGACAGACCTGTTCACCGGGTCGAGTACGATAATCGAATCTTCCTTCATTCTCAGAGCGGAAGCGGCATCGATCCAGTAGCCGTCCCAGGATTCTCTGAGCTGTGAGAAGACTTTGTCGGTATAACCGCTTCCCTGGCAGGAGACAATAGCGTCCATTTTGGCAAGCAATTTGAGATCGCTTGCGTCCTGCAAAGGTTTTGCCCCCTGGCCGACATCCGGGCCCGGCTCACCGGTCTGGGAGGTGGTGAAAAAATGAGGCTCGAACCTCTGAAAATCTCCTTCTTCGGTCATCCTGTTCATAAGAACGGAACCGACCATTCCTCTCCAGCCGACAAATCCAACTTTATACATCGCTCACTCCATCTTGATTCTTTTAAACCGATCGTTAGTCTATTAAGCTCCAGCAAATTTTAACTTTTCAATAACAGATAACAACGCATCCGACAAGGCGCCATCTATCTAGCATGAATCCCTGCCAAGCTTACCAACTTGGTGTTACTCTGGTTGCCTTTCTCGACATCCAGTCGTTGCAAATCAACTTCTCTGAAAGGCTTACAGAAAACAGAGGGATAAGGAATCTCTTTGGCTCGATGAGGTTCTGGACAAGATCCTGGTAATAGCCGACAGGTTTCTGAACTGACGATTCTTTTCGTCAGTGATCAAAACCAAAGTAAGATCCAAGGAACTGATTAATACCTTGATCCTCGAATTTCTCCGGGTCCCAATCTTTATCTGTGGCTATATGGTGGTAGCTGTCTTTCAGGACGTAGGCTTCCGCTGCAAAGATATTGTTGTCGGTCATGACCTGGACAATCCGGCGTTCGTAAAAGCTTCCTTCAAAATCGTCAAGCCGGGACAGGTCCTCTGAATTGATATCGAGGTAGAGGACACCAACCACCGTTGAATTGACAGGACCTGGCAGAATGGCAGGATAGTCTTCATTGAGTATTGAACGGCGAATGAAGCCGGATACAGTTCCAGGTTGATGTCGATAGGTTCCGCTCACCACTTCCTTCCAGACCCGTTCGAACATCAGCGACCCATAGGTGAAAATATGTGTCATCGTTTTGTCGTATTAGATTTTTTGGTGGGCGTACGCCATGGCTTAAATACCGATATCCAGACAGTGAGCAGCAGAACCAGACATTGCAAGGTCCCAAACCACAAATTCATTCGTTGATTATAAAGATACTCCTGATCGGCGAGTGAGGCGAGGCCGAGTTCGCCTGAAATTTTCATCATTGCCGTTTCCCACGGTCCCAGAAAAAAAGTGCCGAAAAATATCGCGGAGATGGTGATTATCCATTTGATAATTATCCACCGTTGCCTGAAAAACCCCCAGTTACTCAGCGTCGAATAGGCTAGGCCGGTCAGCAGGCAGCCGATTGCTCCTGGTATAACAACTACAGCCATGTCGACATGGTGAATTGACTGGTTGATTCCATAGAGCACCGCGCCGTTATCGATATCCGATTTGAGAAAATAGAGGAGCAGCAGGGATACGGCCCCACCTATCCAACAGCTCACACAGATAAGGTGGAGGACCTTGATCCACCTCAAGTTTTTGGGCGGGATCTTTTTCATTTTCGAGCCAAAAGAATCAATCTTCTTGTTACCTTATGAGGTAGCGATACCTCTGTCAATAATCATCACCAGATAAGGTCCAGAATGAAACGACAAAAAACGTCACAAGCTGACGCTGCGGTGTAATTTGTGTTGAATAATTGTTAGACAGTTTATTGGGAATGCTCACCTCAAAAAACCCGACGGCTGATTACGGTTGTAATTTGGCAGGTTCTGTCAGACAGGTCTGGCAAAGCGCAAAATGGTCCAGATTTTGTATAAGCAAACTCGGGCGAAGCCAAGTAACAGTCGTTACCCAGCCATGATCCATTTTGGTCAATAGCGTCGAATCAGCCCAAACAGCCCACTATCCCGAAATTCAGATCGACACAGATGAGCCAGTTAATGAAAATAATTCCTAGTAAACTTGTGCGCCTGCTGAGGCTTTCTGCTCCCGTGAGTCGTCAGTCGCTGCCTGAATCGGTAGAATCGTTACCTGAAGAAGGTAACGGAGAGATTAGCCTGGAGCGAATCAAGGATCTGATCATCGCGGCCTATTCGGCGCTCGATGAGACGAGCAGAGTGCTGTTACTGGAGAAGGCCGACCTACTTGAAGCGCAATTGGTGTCTATTTACCGGGCCAGAGGCTTGCAAATCACGGCGGATAACATCTGTGAGACGCTCGAAAGCCACCGCAAGTATCACTGCCGACGTTGTTCATAATCTTCTTCGTCGTGATCCGACCTGAGAATCTGCCTGTTGCCTACTTGGCATTCTCCTTCTTTTTCTGTTCAGGCGGAGTGACGATGACCTTACCCGGGTCTGCGTCCTCTTCGGCAGCTTCGTAGAAGAGCATAGCCGCGCCAGACTTCCTTTCCGGGTTTTCGGCTGGTTTGCGCGGATATTTGACGGATTCCTCAGGAGGAGTTGTAGTGGCTGCGCAGGAAGTGAACAGCAGTAAGGCTGCAAGAAGAATGGAGGTTTTTATCAACAGTTGAGCATTTACCCTGGGTAATCATCATCTCCTTCCAACTCTATCCGTAGTCAATTTCAGGTCATTTCCCGGTTTCCTTGATTTTTTTCGACTCGTCGATTGACTTCTTCTTTTTTCAACTCACTTTTTGGATTTGAAGGGGGATGTTCTGTCCCCTATATCTAACTATTTTCCATCTTGAAAAGGAGGGAACCATGAAGATTTTTCAAAAACGTATATTGGTGCTGACAACCGCCTTAGTGCTGGCTGCTGTCACTCCAGCGATTAGTGCCGACAAACCCAATATCCTGGTCGTCTGGGGTGACGATATCGGCCAGTCCAACATCAGTTATTACACTCACGGCCTAATGGGATACAAGACCCCGAACATAGACCGGATAGCAGAAGAGGGCATGACTTTTACCGACTACTACGGCGAGCAGAGCTGCACCGCCGGCCGGTCGAGCTTTATCACAGGCCAGTCTGTGTTTCGAACGGGGTTATCAAAAGTAGGTCTGCCCGGAGCCGAGGAGGGTATGCAGGAGGTGAACCCGACCATAGCTGGATTGCTCAAGGCCCAAGGCTACGCCACCGGCCAGTTCGGCAAAAACCACCTGGGCGACAAGGATGAGCACCTGCCGACCAACCATGGTTTCGACGAGTTTTTCGGCAACCTCTACCACCTCAATGCAGAGGAGGAGCCGGAAAACGATGACTATCCTAAGAATCCGGAATTTCGTAAACGGTTCGGCCCGCGTGGGGTAATTCACTCATATGCCGACGGACGTATCGAGGATACTGGCCCATTGACGAAGAAGCGGATGGAGACGGTCGATGATGAAACTTCGGACGCGGCCCTTGATTTCATTCAGCGACAGGTTCAGGCCGATAAGCCATTCTTTGTCTGGTGGAGCGGCACCCGAATGCATTTCCGCACCCACGTGAAAGAGGAATTGCGGGGCATTTCCGGCCAGGATGAGTATTCAGATGGCATGGTGGAGCATGACATGCACATCGGCAAATTCCTCGAGGCTCTGGATGAACTTGGCATCGCCGACAACACCATCGTCTTCTATTCAACCGATAACGGTCCCCATATGAACACCTGGCCCGATGCAGCGATGACGCCGTTTAGGGGCGAGAAAAACACCAACTGGGAAGGCGGCTGGCGGGTGCCGGCCATGGTACGCTGGCCCGGAAAAATCGAACAGGGAAGCTGGTCCACTGAGATCATGCACCATATGGACTGGTTACCAACTTTTCTAGCCGTTGCCGGTGCCCCAGATATCAAGGATCAGTTGAAACAGGGCGGCGTCTCAGCTATCAATAGGACCTACAAGGCTCATCTGGACGGTTATAACTTCCTGCCCTATCTCACCGGCCAGGAGGAATCAGGGCCGCGCAAGGACATCTTTTACTTCTCCGACGACGGTGACTTGACCGCGCTGCGCTATATGGACTGGAAAGTCATTTTCATGGAGCAGCGGGCCGAGGCCACTTTTCAGGCCTGGCGCGAACCATTTGTTACGCTGCGAATTCCACAGCTGGTAAACCTGCGCCGCGACCCTTACGAGCGCGGCATGGTAACCTCCAACACCTATGATGACTGGTTTCTTGACCGGCCCTATCTGCTGGTTCCGGCCCAGGCCTATGTGGCCAAATTTCTCGAGACTTTCAAGGAATTTCCGCCCAGCCAGAAAGCCGCCAGCTTCAATCTCAGCCAGGTTATGGAAAAACTATCCGAAGGGGGTGGAGGCTCCAAGTAAGATTTTTTCGAGAATACCTGTCCCAAATCAACAGGCCGCCCTGACTCTGGTCAGTGCGGCCTGTATCATTTTTGCTATGGTCTTGATGCAGGCCGGAAGGGAATATCGTTGCCGACCCTCAGCTTTTGTTGTATAAGGTGCTGCCTTTAGCGATCATAAAGTGAGTTCGATTTACTCGGGTTCCCTCACCCCGAAGAACAAAAAGGATTGTTTTATGTCTTCATTCACCGATGTACAGCTCAGCCGAGCTTTGGCAGTTCTCGTCGCTTTTCACGTGGTCGTCATCGCAGCCAGCAACTATCTGGTTCAGATTCCATTTCAGGTTCTCGGACTTCATACGACCTGGGGCACCTTCAGTTTCCCGCTCGTCTACCTTGCCACGGATCTTACCGTCAGAATCTTCGGTAAGGGGCAGGCCAGAAAGATTATTTTTCTGACCATGATTCCCGCCCTGCTCATTTCCTACCTGGTGTCGATTCTTTTTTTTGAAGGACATTTTCAGGGGCTCGGAGTACTGGCCGTTTTTAACTTTTTCGTTTTCAGAATCGCCTTTGCCAGCTTTATCGCCTATCTGGCAGGGCAGCTTCTGGATGTAAAAGTTTTTTCCCGTCTCAGAGAACACAGGAGTTGGTGGGTTGCCCCCGGCGCTTCAACCATAGTTGGAAACCTGGTCGATACGATACTGTTTTACTCGATTGCCTTTTGGGCCAGCTCAGATGCGTTTATGGCACTGTACTGGCCTGAAATAGCGGCGGTGGATTATTGTTTCAAGATTGTGGTGAGTATGCTGCTCTTCCTGCCCGCCTATGGCGTACTTTTGAATCTGCTGACTGAAACGATGATGAGAGAAGGCGGAAAATGAATTAATACTTCTCTTCCAGATAACGCTCTCTCAAATAGTCGATGAAATAGTTGGGATTGGTAGGTTCGCCAGTGGCAGACTGCATTAGTTCCTGCGAGGCGAGCAGTCGACCTTGGGACCAGATTTTTTCCGCCAACCAGTTACGGATTGTCGCGATTTCACCGTTTCCTAGAAGGTCCTGCCAGTTCTTATGTGTGCGCCGGAAGGCTGAGAATATCTGGGCTCCGTTCAGGGCTCCCATCGTATAGGCAGGAAAGTAGCCGAAAGATCCGTCTGTCCAATGAATATCCTGCAGACAGCCGTCCTTAAAATTTCCTGCAGTTGATAGTCCGAGATAGGTCTGCATCTTTTCATCCCACATCTCAGGCAGTTCATCGGCTTCCATTGTACCGTTAATCAGGGCCGACTCGATCTCGTATCTGATGATAACATGCAGAGGATAGCAGAGTTCGTCGGCTTCCACCCTTATGTATGAGGGACTTACCTTGATACTGTTGAGCCAGATCTGTTCACAATTATAGGATCTGCTTTTGTCTAGGTGTCGATGGATTTCCGGGGTGAAAAATTTTAAAAACGGTTTGGACAGAAAGATCTGTTTTTCAAAAAGAAGGCTCTGACTCTCGTGAATTGACATATTGCGAGCCTGGCCCAGCGGCAGATTTTTCCATTTGGTAGGCAGTCCTCCCTCGTAAGCGGCATGGCCAGTTTCATGGGCAGTTGCCTTGAGGGCATCGACAAAATCGTTGTCCCGGTATCTCGAAGTGATCCGGTGGTCGCCGTGGCCGCCTGTGCTGAATGGATGGGAACTTTCATCGATTCTACCGGCCTCGAAATCAAAACCAAGCAGGCCGGCCAGCACTCTGTTGAGCCGCTGCTGGGATTCTTTCTGAAAGGTTCCTTTGAATTCGCGTGTTCTGCCGGATTGTTTTTCCACTACTTCTGATATCAGAGGTGGCAGGGTGGTTTTCAGGCTGGTGAATATTTCAGAGATCATGCTGCTTGAGTCACCGGTGCAGTAGAGATCGAGCAGGGCGTCATAAGGAGTCGAAAATTTCTCGTTGCTGCAATTCTGGCGGGCTTGGGCTTCCAGCCTCGAAAGATTGACGACTTCTTTGAAGTTTGTCAAAAAACCGGGCCAGTCGTTTTTCTGCCTTTGGCTGCGCCACTCATGTTCACATTTTGAACCGGCCAGCGATTTAGCCTTGACCAGGTCCGCCGGTATGCAGGTTGCCCAGCGATATTCGCGATCCATTTCTCTAAGACTTGCTTGGCGAGCGGTATCCACCTCATCTGCCTCGGCCTTGGCCAGCAATTCACCCAATTCAGGAGATATCAGCTGTTCATGATAGAGCGAACTCAGCTCAGCGATGGCCTCCGAACGGGAGTCATTTCCCTGGGGCGGCATCATTACCAGTTGATCCCACTGCAGAAACGTCAGGGAATGTGCTAGATGGGAGAGGCGAGTGAAGTGATCAACTAGCTGGCTGTAGGGAGTGGACATGGCTGAAAATCCTTGACTATAGGTGAGATTAAAGCGTTTTTTTCCGGATACTTTAGCAAGGTATGCACGGTAGATGATGAGGCAAGCAGTAAAAAGAAGGCCCTACCGAAATAAAATCCGCTGGGGCCTTGGGGTGAACTGGCAGGTGGTTGCTATTGTTTTTCTATAAACTCGTTCGAGTCTAGATAGATGGCAAAAAAAAGTACCCCCCATCGGTCGAAACCGACAGGGGGCACTTCGTGGAGGAGGTTGTTGCAAAGATACTGCTAAATGGCTTCTTTGCCCTGCTCCCCGGTTCTGATTCTCATAACATCTTCAACCGGGAGGACAAAGATCTTGCCGTCTCCTATCTTGCCGGTGTTGGCTGCCTCACGTATGGCGGTGACAACCTTGTCGACCAGATCGGAATCTATGACCAGTTCAACTTTGGTTTTGGGGTTGAATTCCACTTTGTATTCAGCACCACGGTACACTTCGGTATGTCCTTTCTGGCGACCGTATCCTTTTACCTCGGAGATGGTCATACCGGTGATGCCGAGCTCGGTGAGGGCTTCCTTCACCTCTTCGAGCTTGAACGGTTTGATTATAGCTTCAACTTTTTTCATTGTATTCTCCTCCTATGATCAATCTTTGGTGAATTCCGGATAGGCATCAAGTCCACATTCGGA
>NODE-310-length-17611-cov-6.41507_pt1 | contig 17611 bp, 14 predicted proteins | sample MGYA00139097_ERZ477577 | MGnify/ENA metagenome assembly ERZ477577
GTTCAAATTATACATCGCCAAGAGATTGAGATGAAAAAATCGGAAAAATTGATTTTGCGGCGACCGCCATGACGCTTTTACTGAATGTTTAATAGGGCAGGTCTCGAACGCATCGCAAGTGATCTGCCGAAAGCAGCCCTTCAAATAATGAAATAATTACTGCCATGCCGAACGAATACTCAATAGCTATTCATAATTACATTACTGAGCAGATCCTCGTTCATGGAAAGAGGATCCAGGAATAAATCAGCGCCTTACTGCATAGCAATTCCATTTTTGTAACTAATCCCTTTTCATTCAACTTCAATTATTGTTTAATAAAAGCTAAGGGTGGAAAATTAGACACTTACCATGGTTGAAAACCAGAACGCAGATAATACAGGATTGGCTGAATAAATATGGCGAAAGTATTAAGACGGTGCCCCAAGTGCTCCCGAAAAATTACCAATAAGATCGAGTGTAGAAGTTGCGGTCTCCTGTTTGAACGCTATTTTAAAGCAGAAGCCCAGAAAAGAGCTGCAGAGAAAGCCCGTGCCGCTAAAAAGAACAAAATTCAAAGGATTGTAAACAGCTCGATATCTCTGCTGTTCATCGCAATTATTGGCGGGGCTGCTCTTTATTATTACAACACCAAAACACCTGCCTCCCCGTCATCTGGAACAGACAAAACGCTGAAACAGGAAAGCGTTCCATCAACTCAAACAGCTGGTGGGACGCAAGATTCTGCCAATGTCAGCCGTGCAAAACAGGCAACTGTTTCCATCAGTGCACCCGGGGGTAACGGTACCGGTTTTTTTGTCGCCAAGGATCTTCTTATCACCAACAGACATATCGTTGAACAGAAAGAAGACGGCCTTGCCGAGGCACGCAGCGCATTTGAGTCATATCGTGACCGCGTTGCCGAGGAAAATGAGAAACTCCAGGAAATGAAACAACAATATACAGAGATGGCGGACGGCAGCACGAAGGATGAACTGGGTGCAATCATAGAAGACGGCGAAGCTCAATTGGAAAAAGCACTGGCCGAACAGCAACGTCTGGAAAACAAGGTTCTGGATATTGAAAAACGGTTGGAAAACAACGAGGTGCTTGTGGTCCTTGCCGACGGCAGTAACGTGGCAATCAGTGCTACAAGTTTAAGTGAAACCTCTGATCTTGCACTCCTCACCGTTGTTGGAACGAATATCGAGGGGATCGTTTTTCCTCCAGCAGGCAACCCTCTCACCGAGGGAACCAATCTCTTTACTATCGGTCCGAAAAATATATCCATCCCCTGCACCTTTACCGGTTTTTATCGCGGTGATAATCCTGATGATTTTTTTATTCAGACCGACAGATCCTTCAACTCGAAGAACAGTGGCGGCCCTCTGATAGATGAGGATGGTTATGTTCGAGGTATCAGCACAAAAACAGACCTGAAACTGGAAGGGGGTTCGCTTGCAATTCCGATTGAAACAGCGATGAGCGAGTTCAATCTTTAACGCTGTTATTCAAGGTGTAACCGGTTTTAAACATTGATAACACATCACAACAGGCAAGAATAGTCAGCGAATCAGCCCTCCCCAAGTGCCCTGAACTTTTCCCGGGTTCAGTATCAATTTGTTCGAGTGTAATGTATCTTTCTACAGTATAAATTCTTACGGTCGGGCGGAACAAACATCGCTTGTCCACACCTCAGTTCACGCAAAAAGCTGGAGCGTATCTATGCGATTTCTCATTTACGGTGCCGGAGCCCTTGGACAGGCCCTTGGATGTATCCTTGCAGCACGGGGTCATAACGTCATGCTGATCATCAGGGAACGTTTTATAAATTCGATTACGAAAAAAGGTCTTTCTGTTTCCGGTCTATTTGGAGACTTTCATGTTGAAGGACCATCAATCGGGCTGTTCCCCTCCCTGGATACTGTTGGCGATTACGATTTCGATTATATACTGATAACGACAAAATCATATGGTACGGCCCAGGCAGTCTCGGAAATTGCGACACTTGATCGCTGCAGTTGTCCGGTCGTATCCATGCAGAATGGCTGCGGCAATGTTGAACAGGTTATCGGTCAGTTCGGAACAGATCGAAGCCTGGGGGCACGGGTCATAACCGGTTTTGAAATTCAGCAGCCAGCTGTCATCAAAATTACCGTATCAGCAGACGACATTCACATTGGTGCGGCTATGCCCGGATCAATTTCTCAGTCAGCATACAGGCTTGCGAATACGATAAACCAGGCCGGACTTCCCACTATCCCGGTTGAAGATATTAACCAGTCGCTGTTTGCCAAATTACTTTACAATTGCGCCCTCAACCCACTGGGTGCACTTCTCGGGGTGAATTACGGAGCCTTGTCAGAGCATGATGATACTCGTATAGTCATGAATAATATAATACAAGAGACATTCAGTGTTATCAGTGTCCTTGGCGGAACAACCCCGTGGAAGAGTGCTGTCCATTATCAGGAGCACTTTTACCAAACACTCCTGCCGGCAACCTATGATCACCGCTCCTCAATGCTCCAGGACCTTGAAAACAATAAGCCCACCGAAATCGAGGCCCTTACCGGTTACGTGAGCAGCCAGGGTAAAATGAACGGCATCAGCACTCCGGTGTGTGACCTGTTAACCTCGCTCATTCGTTTTAGAGAGCAATCTCTCAACTGAACTGCTGCTGGGTCCTGCTGATAATCTCTTCCTGGTGCTCTTTGTCAAGATCCACAAAATAGTCGCTATAACCTGCCACCCGTACAAGCAGGTTGCGGTATTCATCCGGTGCATCCTGTGCTTTGCGCAGCGTATTGGTATCGACAATATTGAACTGAATATGGTGCCCGCCCAGGTTAAAGTATGTCCTGACCAGGTTACCAAGTTTATCGAGGTCACTATCTGTTGTCAGCACACTTGGTAAAAATCGCTGGTTGAGCAGTGTACCACCCGATTTGATCTGGTCCATCTTACTCAAGGACTTCACAACAGCAGTTGGACCATTGCGATCTGCTCCATGCGATGGTGATGTCCCATCCGATTGCGGCAGGTGAGCGTATCGGCCGTTTGGCGTCGCACCAAGCATTTTACCAAAATAGACATGACAGGTAGTGGAAAGCATATTGAGATGATAGACGGTACCTTTGGTATTTGACCGACCATCTATTGTCTCAAACAGGCTCTCATAAACACGCTTCATGAGTGCATCAGCCCGGTCATCATCATTTCCGAAAAACGGGGTTTTATTCCATAGTTTCAAACGCAACGCTTCAGCGTCTTCAAAATTGTTCGCAAGGGCTTTCAGCAAGTCTCCCCAACTAACTGTTTTGTCTTCATAAACATGCGTTTTAATGGCTGAAAGGCTATCCGTAATGGTACCAATACCACAACATTGAATGTAGTTTGTATTATAACGTGGACCCGCATCATAATAATCACGTCCTTTTTCAATGCAGTCCTGAATCACTACTGACAAAAATGGCGCTGGCGAATACTTGGCGTACATTCTCTCGATATAGTTGTTTACCCTTACTTTCAGATCAACCACATAGTTCAGTTGCCGGGAAAATGCCTCATATAGCTGCTCAAAGGTGGCAAAAGATCGAGGGTCACCGGTTTCAATACCAACGTTTTTCCCCGTTAACGGGTCAATACCATTGTTGAGCGTGATTTCGAGGATTTTGGGGACATTCAGGTAACCGGTCAGGATATACGCTTCTTTACCGAAAGCTCCAGTTTCAATACAGCCGCTTGTCCCCCCCTCTCGGGCATCTTCAACTGACTTTCCAACCCTGATCTGCTCCAATATGACCGCCTCTGAGTTAAACACCGATGGATAGCCGTATCCTTTTCTGATAACCCCCATGGCTGCCTTTAAAAAACGATCTGGTGTTTTGCTGCTGATATGAACACTCGGCTGCGGTTGCAGGAGATGAAGCTCATCGGAAACTTCAAGGGCGATATATGAAACCTCATTGGAGGCATCACCGCCGGCACTGTCGACACCGCCGAGGTTTATCTGGGTAAAATCGTTGTATGTGCCTGACTCTTTTGCAGTAACACCTACTTTAGGTGGCGCCGGATGATTATTTACTTTTATCCAGAGACACCCGAGCAGCTCTTTGGCCAGCGCCCTGGTCAAGCTGCCATCCTCGATTCCCCGATCATAAAATGGTTTAAGGTGCTGATCGATATGCCCCGGGGTCATCGCATCCCAGCCATTGAGCTCGGTAATGGTACCCAGGTGAACAAACCAGTACATCTGCAAGGCCTCGTGGAAGGTTTGGGGAGCATGGGCCGGTATCCTGCGACAGACCTCGGCAACCGTGCGCAGTTCTTCTGAGCGGGTTTCATCTGTGGTTATTTTTGCCATTTCTGCAGCCAGCTCAGCATGGCGCCGGGCAAAAATAATAGCCGCATCACAGCTAATTGACATTGCCGTCAACTGCTCGAAACGATCTGCAGCCCGTGGGTCACCCTGATAATCAAGCCGACTGATACGCTCTTCAATTCTTTCTTTGTACTCATTCATCCCACAGCGGTAAATGCTGCCGTCGAGAGCCGTATGTCCCGGCGCTCGCTGTTCCATGAACTCTGTGAAGAGGCCGGATGCATAGGCCTCTTTCCATTCCTCTGGAACCTGCTCGAATATCCGCTCCCGCATTGAACGGCCCTGCCAGTATGGAATAACGATATCTTCATATTTTTTTATGTCTTCTTCGGCCACGCGATAATTCGCCATCGACCGGCTGTTCAGAATCCTCAGGTCTTCAGCAGAATGGCAGGTCAGTTCCGGAAAGGTGGAAACAATTCGAGGGGCAGGCCCGCGCTCACCGACGATCAATTCGTCGTCACCAATATAGATTGTTTTCTTTTCACATAGATATTTGAAAAACAGCGCCCTGAGAACAGGAATAGAATATTTACCATAATTATCCTGGTAAAATTCGGTTTCAAGAAGCGCCCGCTCAACTGAAAGACCTGGTTTTATAGAAAAGCTTTGCTGCCTCAGCCGTTCAATTCTACTGTTCATTTCAACCTCCGACTACTGCTTGAAGACCATGCTGCTTTAACATCACTACGGTCTGCTCTAAAGTACTGTTTGCCAACGCGGGGATAGTATCTCCGGGATAAACAGTGCCCAGTTTCTTGTATTTTGCCTTCGCTGCCTGATGATAAGGAAGAACATCGACAGAACTGACGTTTTGCAATTGCTTAATAAACTGGATCGTTGCTGCAATATTATCGCGGGAATCATTTACCCCTGGGATAAGCGGTAACCGAATCCGCAATTCACAGCGCGAGTCGGCGAGCAAGCGAATGTTCCGGAGTATACGTTCGTTACCAACACCGGTATATTTTTTATGCTGGACACTGTCCATATGTTTTATATCACAAAGCATCAAATCAGCGATTTCAGCGGCAGCCAGCAAATGGTCCCTGGATGCATAGGCTGATGTGTCTATGGTTCGATGGATCGATAATTCCCTGCATGCCATGAGCAGTGCCATCAAAAACTCCGGTTGGTCAAACGGTTCGCCACCTGAGAAGGTAACCCCTCCACCGGACTGGTCAAAGAAAGGCATGTCTTTCCTGATCTCGCCCATGACTTCGTCAACCGTTGCCTGCCAGCCAGTCAGCTCATGAACCAGAGCCGGGCAGTGCTGCACGCATTCTCCACAACTATCACATTTGTCAATGGCGCGTTCAACCCCATTGGCCCCCATGGACAAAGCCTGTTGCGGGCAATGGATGATACACTCACCACAGCCAATACAGTGGTCAACCGATGAGACTGTTCGTAATCGTCTTGAAATCCCCTCAGGATTATGACACCAATGGCAATCAAGCGAGCACCCTTTAAAAAAAACAGTTGTTCGAAGATGCGGCCCATCATGAAGAGAAAATCGTTTTATTGCAAATAACTTCCCGATAACAGCCATCAGTTGTTTATAACATTAAATATCATTATTATAAAGCCCGCAATACATTATCTGCTCTTGATTCAAGTAATCCGAGACCTCGCATTTCTACAGATTTGCTGAGTCAGGATGATTACCCTCGAGGCGGTATCATTTCCCATAACAGGCAGAGGCGAAGATCAAAAATATCACTTCGGCGTGGCTTTATGGCGAATGTCTCTGTTTCTATCAATGCCGGGTCATGCTGGCTCACCAAAGTTTCAAGCGCTTCTGCCTGCTCATTATTGAGCTGCTGGATTTGTGCTTCGATTTCAGATACCGCCTCCTGGGCACGCTGCACATCACCTTTTTCTTTTGCCATCTGTCCCGCTTTGCGAATACCGCTTGCCGTTCTTGTAATAGTTGTTGAAGAAAAAGCCTTACGCCCGAAAAACGCCCCGAGTACCGCGGTACCGATAGACAGCAGGGTGTCAGTTGTTTTTGAGGTAACATCACCCTTTTCTTTTTCTATTTTAACCAGGGCACTATCAAGCCTCTTCTCAAGCTGTTGCCGCTTGGTATTAAATTTTCCTAGCAGTTTCTCGGCTGCAATTTCTTTTTTTTCGCGCATAAGATCCGCAACACGGACCAGAAAATCCGCTTCTGATTCCGCTGGTCGTGATTCAAGCTTGATGGACGGTGCCCTAAAAAGCTCAAGACGCTCTGTCTGATAGAGAAAATCGGAATATTCCTTTTCAAATGCTCTGAGATTTTTGATTGAGGAAAAGGTTTCCGGGAGATCGTGAAAGGAGCTTTCGCCGGGAGCAGAATCGCGACAATCATCAAGATCGAGCTCAAGGGGTTCAGACTCTTCCCACCGTGCGACAGAGAAGGAGCGATCGAGATAGAGCCTTAGATCACATTGTTTCAACTCGTCTATATTGCGTCTGTTATTGTAAAATCGAACCGTTGCAGATCCCGCCAGCCAGGGTTCAAAGACGATTTCATCAGCGAGAACCGGCGGCAGAAAATACCGTTGTTCAATACCTTCACTGATAAGGGCGGGGCTTTCACTCAGCCTGCCGGTTCTGGCGGACCAAGGCTCACCTTCAGCGTCTGCTGTTGTCTGCGGTATATGCCGTCCAGCCATCAGCTTGCCAATCTCCTGTAAACTGATAGGCCCCTTGAGGTACGACATTACCCACCGGGTCTCAAACATCAGCGGCTCGTCAATATGGGCAGAAGTCAATAGAAACTGCCTCCCTTTCATATCTGAGAGCAATCGTTTCACGGTTGACCTGTCGAGTGCTCCGTCACTCGCCCCGACAATACCGTCAAGAACCTTGTTCTGGTCCTGGCTGGTCTGCAGCCGTCCGACAAACCAGGTACCAATATTGGATAGGCCTTTGTAATCAAGATCAACAGGGTTCTGGGTGGACAGCACAACGCCAATGCCAAAGGCCCGCGCCTGTTTGAGCAGCAGCAGCATCGGCTTTTTCGATGGCGGGTTTCTATTTGGTGGAAAATAACCAAATATTTCATCCATGTAGAGAAGCGCTTTGAGTGAAGATGTTCCCTGCTGACGGCGCATCCAGCCAATCATTGCATTGAGCAGCAGGGTTACAAAAAACATGCGCTCAGATTCACCAAGATGGGCAATGGAAAAAATTGAAGTCCTCGGTCTGCCATCATTCCCATAGAGTATACGCTGAATATCTAACGGTTCCCCTATCATCCAGGAAGAAAAAGAAGGACTGGCGATAACATTGTTGAGCAGCATGGCAAGTTTCATACGCTCGGCCTGCGGGAAGAAATGAGTCAACCCGAAGACCCCAACTTTCTCAAAAGGTGGATTTACGATAGCCCCGATTAACGATTCAAGAGAAAGATCCTCCCCCTTTCGCCAGTGGTGCAGCAAGATGGAGGATACAAGGATATGCTCTCTGCTGGTCAGAGGATCCCCATCGACATCCACGAGCGAAAGTAGACTGGTCGCCGTTGAACCAACGAGGGAATTGAGCGTGTCCTGGTCTTCGAGGATATCCGGGGCAGGAGCACTGAATCCGGAGAGGATCGACACCGGCACCCCGCTGCTGCTTCCAGGCGTATACACGGTTGCATTGGCTTTCTCAGAAAGCGTGCGTATTCGCTGCTCACCCTGCCCCCAGGATAGAAGGCCGCTCCTCCATGATTCAGCAGTTTTCTGGGCAAACTGTTCCACCGACATGCTCTTTCTGGAGGCTTCAGCTGGGTCAACCCAGGGTGCGAAATCATCGGGTTTTAACTCGGGAAAGGTGAGCAGCAGATTTGCCATATCGCCTTTCGGATCAATGATGATCGATGGAATGTCATCCATGATCGCCTCTTCAATAACCCCAATGCCAAGACCCGTCTTGCCACTGCCTGTCATACCAATAATTACCCCGTGGGTTGTAAGATTCTTGCTCTTAAACAAAAGCGGCAGCGTTGGCGTCTGCTCATCAGAAATGGCCAGCTCCCTGCCAAGATACAGCAACCCAAGTTTCTCATAGTGACTGCTCTCTTCCATTACTCACCTCGCTACCCAAAATTAAAGATGAAATCTGCCCCTTGAGACTGATTTGCTGCTCTTTGTTATACTCTTTTCTACTTCTTTATAATTTCCTGCCAATGTCAAGCATTTTCATGCCATCTCTTCCGTGCTGGATAAGATAGCCACATGTCGGGTGACTTAAGAAAAGGCAATCTTTATTTTGCCCCGCCAGCACTTTGTGGTTATAGTGGTCAAAGCCTGTCATAGTCAGTGATATTATTCAACGAATAAGCGTAGATAAGGGCAATGTAAAGCTTGCGCTCAAAATTTAATCCATACTGTCGTGTTTGATGGAAAAACAGCACCGTAAAAGTTCTGCAGGCACTTCGACATTCAGCAGAAGGAAAATTCTGCAATTATGTGGTGTTGCCGGGGGCCTCGGGGTTGTTTATTACTACGGATTCGCCCCCCGCTCCAACCTGAAAGTGGCAAAGCGCACCCAGCTGCTGATGGGTACTATTATCAACATTACCGTATGCTGTGAGGACGAACAACACGCTCAGGAAGCAATTTCTGCCTGCATCTCGCGTATGGAACTTTTATCAGATATGATGAGCACCTATGTGCCGGACAGCCCCATATCTCGCTTAAACCGTGACGGAACACTCAAGAACGCTCCCCAGGAGCTCATTGATGTCTTTTCTATGTCACGTGAGCTCAGTGAGCTGACCAGTGGTGCCTTTGATCCGACGATTTTCCCCCTGCTTGGGCGCTACAAGCAAGTCAAAGAATCAGGAATACTGCCACCGGAATCAGAAATAAATGATCTCCTGCAACGGGTTAATTTCAGGCATATCGTTATCGAGCCGGAAAATACAATCAGATACACATACCCGGGCACCCAGGCGACACTTGACGGCATAGCAAAAGGCTATATCGTTGATCGTGGTATTGAGGTTCTCGAGTCAAATGGTTATTCAAATGCATATGTAGAGGCCGGCGGCGATCTGATGACCATCGGCACCCGACAGGATGGTAACCCTTGGAGAATTGGAATAAGGAATCCTCGAAGTGATGATTTAAAAAAAATGGACACGATCGAGCTGAGCAATCGGGCAATTGCCACCTCTGGAGATTACCTGCAATATTTTACTGACGATAAAAAAACTCATCATATCCTGAGTCCATTTACCGGGTTTTCACCAGTTGAGACAGCAAGCAGCTCTATTATTGCCCCTACTGTTGCCCAGGCGGACGGGCTGGCCACTGCCACAATGGTCCTCGGCCCGCGTGCGGCGGTAGAACTGGTGGAAGCGATTCCCGAGTGTGAAGGTTATTTTTTTGATAAAGAACTCAACAAATTTAACACAACAGGTTTTTTCAGCTGAGATGAATCACATAACAATAAAAAATGGGTTGGACATTCCGATCAGTGGTAAGCCGGTACAGACAGTAACAAGCAGTAAGCCGCTGAGTCATGTGGCGCTCATCGGCGACGATTATCCCGATATGAAACCAACTATGCTCGTCCAGGTCGGCGATCAGGTGCAATGCGGGCAACCGCTTTTCACCGACAAGAAAAATGAAGGTGTAACGTTCACCGCACCCGGCAGTGGCGAAGTCATCGCATTGAATCGTGGGGAAAAACGAAAGTTTGAATCGCTTGTCATTCGTCTGGACGATAATGAACCCCTCACGTTTTGCGCACCAGAGAGTGGTGTTGAATCATTCTCCTCTGATGAGCTTCGCACACTTCTTGTTAAATCAGGTCTCTGGTGTGCTCTTCGTGCCAGGCCTTACGGCAAGATTCCGGCGATAGATGCGCAACCTGCATCTCTGTTTGTTACAGCAATTGACACGTCCCCTCTGGCCCCTGATATGGAGGGGATCATCGAGCTTAAAAAAGATGAATTTCTCGAGGGACTCAAATTCCTAAAAAAATGCATCAGCAGCCCAATCTATCTCTGCCTTGAAAAAAATCAGAAGGCGATAACCGGGGATATTGATGGTATCGAGCAGGTAGAATTCTCAGGCCCACACCCGGCCGGACTGCCGTCGACTCATATCCACTTTATCGATCCGGTGCACGAAAACAAGCACGTCTGGCATATCGGGGCTCAGGATGTGATAAGTTGCGGCGCTCTTCTTAAAACCGGACAACTGAGCACCGATCGCATCATATCCCTGGCTGGCCCTGCTGCTTCGGAGCCACGGCATATCAGAACTCAACTTGGAGCATCAATCAGGGAACTCTGTCACTCAGAAACAACAGGAGATGACGTGAGGCTGCTATCCGGCTCTGCTCTCGATGGCCGACAAGCGACCGACATTCACGGCTTCCTTGGCCGCTATCATCAGCAGATAACCTGCCTGCCGGAAGGAACCGGGAGACAGTTTTTTGGCTGGCTGCGGCCGGGTGAAGATCGATTTTCCGTAACCAGGGCTTTTCTCTCTGCATTCACCAAACCCGAGGCGTTTCCTCTCGATACTGCCGTATGGGGTGGAGACCGGGCAATTTTCCCACTCGGATCTTACGAAAAAGTGATGCCTATCGATACGGTGGCGACCTACCTTCTTAAAAGTCTTGCCTCCGGCAATACACAAAAAGCCAAAGAATTGGGCTGCCTTGAACTGATAGAAGAAGATCTGGCGCTCTGTTCATATGTATGTCCCGGCAAAAATAATTTTGGCCCGATGTTGCGGCAGACATTGACAACAATTGAAAAGGAAGGGTAATTCAAACACATACAGGCTATGAAATTCCTCAACAAACTGTTCATTGACATCAAACCGATGTTTGAAAAAGGAGGCCGCTTCGAACGATTGTATCCGCTCTATGAAGCGACAGACTCGTTCCTCTTTTCAACCACCAAATCGACACCGGCGGCTCCACATATTCGAGACGCGATTGATCTGAAACGGATCATGATAACCGTAATCATTGCCCTGGTTCCCTGTACAATCATGGCCTTGTGGAATACCGGTTACCAGGCGAACAGTGCACTTGCTGCCGCAGCCGGCACGATCCCCGATGGCTGGCGCGGAGCGGTCATGCAGACCATCGGCGCCGATCCAGGTTCATTTTTATCAAATATCATCCATGGCTCTCTCTATTTTCTGCCCGTCTATATTGTTATCGTCCTGGTGGGTTCTGTCTGGGAATTGATCTTTAACCTCATCCGTGGCCATGAGTTTTCAGAAGCATTCCTCGTTACAAGTCTTCTGTTGCCACTGACGCTCCCCCCAACCATCCCTCTCTGGCAGGTCGCAATCGGCACAAGTTTCGGGGTGGTTTTTGCCAAAGAGGTTTTCGGAGGGGTCGGCAAAAACTTCATGAACCCTGCACTTGCCTGCCGTGCGTTCATCTATTTCGCCTATCCCGCTCAAATGACCGGAGATAAAATCTGGACAGCTGTCGATGGTGTGAGCAGCGCAACACCTCTGGGGGTACTTGCCACAGCGACAACCGCTAACCCCATAGAAGCTCTAGATGTCACGTGGTTCCAGGCATTCATCGGAACAATTCCCGGATCAATGGGGGAGACATCCACTCTTGCCTGCCTGCTTGGAGCGGCCCTGCTGCTCATAACCGGAATCGCCTCATGGCGGATCATGCTGTCGATGCTGATTGGAGCTGTTATCACTGTCTTCTGTTTCCAACTCGTCCCAGATCCAGCACATCCATTCTACTCGGTCCCTCCTCACTGGCACCTGGTATTGGGTGGGTTTGCCTTTGGTCTTGTATTCATGGCAACGGATCCGGTATCAGCGGCACAGACCCCGACCGGTCAGTGGCTCTATGGAATCCTGATCGGTTTTCTGACGATTTTGATCCGAGTGGCGAATCCCGCTTACCCTGAAGGAGTAATGCTCGCCATATTGATGGGTAACGTTTTCGCACCCCTTTTCGACTACTTCGTAATCAGAGCAAACGTCAAAAGGAGGATACTACGACATGGCTGACGAACACCCGCTCAAACCATTCTACTCGGTGCTTGTTCTTGCATTTGGCTGCTCCCTGCTGGTAGCTGCCGCTGCTGTCGGGCTCAGACCGCTTCAGGATGCCAATAAACAACTGGATCAGAAAAAAAATATCCTCAATGCTGCCGGTATCTACCAACCGGAGACGCCAATAGCCGACCAGTTCAGTGTTATCGAAACAAAAATCGTTAACCTCGCCAGTGGTGAGTATGTTCCTGCCGAAACCGTAAACCCGGCGTCTTATAATCAACTTGGAGCAGCACTATCTGAAGAAAACGGCAGAGCGCTCCAACGTTCCGATGATCCGGCAGGCATAAGACGATTGGAAAATTATTCGTTCATCTATCTTGTCCGTAAAGGCGATAAAATTGACCAGGTGGTTGTGCCGGTCAGAGGTAAAGGACTCTGGTCCACCATGTATGCCTATGTAGCCCTCGACAGTGACCTCACAACAATAAAGGGAATATCATTTTACGAGCATGGTGAAACCCCCGGACTTGGAGGAGAAGTTCAGAACCCACGATGGCAGGCAGGATGGCAGCAGAAGAAGCTTTACTCACCGGAGGGAGAGATGGCCCTTGATATTGTCAAGAGTGGCAGTCAAGGCAGCCCCGATGAATTGCCCTATATGATTGATGGGCTCTCGGGCGCCACGCTGACCTCACAGGGCGTTGAGAACCTGATGCACTTCTGGTTCGGCGATGACGGATTCAAACCTTTTTTCAACAGAGTCAAGAGCGAAGGGGGATTCAATGGCTGAGACAAATAAAGAACTGGTGTTTCGCTCTGTATTCAAGCGCAACCCGATTGCTCTGCTCGTACTGGGTATCTGCTCTGCGCTCGCAGTAACCGGGCAGATGTCAACCGCCTTTGTGATGTCGATCTGTGTGACCCTGGTTACCGCTTTTTCCAGTCTGACCATCAGTATCGTCCGACACCAGATCCCAAACACCGTTAGAATTGGCCTCCAGATCATGGTAATTGCCACCCTCGTTATTATCGTTGACCAGGTTTTAAAGGCCTTCTACTTTGAGCTTTCAAAGCAGCTCTCTATTTTTGTCGGCCTGATCATAACAAACTGTATTGTCATGGGCCGGGCTGAAGGGTTTGCCATGTCCAATCCGCCGATACCGAGCTTCTTCGACGGAATCGGCAATGGTCTAGGCTACGGATTTATCCTGATGACGGTAGCCTTTTTCCGAGAGCTTTTTGGCTCCGGCTCCCTGTTTGGGTTCGAGATCTTCAAACTTGTTACCAACGGCGGATGGTATGTCCCAAACGGCATGCTGGTACTGCCGGCAAGTGCTTTCTTCCTTATTGCAGTTCTCATCTGGGCGCTGCGGGCTATTGACCCGGAACAGCAGGAGAAGAACTAATGCACTATCTCGATATAATATTCAGATCCATTTTTATAGAGAATCTACCGCTCAGTTTTTTCCTGGGAATGTGTACCTTTCTAGCTATTTCCAAGCAGGTAAAAGCTGCCATGGGACTTGGTCTTGCAGTCTTAGTTCTCACTGCCATAACAATACCAATCAACAATTTCATCCTTAACACACTGCTCAAACAAGGTGCCCTCGAATGGCTTGGACTTGGAGGGTTAGACCTGACATTTCTCGGACTCCTGATTTACATCGCAACCATAGCAGCAGTCGTACAAGTCCTTGAAATGGTACTCGATCGATTTGTACCGGCACTCTACAATACCCTTGGTATTTTTCTGCCCCTGCTGACCGTTAACTGTGCGATACTGGGTGGTACCCTTTTCATGGTTGAGCGTGACTATACCTTCCTCGAAAGCACGGCATATGGCATCGGTGCTGGTGCCGGATTCTTCCTGGCGGTCGTTGCGCTTGCCGGAATACGGGAAAAATGTGAATACGCTGACCCTCCAGCTGCCCTCCGCGGCCTTGGCCTCACTTTTATTACGGCCGGGCTGATGGCCCTTGCCTTTATGGGACTGGCAGGAATGAGCTTATGAATACTATCATGCTGATTAAACCAATAAATACTATTTCAACCGATGCGGAGATTGCAGGATGAATGAAATTCTCGTGGGAGTCACCATTTTCCTCATTATCCAGTTCATTCTCGTCTCACTGATCGTTATTGCCAAACGAACCCTTCTGCCAAGTGGCGATATCTCCATTCTGGTGAACGACAATAAGAAACTGGTAACAGAGCCGGGTGGAAAACTACTCACCTCGCTTGCCGATCAGGGTATTTTTCTCTCCTCCGCCTGCGGCGGAGGCGGGAGCTGCGCCCAGTGCCGCTGTATTGTGACGGAAGGAGGCGGTTCGATCCTCCCCACCGAAGAATCGGCTATTTCCAGACGGGAAGCACGGCAAGGATATCGCCTCGCCTGCCAGGTGCCAATCAAACGCGATCTGAAAATCCAGGTGCCACCGGAAATGCTCGAAACCAGGAAATGGCAATGTGTGGTCGAGTCAAATGAGAATGTCGCCACCTTCATAAAAGAACTGGTTCTGAAGGTGCCTGAAGGTGACCATGTGGATTTCAGGGCTGGTGGGTATATCCAGATCGAGGTCCCTCCCCATGTCCTTGAATATAAAAATTTTGAAATTGATGAACGCTTTCTCGGGGACTGGACCAAGTTTAAGATGTTCCAGTATAAATCACATGTCCATACTCCGGTTACAAGGGCCTATTCAATGGCCAACTACCCTGAGGAAAGTGGTATCATCAAACTTAATGTGCGAATTTCCAGTCCTCCCCCGGGACAGCCGACCTTACCACCCGGCCAGGTATCCAGCTATATTTTTAATCTCAAACCGGGAGATGAGGTATCCATTTCCGGTCCTTTTGGGGAATTTTATCTTGAAGATGGAGATGAAGAGCTGGTTTATATCGGGGGCGGGGCAGGAATGGCTCCGATGCGCAGCCACATATTTGATCTTTTTAAACGTATTAAGACCGATCGTAAGGTCTCTTTCTGGTATGGCGGCCGCTCAATGAAGGAGGTATTCTACCAGAAAGAGTTCGAAGAAATGGCTGAAGCTCATGATAATTTCTCTTTTCACCTTGCCCTGTCGGAACCACTCCCCGAAGATAATTGGCAGGGGTATACCGGTTTTATCCACAAGGTGCTCTATGATCACTATTTGAAAGATCACCCGGCACCGGAAGATTTGCATTACTATATTTGCGGACCGCCGATGATGAATTCATCGGTAATGGATATGCTGGATAATCTCGGTGTTGAGAAAGAAAATATTCACTTTGATGATTTCGGAGGCTAATCGTACCAAATGGAATTACTGGTCACCTTTTTAGCAACAACACCTCTTTTTGTCGGGGCGGCGCTCATTGTCAATCTCTGCAGAAGACGTGCCGCCAGGACCCGTCACCCACTCACGACCATGTGCCACCAGAGTGGTGGCGCCATGTGCTGCAGCTGCAGTTCGTCTCTGCAGGTCAAGAAGGAACCTGTCGACCGCCGCTAAAGTCTCTATCCTGTGCGGCCCCCTACTTTGCCCAAAGCAGGTAGGCCTTAATGAAAGGCTCCAGGTTGCCGTCAAGAACCGCATCAACATTACCCATTTCAAAATCGGTTCGGTGATCCTTGATCATCCGGTACGGCTGCAAGACATAGGAGCGTATCTGACTCCCCCAGCCAATCTCCTTTTTCTCTCCATGAAGCCCCTGCTGTTCCTCCTGCTGTCGCTGTCGCTCCCGTTCATACAATTGCGACATCAGCATCTTCATGGCCATGTCCTTGTTACGATGCTGTGACCGTTCATTCTGGCACTGGACGACAATTCCGCTCGGCAGGTGGGTGATGCGGATTGCAGAATCAGTCTTGTTGACATGCTGCCCTCCCGCACCGCTTGCTCGATAGGTGTCAATCCTCAGATCTTTCTCGGAAATATCAACGTTCACCGTATCATCCAGTTCCGGCATTACCATAACCGAGGCAAAAGATGTATGCCTTCGGCCGCTTGCATCAAAGGGAGAAATTCTTACCAGCCGGTGGATCCCCAGTTCAGAACGCAGATATCCGTAGGCATGTTTTCCCTTGAAAAAGATCGATACACTTTTCACCCCTGCTTCATCACCGGGGAGATAATCAAGAATATTTGTTTTCAGCCCTTTTGCTTCAGCCCAGCGAAGATACATCCTCAGAAGAATATCAACCCAGTCCTGGGCTTCAGTTCCACCGGCACCGGCATGAATTGAAATGATTGCATTTGAGGAATCATGTTCACCGCCGAACATACACTCAAGTTCGGTGATTCCGATATCACCCTCAATTGAATCGAGCGTTTCGGCAACTTCCTGCTCAGCATCACGATCTTTTTCCTCTACCGCCATTTCAAGCAGCAGTTCGGCCTCCTCTATCTCTGCCCAGGTGTCCTCCCAGCTCTTGATAATTTCCTGAATTTGGCCGAGTTGTTTCTGGACTTTCTGGGCGCGACCGGCATCACTCCAAAAATCCGGAGCCAGCGTCTGGCGTTCAAGCTGCCCAACTTCTTCCTTTTTGGCAGCTAAGTCAAAGATGCTCCTTTAAAGCCTGCATACGACTTTTCATATCATTGAGCTTTTGAAACGATACCGCCGATCCTGTTTCCTGTGCCATTTGATCACTCTTTTTAAATTTACATCTTTACCGGAAGAACCTTGATGAAGGCATCTCCATGTCATTTATCCCAACAGGGCTCCTTACCATTTTCTTTGCCGTTTACCCATCCCCAAAGCAACAATGCAGATCAGCACTCCAGCCGCTGCACAGACCGGCCCGAACAGGAACCCGCCAGCAACGAAAAGAGATCTCTCTTTCATTAACGGGACTTCAATCGTGTCTGCCCAGACAACAAAGAGCTCTGATTCGCTCTTGATACGTCCAAGTGGATCAATCACCCCTGAGATACCGGTGTTTGCCGAGCGAACCAGACTGCGCCTGGTTTCAACTGAACGTAACACCGTCATCGCCCAGCTCTGATATGGGGCACTTGATTTACCATACCAGGCATCATTGGTCAAATTGACAAGGACATTGGCTCCATTTTCCACCCAGCGCCGTCCGATACCTGGAAAGATAGACTCGTAACAGATCAACACACCTGCTTTAATCTTCCCAGCCGCAAGCGGCGAGCCAACCTGGCCGGGAGTAAAATCTCCGGCTGCTTCAACCAGCGGTGCCAGAAACGGCATATATTTTTTCAGCGGAACGTATTCTCCGTAAGGCACCAGGTGAGATTTGAAATAATAGCCGCCCGGTTCATCT
>NODE-311-length-17584-cov-7.68241_pt1 | contig 17584 bp, 10 predicted proteins | sample MGYA00139097_ERZ477577 | MGnify/ENA metagenome assembly ERZ477577
TACCTTTACCATGGCTGAAGATTACCACCAGAAATTCACCCTGAAGGGTCACAAAGACTTAAAAAATGAAATGATGCGTATCTACCCACGACACCAGGACCTTGTCGATTCCACCGCTGCAGCGAGGCTCAATGGTTACATCGGTGGTTACGGCAGCAGGGACCAGTTGTTGAAAGAAATCAATAGCCTGGGATTGAGTGCTGAGGCTGAACAAGTGCTGACCGATATGATCCGCAAATAGTCTTCTTGGCACAGTTATGATGTGTAATTTGGGACTGTTTCTCCAAGAGAACTCGTCAACCTCGTCATATCCGGCTAGATTTATCAATCTCCCGATGGGGAATATAGATGATGAATCTCATGTAATTCAAAGCATTATGAGCCTTTTGCAGGCGCCCTGGCAAATACCAAGGATGTGAGCAAGTCTTGTCTAATTCTGGTTCCTTATTATCCTTCGTTCAACCGAATAATGATATGGTATTGTGTTTCTGGCAAATCTTTGATTCGGTTAAAATAACGGTGCCTGCCAGTTTTTATCTAGAGTGATTTTAAATGCTTGCTGGATTTGATATCGGCATTTACAGCTACAGGACCCTCACCCTGATGTGTGATATCACTCTTGCTTTTCCTGTTTTCATATTTATTTTTTTATCCCGTTGGTTAACATTCAAACCCCGCTATTTCGCTTACCGGTCTTCGAGAAAATTGTCCAAAACAGCGCCGATGCGGAGTCCCTGGGGTTGGATTTACATGTCACATGCAGCGCCAGTCAGCGAGATATTGCCTTATCGCATTGTTTGTGGGACTTTTAAGTCTGCATCCCCCTGCGCACGCCAATTCTGAGAACGCCCCTCTCGAACAGGCTCAAAAAGCCCTTCAGCAAGGACACTATAAAGATGCCCTTGGCCTTTATGAGCTCGTGTCAGGTCCGGATCGGCTTGCCGCAATTGTTGGTGCGAATCGCATCCGGATTGTGACCGGTAACTATTCCGAGGCCGAGGAATATTTGCGGAAGTCACTGACAACATTCGGAAAAAATGAAACGATAAGCTCCCTATTAGCTGAATTACTCACCCTGACTGGTCGTTCACGAGACGCCCTTCAGATTTTACAACCTTTAATTACTGAGCAGATTGCCAGCGTCCGAAGCTTGGTTCAGTTTGGCAAAATTCTCACCTTGCATGGGCGACGGTCTGAAGCCGAGGCTCATTACCTGCAGGCAATCTCCTATTATGATCGAGGCCTTGTTTTTGAAGCTGAAGATATAGCCTGGGTGGGGGTGGCCTGCCGTGAACTGGAGCGCTTTCACGATGCCAACAACCTGTTTCGAGAGGCCGTGCGTGTCGATCCCGAGAATCTTGAGATCCACCAGCTTTGGGGAGATCTTTTTCGTGAAAAATACAATATCGCCGAAGCACAGCGCTCCTATGGGGACGTTCTCAAACAAAACGAAAACTATGTTCCCGCGCTTGTGGGAATGGCGATAATTGAGGGGGGCCAAGCAGCTCACTCATTTCTGGACAGCGCTCTCAAAATTAACCCACGCTCCGTATCAGCTCTGGTGGCCCGTGCAGCATTACTAAGCGAGGATGAACGCTATGCTGAGGCAGTCCATTGCCTCGAGCAGGCACTGCACATCAATTCCGAATCCATTGATGCCATGGCCATATTGGCGGCCATTGCCTTCTTGAAAGATGACGATGACACACTTCAAAGACTCGAAAAGCAGATAGCGGAATTGAGCCCCGGCAATGGGGAATTTTATGCCCGCATTGCTGAAATTTGCGGCCGCAGCTATCGCTTCGACAAGGCCGTTGAGATGGCTCGGAAAGCCGTGGCGCTTAATGGTCGACTCTGGAGTGGACACATTTCCTTGGGTATGAACCTGCTGCGGCAAGGAGAGGAAACCGAGGCGCTCTATCACCTTGAAGAGGGCTTTCGGGGGGACCCGTTTAACTTACGGGCGATGAACTTACTGGAAGTGCTTGACGTACTCGAAGGTTTTGAAACTCGAACAACTGAACACTTTGTTGTCCGTATGCATCCCTCTGAGGCAAATGTTCTCTGGCCTTATCTGAAAACGCTTCTGGAAGAAAGCTGGACAACGCTCACCGCCAAATACGATTTTATCCCCCAAGGACCAATTCTAATTGAATTATTCTCCGATTACGAAGACTTTGCCGTGCGAACTTCGGGACTGCCGAATATAGGCCATATCCTCGGGGTCTGTTTTGGCAGTGTAATCACCCTTGGTCCTCCAAGGGGACATAAGCCACCTGGCACGATTAACTGGCAGGAGGTCTTTTGGCATGAATTTGCCCATGTCATTACCCTGCAGATGACCCAAAACAATATACCCCGCTGGCTCTCGGAAGGCATTTCTGTTTTTGAAGAAAAAGAAGGTCGACCTGAATGGGGACGGCACCAGGAGATTCAGCTCATAAAGTCAGTTCAGGAAAACAGGATCATCGGGCTCAGTGACCTGAACGAGAGCTTTTCCCGGGCAAAATCCCTGGCGGATCTTGATTTTGCCTACTATCAGTCTTCCCTAATGGTTGAGTTCATTGTGGAGCGCTATGGGTTTGAAATGCTCAAAACGCTTATCCATAGCTTTGCAGGACCCGTGGACATAGGCGATGCTTTCAGAGCAGTTTTCGCCGTTCCGCTGGAAGAAGTTGAGGGGCAGTTTATTTCCTGGATCAACGAACGGGTAGAGATGCTTGATATCGATGTAGATCAAGATGAGTTTGACATCCATGGTTCTTTTTCTGTTCAAAACGACGGAAAAGGCCCGGTGACCCCGGAGGACCAGAAGAACGGCTTGATTGAAACATTGTACCAGCAGGTTGAGACCAGCCCGCGCAATTTCTTTGCTCATTTACAATTGGGACTGATTTTTTATGCTGACGATAATTTTGTCGGGGCCCTGCATCACTTGACCATAGCCAGTGAGCTGCTCCCATTTTACAGCAGCTCCCCCAATCCTCGGCAGATCCTGGTTACGATATATGAGAAACTTGGGGATGTTCAGGCCATGACCCGTGAACTGGAAGCCCTGTTACATGTTCATCCATATGCCTATAACGCCGGCCTGAAACTAGCCCAGCTGGCACAGTTAGGCAGCGATTATGACCGGGTTGCCTATTACCTGGAAAAGGCCATTGCCTTCAATCCATACGATCAGGATGTCCATCGTTCGTTGGCCGCTGCTGCCATGCAACAATTGGATTATCAAACGGCCATCCGGGAATACGGTGTTTTGTTAGCTTTGGATGACACAGACCCGGCTTTGGCCAATACAAATCTCGCCGAGGCCCTACTGCTCCATGGCAACAAATTAGAGGCAAAACGTTATGCGCTGGCGGCTCTGGAAATTGCTCCTATGTTTGAGCGGGCCCAGAATATTCTCCTTAATTCAGTGGATCCCTGAGTCGCCGGCAGAGGATGACTTTATCGCGGAAGACGCCAATACTGGGTAAAGATCAGCAGTCTTCAGCTCTCTCCTTATCCGGTCAGGCGTTCCAGCTCACGGATAACAAATATTCGGGATTCGGCAACAGAATCTGAAATCTCGCGCAGCCTCAGAGGCTGCATTGTCACGGAGGTATGAAATCAAACGGCAGGTGGCCATGAAGCCTCTTTGGTTGTTCATTTTCATTCTGCTGCTGTGCAGCAAAAGTGCTCTGGCGCAGGATGAATCGATGCTCGCCGGTGTATCAGGCGAACCAGCAGAGAACCGTGCCGGTGAACATGAATTTATCTTTATGAGAGGCAAATATGCGAATTATCAAACGGACGTATCTTCGGGATATCAAGGCTTTCGAAACCGCGCCTGGTGGCAGACTGACTTTGATGGCGCCGATCGCAACTTACTGCGCGCTCTGAGGCGCTATACATCGATCGACACCTCCAGTGATAGCTTTAAGGTTCTGTCGTTGACCGACCCGGAGCTTTTCGAACATCCATTTTTGTACATCAACATGAAGCGGGTACCCCTTTATTCCGGCAACGGCCCCAACTTTTCCGCGCAAGAAGCAGCCGCCCTGAGAGAATACATGCTGCGGGGAGGATTCGTCATGGTGGATGATTTCTGGGGTCCTGAACACTGGCAGGATTTTCTTGTTGAACTTGCTAAAATCTTCCCGGAGCGTCAACCGCGCAAATTGGCTTTGAGCCATCCAATATTTCATTGTTTCTTTGATATCGATGAAATCACGCAGGTGCCTGGTCGGGGAGTTACCTGGAATTTCGGCTGGGGGTTTACCCTTGACAACGCCGACTACCCAACCTCGGTGCATGGTTTGTTTGATGATGATAACCAGTTGATGATGGTAGTCAATTTCAACACAGACCTGGGCGACGGACTGGAGCACACATTCGACCAATTTTACCCGACCCGCTACTGTAACGAAGCTTACAAGCTGGTCATCAACTATATCATTCACGCCATGAGCCATTAATATGAACACAAACATCCTGCTCTGTGCCTTCTTTGCCGGCGTGTTCCTGATCGGTGCAGACAGTGCCGCTGAAGTTCCTCTCTCCACCGATCAGAGTCTGGAGTTGCATGAAGCAGGTGATGCCTTCACCTTTGTCCGCATAGAATATGATACCACCAGCGGCAATTGGTATGGCGATGAAGAGTGGGGACGATGGCGCACCTGGGCGGTAGACTATCCTGCGGCCGATCGAAATTTTCTGCGGGGGGTGCGCAGGCTGACCAATATCCATGTCAACAGAGAACCAATCGTCATGAGGCTCGATGATGATCGGATTTTTGAGTACCCCTTTCTGTACATGCTTGAAGTTGGCCGGCAGGGAATCCAATTTTCGGAAAAAGAAATGTACAATCTTCGTGAATACCTTTTACGGGGAGGCTTTCTTTTTATCGACGATTTCTGGGGAACCTGGCAATGGGCTAATTTTTATGAAACCTTTGTCCAGGTTTTTCCGGATAAATCTGTCGTGGAACTTACCAAGGATCATCAGATATTCCATTCTTTCTATGACATTGATGGTCCGCAGATGATCCCCAGAGTCAATAACGTCGATAATTATCCTGAACAGGATGTTGATATCGCCATCAATCGTGCGGTCCTCGATGATGACGGGCGGGTAATGGTTCTGATGAATTGGAACTCAGATATTGGTGACGGCTGGGAACACACGTATCATCCTGTCTATCCTACCCAATATGCCAATATGGCTTATCGGCTGGGAATAAACTACTTAATGTACGCGCTGACCCACTAGGTGGGTAAACAGGCCAGGACCCGTAATTCGTGCCAGGCCTCTATAACCCTGCTCGACCCGCCGCAAGAGATGACAATGGAGATTATACCAATGCCTGAAACGAAGATAAAACAAATGAAGCCCCTCGTCGATACCGAAGATGAAATTGCCCTGGTGGAGCGGATGAAAGCCGGCCGGGAAAAAATAGCCAGAGAACTCAGAAAAGTGATTGTCGGACAGGATGAGGTAATTCAGGAAGTTTTGATCGCACTTTTTGCCGGGGGACATTCTTTGATAACCGGTGTTCCCGGATTGGCCAAGACTCTCCTCATCAAAACTGTAGCCGACATCACCCAGCTCAGCTTCGGGCGAATTCAATTTACCCCCGACCTGATGCCAGCCGATGTCATCGGCACCGAAGTCGTGGAGGAAGACCCGCTTACGGGGCGGCGGCTTTTGAGGTTCGTCAAAGGCCCTATTTTTGCAAATATTCTGCTAGCCGACGAAATTAATCGCACGCCTCCCAAAACCCAATCTGCCCTGCTCGAAGCAATGGAGGAGCAACAGGTGACTGCTGGTGGGGTCACCTACAAAATGGACAAGCCTTTTTTCGTACTTGCCACTCAAAACCCAATTGAACTGGAAGGGACCTACCCGCTTCCGGAAGCCCAGCTGGACCGTTTCATGTTCAAGATAATGATTGATTACTTGCCGGAAGATGAGGAAATCGCGGTGGTCGACAATACCACGGGCTTGGCTTCAACGATCGTAGAGCCACTCCTGGCCAGCCAGGATATCCTTGATTTCCAGCATATTGTCAGACAAGTTCCGGCTGCTGAAGAGGTTACCCGTTTTGCCGTACGCCTTGTGGCTGCGAGCCGGCCGGGAAATAGTTCTGCTCCTGATTTCGTTCACAAGTGGGTCAGTTGGGGGGCCGGACTGCGGGCCTCGCAATTTCTGGTGCTGGGGGGGAAAGTGCGGGCTCTTCTCAATGGACGTTTTAATGTCTCCTATGAGGATATTCGCGCCTTAGCGCACCCAGTCATGCGGCATCGCATTATCGTTAACTTTCATGCCCAGGCGGAGCGCATTGATACTTCCCAGGTCATCGACAGGCTATTGGAAGCCGTACCGGTGCCGTCTTCCGGTTTATAAGAGGTGGCAAGGTAAATTGACCATGATTCAGGCAGAACACACTATTCTTGATCCGTCAGTATTGGCCAGCATAAAGGACCTCGAGCTTCGTGCCAAGGTTGCCGTGCAGGGCTTTCTGGCCGGTTTACACAAGAGTCCGCACCGAGGCTTCAGTTCGGAATTTTCTGACTACCGGCATTATTATCCAGGCGACGACATGCGCTATGTGGATTGGAAAGTATATGCCCGTTCAGGCAAATTCTATATCAAGCAATTTGAGGATGAAACCAATGTCCGTTGCTATATCCTGATGGACTGCAGCGCTTCCATGGGATACGGGTCCGGCACAGTGACCAAGCTGGAATTTGCCCGCACCCTGGCCTCGGCACTGGCCTATTTTATTAGTGGCCAGCAGGACGCGGTGGGACTGATTACCTTTGATCATAAAATTCAGCAGCACCTGCCTTCCCGTTATCGTCAGGGACACCTTATGCGTATTCTCAGGGCCCTGGTGGAGACGGTCATCGGCGATGCAACTGATATCCTCCAGCCCATAGAAAACCTGGCCCATTCGCTTAATCGCAAGGGGCTGGTCATCTTGATAAGTGATCTGCTCGACGACAGCGAAAACACCATGAAGGGTTTGCAGCTGCTGCGTGCAAAGGGTAATGACGTTATCGTCTTTCATGTTCTGGACGATGCCGAATTGACCTTTCCCTTTCAGCGCATTGCAGATTTTGAAGACAGCGAGACACATGAGATTCAAAAAGCCGTACCGCAGCGTGTCCGTGAAACCTATTTGCAGGAAGTTGAGCGCTTTTGTGACTATTACAAAGAAAAGTGTCGGTCCGGCGGCATTGATTATTGCCTTCTGAACACCTCCGAACCTCTCAATAGTGCTTTGGCTTCATACCTTTCAAAGCGTGCCAGAAGCTTTTAGGAATTCGCCGATGTCATTTTTGTCACCATGGTATTTGCTGGGTTTGCTGGGAATCGGTATCCCTCTGGCAATCCACCTGATTCGACGGCAACAAGCTGAACGTGTTGTGCTGCCAACCGTGCGCTTCCTCAAACGGGCACCAAAGAAACTGGTTTATTTTCAGAGACTTCAACAGTTGCTGCTGCTGGCATTGAGGATTGTCATCCTAAGCCTGCTGGCCTTAGCTTTTGCACGGCCTATCTTCACCGGCGCTTTTTCACAGTTGGTGGGTGCCATACCGCAGTCATTGGTTATTCTGCTGGATACATCCATGAGCATGCAGTATGCAGATCGATTCGATCGGGGCAAAGCGGCAGTCATCAGCGAGTTAGAGTCGCTGCAGCAAGGAGATGAGGCGGCAATCGTCACCTTCGCGGACAGTCCGGAAACGGTGCAGCTGCTGACGACTGATCTCACGGCTTTAAAAAACTTCGCGGTAAACTCTCCAGCGCCCGGCTATCGCTCCACTCATTTCTTGTCGGCGCTGCATCTGGCAGATCAGATTCTGCAATCAGCACATTATCAGGAAAAAACCATAGTACTGGTTTCTGATTTTCAGCGCAGCGCAGCACCGGCCCAAGATTCTGCTTGGAAATTAAGGCCGGACATTCGGCTTAAGACCATCAAGATCGGAGATGCAAGTACGGAAAATCTGTCGATAACGGAAGTCAGCACGATGGAATTGTCTGCTCAGGGCCAGGAGACGCACCGTATTGTCGGCCGTATCAAAAATTTTGGCAGTAAAACCATACCCGAGGTCCAGGTATTTCTTACCATCGATGGCTCGGAGGCGGCAACCAGGGTAGTAGATCTGGGGGATAGATCGGAGGTTGTCGTTGAATTCCCCATAGTGCTCAATCAGGTTGGGGTGCATCGCTGCACTATGCGTGTTGCCGGCGACCGTTTTGAAGCTGACAACACCTATTATTTTACCATCCGCGTTGAGCCCCCCATGAGGGTCCTGTGCATTTCTGGGAGATCCGGTACCAGCCAAGTAGACGAAGCTTACTGGTTTCTTTCAGCTCTTGCCCAGCAGGTCACGGTGCCTTTCCAGGTTGACGTCATTGATCCCCGAGAATTGGTGCCTGAGGCCCTGCCGTCTTATTCAGCTGTTGTCTTGATGCAGGCGGAAAGGCTGGCTGAAGAACAAATAGATGCTCTGCAAGCTTATGTAAAGGGTGGCGGCGGCCTTTTGCTGGCGCCGGACGACCGGACTGACCTGGCATCGTTTAACCGAGATTATGCGGAATTGACTCCGGCTCTGTTGCAGCGCAAGCATATCTTCAGCGAGAGTGAGGCGCTGTCCATTGCCGAGGCTCAAAGTTACCATTCCATTATTCGTTCACTGCAGGGCGGCGGGCCAATAAATTTCAGTACAGCACGATTTCATGGATACTGGAGCGTTGCACCTGTCGCTGGCAGCGAAGTGGTCCTGAGATTCGAAAACGGTGATGCGGCCCTGGTTGCAGGCACTGCGGGAACTGGTCGTGTGCTTTTCTTTGCGTCCTCCCTTGACCCTGAGTGGAACAATTTTCCTCGACAGGTAATGTACCTGCCTCTGCTGCATGAAGCCATGCGCTATCTGGCCGGCAGCCAGATGCAAAAGACCGTTTACCAGGTCGGAGAGTTCGTTCACTTCCCTGTTGCACCGGGAGGTGCAGGGCGGATTATATCGCCGCAGGGCGTAGACACCCTCCTGCGCCGCACGCCGGCGGGTCCTGCATTCTATCAGTCAACCGGTCAGCCAGGTTTCTATGAGGTGCGATCGGGAAAATGGTCGACCAGTTTTGCTGTCAATGCAGCTGCTCAAGAGTCTGACCTTACCACCATTGCGGTGGATGATATTGAGGCAAGGATGACCTCTTCTGAAATACAGCAGGTTGCATCTGCTGCAGAGCACATCTCGCCGTTGAAGGTCCAGCTGGAAAAGTCTCAGCAGTCATGGCGGTGGATTCTGCTCGTGGTTCTTGTGCTGGGTATTGTTGAAGTATTTTTAGCAAACCGCACCTACCGCTGATCCATTTTTTCAGTGGTTACCGATTGGTGAGGAAATACACAACTTTTTGAGATCAAAATGAATCCGCCAACAACCATAGAGGAACTGCACGAGGCCATCAGAAGAGTCCGGCGGCGCCGCAATCTGATCCTGCATGTACAGCATATCAGTTGGAGTCTGGCAATTCTGGCTGCCTTGTTCATCGTTTTCGTCATTCTGGAAATGACCTTGCATCTTCCGAGCTTTGCCAGCGTGCTTCTCTTCTCTCTTTTAGGGGGTGCGATTGGCCTGTTGTGTTGGCGGTATGCCCGAGCGGTGCGGCGTTTCACCAGTGATGATCGACGTCTGGCACAATATATTGATGAGCGCACACCGAGCCTTGAACAACGCCTTATTACCTCCATGGATTTGTGGGAAAAACAGGGAGCGGATCCGCCTTCCCAGCTGGTGGAATCTCTATGGCATGATACGGTTGCCCATGTTCACAGCCGCAATGTTCAACAGGTGACGAGTTCCCGACCGGCTTGGTTTGCTGCAGCGATAGCCTTTTGTCTTGTCTGTGTAGTGGCCGGTGCACTCTGGGATTCGACACGATTTTCAGGTGCGGCTCGGCGGCTGGCCTGGCCCTGGTCGATTCCGGCCGCAGATGCACTGCATTCTGAAAGCGTTAGGATTACCCCCGGGGATGTACTTATAAGGCGCGGCAGCGACGTGGCCATCGCAGCGGCGATTGAAAATGGCACTTCGAAAAACGCATTTCTTTACCTTCGTGAAAACGGTTCGGAATGGAAGCTCGTTCCCATGCGGATCGACGAAACGACCTCGGATCACCTCTATTATCTGCCAGAAGTTACAACTGACATCTCCTATTATGTGGACAGCGGTACTGCCAGATCCAGACAATACAGCATCAAGGTCTTTGATCTGACCAGAGTTGAAACGATCGATATTAAATACTTCTATCCGGAGTACACCGGAATAGAGAACAAGACGGAAAAAAATGGTGGCGACATCATTGCACCAGAAGGAACCAGGGTGCAGTTGCAGATAACCTTCAATGGCCCCATACAGAAAAGTGTGCTGAAGTTTGAGGATGGCACGACTGTCGATTTAAGCCATTCGGATAACGTCGCCACCGGCGAATTTACTGTGGCAAAAGACGGTACATACATTGTTGACGCCTTTGATCAAGAAGGCAGACATGTCGAAAACCCGATGGAATACCTGATCCGTTCCACTCCGGATCTTGCTCCAGAGATATCCGTTAACATGCCTGGCAGGGACCTTAAGGTAATGGCATTGGAAGAAGTCAGTATCGCCGTCTCGGCCAGAGATGATTTTGGTATTACCAAACTCGCTCTGAATTACAACGTTGCCGGCAAGTTCGAGCAAAATGTCAATTTTCTCAATCCTGAAACAAATGCTGCTCCTCGGGCTGTAGACATGAAAACCTTACTCTACCTGGAAGATCTGCAGGTGTCACCGGGAGATTTTATCGCCTATTTCCTGACGGCTGAGGATAACAATAACAGTGCCGGCCCTGCCGAGGTTCTTTCCGATATCTATTTCCTGGAAGTGATCAGCACCGACGAAGAATTTCGACGTGGTTCTCAACAGGGTGGAGGCGGAGGGCAGTCTGGACAGCAGCAACAGTCGAGCGCTTTGCTGGAAGACCAGAAAAATATTATTGCCGCTACCTGGAAACTGTTGAACCGAAAGAAAAAGATTCCGGGGGAGACCTTTACAGAAGACGTAAGAATCGTGGCCGAGTCCCAGCAAAACATTGCCCAACGCACGCAAATGTCGCTCAGTCGGCTAAACGAAAGGTTTTCCTTTACAGATGAAAGCTATGATCTTGCCGTCACCCATCTGCGCGAAGCAGTCGAGCAAATGCAGGCAGCTACAGAAAAGTTGTTTTCCGAGCAGTTAGAAGAAGCCTTAGGACCTGAACAGGCAGCTTTGCAGGCCATTCTCAAAGCAAATGCTCAGAATCGGCGAACCGCAATCCAAATGGCTTCTCAGCACGGCACTGGCGGGACAGGCAGCGGGTCTATGAGTGAGCGGGAGGATCTGCGTGAGTTGTTCGAAATGGAGATGGGCCGCCTTGAAAACCGTTACGAGATGCCCAGCACTGCATCTCCAAGCGGGCGTGCCGAGCAAGAGGAAGTCCTCAAGCGGCTGCGCCAGCTAGCCCAGCGGCAAGAACGCTTGAACCGAGCCCAAGCGGATGCCAACCGTCGCCAAGACCGCCAGACTGAAGCACAGCAAAGGCGCCATTTGGAAGAACTCCGGCGTGAGCAGGAAGCCTTGCGCCGTGAAGCCGAATCGCTCGCCCGAAAATGGTCGCAGCAGCCCGGGATAAACCGAACCCAAAGTTCTTTAAGCTCCCTTGAGCAGGCCGTCAGTCAGATGCGGGAGGCAGCCCGCAATTTAGCGCAGCGGGATCCGGGAATTGCGGCCGCCAGCGGCCGTCAAGCTTTGCAGAATCTGCGTGATCAGCAAAAACGAATCGAACGCAGGCAGGGGACTTCGAGTGGTGATTTAGTAAGAGAGCTCAGTGAAAAGGCCGAGCAACTGGAGGCGCAGGAAGATGAAATTCTTGCTCGGATGAAAGAATTTCAACCTTCTTTGTCTGGAAATCAACAGGGTATCAATAGAATCATGTCAGAAAAGGATCATTTACAAGGGATGCTCCAAGAAACCGAAGATATCATTCGAACTGCTGGCGCCGCCGGGCGTCAATCACAGCCTGAGCTCGAGCGTAAGGCCCAGGAAACCCTACGGTCCTTGAAACAAGAAGACATAGAACGGCGAATTGAAGCGAGCAAGACTGGTTTGCTCGCCGGACAGCTTGAGGATGCGATGGCAATGGAAAGAGAAATCGAACAGTCCATCGCCCGCCTCAGCGACCGATTGCGTGAATTTGATCTGCTTGTCCCTAAACCCGGTGTTGCGCAAAATCAGCGGGCCGCTGCCGCTGCCGCTGCCTTGTCGCGTGAGCTGGAAAACCTGCAGCAGCAAGCTGAAGCTCTGAGACCAGGGCAACAGAAGTCGTCTCAGTCGCGGCCTGAGCCAGGGCTTCAGCCCGAAAATTCCGGCTCTGATCAAACAGCAGATTTGAACACTGTTGGCGATGGGCTTGCACGCAGCCGGAGATATGCCGAAGGCCTTCTGCAACCGTGGGCTCAGGGTGAAAGCTGGGCGGTGGATGCCAGGTCAATTTATCACCAATTGAGCCGTTCGCAAATAGAGGATTTTATCAACCAGCCTGCATTGTGGCAGACACTTCTGGAACCCGCACGCGAGCTGGCTGCTTTGCTGCAGGCACAGATCGAGTTGGAGCGACTCAACAACAATGCCTTTTCGCCTTCAGAACAAGCACCGCCGTCACAATATGAATCCCAGGTGGGGACATATTACCGGTCATTGTCCGAAATAGCCCAAAAAAGAGAGTAGACAACAAATGGCTGGAATCGTCGAATTTCTCTTTGGCCATACTGCAGATGTCTGGACACAAGGGAATTTTGCCTTACAGGCACCTCTGGGACGACTTACCATTGCCGGTGGTGTTGCTCTGCTGACCCTCGCTGTCCTTATCCTCTATCGGCAGACAACTGCCCCCGCCTCCCCCAGACTGAAAACAGTCTTGATCCTGCTGAGGTCCATGGCCCTGATAATCCTTTTGCTCTGTCTTTTGCAGCCCATTGTGACGATATCATCGCCCAGACCTCGGGAAAGTTACCTCGGCCTGCTGATAGACAGCTCAGGCAGCATGAGCGTCCGCGATATGCAGCAGTCACTCTCACGCGGTGAGAAGGCTAAGGATCTGTTATACGGTGAAGGCGGCTTGATCGAGCAACTGCAGAAAAATTTTACTTTGCGGATTTTCGGTTTCGACCGCAACACCGGCCCCCTTGCAGATCCTGGAGATTTGTCCTTCGCCGGCAGCAAAACACATCTGGCCAAAGCCATGCAGCACGTTGCCGAAGCGATGCAAGGATTACCCGTTGAAGCCCTGGTGTTGGTTACAGACGGAATCGACAACAGCAGTGAAGATCCGCTGCGTATGGCAAGCATCATCAATGCCGGAACGACGCCAGTTCATGTCCTCGGTATCGGTGCCGATAGGCCAGCCAAGGATATTGAAATCAGCCAGGTCAGTACCTCGGGATCGATCATTGATGGGGGAATTTTCGAGGTTCAAGTTACGGTCCAGAGCAGCGGGTATACAGGTCAAGAATCTGATTTACTGATCGAGGTCGGTGATGATATCGTCTCCGCCAAGAAGATCAAACTGGGGCCCGACAACATGCCGCAGCGATTTACCTTTTACTTGGCACCGATACAGGAAGGTGCTCTGCCTTACACCGCGCGAATACCTCTACAGAAAGATGAAATTATAAAGCAAAACAACCTAATGCCATTCCTTGTGGACAATCCGGCCAAAGAGGTTGAGATTCTCTACATCGAGGGGCATCCGCGCAACGAGTACAAATTTATCCGTCGGGCGGCTGATAACGATACTGCCGTGCGCCTGAAAACCTACTTGATGACAGGTCCACAAAAATTCCTTCGTCAGGGCATCGATTCGACCATGGAATTGGCGGGCGGTTATCCGGACAGTCAAGAAGAACTGTTTAAATACGACGCCATCATTTTTGGGGATCTTACCAGAAACCTTTTTACCGACGAGCAATTAGCCTTGACCCGGAATTTTGTTTCTCGACGTGGAGGAGGCTTTCTCATGCTTGGCGGCTCAACTGCATTTGACCAGGGATTTATCGGTACTCCAATCGAGGCTCTGCTGCCGGTATCCCTGGTTAATGAAAAAAATCTGCCGCCAGAATTGCGCGGTGGCGTAGGTAGGGGTGATCACCCCACCGGACAAACTTTCGCTCCGCGCCTTACTGGCGAAGGACAGCGGTCCATGATTCTGCGCCTCGAGATTGAGGATGAAGTCAACCGAAAGCTGTGGCGTGATATGCCACAGCTCCAAGGGATTAATGTTAGCGGACGGGCAAAGCCGGGCGCAGTTGTGCTGGCCGTTCATCCGACGCTCATTTTTCAGGGGGTGCCTCTGCCGGTATTAGCCTATCAGCGCTATGGTCGCGGCCGAACGATGTCGCTCATGACTGCGACGACCTGGAGATGGCAGATGCTCAAACCTCATGAGGACAGGTCGCATGAGAGATTCTGGCGGCAGCTTCTGCGCTGGCTGACTGGTAGTTCTCCGCCCCCCGTCGAGATCTTCCTTGAACACAACACATTCAGTACCGGTGATGAGGTGAAGGTCAAGGCACGGGTTTACGATGCAGTCTATGAACCGGTTTCCGAGGCCACCGTCTGGTTAAAATTAACAGATCCCGGTGGGGGAATTGAGGATATTCAGATGCAGGCGGACATAGCCCAGGCCGGCGATTACTTTGCTTCATTTACCGCATCGAAATCGGGTGTTCATCAACTTGAAGTCTCATCCTCAGGAGGACTATCAAAGGATGGTTATGCATCCTTGAGTTTCCTGGCCGCCAATTCTATGCATGAGATGCGTAGCGCTGCCGCGATGAACCGTGACTTGCTGGAGAAAATCGCTCAGCTTGGAGGCGGTAACTACTATACACCCGAAAAAGCCGATCTACTGGTCAAGGACCTTAACAACAGCCGGAAGGTCCATACGGTGACGTTCAACTTGGACATCTGGAATATACCGATTGTCTTTTTATTGCTGTTCTTCTGTTTTGGTTTGGAATGGCTGCTGCGCAGGAGAGCGGGACTGTCATGAGATTAATATTTTTCCTGGTGCTGTCAGCCTGTCTGATTTCCACCGCTCTGGCTTCTGCCCAGCAGCGCGATTATTTTCTGCCCGGACCTGCCGTGCAGAAATATGCGGTAATCCTTGCAGGAGCAGCGATCGAAGAGCAATATAAAAGACAAATCAAGCGCTGGGCTTTGCTCCTGCATGATATACTGACTAAAGATTACCGCTATGAGGCTGATCAGATTGTAATGCTTATGGATCAGGAAGATCCAGAGGACCCTAGAATCTCCGGTTCCAGCCGAGGTGATAATATCAAGTATAAGCTGCAAGAACTCAAAGAAGTTCTTAACCCGGGCGATCAGGTCTTTATTTTCTTATTGGGCCACGGTACCAGCAATGAGGAGTCTGCCAAGTTTGTTATCAGTGGAACAGATATCACTGCCCAGGATGTGGCGGCAACTCTAGAAACCTTCTCTGAGCAGGATATTGTCCTGGTAAATGCAACCAGCTCAAGTTATCCGTTCTGCGCATTACTCTCTGGACCAGGACGGGTCATTGTTTCTGCCACTCGCTCAAGGGCTGAAAAATATGATACGATATTTGCCGAATTTTTCATTGCTGCACTGGATGGCCACGCTGGCGACAGGGATAAAAACCGGCGTGTATCCATATGGGAGGCGTTCAGGTTTGCCAGCCAAAAAGTCGAAAAATGGTATGCCGATCAGAATCGCATACCCACCGAGCACGCCGTACTTGATGATAATGGTGACGGTATTTTCAGCGATGATCCTAACCAGCTTGAAAACGATGGCCTGCTTGCCCAGATAGCTTATCTTGATCTTATTCCAGCAAAACTCACTGACGATAAAAGAATAACGGCAGCGGATGGTGCCATCATACGGAATCTCACTGTTCAAATGAGGGAGTTGGAGCGCTCTGTCTTCCTCTTGCGAAACCGCAAGGCGGAGTTACCGACGGAATTGTACCAGAGGGAAATGGAGGTGCTTTTGATCGATCTTGCCAGAACTTCCAGAAAACTAAATTACATGGTTACCTCGCCAGGCGAGTAGCCAAACCAAAAAACGCGGACAAGGTCCTCACACGTTTACTGGGCATGCTTTCGATTTTTACATAACGACATAAGTTCAAGACGCCCTCTCAGGCAAGGCACGAGCGAGGAGCCGGCGGAGCAGCCTGGTAGTGCTGTGAGCAGGCACCACAGCGAGCAACGCAGCATGAGGGAATGGATTGGACTTATGTCGTTATGTATAGAACCAGGAAGCGACATCTGCGGACGGGATGAATGTCCAGGACACCTAGATTGCAGCATCCCCTTAGCGCAACTTTCTAGTTGGTCGGATCTTTACTTTAATGCGTCAGAGCATATAACAGATAATTTATTCCAAGCTGATATGCGAGATTGGCGTACTTCGTAGGGTAAATCTCGTCGTAGGTATGTTCCCACCCATCTCCCATATCTGAATTCCAGTTGATCAAAATCATAATCCGTCCCGTGCCATCAAGAATAGCCCAATTTTCCGGATTCAGATGGTCATATGGTGCGTTCCCATTTAAAAAATAAATACCGGGGATCCGCTGGGCACCATCGATATCAAAATAGATATGGTAAATAGTGTGATCTGGATCTAGTTTAATCCACTGGCTATCTGGAAAGATTTCTTCAAAGACCTGACGAAAAACCTGCCATCCTGCCTCACCTTTAAAGTCATCAATCAACAAAAAACCACCGCGCAGGAGATATTCTCGTAAATTTTCAACCTCCCTTTCTGAAAAATCCGGACCACCGTCTAAGCCAATTTCTACCAGGTATAAAAAAGGGAACTCAAAAATCCGCTCATCATCCAATCTCAACACCGCGGGATCGGCGTGAATGTGGACCCGTGAAATTCGGCTGACGCCACGCAAAAAATTAGTTTCCGCCTCCGGATAATCATGTGACCATGCACCACTCCCCCAGCCCTGTCTCTTCGAATCAAATTTTACTCGAATAAAAGTAAACTCATCTCCCGCCGAACCGACGGGTGAAAAGTTCTCTTGAGCAGAGGCGGTAACGGCAAAAAAACAGCAGGCGAGTATAAGCAGGAGGCATCTCAAGTCAAAAACTCCTTTCACTCATAAAGGTTACTAAAGGGCATCCCGTTCTGATCAATCTTTCTATTTCAAGATCTATGTGTATAGTTATAATACCTTTGAGCGATTGCGTTTCTTGAAAACGTAATCCCCCCTGTCTAAACTCTCAAATATAAAGTGATATGGTACGATCAAAGATGGGGACAGGCACCGGAGCTGACGCTATAACTCGGCTGTTGAAATTGAGTTGGCGACGAGATAGAATCAGAATTTGATGATTTGCCTTTTTAAGACCAAACGGAACCAATCATTTTGAATAATCGCGGACTATACATTCAGTTGTTCAGTCTCCACGGTCTGATCAGGGGAACCTCTCCCGAACTTGGCCGTGATGCCG
>NODE-312-length-17574-cov-8.42257_pt1 | contig 17574 bp, 16 predicted proteins | sample MGYA00139097_ERZ477577 | MGnify/ENA metagenome assembly ERZ477577
GTGCGGTTTCCGGACAGAAACTATTTATAGGATACGAACTTTGATAACACCATCAATCGCTTCGAGAGCCTGAACCAGCTCTTCCGAGGGCTCTCTATCGATATCAATAATATTGTAGGCCACTTCGTCGCGACTCTTGTTGATCATGTCGATTACATTCAGCTCCCGATCGGCCAAAACGGAGAGGACCTGGTTGAGCATCTTCGGCACATTGCGGTTAGAGAATGCGATACGGAAACCACCATTGCGCTCCAGGGTAATGTTAGGGAAATTGACTGAATTCTTGATGTTGCCGTTCTCGAGAAAGTCGATCAGTTGATCGGCCACCATGATGGCACAATTCTCTTCCGCCTCTTCGGTGCTGGCACCGAGATGAGGGATCGGCACAACCTTGTCGTTGCCCATCAACTCCTGAACCGGGAAATCGGTTAGATACTGGCCAATACGACCCGTCTCCAGCCCTTTGAGAATCGCCTCTGTGTCAGCGACTTTTTCGCGGGACAGGTTGATCAGGGTTGCCCCCGGCTTGAAGCTTTCGACCAGGTCCTTGTTGATCAGGTTACGGGTCGCTTCGAGGACCGGCAGGTGCAGAGTCACGATGTCCGATTTGGCGAGCAGCGATTGCATATTCTCCATCTTCTCGACATCACGTGACAGGCGCCAGGCGGCAGCGACGGAAAGCGCCGGGTCGTAACCGATCACTTTCATACCGAGCATCAGACCGGTTTCCGCAACCAGGGAACCGATGGCGCCGAGGCCGACAACACCGAGGGTCTTGCCCTTCAGTTCAGTGCCACCATAGGTCTTCTTGCCACCTTCAACCAGCTTGTGGAGTTCCTCGGCTGTCTTGCCCTGGCCTTCTTTACGGACAAAGTCGATGGCACCGACGATATCGCGGCAAGAGAGCAGCATGGCAGCAACGGCCAGCTCCTTAACCGCGTTGGCATTGGCACCCGGCGCATTAAAGACGACGATACCCCGCTCGGTGCAATTTTCAACCGGGATATTATTGACTCCGGCGCCAGCACGACCGACGGCCTTCACGGACGTTTCAATATCATCCGGCTGTAACACATGGCTTCGCAGCATCAGTGCGTCTGGAGTGCCAATTTCACTGGCAATTTCGTACTTGTCGAGGGAGAACTTTTCGAGGCCCTTGACAGAGATTTTGTTATAAGTGCGGACTTTGTTCATCGATTGACTCCTGACAAAACATCGTTGATTGAAAAAACAAAAAACGCCGCACCGTCCAGACAAGGACATTCATGGTCGGCGATCTTTGTTTTCAGTAGGTGTAAAAAGCTACCGGAAGGCCGTTTTTACTACTTTTCCCGGCAGGTTGTCAATGGTCTCAGCAGGTAATCCTGCGCGCCTCCAGGTAAAAACGTTTTTCATCCGCTTCACCCATGGAAAAGGTCTTGCGGGGCAAAGCTCCGTCTCGCACGATGGTGCGAAAAAGATCGTGCTTGGAGATTGACGGAAGGTAGAAGCCGACGTTGCTTTTCTGCCCTCCAAACCGAGAGACCGCATCATCACCATGGATATAATCGATACGACCTGAGGCGTGATTCTGCAGATAAGCATCGAGAAAATTCTGCAAGGTTCCGACTTCGAGGGTCAGCTTCGGATCAGCGATCTCAAGCACACCAAAACGCCCGGCAGCAACAAAGGGGATCGCGTGTGCCTTGCCCGATTGTTCGGCGGCGGCAGTTGCCGAAGCGAGATCGTCATGCCCGTCAATGCGGCAAGGAGTTCCCGCCTGACGATAATACTCCTCGGCCTGTTTGATCAGGTCGTCGGCATCGACGTCAAAAACCACCCGGTGAATCGCTTCAAACTCCAACCCCGGGTCATGGACGTTAACCAGTTCGATCAAGGCATAACGCGCCGGGTGATCCATGACCTCGGAAGGATCGGAAGCCTCTGCCTTGAGCTGCTCCCAGATGGCCTTGGCCGTGGCAAAGCTGTGGTTGCCGTCACCCATGGCATAGAGCATGACTTCGTCATCATCGACGTCATAGCGCTTCTGGAAACGTTCTTTTTCCGCCAGGGCCTCAAGTGCCTTGCCCACTTGCTCGAGCAGCTGTGGCTGATTGACCTTCCAGCCCCGCAGGTGACCACTTGACTGCATCAGCTCAAAGTCGTACGCCTGCTCCAGGTCGGCCTCGAACAGGGGCTCAATCACGGTCTGCTCGGGATCATCAATCAGCACCATGATATGTGGCAATTCAACGGCGGCATTCTCCCTGACCCGGATACGTGGCGGCAAACGATCAACGATTGTACCTTCAGTGGCCCTGATCAAGGTTTTGGAACCGGGACGATAATCGTAGGCCTCCAGATCGAGAGCAACGATCAGCCCTTTTCGTGACTGCACATGACTGGTCTTGCGATCCAGAAGAATAAAGCCTTTTTCCTGTTCAGCGAGCACACCCTCAGCCAGGTACTGATCCATGCTGGTATTGATAGCGGCAATTCTTGCGTCACCATCCTCGTCTTCCAGGTAAACTTCAGGAAAAACCAGACGCAGCGTCGAAGGCTGCTCTGCGACCAGTTGATCGACAGCCTGCCAGTATTCCGGCTCCGAAGTGTATTGATCACAGGCAATCACGGCCCAGCGATTCAGATCAATACCTGCTTTAGGTAAAAGGACGGTCGGCACTTGCAAGGCCAGTTTAGCGAGATTCATAATCAGTTCTTCCTCAATATAATTATTCAGAGTTACTTGACGATACGCAGGTGGGACCCGGAGCCGCCGCTGTCAGGATCTTCGGGGCCGTCCTGGGGTTCTTCACTTGTTGTACCCTGGAGCATATCCATGTTCGGCAAAGTGTTGGTCGCAACCATCTGCTGTATCCCCTCAGCCACAGACAGGCATTGCTTTGTGCAGACCTTCCGCACCGGGCACATGGTGCAATCAGCCTCACCACCGGCCGCACGCAGGGCATGAATAACAAGGTCAACACTTTCAACCTGGTTCAGGGGTATTAAAAACATTTTTTGCTCCCGGCGTTAACTCAATTAAAGCGTTTTACCTACAACTTTGGCAAACTCGGCAAGTTTGGTCATCATCAGCTGAAAATCAGCGGGGCGCAGCGACTGAGGTCCATCACTCGCAGCAACTTCAGGGTGAGGATGAACTTCGACGATCAGGCCGTCAGCACCGGCAGCCACTGCAGCGTAACACATGCTCGGCACCAGCGAAGCATGACCTGTTGCGTGAGAAGGATCGATGATAATCGGCAGATGGGTCTGCTCTTGCAGTACGGGTACTGCCGAGATATCCAAGGTATTGCGGGTAGCTGTTTCAAAGGTGCGAATACCCCGTTCACAAAGAATCACCTTCTGGTTACCTTCGGAGAGGATGTACTCGGCGCTCATCAAGAATTCCTGGATGGTCGTTGACATGCCGCGCTTGAGAAGAATCGGCTTGTCGAGTGTACCGAGCATTTTGAGCAAGGCAAAGTTTTGCACGTTACGCGCGCCAACCTGCATCACATCAGCATACTTTGCGACCAGGTCAACATCGCGAGGATTCACGACCTCGGTCACGATCGGTAGCCCGGTTTCTTCGCGGGCCATCGCCAAAAGCTTGAGTCCCTCTTCTTCCATACCCTGGAAGGAATAAGGACTGGAGCGCGGCTTGTAAGCACCACCACGGAGAACGGTTGCGCCCGAGGCCTTGACGGCATGGGCGGTTTCGAGAATCTGCTCCTCGCTCTCTACCGAACAGGGGCCGGCCATGACCACGAGTTGATCACCGCCCACAGTGACTCCGGGAGCAATTTCAACCGCAGTCCTCTCCAACTTGACCTCTTTGCTCGCCAACTTGTAGGGCTTGAGGATCGGCACGACATTTTCCACGCCCGGCATCGACTCAATCGACTGCAGCACAGCCTTGCCTCGTTCATCACCGACAGCACCGACCACATTGCGTGTGTCACCATGAATCACATGAGGTTTGTAGCCAAGCTCCGCAATCCGACTCTCGACCGCTGCCAACTCTTCCTTACTGGCCCCTTTGCGCATGACTATAATCATTTTCTCGTCCCCTTTTTGGGAAAGTTCCGGTTAAAAATAAAGGCCGGCAGGGCTTTCCCGGCGGCCTTCATCGTTTACTTTCCCGAAACGAAAAAACCACAGGCGCCCCGATTGAGCCCGCCCGTGGTTTCAGTAGTTCTATCGACAATCGACCGTCAACAGACTTCACCCCGGTCAGGCAAGCCAAAAAAGCTGCCAAACCAAAAGTAAAAACCTGAAAACAACCAACTTTGAGATTTCATTACGATGCCACCTAGATGATATTTTGTGATCTTTCTTGGTAACAAAAAGCCCATCGGAAAGCAAGGAAAGAATCAGCGACAGCTTTTTTCTTGACATAAAGTTCGCATTTGGTTACAAATCCTTCTCCCGCCCAGATAGCTCAGTCGGTAGAGCAGAGGACTGAAAATCCTCGTGTCGGCAGTTCGATTCTGTCTCTGGGCACCACAAGTTATAAGGCCTCGCAATCTACCGACTGCGAGGCCTTTTTCTTTGGTGTGTACTTCCTGTGTAATCAATTAATTTTGGATTTGCCTAAGGACAGTTTTTGCTCTTCCAGTCATAGTTCTCACTAACTCATCATAAATTGGGTTTTCACCGTATCGCTCAATGAGCTCACCAGAAACGCCCTTAACTTTCTCAAGCACGTCCCTGCCCAATCTCTCAACCGCTTTTAGGGTTGGCTTTGCCGAGCTATCTCCGATCTCTTGCGAAAACCTCTCCCAAGACTGCTTACTGATATTCCTCGGATCAAACTCGCCTCCTATGCTCATTGCTAGCTTTTGCGAGAGACTTGGATAAACAGCCGTGCAGACAAGGTCATAAAAGGGTGCAAGATCGGGACGAGTGCCTTCATTGTACAGCAAGGACGTGTTTTTTGCGTGGCAGTCCGCATTGCAAATGAGGTAGTTGAACACGACCTGATTGACCAGCTTGATACGGTCAGCCAAAGGTTTTCTGCATTCCTTAATCACATCAAAACAGGCTTTGTGCCCTGGCCCACCCTTCTCCTCGTATTTCAGACGATAGGACGTACCCGTTGCCTGGCAGAAGTCTTCTTGATGAATACGAGTTATGGTGCTGTCTTCGTCTATGACCCGATCATATCGTTCAATCACATAACCGGCATCCCCGGCATGTGTCAGCATAAAAGTCTCAGGGACATCAAGGTTCACGGCCTTAGCCAACGTCATGCAAAACAGTTCATTTTCAACTAACGAATCAAAACGATGGTTCTGTGGTTTTAGAATGTGCGTACTCGGAGCGCCATCTAAAGGAAGTTTGTACTCCTGATTTTGAATCGTTATGGGAAGTTTGTCTTCGACGCCAGCCAGAGACAAGCGCGTATTCTCCTCTGCACCAAGGAACGTTGGGTCCATGATATAAGCTTCGTTGAACAGTCGCCCCAAGTCTTTGCCTGACAAAGTGCGATATCTCTGTTTCTGGTTTGACGCTAACGGAGCTTTCCCTTCTGGGTAAAGAGAAATTGCTCCGGCGCAATCCCCAGCAAGTTGAACAAGGAGAGCAAAATCATCGTCTGGTGAGATTCTGCTTTTACTAGCGAGGTGGTCTCGAAGTTGTCCCTCTGGCAAAAGATTCGCAAAAAAGGCCTTTGTGGCAGCAGAGGGAAACGTGCCTTCTTGTAAGGGAAGAGTCAGAGAGAGTGGTTGAGGAAACTTGCTCTCCAACCATGAAACTTCATAGTTAAATACGTAATTCTCTGAGTCCACCCTATCAAGGACACCGACAACGTCTGTATCTTTGTATGCGATAAGTTTTTCTATCATAGTTATTAGTCTTTTCCAGTTTTCTAATCTCTCGTGTCAACGATCAGGTCAACACCCAAAGTTTCAAGCAAATAAAGGACCTTGCCGATTTCGGCCGAAGCCTTACCTCGCTCTACCTCCGAGATAAAACGAGGACTCAGGCCACAATACTCAGCAACCTGGGCCTGAGTCAGCCCTTGGTCTTTTCTTTTTTTGCGCAACAACCCACCAAGATCTTTCGTGGACTTTACAAGCTGGGCATTAGGATTAATAAGATACATGTCATACTCTTTTCTATAACCACCAAAATTCCAAAAAAATACCGATCGGGATTATTCTATGAGAAGGCCACTAGAAATGCAAGAAATTTTACCGAACGGTAATAATGTTGTGTAGTAGCACGCTAGAGCAGGCCAATACTTCCCGCTCGGGAATAAAGGCCTAGCTTTCAGACCCTTCCCCTTAGAATTATCCCGATCGTGACATTTAGAACGGAGGCGTCACTGCCTACCCAGCAGACGATGCCCCTTACAACCAACTGAAAGCTTCTGCAACAGAAGGCTGTGCACCCAAACCCCACAAGCAAAAAGCCACCCGGTTTGATGCCGGATGGCTTTTCATTTAACGAAATGAAGTTAGGCTTCTACACAGCCTACTTCTTACCGTTGTCATGCATGACAACGATGTTGGTCTCAACGCTTTCACCGACACCAGCCTCATTTTCTGCCTCAAATTTAACAGTATAAAGCCTGCCGTCTTTATCATTTCCTTTTCGCGAAGCGACCATAGGGATGGCAACAGTAAAGCTTCCATCATCACCTAGCTGCAGGGCTTCAACCCTGTCCAACTCTCCATACTCGTCCGTGAGCTGATACTGTGCGGTGCTAATTTCACAGCCATCGCGAACAGCAACAGACCCCGACAGCTCTATCTGTACCAGCTTGTTGTTGCGCATGTTAATGGATTCCTGCGAAGAGACAATATCTGAAAACAAAGGGACCTGACTACAGCTCACAAAGCTATCGACGTCCACATTGATCTCGAATTCAGCAGGAGCAACACTCTCGTTTGACCTGAGCCAGACAGTTTTCAATATCCCTTTATAGATGCCACCTTGCGCGTCAGCAGGAACCTTGACCTGAAGGACAGCCTGACGTGTTTTGTACCAGGAGTTCAAAGACATATAGATTTGGCTGTTTATCCAATTGCGGTCAAGAGTGCCACCGACATGGGCAAGGCCGAAGCTGGCATAGCTATTCGGTAAAGAAGTGTCTTCCAATGACACTGTGATTGGCACCGCAACTGTTTCTCCAGGCGCAACATTAACCGTCAAGCCATTCTGCGCAAAGGTTATTTGCGCCGAGTGGCTCTCGGTAGAAAAGCACAGCAAGGTTAACGCAAGCAGCGACAGAACAAGCGCTTGCCATAAACCGTCGGAAAGCCCTTTAACTCGATTATCACGAGGACTCGCTGGGATTGATTTCATTGTAAACCTCCCTAAAAAACACAAAAAACCGCCAGAGCATTGATATCTCTGGCGGCTCGGCTGGCATTGGAAGGAGAACCTTCTATTAGCTCCGTGGCTCTGCGTCCCGCAGTTTCCCACGGTTTGCTCTTGGCAGAGGATAGACCAAACAACCTGATCTAAGTTGTTGCCAGTATATTAGTAGGAGATCAAACCGAAGAATGTAATCTGAATCACAAAGTAAAATTTTCTTCAAAAAAACTGTGCCGAATGAGTATGTAGCGGTTTTCATCGATGGACATCAGGCCCGATTTTTTCCATTTATCAATGACGCGCGTGACCGTTTCACGTGTCAGGCCCGTCATGTCGCCTATATTCTGATGAGTCAGGCGCAACTTCAACAACACCCCCTCGGCCACTTCCTCTCCGCGTTCTGCAGCCATTTCCTTCATTGAAGCCATCACGCGATTGGAGGCATCGTTGAAATGGAGCATGCGGACTTGATTCCAGGAGTGGCGCAGCCGCCCTGACAACAACAGAAGCAGTTTATGCATGACTTTGGGCTGATTTTGGATAATTGCAAAAAAATCATCTCGACCGACAATAAGAACCAGTGATTTTTTCATAGCTGCGACCGTTGCTGGCGTCGTTTGCTGATCAATCAGGGACACTTCACCGAAAGAGTCCCCTGTTCCATGAAAAGCAACGATCGACTCCTTACCGCCTTCAGAGGAGTAATAAACCTTCACCTCCCCTTCAAGAACCGAGTACATGTACCTGTTGGTATCCTCCTCGTAAAGGATAACTTCACCCTTCTTGAATTCTCGCAGTGTAACTCGGCATGAAATAGACGCTAACTCTTCGATGGAAAGGTCAGCAAATAACTGAGCCTGTTTCAGCAAATTCATGTTGCCACTGGTGGTTGCCATAATATGTGCCGCCAAAAAGAAAACAGGGAGAAGAACTTTATTGAGGTCATGTCATCAGTAAACGCTAAGACAGCATAACAAACATTTTGTGTGACAGTCACCCCCGATTGTCACCCTATAAGCATCACAAAATCTACCTTAATTTTTGAAATGCAGAGAAACTGTATCATGACAGAACGCATTGAGCCGGGTCCATATAAAGCTTCAACTGCAACAAGAGAGGGCGTTCGCATTGCATGCGTTAGGACATACGGGTTGAAGCGGTCTTGCAAAGAACGGGATTGCTTTGTATCTCGCAAAAGAGCGGCTTGGGCATTCCGCTAAGAGACAAGGCCCCGCAATCTACCGACTGCGAGGCCTTGTTCTTTCTTGTCTAATTCCTGTGTAAACCTGCCAAGCTCAATCCAGTGATACGGCCAAAGCTTGAGTCAATGGCTCCTGCTAACCTTGGCAGCGCATCCGACGAAAAAGCCCTCATAAAACCAGAGGAAACGTTTTATTTGGCAATCTCTATTTTACGTTTCGATGTGTAGAGCATCCGGATCATGTCGTATTCGAAAGGCGATCCGGTCCTGTAGTAACGGAAATCCTGCCGATGACGTGTATCAACTGCAGCCACACCGTTAAAGACCAGGGTCGTGGTATCGTCGTCCACCCAGGCCGGCGGGCCGGCCAAACTGAAAGCGACTGAATCCGTCACCAGCCCGGTAGTGTCACGCAGGTTAGAAGGTCCGAATATCGGCAGAACCAGGTACGGACCGTTACCAACGCCGTAATGGCCTAACGTCTGGCCAAAGTCTTCAGCCTGACGCGGCATCGACCAATGGGTCGCCGGGTCCCAAAGGCCGGCAACACCAACAGTGGTATTCACCACAAATCGCGCAAGCGTAATGCCCGTCTGCTTAAATTTCAACTGCAGCAGGTTGTTCGTAAAGTTATTGAACTCGAAGACATTGTCGACAAAGCTCGACACCCGATCCTCGACATAATCAGGGGTAATGAATTCGTAAGTTTTGACGATCGGCAAGAAGAGGAATTTATCGAAATAATAATTAAAGGTATAGGCCCGACGATTGAACCCTTCCAATGGATCGTACACATCCACCTCGTATTTAACCGTCTCCTTTAGAGTGTCCTCCAATTTATGCCTGGGTGCTTCATAAGCAATGTTAGGATCGGGCTTCGGGGTCACGCTGCAACCGGAAGCAAACAGGATGGCGAGACCGGCCAGGGCCATGATCACCGCACGCAATTTATAGTTGGTCATGTTAAACATCTAAAAGTCCCTCCCTCAATTCTTTGCATTCGTGAAAAAGCCAACCATTGCAGCAATATTGTCGGGATAACCCATGTTCCCGCAATGACCGCCGTGCGGAAATATCTGGGCACGACTCCCGAACACGCCACGCAGGTAGTCTACTTCACCAGGGAGCATGATGATGTCGTCTTCGTTATGAATCAGGCCGAACTTGGATGAGTTGCGCAGGTAATCTTCAATCTGGCGCAAACTCGTCCGCTTGATCATATCCACTTCTGTAAGGCCAGGATCTATCGCTTGAAAATGAGGCATAAAAAGGCCGCGGAAGTAATCAAGGAAGCTCAGTCTAGTGAGGACCTTTGAGTAATCCGTGACCCGGTCGTGGCGTTTAAGTACCAGGTTCTTCGGCACGACATAGCCGGCCTTGGTCAGAACGTCGCTGGTAAAGACCATGTTCGCCGAAGAGATGCGAAAATCGAGCCCGATCAAGGCTTCCAGGGGATCATCAGACGTCGGTTTTCTATGTTCATAGGTTTTATAGAGGAACTGGTCGTTGAACTGTACGTCCTGACCGCGGGCATAGGTGTCGGAGAAAGCGTCAATGAGACGGTTATAGAATGCCGAGAAGTTGTCGACACCGCCGGGGATATTATGTTCCAGCATTTCGTCGAGAATCAGTACCGAGTTATAGAGACTGACCGGAGGGTTGATCAACAGCACCTTGCGGAAGTTGAAGGCTTTTTCCTGCTCATCGATTTTGGCGATGAAGGCCGACTGGGCGGCACCCAGGCTGTAGCCGGTCAGGTTAAAGTCGGTGACTTCGATTTTTTTCTCCAGCTTTTTCCAGATCGACTGCATGACCCGGTAGAGATCGGCCGAGTCTTCTTCCAGGTGACCAGGCACTCCGGAGGTTGAAGCCGCGACGATGAAGTTCGGATGGGTCGGGGACGTGATGGAGACCACGTGATATCCAGCCCGGTAAAAAGCCTTCTGCATGATCTGCATCTTCGCGCTGTTAAAGCTCGCTCCGGTACCGGCGATCAGGAAAATAAGCGGGGCGGGCCCATCCTGCTTGATATAGGAGTATCGCATCTCTTCAAGGTTCCAGAGGATTCCGGGAACCTTGCGCTCAGGGAACATGTTAATTGTTTCGATTTTGACCGGAACCTCTGCCGGAAGAACCTCGGCGTATTCTGCCGGGGTGGAGAGGACCGTCGCTACGTACCGGTCATCAAAGGGGTAGTTGTAGGCACCGACGCTGCTCACGGAAAAGAGCAGCAGGCAGATTAAAGCCCACAAGATTGGTATCCGTTTTTTTGACATGTATCCTCTCCTTATATTTTTCCTGCGTTAGAAGGTGCCAGTCGCATATTGAATGGGCCACCATCCAGAAATTGAATCAACGATTGCAGAAGAAAATCATCGTGCATCGAAACATATAATAAACACAGAAAACAAGCATCCCCCATAAGAGGGGGGAAAATGGGTACTATAAAGTAAAAATCTCTTTTCACCCAGGATTAGATTCCCTCGGCGACTAAAATCGACCACCCAATCCGACCAGGTGAAGGTTCAACCCTTTATTGTTCTCATAAATACTCGCATTCGACGTATGCTGAATTCGATAGCTAAGGCTTATTTCTTGCCAACGTAACGTCATGCCTGCATGGGATGTAAACTGAAGGTTGCCACCAAAATCATCCTCTCCGATTTTATAATCATGCAAAAAGGCCGGTCGTAAGCCGACCTCAAACTCCAGACGATCATCCAGCATGGGTACAAAAAGGTCGCCACCGATGGCCAGCATGACACTATGTTCGCCTGCAGCTTCAAGAACAGTGACGCCAGCATCGAGTCGGGTTCGAAGGGTGGCGGACTGTGCCAGAGGCTTCTGCCAGGGCAAATCTCTGAGGAGGTAAACCTCTCCAGCCGTAAAGTCTCCGTAATTACGGTTATCATTGACGCCACCACGGGCACCCAGCTCGAAAACTGTTTTGTCACCGGCATAGACTGCCGTTGAACTCAACAAGAAGGCAAAGAAAAGAATAATACGTATGGAATGCGCCACGACAAGCCCGTAGAGGGTATCAAACATTACAAAAGAGACAAGGCAATCCGACACGTTCTGGGTTGCTAAAGAAGTCTCATTATAAAGGATAGTTAATCGGTCGTACATAAAAAACTCGACCAGCCCTGACTCCAGTAGCTATTGTCAGGATTAATAATTCTCTTTACCACCCGTTCGTTTCTCTCACTAGAGACACAGAGAACACCTGATTGTTTTTTGAATGTCTCTGTGTCCTCTGTGTCTCTGTGGTGAAAGGTTCTCTTTGAATAACTCTCACTTGAGCGATGTGGACAACCAGAAAAGAGCTATACAAAAGCGGGCTCGTCGTACATAGACAGAGCCCGCTTTTTATCTCAGGGAAGAGCTAAAGCCCTCAGGTGTGATTAAACTCAACCTTAACATCCTGGCGGTGTTCGGGGTCGATCTGCCACAAGGTACGCTTGGCAAAGTTAAAGAGGCTGGCAATGATGACATCGGGGAACTGCTCGACGCGGATATTGTAGATATTGACCGACTCGTTGAGGAATTCGCGACGATCAGCAATCTGGTCTTCAAGTTCAGTGATCCGGTAGCCCAGCTGTTGGAACGACTTGTCTGCCTTCAACTCAGGATAACGCTCGACCACCATAAAGAGAGACTTCAGGGTATCGGTCAGCACGTTCTGCGCCTGCATTTTCTGCTCATCGGTCCGCGCCTGCCCCGCCATGGAGCGCGCCTTGATGACCGCCTCCAGGGTTTTCTGCTCGTGCTGCATGTAGCCTTCACAGACCTTGATCAACTTGGGAAGTTCATCATAACGCTGCTTGAGGAGCACATCGATATTACTCCAGTTGCGTTCAATGTTGTTCTTCAGGGCAACAAAACCGTTGTAGATGGTGATGACATACAACACCAGGCCAACCAGGACAAAAACCAGAACACCGAGGACAATCCAGCCCGTCATAATGAAACCTCCTGAAAGAGAACTACACGTTTATAAATTTGAGTAATTGATACAGAGCGAAACCTGCCAGGATTAGCCCTGCAGCCATAAGTGGGAGGCTGAACAACCCATAGTTACGAACCAGGTGAGCTTCCGAAACCGCTTCAGCGATCACAAAAGGCATACTGCGCTGAGGGGGGTGCGTGATCACAACATGCTCCTCCTGGCGTTTGCGCTGCGTCCCTTCAGCCAGGTGCTCCTTGAGCGCTGTCTGCTCGGCGTCACTTCGCGCCTGCTGCCATTCGTCCTCGCTGATCTGGCCATCACCATCTGCATCGTAACGATGCAAAGCCTTGCGGTCAAGTTTGAGTGCACGCAGTTTCTCAACCGTACGATCACGCAAGCTCCGCCGCTCCAACCTCAGCGGTTGGGCAAAACCAAGGATATAGAGGGTCGTTCCTTCGTAAATAATATCTTCAACCCACTTTTCATCTTCATCCGTGTTGTTGACCCCAGTGAACGTCAAAGGGGACTGCCCAGGGCTGCCACTCTGACGCGTCTTTGCCTTAACTGAGGCGCCTTGCGGCGCGACAACCACAGACCCTGTTCCGTCGTCGACGTAAAAAGACACGTGACTGCTGTCGACATCTTTCACCAGCTTCCACTTGTTATTCTTGTCGCGCCGGTATTTACGCAAACGATAATAAACACAAGCGGCCTGGGTCATCGGGGCAACCAGCGCGTACTGTCGCCTGGCCCGCCCATGCACTTCCACCATCCCCATCGCCAGTGAACGAACCTTGCTTGTCGGGGTGTTCTCTATCTTGCGTTTCAGTCGGACATAATGAAGTCCCGACCAGAACAGAAAGGCAGCGACCAAACCTGCTAAAAGGCCGGTCCCGACCCCGTACTGAACAATGGAGCCCAGCAGGGAGTTGTTTCCCTTAAGCGCCAGAAAAAAAATCCCGAAACCGAGAAAGGTTCCAACCGTTGCCAGCATTCGGCCCAGAGACATTTTGCTTTCTGGACGTTCCGGTGGTGCAGGGAGATCTTTCTTTACAGGCTTATCCACTGCCCTTTCGGCCGTACCTCCTGCTCCCTCTTCAGCAACAAAAGCGTCCTCTATCTCCCGGGTAACTTCTTTCAACCCCGGCAGAGAGCCGGCAACACCATCTGCCCCCATAACCGCGCCAAGGGCCGGTTGCCCAACAAGGGCCGCAGCTGCGACTCCAGCGACCAGAGAGACCTCATCGACACTTGATGAAGAGGCCTCTTGCGAGTGGCCGTTTCCCTGCAACCTGGCAAGAAGCCAACCATAATGAGTCAGCCTCTTGAGATTATCCTCGATCGCCGAGGGCGAGTCTTCGAGACGCTGCACCTGGCATTGAGGCAACTGGCTCAAGCCAAAGTCACAATGCAAACGAAAATCCTGCGCATATTCCTCAACAAGACCCAGCATCGCTTCCAGGTTGCCCCTTGCGCTGAGGGAGCTTCTTTCTCCCAGGCCCGTAGGGTTAAACCGGCCGGGCAACACCCTGACCGCCTGCTGAGGCTGCCCCAGGTTGTCGAGCAGATAAAAATCAAAAACGGCTTGGCCCTGAAAGATGGCAGGAAGGAGTTCTTCATGAGAGAGCGGCTCGAGAGCATCACGCCCCCGGTAGGTATTCTGGGCTAACAGCCGCTTGACGTGCTTGTCGATCAGCGCCCCTGAGATGTCTGCAAAAACCCCAACCGTCGGAGTGCCCCGCTGCAAATCCACCGCTCCACCCTGACACTCGAAGAGGACGTAGTCGTCATGAATTTCCAGGCTACGCAGACGGGACGGTTTAAATCCGGGAGGCTCGGGCAAGGTCTGCCAACAGGCAAAACCATAGCGGTGCAGAAGCGTTGCAATCTGGCCTGTTTTTTCAAGGCTCCCCTTGCCAAACAGCACCAGGCCCGGGCCGATCAATCGTTGCCTGGCAGTGTAGGCATCCAGGCCGAATTGATGCTGAAGTTCCTTCAGCAGGGCCTCCAGTTCGGAGACGGCAACAGGGATCTGGCGAACGATCAGCTGGTAAATTTTGGTTTCTTCTGACATGGAAAATTAAGGTAGTGCGTAAGTAAGTAGCGAGAAGGAAGCCCCCTCCAGGCTAACGGTCATTTGATTTTTCAGAAACATCCTGCTGCCAGCCAGCTATTTGCTATAGACTTTTTTGTGGGCGCCGTGCAACGGCAACCTTTTCAATACATCTTCACTGTACCAAGCATATTCACCCGCCTCAGCAACGGACGTTTTCGTCTCAATCTCAACGCTGAAGACTGTCAGTTCCAGCTTAAAGTGGCTGTAGGCATGGCGGACAGCATCTGCTTCACAGACTTCCCCGGTCAAGCCCAGATCGGCGAGCAAAAACTCGGCAGACTGGCGATGGTTCTGTTCAGGGCTCACTTCAACCACGGGAAACTCCCAGAGTCCTCCAAGAAAACCCTCGGTCGGTCGCTGCCTAAGCAAGTAATCACCGGAGCATTTCACCAATAGAGCAACCTGCCGCCGAAGGGGAAGCTTTACCTGCTTACGCGCGACAGGCAACAGCGTTGCACAGCCTTGCTTAAAAGCCTGACACAGTTCTCGCAAAGGGCAGCTTTCACAAAGCGGCGTTCGCGGCACACAGACAGTGGCGCCAAGGTCCATAATCGCCTGAGCGTAATCGTGCGGGTGTTCATCCGGAGTCAGAGCTTCAGCCCATTGCCATAGCTGCTTTTCGGCGCGACTGCTGCGTGGATCTTCTTGCCAGGCAAAGAGGCGCACAAGGACACGGCGCACGTTGCCATCAAGAATTGGAGCAGGCGTGTCAAACGCAATGGAGAGGATGGCACCGGCCGTTGATCGCCCAATACCAGGCAACGCCAGCAGGCCTTCGAGAGTGTTGGGAAAAGAAGCGTGTTCCGAAACAATCTGCCGGGCAGCACGATGAAGATTACGGGCGCGGGAATAATAGCCAAGCCCGGCCCACAAGCTGATGACATCATCAAGCGAAGCAGCAGCAAGGCTTTCAATTGTCGGCAAACGTTGCAGAAAGCGCTCGTAGTAGGGAATAACCGCCGTGACCGTGGTCTGCTGCAACATGATTTCGGAGAGCCAGATCCGATAAGGGTCGCGGTTTTCACGCCAGGGCAGAGTGCGACCTTCCCTGCCGTACCAGGAGAGCAGGCGAAGTGAGACTTCGGCAGGGCTGAAAGGAAGGCTCATGGCAAACCCTCCAGAACACGCAACGAAGGACTAGACCCTAGCCCAGGGCCTGTTTGCCTCGAACCAAACGCCACCCGCCACGCGCACCTTTTTTTCACCCTATCTCTCTCAATGCTTGTAGAGTTGTTTCCATTTCCTCACGGGTCCCGATGGAAATACGCAGACCATGAGAGAGGACCGGATCGCTGAAATAGCGCACCAGGATTTTACGCTCGAAGAGCGCCTCATAAACACGCTTGGCGTCGCGATCAGGAGGAGTGGCAAAAAGGTAGTTGCCGCTCGAAGGGATCACCTGATAGCCCAACTGATTGATTTCGGAGCGAAACCATTCCCGGGTCGCGCAGATACGCTGGACACAGTCCTTGAAATAGCTCTGGTCGATCAGAGCAGCGGCAACTGCAGTCTGGGCGAGACGATCGAGATTATAGTGGTCGCGAATCTTATCCAGAGCTGCAATGATTTCGGGCCTTGCAATTGCCAGACCGAGGCGCATTCCGGCCAGAGAGTAACTCTTGGACAAGGTTCGGGTGACCACGACATTCGGCTTCTGCCTGACCAGCTCCAGGCAATGGCCTTCAGCAAAATCGGCATAAGCTTCATCAACAACCAGTAGCCCTTCGCAACGATCGGCCAGGGCAGCGACCTCTTCAACACCCCAGCGTAAGCCAAGAGGTGCGTTGGGGTTGGTCAGGAAAAACAGCTTTCCTGTGTAGCGTTCAGGGAAACCTTTTATCTCGCCATTCTCCAGCAAGGTAAAAGTCTTGATCCTGGCACCCTGAATCGCTGCAAGAGTTGCATAGTATGAATAGGAAGGATGCAGATAGGCGACTTCTTCACCCTCACCGATACAGGCTCGTATCAGGTTATTGAGCAGTTCATCAGAGCCATTGGCCATGATCACCCAATCGATCGGATAACCGTAGACCTTTGCTGCCGCCTCGCGACCGGCACGACTCGGCGCATCGGGATACTTGCGTAAATCATCACCGGTTGCCGCCTGAATCGCCTGAAGCACTTTCGGTGACGGCGGATAGGGGTTTTCGTTGGTGTTCAGCTTGATCCACTGATTTTCGTCGGGAGGCTGAAATCCGGGGATATACCCATCCATTTTGGCAATATTCTCACGCAGGTAGTTCATACCGTCTCCCAAAGAGCAAAGGGCTCTTAATTATCTTCTCAAAAACCGAGCGCGGGGTTGCGCTCACGGTTGAGAAACTCGTTGATAGCCCTATGGCCCTGTTTGGACAATTGGGGCGGTTTCAGCAGTATCAGCTCTTCAAGCTCGGGAACAATCACCAGCCGGAATTCACGCTTCCAGTCACTGGCTTTTGGCAGAGGCTTCAACGCCAGTGTTATCGTCGGAACTTTCTTTTCAGAGCCGAAGCCATCTAATTCCCTGGGAGGCAATTCGTTCCAGAAAACTTTGCGGTTAGACAACCCATACCCTGGGACAATGCTCATTACTTCCACACCTTCGCTTTTCACTTCAACCAGATAATCAACTAAACCGGCAGTGGACCCGGTGAGCACCTCGTAAAAAATAATCGGTTCGGCGATTCCCTCAGCAAGCTTTACTTTCTTAATAATTAACAGCGGTTGTGAAAGTGCTGCGGCACTGTCGACATCTACAACTTTAAATGTAACAGGCCTCTCCCAACTGGTCGTTATATCGATGGCAGCGTAAAGCCGTGGACTCCAAGAGACCAGTATAAAACCAACCAGCACCAGGGATAAGGCGGTTCGCAAAGCCTTCATAACTTTGACTCCAATCAATACTCCTCAAGCACTTTGTAGGTTGTGGTACGACGACACGGCCTAAATCCGGCAGTTTTGATCAAATCGATAATCTCTTCCTGACTCATTCGGAAATCAACCCCGGCAGCGGCAACAACATTT
>NODE-313-length-17574-cov-8.08397_pt1 | contig 17574 bp, 15 predicted proteins | sample MGYA00139097_ERZ477577 | MGnify/ENA metagenome assembly ERZ477577
AAATGGTTGTCTGCTAACCTCGATAAGTTAGTTGAGTGAAGTAGATAACCACATTCTTATATTGCAGAGTCAGTAAGAATTTGAACCTTCTGCCAATCTGAGCAATGCCAAATGATGCGAGAGGATAAGTAATAATCTTTCTTGCTTGAATAGTTCGAGCTCGACTCTCATCGGAACTCTTCGGTGAAATCCCGGCGCTGCGGTTCGCTCCCCAACATCACCAGCTCACAATCAGGTTCAAGGACCATTGAGGCTGTCGCCGGGATGACTTCGCCATCGGGTAGACGCAGCGCTAACACATTGAGACCAGTCCGCGCACGGATATGGCTAGACGCCAAGACCTCTCCAGCCAGACTCGCAGGAACAGGAACATAAAAGAGGTCGAACCCCTCACCCAGGATCACTGACTCTCGATGCTGCAACAGTGACATAATCGTCTCGGCCCCCAGGGATGCGTAACTCAGCACGAAGTCGGCGCCAGCCCTGTGGATCGCTTCAATATTACGCTCGTGAGTGATGCGGCTGATCACTCGAAGCTCCGGATTCAGACGACGGCAGTACACCGCCAGATAGATGTTCATAGCATCATCATTCGTGGTGAGCAGCACGCTGGGGGCGTCGGCCAACCCCGCACCCATGAGCAGTTCCAGATCAGCCGCGTCGCCAATGAACAACTGGTCGGCGACACCCTGCAGAGAGCTCCTTAGAGCCTCCTCGCGTTCGATCATGTGAACGGTCACACCACGACTCCTGAGAGTTCGGGTGGTGACGCAGCCCACCTCACCTCCACCGATCACGAGCACCGGGTTGAAATTGGTGTTGTAAATCACCAGATAAGTGTCGAGCTTGGTGATCTGTTCGTTGGTCCCCATCACCACCGGAAAACTTCCGTCAGCGAGGACTGTATCTGGCGTAACCGGGATCAGGCGTCCCCGCTCCCACACCGCCACTACGTTCAGGCCGAAGGTCTCTCTAATCTGTATCTCCCGCAGAGGACGACCGGCCAGCGGGGTGTTGTGCACCGGGAACTCCGCAATCAGGAGATCTCCCAGCCGCCCGACCACGTGGCAGTGGAGATGCCCGGCGCTGACACGGTTGGCGAGGTGCTCCCCCAACCGGAGTTTGAGGGGCAGAACGTGATTACTACCGGTCAGCTCCAGCAAGTCGATGGACTGCTCGTGCTCCGCTACCGCAGCGATGGGCACGTGTGGAGAGATGTCCCGGATCGTCAAGGTAATGTTGGTGTTGGTCGTGTCGGCGCAGTTAGCAACGACCATCCGGGCTTTCGTCACCTCCAATGCCTCGTAGGTTGCCCGGTCCTCTACTCCCCCGGTCACCACTGGCACGCCGTCAATGTGCAGTTGCACGGCTTTGACCGGGTCCGGTTCGATCACGAAGTGGGTGATGCCATGTAATCGCAGCCGCGCCAGCAACGACGTGGCCAGGCTGTCGAGACCGCACAAGATGACATGGCCTTGAGTTCCGAGGGGTACTGCCCTGGGCGCATGAAACCGCATCCGGGACTCCATCCACGGCGCGTAGAAGAACCGGATGAATACAAACGGCAGCACGATCAGGAGCAGCACAACGCCGGTCAGGAGAACCACGATACTGAACAGTCGACCCAAATCGCTGTGGAAAGTGATGTCGCCAAACCCGAGGGTGGTCATGACCGTGAGAGCCCAGTAAATTCCCGTAATCCAGGAGTGTTCCTGCCCCTCGACGTGGTACATGATCAGGTGGAAGCCGGCGGCAAAAAGCACCACGGTCACTATCAGCAAGAGAGAATAGCTTAGCAGGGCCCTGATATTGGGGCGAGAGCGTACCGGGAGAAGAAGAGACAACAACTGGCTCGTGAGAAACTTCATTGAACATCCTTGCAAATATGAGTCGTTCTTGAGAAACAGATTTATCGCTTTCGACCACGTTATATACTCAGAAAACAATATATCTGTTATTAGGCCGCCGCTTCCCGGGTTATTCTCACCTCATTCTCTGGCAGGAAAAATCCCCCAAAGGCCTAATGTACCTGAAGATACCATAGTTGAAACTATTGTCTGTGAAGAATTTAATGACGGCAGGGGAAATGGAAGCTCGGTCGTCACATTGTATTCGTAAGCTTCCCCCGTTTATGTACAGGTTGAAAGTCGAGTTTCAAGCTGAGGACGGTTTCTAAAGTCACGACTTCCATGACACTTTCGACATTACTGGATTGCAGATTTCGAACTACAGCCATTTTCAATCGGACCAAGCAATGCAGGAGGGTTTACAATAGATACTCTCCTTTGACGTCAGGCTATGAACGGTTATAGTTGATAAGAGTTGGCTTGTGTGGGCATCTCGGATTCTTGAGGATTGACGAAATACAAACGCAGGCATCCGCAGAAGAGGGGTGCCTTTTTTACCTTCACAAAAAGCAACTTGAACACTTATCAGTGTTGACTTGCCAATAGCTGAAGAAGACATTTTGTCGCCGACCTCTAATGTCTAGGCCGGGTTAATCTTAGCTCAGCCAACGCCGCACAAGAGGATTGCCTCATGCTTAAACTCAGACAAATCTTGAGCAATCTGCGAGCGAGCTTTTGGTTTTTACCCTCGTTGATTGTCCTGGTCAGCATCATCCTGGCGATTGCTTTGATCGAAGCGGACACCGCCGGGGGCGACCGCTGGCTGTCACAGTGGCCACGCCTTTTCGGAGCCGGGGCGGAAGGCTCGCGTCAAATGTTGTCTACACTGGCGGGGTCTATGATGACCGTTTTGGGTGTCACCTTTTCAATGACCCTTGTGGCGCTGACGCTGGCTTCGAGTCAATACACCTCACGCATCCTGCGAATCTTCATGCGTAGCAGGATCACGCAGACCACGCTCGGGGTCTTCGCGGGAACCTTCACTTATTGTCTGATCGTATTGCGCACCATTCGCAGCGGCAGCGTAGTCGAGTTCATCCCTGGTCTCGCGGTCTTCTTCGCTTTTGTTCTTGCCCTCGGTAGCGTTGGCGTCCTGATTTTCTTTATTCATCACATTGCTTCTTCGATTCAAGCTTCCAGCATCATCGCTTCGGTCGCTCGGGAAACCTACTCAGCCATTGATCGACTTTTCCCGGGTGAAAAGGAACAGGGAGTAGGGGAAGGTGAGGATGAGAATGAGGAGCAGCTCCTCCGTCTCCTGAATGAAAAGACCTGGTGTGCAGTACCGGCAGAGGAGAGCGGTTACATTCAGAGCGTGGATAGCGATGCCCTTTTGCGTTTGGCAAGGGACAAAAAAACCATCCTGCGGATGGAGCACGGCATAGGAGATTTCGTTGTCCAGAAGACCGCGTTGGCCTCACTTGCTCTGGAAGAAGCTCCGGATAAAGAGACGGTAGCCGCCATTAATGCGGCTTACAGCGTCGGCATTCATCGTACGGTTGATCAGGACCCGGCTTTCGGCATCAGACAGATTGAAGATATTGCCCTGAAAGCACTCTCGCCTGGTGTCAATGACACCTCGACGGCTGTTATGTGCCTAGATCACTTGACGGCGATCCTGGCGCATTTAGCTGGTCGGCAGCTCCCTCCTTTGCGCCTCTGCAAAGATGGGGAGCTGAGGGTGATCACAATCGGCCCTACTTTTGAAAGTCTATTGGCCGATTCATTCGACCAGATTCGCAGAAGCGCGGCAGGCAATGTCGCGATCATGGCGTGCATACTTAGCGCTCTTGATAACATCGCCAGCCTGACCGGCAGCCCGCGCCGCAGGCAAGCGCTTTGTGAACAGATGCAAAGGATTGCCGAATTGGCCGAGCGCACTATCGAATCCACGCATGATCGCGCACATATCAAAATGCGACTCATGCCCCTGCGCGAAACGCTCGAAGCAGACCCTGCTGTGGCGCGGTGGAAGTGATATGCGACAAGGGTCATTTATAGAAATGAACGAAAAGGAGAATCTCAATGCCGAAAGAATATACGTTCACGACCAAGCATTACCCGATAAACGACCTGTTGGAACTTGAACTGGAAGATCATATGAATCAAATGGGCAAAGCGGGTTGGGAACTTGTCAGCACCCAGCAGTTAATCCGTGAATACAGCCCTACGACCTCGCAAATGATTTTATTTTGGGGCAAGGATAGATGAATTGGCCAGTTAACCAGTAGACGGTGTCCGTCAAGTGGGAGGTTGAGTCCTCGTTGTTTTGCGGGGATATGGTTAGCCCCCGGCAACGGGCTTTCACATACTGATTAAGTCACTGCCAAGACAAAAACAGGCGTGTTATTGATAGAGCAATTTAAGACGACAAAATGTTGGCCACCTGGATCAACTTCGGGTGGCCATTTACTATTTGTCAGGATTTATTAGAAGAACATCAAACTTAAGAAGTTTAGGCTAGTACTCCTTCCAAAAACATTTAGACTTCTTGCCCCTTTTTTTGTTCCTCTCGAGCCAGGAAACAATAGTTGACAGCGCGTACAATAGAGACTCTATTGAAAAACAGGCAAGCAAATACAATGCTGATACAATTAGCTAAAGCTTAAAAGTTTCTCTGTTCAGAGGGGTAGACAAATGGCTACCATATATATCCTTCTTTATTAGGAGGTTTGCCGATGCTTTTGTTAATCATCTACATCGTCATTGCTTTGGGCTTCTCTTTCCTATGTTCGATAGCCGAAGCAGTGCTGCTTAGCGTCACGGAACCATATATTGCTTTACAGGAGTCACAGCACAAGCCATCTGCAAATCTCCTTCGCCGGCTCAAGGAAGACATTAACAAACCTCTAGCCGCTATTCTAACTCTCAACACCATTGCGCACACTGTGGGCGCAGCGGGAGCTGGCGCACAAGCCACGAAAATCTTTGGTAGCGCGTACCTTGGCATCGCGTCCGCGATCCTGACTTTACTAATCCTCGTATTTTCAGAGATCATTCCCAAGACTCTAGGTGCACATTACTGGCGTCAACTTGCGCCACCGACTGCATACGGTCTCAAATTTCTGGTCTGGACGCTTTATCCCTTCGTCAAGCTAACGGAGCTATTAACCCGCAGCCTGACCGATGGACCAACCTTGCGAGGAATCAATCGTAAGGAGTTGATGGCCTTAGCCGAACTCAGTGGGAGGGAAGGAACTCTCGCCACCAAAGAATCGGTTATTATGCAGAATCTTCTACGCATGCATGAGACCCCGGCCAAAGCGGCCATGACACCGCGGACTGTTGTCTTTTCCATTCCACATAATCTCACGGTCGGCCGTTATTTTGCGGAATTCGAGAACAAACCGTTCTCTCGAATACCTGTCTATATTGATGAGACTGAGAACCTGAAGGGTTTTGTTTTTCGCAGTGATCTGCTGCTCGCCCAGGCACGTGGTGAAAGGGAACGGCCTGTCGCTGATTTTCTAAGGGATCTTCCGAAGATCTTTGAACAGGCAGACCTCTCACACGCCTTTGATCGCTTTCTCAAGGAGCGCGTGCACATTATGCTGGTGCTGGATGAATATGGTGGGCTCTCCGGTGTTCTGACCCTCGAGGATGTTCTGGAAACTCTGCTTGGCCTGGAGATCATTGATGAGTTCGATGATAACGAGGACATGCAGCTCTTTGCACGTAATCTCTGGAAACGTAGAGCCCAAAAACTAGGACTGAAAATCGACGATCAATGACATTTGTCTGATCAGGAGCTAAGGTCAATGTAGTTTTTTCTTAAATTGAACGACTTCTGAGAAGAAAAATGGATTCTTATAGATAGAGGTATTCAGGAAGCTCTTTAATCCACAAAATTATGGCCACCAGGGTTCGATCCTTGATGGCCTTATTGTTTGGTAGATGAATGCAAATTGACAGGCTACTAATTGCTTATAGGATTTAACCAGATAGAATTTTTGGGCCTGACCATGACCGAAGTCGAAAAACCAAGAATCAAGCGCAAGAGGGCTCCAAAGGACGGGCGCGATAGAGTCACTATTTGGGGAACTGAAGTAATCGAAGTTGACTTTATGAGATCGAATAATCTTTAGGATAAGGTGAGCAAATCATGATTAACAGCATTGTGCGATTGAAGGACCTTTGTGAAATATTAATTGGTATGGGTTTTTCTGAATCCGTCAATGAAAAAGAAATAAAAGAGATAATCACCAGGCTTGAAACTATTATTTCTGAAGAGATGAAATTATTAGAGGAGCACGAATCCACTTCTGACTGGGAGTGAGCCCTCAATGTGAAATTGTTTTAAACAACGACACGATAAAACCAACAAGAGACCATAACTTGATTAATCATCCTTGAGATTTACTAAGCTACTCTCACAACTCTTCATTAATCACCACTACCGAGACAAAAACGGGCGTGTTATTGATAGAGCAATTTAAGACGCTCTTTAACCACAGATTATGGCCACCTGGATCAACTCTGGGTGGCTTTTTCTTTTAATGCAGGGGGGCTCGGAAACGTCAAGAATCAACCAACGGCCAATGACTCAACTCGAGAGCCACTCAAATGTCTGTTAGTCAAATCTGTCCCCGGCTCCAACGCCAGTCTCATTGTAAGAAACAGCCGGGGTCTTTCTTTTTCAGAGGGTCCAGTCCACATCCGTAAGCCACTGCCAGACACCCCCCACAGATAGCGCGCAGGCGACACTCTGCACACTCGCGGCAGCCGTTTCGATAGGCTCCAGCAACGGCTGAGAAATAGATTTCTGCCAGGGATTGATGATTGATGTCGCCAATTGGCGAAGGAAACTTACGGCAAGCATGGACCTGGCCGTCCGGTAGCAGCGAGACAAAATTGAAGGCCGCGCCGCAACCGTAACCGGTACAGCCTCCGAATAGACCCTGTTTGTCCTGTTCAAGTTTTATATTGATCAGGTTGTCTTTCAACGCCATCGCCGGGTTGTGTTTGCGGGCCTGTAAATACTTGCCGATAAAGGCTTCATATTCAATCGACCCGGGGGTCTCTAGATTGGCCCCTTCGCCAACCATGGCCAGACGGTTGAAGGTAAACAGGTCAACCCGGTCACGCAAAATTTCTGCAAGCGGCAGGACCTGGTCCAGGTTGGCCCGAGTCAGTGTCAGCATGACCATGGAGTAAACTTGTTTTTCCCTCAACAGATCGAGGAAGGACAAAACCGAGGCAAAGCTACCTTGACCGCGGATCAGGTCGTTGTGCTCCTGCAAACCTTCCAGGCTGACCTGATAAAAAGCGGGTCGGGCTATTTGCAGGACCTGTTCCAACTGCGACTCCGAAACCGGATTGCCGAGGATCGCCAAGTTCAGGTTGCGCTCATGGGCCGCCCGGTAAAGCTGCATAAAGTCGGGATGCAAAAACGGGTTACCGCCGGAGAAGGAGACCTGTCCACCAACCTGTTGCCGTCGACAGAAGGTCCGCATCTGGTCGAGAATTTCGAGACCCTGCTCAAGGCTAACATCGTCACGTAAGCTACGGTCATAGCAGTGGCGGCAATGCAGGTCGCAATTGTGGGTAATGTGCCACTGCAGGGTGAAGGTTTCTGCCACCCGATATTCTTCTGGAGTCATTCCATGGGCCGAAAAATTAGGCAGGTTTCGACGCAGTCCTGAAGGCGGCGCGATGAGTAAACCACGTTTTATCGCCCGATCCAGAATGGCATCGATGGCCCCCACCGGTTGTTCCGTTTCTCTTGCAATAGTCTCTGGATTGAGTTGTTCAGCGACGATCTTGAGCGCCAGCAGATCTGCCGGCGTTGCTTGCTCTTCATGTTCTTTACCGGTGCGCGGGTGTCGCCAGAATAGCAGCCGTTGTATCCCGGGCTGCGGGTTGACCTCTCCACCCTCGAGCAAGGTTAACAGCGGCTGCCAGTGAACTTGAACAAGTACCAGCCCGGGGTTGACCTGGCACGCCTCACCCCTGGCCAAAGATTCGACTGTGCCGCTTTTCTTGAGTTGATAACGGGCCAGCTCAATTCTGGCCAGGTCTGGCAGGAAATCCTCTGTTTGCTCTTGAAGGGGAGAATCAGTGATTAGCCTCGGCATGTCACCAGGCTCTGCATGCACCAAGTCATCCTGCCAGAAGCTTTCAGGTAGGAATTTCGAGCATAAGGGGAATATGTGCTGCAGGGACTTTGACATGGTTCGCTGAATCCATCGTCAAACATCATCTCTGATAAAAAATCGGATTAGCCCCGCTTGTCGCCAGAACCAACCCGATCATACAATATTTACCGAAGTTTTTCAGTTAGCTTATTCGTTTGATGCCAACGGCATCAATTATTTGTGACCACTTCAGCCACTACCGCCCATCTACTTTTCTTTGACATCTTCCGCAGCCTTGGCCGCTTCAGCATCAGCCTTGGCTTTCATACACTCATCGCTCATCTCGCCCTTTTCTACGCATTCTGGAAGTTTTGCGGCCTCTTCAGTACTCGTGGCACTGCCCTTACTGCCGCTGCATCCGGTCGTTCCTGAACTACTTGCTTTGTCGGCACCAACTGTGCCGTCAGGTTTAGCGCCTCAACCGCTGGCAGCGTGCAGGAGGCTTGGCGATATCGCGCCCACCGCAGACACTAGGGTCGCGACCCCCAAGCCGGCTAAAACCTTTTTCAGCTCTTTGGCATCCATAGATGTCCTCCTTAGTCCGAAAAATGTGTTAGAGAGACCCTGGCCGTTTGCATTAGGGGCTCCCAAGAAAAGAACCTTAAAAAAATTTATAGGTTAATACTGTTCTGTCAAGGGTCGCAGCCCTGATATTTTTGTAGAATCTTGGCCTGTGCCTGCAAAATTTGAGTATCGAGCACCATCCATGACAGATAAAAACCGCGATCTTCGGACAAGGGCTTCTCTTGAATTGCAGTGTCAGTAAGAATTATGCATCGCTGTAAGTTTGACCGCACCAAAACAATATGAGAGGATCTCTAATAATTTTCAGTGTGTCAGTAGCAGTCTACTGAAAAAGTTTTAAGGTTTCTGAGGAACTAGGTATTTAAGGTGGCTATGAAAACTCTAGGAAGTCTTATCTTACTCGTCGTTGGTCTGTTTGTGTGCACGTATGGTGCAGTAGGCCTAATTGGTACAACAGACGGCGAGTTTCTTTCCCCTCTATCTCTTGCTGAAGGCTTTGGCTCGCTGGTGTTTAGTTTTTTGCTGCTCTTGGCAAGTAACAAGCTTGTTAGAGTAGGTCGCTACCTGTACTTCCCTTTGGCCGTTCCTATTCTGGGTTGGTTGATAGCTGTAAGTATTTCATTTTCGATTGGTGGGCGTATTACATTGTCTGGAACACTTATAGCCGTAGTCTGTTGCTTGATCTACTGGATAGTATCGGTTGTCCGTTTATCAAGAAATCTATAACCTGACATATTGTATCTGATGCAAGGTTTATAAGGCACTTCTCCCGATTGTCTTGAAAGTCAGGGCATTCAGTAATTTTAGAACTACTAAGATTTTAGGCCCAGAAAACAATTTGACACAAAATCCAAGACGTTTTCCGACCTGTCAAAACTTACTAGTTTTGCATACGAAACAGATTCGCGCTTATCGACAGGCTGTCGGCTGAACCAGCGTTATTCTAATTTAGACACCCAGACTCCCACATCGAGGCTCGCCCCCGGAGGCCCGATGAAAGATCCGGCAATTGGCGGCACCGATTCTGGCAGCATTGTCACCGCTACAGCAATATGCTCGGTTCCGACAATTTGGCCGATGGTGGGGTCGAAACCCTTCCAACCCGCACCGGGGAGGTAGACTTCGGCCCAGGCATGGGTAGCACCGAGATCAACCGCTGATGGCGGCGCATGGAGATAGCCGCTGACAAAGCGTGCAGCGAGACCCAGGTGCCGCGCCGCCTCCATGAACAGAGCCGCAAAGTCCCGGCAGGAACCGGTTCCATAAGAAAGAGTCTCTATTGCAGATTGGACGCCTGGCTCTTCGCGGATGCGATATGACATCTCTTGCTGAATCTGGCAGCAAAGGCGCTGCAAAATGGCGTAAGTCTGAATTTTTTCGCCTGCCGGACAGAAAGAGGCGACCCATTCAATAAGTGGGCTTTTGATGTTGTTAACCGGAGATGCCAGGTAGGGCGACAGTAGGATCCGGTCTTCGGGGGTATAAGCAAACGGAAAGTCTGCCGCGTATTCAGCCAGCAGGAAATCGAGAGGAGCCTGGTTGTACTGTTGGATGATGACATTGCTTTCGATGGAGAGCTGGCTGGTCGGCTCTGTGAAGGTTGCTATGGCGACCGAGTTATCTTCCACATCCCGATGCCAACGCAGAGTCGCCGAAGGGCTGATCTCCAGAGACAAGGATTCAATACGCAGTTCGTGCCCTTCCCGCGGCCGCAGCCGCAACGCATGTGGCTCGAGCAGGACCGAGGAGGAAAAATTATAATAGGTGCGATGAAGGATTTTGTAGCGCTGCATAAGTTATTCAGGTTGTCTCTGAGATTTTTAAAGAGGCTTTCCCCTGCGTTATCTATAATCTGGACAGCAACTCTGCTTTCTTGGCACTGTACTCATCATCCGTCAATATGCCTTTTTCTTTAAGAGTGGCCAGCTTTTCGATAGCGCCGAAAATATCTGCTTCTTTATCAGCACCTTGCATATTAATAGGGTGTTGTTGAACGTTGGCGTTTGCAGGTTGGGATTGAGCCGGTTTTTGTACAGGCTCATTGTCGATAGAAATGATGGGTAAGGTACTAACATCGACCAGCCCGTACTGACTGGTAAAAGTAATAGAGCCCCCTACCGACTGTTGCTGGGAAAAGCCACCGATCTGATGATCCAAGGTGTCATAAAGAGTGACATGTCCATTGGCTTCAATAGCCAACCGGTGAATGGTGGCAAAGTAGGCATAACGTACGTTATTCTGCGCACCAGTGCTGTTTGGAAATTGCAGCCCTGCAGGCCACCAGTTACCGGAGCTGCCAGCAGGAGGAGGCACAAATAAGCTGACCGCCCCACTAGGACCAGTGCCATTTTGTTGCTGTTGGTTGCCGCCATAGTTGCTTTGTTGCTGAGTACCTTGATTCTGCGACTGAAAGCTCCCCGTTTGAATGAGGCCTGGTTGATTGGCAATCAGATGAGCAAGTTCTTGACAGAGACCACCGACGCTGTTTTTTAAGGAATTATTGAACATATCGCCCAGCATAATCATGCCACCCCGCATCCATTGGCCTGAGCCGCCGAATTCTGGATGATTAAATTGCGCCATCGAACCGTTTCCATTGATGACTGACTGCAACATACTGAATACGGCATCAGGACTGAAATTAAAGCGTTGAGCAATGTTATTGATTATTTGCTGGCCTTCAGGGGTAAGCTGTTGCATTAGGAAAGTCCTCTAGATTTAAGGATAGAAAAGAACAGTGGAAGAGTTGGAGCAGCAGGATTGCTTTAACATAATACTACCCCATATATGATTTTACAGCCAACCTCCTATCCCATTTTCCACAAGTGAGCAATTGTGACAGGTAACTGGAGTGACCGACAAAGACTTTCGCTTCGATTCCAAATATCAGCTTAAAATGGATTCTATATGTCTAAAGGGCCTTTTCCATGGGCGCTGACTGTCCGAAATATCACTATATGCAAGACAATAAAGCCCCGATCCGCGAAAGCAGGTCGGGGCTTTCCTGTAAGTATTACTGCAAGTCCTTTTCGGAAGACCTAAGGACATTTAATGCGCCAAATATTAACTTGGTCTCTTCAGAAATTAAGCGCTAACGACACATCCCCGCCCTAACAAAAGTCAAATCCAAATCCATATCAGGAACCTTGATCCGCACCACCTGGTCTCGGACATCACCGATATCAAGAACGAAAGCCTGATGTCCGCGCTGCTGCATTTCCCTGGCAAATTCCTGTGGGGTACTGAAAGTCCCTATGTTTCCCGTCTTGCGATTGGTCCTGGAGAGAGGTGCACACTCTCCTTCACGGGAACCAAGCATCCAGCTGTTTTTATCGACTTGAGCTGACGCTTTGGGCTGAGCGGGAGCAGCGCTTCTGGCGGGCATACTTCGCTTCACAACAGCTTTCGGCGGGGGGACAACGGCCTGACGTGCTTTGCTGACAGCTGCAGAAGTTTGTGCAGGCGTCGTAGTCACTTTTTCAGCGACCTTTGGTTGCTGAGAAGCTTCTTCTCAGGGCGCGACGCCACCGGCCAGGGCCAGGGTTGCCAACATCAAGAGACTCAGCAAAGGGCAGAGGATCCGGCGCATCTTCGACATACTCTTCTCCATAATATAAACAAACACCTTCTTATCGGTTATTGCATCCAAGAACTTCTTACCTGATACCGGATTAAGGACAATCAAAAAATACCGACATTCACGGCCTCTGCCTGGCGTCGTAATGCTCGCAGAGTGTGCCGAGGTAACGTGATCCAATCTGTTCACAAGCCAGCGCCCTTTTTATCGGCGGCAGCTTCAAGATGACACCAAGCAGCGCGGCCAGCGCTCGATGGCTCCAAAGCACTTGATTGTCGAAGATCAGATTCTGCAGTTTGCCGCGCTCAATCGCCATCAGCACACTCTTGTGAGTTGAATTGACCGGTGTGATCACACGACTGGTGCGGGAGACCATTGTCAGGGCGGAAAGTCGGCAGTTACGCACGCAGACTCCGCAGCCGAGGCAGAGGGCCTCTTCGATGACGGCTCGCTTACAACCAGAACCATCAGTCTGTTCGGCCTGTAGAGAGATGACCTTGACCGGACAGGAAGAGAGACAACGACCGCAACCGCTGCACTTATCCTCTACCCTCGCGATAAAGTTGCTGGTATGTACCGGGTGGTCGTAACCGAAGCGTTGCGCGGCAAGCAGGGCTTCGCAACAGCAGGAGCAGCAATTGCAAATGAAGCTGACCTTGTTCTGAACATTCTCGCCAAATTGAACCAGGTTCTGCTCCCAGGCTTTGTGCAGCAACTCTTTGCACTCCGAAGGTTCGACGCGGCGGGCATAGTCGCTGCGAATGAGAGAGGAGGCCACGGAATTAAAGGTCATGCAGATATCCATCTCGGCGTCGCAGGCCCGGTCCTGATGTTGACGCTTGTGGCGGCAGTAGCAGAGACCAATCCCAATATCGGTCGCTGTCTCTATAACCTCTGTCGCCCTCTCATAATCGAGAACATGCAGAGCATTTTCACTGCTGAGGACTTCTTCCTGAACAAACACCCGGCCGAGCTGGGTGTTACCGGTGAGAAACAGTTCGCGAACAAAATCTTCTTCAACAGTAATGTACTGCTCGTAGAGTTCACTTAATACCTTCTGATCAACATCATCGCGGGTTCGCATAAGAGCAAATTCGAAAAACCCAGCCATAGGCGGAGGGAGAAGATATTCCGTTTTGCCATTGAGTTGAAAATCAATCAGCAGAGCCCTGCCAGCCAGCCGCTGCAAGGACTTTTCGGCAGCCACCTCGGTGACCTTCCAGTTTTTTGCCGCCTGTGAAGCCGTAAAAGGTTTGATAGGCAGTGCTGCAACCAGCTCCGCCTCCTCGGTGCTGAAGAGGAGGTCGATAATGCGGTAAAGCAATTCTGAGGGAGGAGCGCCCTGGGGAGAAAGGTTCAGACGATTGGACAGTTTCTGATAAGAAGCGCGGGAAGTGTGATGGGCCACTGCTGCCTCCGCTTAGGAATCTATGGGACCCTCTTCAAGATCGTCCGAACGGCTTCTGAGTAGATTCAGACAGAAAGGACCGCGTCGCGGGTGGATTCTTTGACACGGTACATCGCCTGATCAGCCAAGCGAATCAAATCATCCTTGGAATCAGCATCGTCGGGGAAAGTGGCGATACCGAAGCTTGCTGTCATTTTAAAGGATGTGTCGTTGTCGTCGCGAAAATCATAAGCACGGAACAGCTCGCAGAGCTTGGTTGCCAAGGTCATGGCTCCGCTCTTGCCGGTGTTCGGCAGCACGATAACAAATTCGTCGCCGCCGTAGCGGGCCGATTTACAGATTTTGCGAACGTTATCTTTGATCAGCTTGCCGATCTCGGCAAGGGTGCGGCTACCGACCAGATGGCCACAGGTGTCGTTGATTTTTTTGAAGAAATCGAGGTCGATGAAGATCAGAGACAGCTTGCCGCCGAAACGACGAACCCGCTCAATCTCCTCTTCAATCAGGGTGTGCAGGTAACGGCCGTTGTAGAGACCGGTGAGGTCGTCCGTGATGACCAGCTCACTGATGCGCATGAAGTTGCGGGCGTTTTCGATGGCTATCGCCGCATAGTCGGCGATGGTCAGTAGAATCTGCAGGTCTGCGTCTTTGAAGATTTTTTCGTTGGGGCCGTTAACCAGTTCGATCACGCCGAGGACATGATCTTTACTGCGAACCGGGACACAGAGGACCGATTGGGTGATAAAAGAAGAGGCCATGTCAAACTGGTTGGAAAAACGTTCATCTCTGGTGACATCAGGGATGACCAGGGCTTCACCGTGCTCGGAGACCCAGCCCGCAATCCCTTCACCGGAAGCAACCTTCATTCCTTTGAGTTTCTCTGCTGCCGGGGAAACCGCGATTTCAAAAGTCAAGTCGCCGGTTTCCTCATCGCGCAGAAGCAATGACCAGGACTGGGTTTTCAACAAGCGCCCAACCTGATCCATGATCAGGGTCAGCACGTTCTCAAGCTCAACGGTAGAGGTTAAAGCCTTACCGATCTCAATGAGAACTTCGAGTTCGCGGTTGCGTCTTTCCAGAGTTTTAAGCAGATGGGCGTCGGTAGACAAGGCGTTCCCCGCTTAACAAGTAAAAAATCATATGGACAAGGTTAAAAATATCTCGCGCAGAAATAACATATTCTTCAAAAAAGGTCACGAAATTACCTCAAGGACCCTTTCCTGCAAAGATGAGGCGCTCTGATATACTAAGATCATTAGCACAAACACATGGTTAGATTATGACTGATGGCTTGTTGGACAATATTATTGAACTGGAGAAGCACCTCCAGGCTGAAGTGTCTGCAGAGCAGGCACGTGCCGAGGAGTGGCAAGTCCGGGAGTTGTCTACTCTGCTGAGCGAGTGCGCTGATAGCAGAACGATCGAGGAGGCTCGCTGTCGAGGGTTGTTGGCTGAACAGGAGGAGCAGCTTAAGGGTGAAGGAGCTGCCCTTGAAGAAGCGGCTTGCGCCTGGTGCCAGCGGCTCTTGGCTTTGAATGACGAGGTATTACACGATGTTTTGAAACGGCATCTGGCAGCCATCCTGCCAGGGGGTGATTATGATCATCCGCATGGCCAAAGTTGAAATCGTCGGCCCCAAACAGGACCTTCTGAACACCCTCGACCTCCTGCACGACAGGGGCATTTTTCAACCCGATCCACAGCTGCTGGAACGGATTGAACTGGCACGTGAAGACCACCTCCAGGCCCTTGTTCTCGACGAGAACAATCTTCACGAGCGCAGTTTTTTTCAGGGTCTCTTTGAACGCATCAGCCAACTTCTTGCTCTTCTGCCTGAAGCCTCCGAAGACATTCCACCGATCCAACCTTTACCGGTTATGGATCTGCTCGATGAACTGGTCGACAAGCATCTTTTAAGCGCCCGTGAGGCGGCGTGCCAGCTCACTGACTGTCATAATGAAATCGATGATCTGCAACGCGATCTGGTTTTCTGGCAAGCCCTGGCACCACTCTTAGGTGACCTGCCCGAGGATTCAAACCTGGAAATTTTCGGTGTTACCATTCGCGATGCCTACCAACTGCAGGCCCTTGAAGATTTATTACAAAAGCTCACTCAAGGCCGTTGTCACATCAGCAGCGCCGCAACGGCCGACGGTACGCTGGTAGGATTGATCGCCACCGATTGCGAGACCTCTGGCCCTTTACGCCAAGCCCTCACCGAGGAGCATGTGCCCGAGCTCTCTCTTCCCGAAGAGCTAGCTGATCTTCCTCTGCCTAAACGTATCCTCGCTCTCCAGGACCGGCTCGATTTACTTAAGGCAAACGCTCAAGGACTCGAAGCTGAACTGCGCAGCCTTGATGTGCAATGGCGACCAATCTATCGGCGCGCCCTGGACTGGTTGGCTGAACGCCTGACCCTGTACCGCGCGACAGCAACAGCTTATACGACCCAACGCTGTTTCCTCATTCAGGGCTGGATGGCCGAAAACGGGGTTTCCGAGCTGCGCAATGATCTCAACCAGGCCTTTCTTGGCCGTGTGGTTCTTGAGCAGCAGGCCATTCTCGATGAGGAGGTCGAGCGGGTTCCGGTCATGCTGCGCAACCCCGGTTATTTTGCGCCATTTGAAGTGCTTTCCCGCTTACTTCCTTTGCCGAAGTACTCCTCCTACGATCCGACCCCGTTGATCGGCATCTTCTTCCCGGTCTTCTTCGGTATGATCCTCGGTGACATCGGTTACGGTATGATCCTGCTGTTCATTGCTCTTTTTCTGGCCAAACATTACCAACCGCACCATTTGGCCAGCGATCTCGGCAAAATACTCGGTGTGGCCGCACTCTATACCCTCTTTTTCGGTGTCCTTTACGGCGAATTTTTCGGCGATCTCGGCGAAGCCTGGCTGGGTCTGCACCCTCTCTGGTTTGATCGCGGCAAGGATGTGTTGCCGATGGCTGTCTTTGCCCTGACCGTCGGCGTAGTCCATATCCTGCTTGGCATCACTCTCGGCGCCCTGGCCGACCTGCGCCGCCACAAACCACGCCTGGCGCTTGTCAAATTGGCCACCCTGCTGTCCGTTCTGCTCCTGGTTCTTGCCGTGGTTGGTTACTTCTACCCCCAATCGTGGCTGAAGACCGGCCCACTTCTGATCGGTGTCGGTATCCTTTTGCCGGTGTTGATTGCAGCCGAGGGACTGCTTGCGCCCCTTGAACTGCTGAAAACCATGGGCAATATCATCTCGTACATTCGTATCATGGCGATCGGTTTCAGCTCCGTGCTCCTGGCTATGGTCGCCAACCGCCTGGGAGGCATGACCGGTGATGTCATGGCCGGAATTCTGGTCGCCGGCATCCTGCACGCATTCAACCTGTTGCTGGGAGTGTTCGCTCCAACGGTTCACTCTTTACGTCTGCATTACGTGGAGTTCTTCAGTAAGTTTCTCGACCTGGGGGGGCGTCACTTCAATCCCTGGCAGAAACGCTCCCCGTAAATGAGAACCCGGAAGGAGACGTCTTATGGAAAAAGTCTGGATTGCATTTGCCGCCGCGCTGGCGATCGGTCTGCCAGCCATCGCAACCGCCTGGGCCCAGTCGCGTATCGGCGCGGCTGGTGCCGGCACCCTGGCGGAGAAGCCGGAACTGACCGGGGGCATTATCATCCTGGTCGCCATTCCGGAAACCATGGTTATCCTCGGCTTTGTTGTCGCTGCCATGATTCTACTCATGTAGCAAGACAATGGGTGAATCAGAGCTGAAGATAGCCCTGCAACGCGAGGGTGAGGAACAGGTTCGCGCCTTCTGGCAAGCTGCCGAAAAGAAGGTCGCAAAGCGACGCCAAGAGCTCAAAGAAGAGCAGGAACAGCTGCGACTTGAAGCCGAACGGCAGCTTCAATCCGAAGTCTCACGGCGACGCAACAGCCTGCTTGCGGAGTCCCGGATGCAAGTGATGGCAAGCCGTCTGCATGCCGAGGCTCTCCTCGACGAACGCCTGCAAGGTCTGGCGTCGCAACTACTGGCAGAACTTGTAGA
>NODE-314-length-17561-cov-5.28088_pt1 | contig 17561 bp, 12 predicted proteins | sample MGYA00139097_ERZ477577 | MGnify/ENA metagenome assembly ERZ477577
TTTCAGATAGAAAAGACCTTCATAACAAACGTCATGTGTAAAATATAAATTGACTCGTGTCATTTCGTCACGAAGTACAAAGTGTCCAATTTTAGTCACCTCAAAAAGATCATTCTCTTTTCGTGCTAACATCCCTGCTGCCTCGGCCATCTCAACTAACACACGTACTCCATAGTCGGAGACATTTGTTTCTTTGGCTACCTCTTCAATTGAAACTCCTTCTCTATGGTTATAAATAGATTCAAGGATGCCTAACTCTAGCATTGCGTATGCTGTCTCAAAAACAAATGGACTAAAGGCTATTTTATGGGCTTCATGTAATGCTTCTACAGCTTTCATATAAGTTAAATTACGTTGTTATTAACCTGCAACTTAAATAAAGCTTTAGTGGTAAAGCGTGCAGTTTAAAGCTGTGCAAAGCTAAAAAAATATTGTATTAAGAATAGGTTTCGAAAGGTTTGTGTTACGAATCAATTATTGACTTGATTTTTTTTACTTTTGGCGGATATCATTTCTGATATTTTTTTTGCTAAAATGAATACTGAAGAATACGACGTTATAATAATTGGAGCGGGCATCAGCGGCCTGACTTCGGCAGCTTTATTGTCGAAAGCCGGTTTAAAGGTTTGTGTTCTTGAGCGTCACTATTTAATTGGTGGTTATCTTCAGGGTTTTGATAGAAAGGAGTATATTTTTGATACAGCAATTCACTGGCTGAATCAATGCGGGGAGAAGGGAACTGTGTCTCGCTTGTTTCGATTTATCGGAGATGATTATCCTAAACCGACGGTTATGAATAATATTCAACGTCACATTGGGAATAATCATGATTATATGCTTTCAAATAATCCTGAAGATTTGCGCTTAGAGTTAATTAAAGATTTTCCAGAAGATGAGGTTGGAATCAATCGTTTTTTTTCTGACGCTCGAAAAATTGCTGATATTTCATTGAAATTCTCAAAGTTGTTTCGTTCAACGGAGACCATGAATTTCTTGGAGCGTATTCGCTATAAAATCAGGAGAGCTTCAATAGGTTTGCCAATGGTGAAACATGTTTTTTACAGTGGAGGTGAAGGTATGAAGAAGGGGTTGAGTAAGTATTTTTCGAATCCAAATTTACATCAACTTTTTTCTTCAGAAAGAGATTTGTTGTCCTGCTTATTTCCTGTTGCGTGGGCGTATAATAGCGATTATCAAAATCCACCAATAGGTGGAAGTCAAGCTTTTCCTAAATGGCTGTTAACTAAATTGAATACAAGTAATGGGTCCCAAGTGATTCTGAGTGCTGATGTTAAGGAAATACTTCTTGAGAAAGAGATGTTCGCAGGGGTAAAGTATTTAAAGCGTCAAAAAGTGTATGAAGTTCGAGCAAAGCATTTGATCGCCGCTTGTGATGTTGAAAAGCTTTATAAGTCTTTATTGCCCGAGAGGAATTTCACGAATCCTCTTATGAAAAAAATGGATGATTCAGAGCTGTATAGTAGTTCAGTTACGATTTCTATTGCGCTCGATTGCCCAGCCGAAGATTTAGGATTTGGTTCTGAGTTGACATTGATAAGCAATGATTCAAGTTCTAGAGATGAGCAAAGTGGAGGAGATCCACATAAGTCTGCCATTAGTGTCTTGGCACCAACTGTAAGGGATAAAACTTTATCTCCTAATGATAAAGGTACCCTAACGTTATATGTGCCAGCTTGGATGAACTACGAAAATTATTGGAGAACTGAAAAAGACGAAAAGGGTGAGTTTATCCGAACAGATGCATATAAATTGTTAAAAGAAGAATATGCTCAAGTCATAATTGAACGCGTGTCAAATAAAATGTGTTCGAATCTAAAAGAGCATATCGTTTTTTATGAGGTAGCAACACCTATTACTTATTATAGATATACACATAATCGTGAAGGGTCAATGATGGGGACAAGGCCGGGTAAGATTAATATGCAATCAAAAATTGCTCATTACAAAACACCTATTAAAAATATTATTATCGGTGGTCATTGGGCGGAATTAGGAGGTGGAGTGCCTATTGCTACGAAAGCAGCTTATAATGCTTCCCTTATAGTATTAAAGGATGTAAATTTGGATAAATACAACGAGCTAGTTTCTGTTATGGAAGAAAATTGATCAATGGGAAGAGTTTTTGAAAATATTGTCGACTTTCTTACAAAGCACTTCTTTGTTTATTTAGCTATTTTATTAGCTAGCATTACTTTATTCTTTTTTGGATTTCTCAATCTGAATTTAGATGAAAATATTTATTCTATTTTCCCACAGGGAGAAGAGTTTGAGAAGTTTAATAGTGTTCTAAAAGAGAACAATTTGAATAAACAAATTGTTTTTTCTATCGATGCTGAAGGGAAGAGTGTAGATGATCTTTATGTTGAGTTAGACTCTGTATCGCGACAAATTGAAAAGGAGACTACAGGACTGATTACAGACTATGAGGTGTTCAGAGAAAGTCAAGAGGAAGCAATTTTAGATTATCATTATAATAACTTCCCAGTTTTTCTAAATGAGAATGATTATAGTGAAATAGAAAGTAAGTTATTAACTGATTCCATCAGAGAATCCATTGGGCGAGTCAATGATAGATTAACTTCAATAAATGCTTTCTTTTTTAGAAAAGTGCTCGCTAAAGATCCTTTAGGGATAGCATGGAAGAAGCTTGGCGACCTGAACCCTAGATCAGACTCTACAGCAATGTCAGTTGAGGATGGGATTTTGTTCTCCGCAGATGGAAAACGGGCTCTTTTCACAGCTGTTCTGGACTTTGAATTAGACGATAATGTTAAGAATGAAGAGCTTAACTTAAAACTTCTTGATTTAAGAAAGGAAATCAATGCGAGCACTTCGAAAATAGATTTCGATTATTTTGGAACTTTTCAGATCTCATATGAGAATTCAAGGCAAGTCAAGGAGGATACTTTTGTCACGCTAATCGTTAGTGTGGGATTGATTCTCCTACTATTAATTGTTTACTATCGGAGCATACTTACCCCTTTATATTTTGTATTGCCAGCATTGTTTGCAGGGTTTAGTGGACTGGGATTGGTTGGTTATTTACATCCCAATATTTCTGCTATTTCGATTGCGACAGCTGCGGTATTAATGGGGATTGTACTCGATTATTCATTTCACTTTTTCACACACCTTAAGCACTCCGGTGATTTAAGGAAGTCTGTTCGTGAATTGAGTTTCCCTATGCTTGTAGGAAGCTTTACGACGGTTGCCGCATTTTCTGCACTGATTTTTACTGATTCTGTCGTTCTACAAAATTTCGGATTAATTGCACTTTGTACATTAATTTCTGCGGTCATTTTTACCTTATTATTATTGCCTCCTCTTTTACATTTTACGCATTATAAGATTAAGTCTAGCAAAAAACTAAAAGATTCATCAAAAGTGTCTAAATGGACATTCCGAATTTCCATGTACGGCATTCTTGTTTTAACAGTTGTTTTTCTCTTAAGATCTAATCAGTTCAAGTTCGATTCGGATTTAAACAACTTGAGTTATCATACGGAAGAACTAATTGAAAAGGAAGAGTACTTCACCGGGATAAACCCTGAAGAAGAAAAAAAATTACATTTATTTGTTTCTGCAGAGAATAGAGAGGAGTTAGCAGAGCGTAACTTTGAGTTATATGAGTCACTTACCGCATTTAGGAGAGAATATGGTCTAGATGAACTTATTTCTGCAGCCCCTTATGATATTCCTTCCAGACTTAACGGGGAGCGAACAGAAGCATGGGGCGGGTTTTGGGAGAATAGAATTGACTCAACAATGCGTTGTATTGAAGAAACGGCGGAACTCTATGATTTCTCAAGCCAAGCATTTTCTTCATTTGAAAATTGGGTAAGCGAGCCTAGAGATTTTAATGTATCCAGTAGCGAGCTGCTTGATGATTTGGGTTTATCTCGTTTTTTATATTCTACAGAAGAAGGCTGGAGTGCGATAACTAGTGTTGTCGTAAATCGTAGTGATTTGAATAATCTTAAATCGCAGATTAATGAGGTCGCTGGTGTTTATATTTTTGATGTTTCTGAAATGGCGAACACTTTGATGTTGAGCGTGCAAGATGATTTCAATTACCTTTTACTATTCTCTTCTTTACTGGTATTCTTTTCATTACTTGTGGTTTATGGTAGGTTTGAGTTGGCTTTGTTCGCTTTCTTGCCAATGGTAATAAGTTGGATTTGGATATTAGGAATTGCAGGATTCTTTGATATTCAATTCAATTTTGTAAATATCATTGTTGCCACCTTTATTTTTGGACTAGGTGATGACTTTAGTATTTTTGTCACAGATGGGCTTCAGCAAAAATACAAACTGAATGTAGATTCTCTTAATTCCTATAAGTCCGCAATAATTCTCTCTGGAATTACTACAATTATAGGGACTGGAGCATTGTATTTTGCTAAACATCCTGCTATACACTCAATTGCTATTATAAGTGTCGTTGGAATTGGCTGTATAATGCTCGTTACGTTAGTAATTCAGCCTTCGTTATATCGCTTTTTCATTACGAATCGAACAGAACATCGGAAGTCACCGATTACTCTTTTAGGGTTGTTGTATAGTGTGTTCTTATTTTCGTATTTTTTCATTGGCTGTCTAGTTTTAAATATTCTACTTCTGCCTTTGATTCTATTACCTGTTAAAAAGAGTTTTAAACGTAAAGTGTTGAATTTTACGATTTCAAAATTAGCTGGTTCAACAATTTATTTAGGTTTCCATGTCAAAAAGCAGATCATTCACCCGGAGCGCTTGGACTTTTCACGTCCTTCAATAATTGTAGCGAATCATTCGTCCTTTTTGGATATTTTACTAATGATCATGATGAATCCAAAAGTGATCATCATGGTGAAGAAATGGGTGTATTATTCTCCAGTATTTGGATTCTTTATTCGTTATTCGGGATATTTGTTTATTGCAGAAGGAACGGAGTATAATCTTGATCTGATTCGAAGCAGAGTTGATGAGGGTTATTCCGTGATGATTTTCCCTGAGGGAACAAGAAGTAGGGATGGTAAGATAAAGCGATTCCATAAAGGTGCTTTTTATCTTGCACAAGAGTTAGAATTAGAAGTACAACCTATACTAATTGTTGGAGCGCACTATGTTAATTCAAAAAATGATTTGATCATTAAGTCTGGTTCTTTGATTCTTGTAGTTCTTGAAAGGATAAAAACAACTGACAGTATTTATCAGCAACGTTTTGGTGTATTCGCAAAAGAAACTCAAAAATTGATGCGAGAAGCAATGAAGGATGCGAAAAGAGAAATTGAGGACGCATCCTATTTGAAGAATCGCGTGTTGTACAACTATTTGTATAAAGGACCAATCATGGAATGGTATGTTAGGATTAAATGGAGGTTTGAGCAGAATAACTTTTCCCATTATGATAGTTTGATAGAAGACCGAAAGAGAATTTATGATATTGGTTGCGGGCTTGGTTATTTGAGTTACTTCTTACATTATCGAAACGAGGAGAGGGAAATAGTTGGTATTGACTATGACGATGAGAAGATTCAGGTTGCACAGAATGGTTATGACAAAGATGACAATCTACAATTTGTTCAAGGAGATATCAGAGATTTGCGTATTGAAGCGGCAGATGTTGTCTTTTATAATGATGTATTACATTATATGGGACAGGAGAAACAATTGGAAGTTTTGAATAAAACAATCGATAATTTGAACGATAATGGTATATTAATTATTCGTGATGGCATAACTGATTTAGCTGATAGACATAGTGTTACGAAGCGTACTGAAAAGTACTCTACACAAATTGTTAACTTCAATAAAATAACAGAACAATTGTTCTTCTTTTCATCGAAAGATATTTTTAATTTAGCTAAAGAGCGGAATTTGCGATGTGATATGATTGAGCAATCTGAAAAAACATCGAACGTTCTGTTTGTACTTCGCAAATGAGTTGATGAAAAAAGATCAAAAGGAATATGATTTTGTAATTGTCGGTAGCGGCATTGGGGGATTGGTTTCTGCGGTAATTTTAGGGCTCGAAGGATATTCTGTAGTTGTTCTTGAAAAGAATCATCAAGTAGGAGGAAGCTTACAAGTTTTTAGTCGAGATAAGCGAGTTTTTGATACTGGTGTACATTACATCGGTAGTCTGGATGAAGGGGAGAGCCTTTATAAGATCTTCAATTATCTCGGTATTATTGATGGTTTATCAATGAAACGTCTCGATGATGACTGCTTTGATCTAATCCGTTTTCCTGACGGGAGCACATATAAGCATGGTCAAGGCTATGAACAATTCAAAGATGGTTTATACGAGAATTTTCCAGAAGAATTAGAAGGGATTGATGCCTTCTGTGCAAAAATGCAAGAGATTTGTGATTATTTCCCTCTATATAACCTGGAAGAAGAGGATGAAATGACAAAAGATTATGTCAGTAATCCAGAGGTGTTATCCATTAGTGCATGGGAATTTGTTCAATCAATTACTACGAACGAACGATTGCAATCAGTTTTGCTGGGAAGTGGCTTGCTATATGCAGGTGATCGGAAAACCACCCCGTTCTATGTCGTTGCGTTAATCATGAATAGTTATCTGAAAGGGAGTTACCGCATGGTCAATGGAGGTTCACAGATCGCTAAACTGTTAACGAAGAAAATACATGGATTAGGAGGACGAGTGCTGAAGCATCAAGATGTGACGAGCGCAACATATTTAGAAAAAGATATCTGTTCTGTAAAAACAAAGGAAGGGGAAGAATTCTTTGCAAAAAGATACATCTCTAATACCCACCCTAAGAAAACAGTGGAGATTTTTGGTGAAGATCGATTTAGAGCGGCTTATCGTCATAGATTGGATAAGCTGAATAACACGGTATCCTCCTTCATGCTCTATATTTCGTTTGAAAATGACAGCTTTCCGTATATGAATCACAACATGTATGCTTACGCAAAGAAGGAAGTCTGGGAAACGGTTGACTATAGTGAGGAGGAATGGCCGGAAGCTTTGTTTATTTGTACTCCCGCGATTCGGAATCAGGGAGAGTTCGCTGATTCAATGTCAGTAATGGCTTATATGGATTATGATGAAGTAAGACGATGGTCTGAGTCATTCAATACCGTTGCAGAAGCAGGTGAGCGAGGAGAGAGTTATGAGGAATTCAAGCGTAGAAAAGAAGAGTTGCTAATCACTCGACTTGAGGAGATTTTCCCTGATATTCGGAAGTCAATTAGAGGAGTTTATTCTTCTACACCACTTACTTACAAAGATTATATAGGAACGGAAGATGGGTCTTTATATGGTATTCTTAAAGACTATAATAACATTATGCTATCAAAAATAAATGCCAAAACACGTGTGCCGAATTTGTATCAAACAGGACAGAATTTAGTGTTTCATGGGGTTCTAGGGGCGACAATCGGAGCTCTTGTAACATGTTTTAATTTTGTTGATAGTAAAGAACTCATTGGTAAAATAAACAAATAGTATGGAGAGTCATTACGACGTAGTTATTATTGGTGCCGGACCTGCAGGAGCAGTAGCGGGAACAAAATTGATTAAAGATGGGTGGTCTGTTCTTGTTCTTGAAAAAATGGAGTTTCCTAGATTCGTAATTGGAGAAAGTTTATTGCCCAAGTGTATGAATTACCTTGAAGAACTTGATTTATTGGATGCTGTGAAAGAGCAAGCATTTCAAGTGAAGACAGGTGTAACTTTTTATCATGAAGATAAGATCTGTGAATTTTTGTTCAGTCAACGTTTCACGGAAGGGTGGGATTATACCTATCAAGTAAAAAGAGCTGATTTTGATCTTGCTTTAATCAATGAAGCTGAAAAGAAAGGGGTTAACGTAGAATTTAACACTGAAGTAACGGATGTTCAGACTTCTAAAATCGAACAAATCGTCACGTGTCGTGATGCGAATGGAATTGAACATCAAATTCGCTCTAGATTTGTTGTAGATGCAAGTGGATATGGACGTGTTTTACCTAAAATGTTTAATCTAGAAAAGCCTGCAATTTCTATTCCTAGGGGATCAATTTTTGCGCATATTAATGATTCAAAAAGAACGGAGAACGCATCAGATAATATTTTCGTTCATGCTTTCAGAAACAATACTGCTTGGATTTGGTCCATTCCTTTTTCTGATGGAACAGCATCTGTGGGTATAGTAGGGGAGATAGATTTCATTAATGAGTGTGATGAGAATAGTGGAGAGAAGTTTAAGGGATTGGTTAAAACCTTCCCGGGACTCGAAGAGCGATTCAGTGATATGGAATTTGCTTTTGAACCAAAAAAAATACTGAATTATTCTATTTCAGTTGAGAAAATGTATGGCGATGGTTTTGTTTTATGTGGAAACAGTACAGAATTTTTAGATCCAGTATTTAGTTCTGGTGTAACACTGGCCATTGGATCAGGTTATCAGGCTGCTGAATTGGTTAGTAAACAATTGAAAGGAGAACAAGTAGATTGGGAGAAGGATTATGTCGCTTTTATGGAGCACGGTATAGAAGTGTTTAGAAGTTATGTAGATGGATGGTACTCTGGAGATTTACATAAAATTTTCTTCGCAGAAAATGGGAATCCTGAATTCAAGAAACAAATTTGTTCAGTATTAGCAGGGTATGTTTGGGATAAAACAAATCCATTCGTAAAGAAGCACAAGACGATATTGCCGACCTTGGCAAAGGTGATTACAATGAATTAACTGAATTTGATCTTTTCTGGTTTGCGTAGGTGTTTTTGATAAACTTGGGATCGTAATGATTCAATTGACATAAAACGAAATTGCGGAATAACACGCAGTTGCGCTTTACATAGTTCTCTAATTTCTCCAAAAACTGGCAACGGTTCAATTTTGTCCTCTAAAAGGATGACTATTTCATCGTTATTTAATTCATCCTTTTCAATTAGCACTTTGTAGCACGAAATTTCACGGAAATTTTCTAAGACTTCAAAAATTGCTTTGGGATACAGAGTGGTCCCTTTGTATTTTATCATTTGTCTTTTTCTTCCAATAATTGGCCCTAATCGAGGGGTTTTTCTACCACATGAACATTCTTCTCGATAAACCTTTGCTATATCACCAGTTTTGTATCGAATCAAAGGAGATCCTTCAACCCCTAAAGTTGTAACAATAATTTCTCCTGATTCCCCGCTTTTCGCTTCATTCCCGTCCTCTTTTAAGACTTCTAAGAAAAGTAAATCTTCATTGAGGTGACAACCTTTCTGTTCAGTGCATTCAGAGAATGCTGCCCCCATTTCAGTAGAAGCATAGGTGGAATATAGATTAACATTCCAGCTGTCTGTAATTCTCTTTCCAAGGGTGTTATAAGATAAGTCATCATTTCGAATTGGCTCACCAATACAAACAATGGCTTGAACAGAAGACCTATTAAAATCTATCCCTTTCTCTTTTGCGTATTCTATCAAAGTAACAATGAACGATGGAACCGCGATCAATTTTGTTGGCTTGTATTTTAAAATTGAATTCCATTGGAGTTGAGGTACGCCTGGGCCAACGCGTATCATTCCAGCTTCCAAGGATTGAACTCCTAAGTAGTAGGCTAGCCCAGCCATGAATTGTTTGTCAATGGTAGTGAGAAGCTGGAAAAGGTCGTCTTTAGTATTTCCCATCAAAGCCAATGAATCATGCTCATTTTTAGCTAGACGCTTAAGATCACTTCGAGTTAAATACAAGGAAATAGGGTCGCCAGTTGTTCCAGAAGTGGTGACATATTCCGCTATTTCATTTTTCGGAACGCAGAGGAAACTTTCGTTATCTTTTCCGAGGTCATCTTTTGTCGTGAAGGGTAACTTTCTATAATCATCGAGCGTGAAATTCTTTGTCGACAAGAAGCGATTCAACGAGTTTTTATAAAAAGGAGAATGCTCGTAAGTGTACGTGATTTGTCTTCTTAGCGCATTTAATTGATCAGTACTTATAGACGATTGACTCATTGATAACATTCCTTTTGCAGTTCTTCAATTTCTTTACGAGTAGCTTCAGAAGCTAATTTCTTTTCCAGTGCAATTTTAAAATATTTCTGTGCACTTTTCGGCTTCTTTTTAGCTAAAAAATACCTTCCCAACATCTCGTATGTTATGTAGAGCTCAGAATTTGAAGCAATAAAATTATGAATGTCTTGTGGACTTAATTCAAGATATTTTCCAAAGTTGACATATGCGGAAATTTTGTTTTTAGTCAGTTTATAGCGCTTAAAAGACGCATAAGCTCCAGAGTTAAGAAATGGATCGGATGACAAATAAGAAACTTGGTCAACTTTCTTCTTGGCAAATACATCTTGAAGATTATAACCAATGAATGTTCCTAATTGGAAGTCTTGAGTAGAGATATAGAAATGAAATATTTCAGGTTGAATGATCACACTATGGTGAGCAATTAATTGATTTACTGCCCGAGGATTCCCCATTCCGAGGGTGTCACCACTGTTGTCAAGTTGATCGCGTAAAACCCTTACAGCAGTATTTGGAGTGAACTTAGTCGTATTGTTAAGCAAAGTTTTTACTCTATCATAGCGATATTTCGAATCACTTTCTTTGATGTTTTCTTTATTGATTTCATCATTTATAAAAGTATCTGATTGATAGTGATTGGAACAAATCAATTGACTTGTTTCTGGATCAAACACTCCCATTTTTGTAGGTGATTTCTCGATCAAAGCTGCCTTGCCGTCTTTCTTAGAGCTGATGAGTAAAGTCTCCGATACGAAAGTCTCTCTCTTTTTTGCGATTGCTATAGCTTCATCAATAGTCTCCGCATATTGCAAGATTTCCCTAGCTAATATTGAAATGGGCGTTTTAGAAGATGTTGGCAAGTCGGATTTCGAAGCGTTTATCGTTACACTTAACCCTTTGTCGTTTAAACCAGAAACAACTCCAGTAAACCCAGCCCAAGAATAAGAGGCGAAGGAATGCCCTTTATCAGGATTTACAAACAAAATGATTTTTTCTTCGGCAAATTCATCGCCTACAAAGAAGTCAAAATTACGCCCCACTAACAAGCTGCTATCTTCTGTTTTTTCATCTCGAAGGGCAAAAGATGTACAGCCTACCATGCTGTAATCGTTTAGCGCATGACCAATATCATGGGCGGCATGATAATTCAATATTCTGTCATATTTTGGTGCTATGTAATCATATTTGTTCGAGAATGCCTGTGAAACACCATAAATTTCTTGTTGGTTTTCTAAGGGGATATTTTCGGGTAAGTCTTTATTGAAGAATCCAAGGAAAAGTCTTAAGAATTGCTGCCATGTCTGGCTTGGTACAAAGTTGTCAATCTGTCCAACGAATATTTCTTCTTGTTTTTGGATGAGTTCTTTCGCTAGTTTGCCATAGACTAAACCACGTTCGTATGGACTGCCTTCAATATACATTTCCCAAATACCTTGCTCATTTTTCTTTAGCCAATTATTACCTAGAACGTAATGATTTTCACCGATCCTCTGTCTTTCGCCGACTTCAATTTTTGGAACTTCAGGCGAATCAATGTCTGATACGATTATGATATAAAGAATGAGAATGAGGAGAAATCCAAAAAAGAGTTCCGTAATACCAAGAACACCTTTAAGTAGGGTCAGAATTATGCGCTTGATTAAAATTGGTTTTTTCATAGATAATTGAGCAGCCAAAGATAAGAGTTTATATTAATGAGATTACTAATTTTATGGAAAGGCATGGTAGAGTTAGAAAAGCGAAAAATATTTGACGACAGAAATGGTGAGGTTGCTATTTTCTTTGACAGGACGGATGAAAAGCTTCGGAAGAATCGTCGTGAGCATGAACGATCTGTCGTTTTGCAATGTTTCCAACAGTTGTTGGGTACAAATAATCTTGAATTGTGTCATGCCGATTCTGGAGCCCCATATCTTTCCAGTCATTCTGAATATGAAATATCAGTCTCACATTCTAAGAATTGGTATGCAGTTCAGTTGTCGAAATCCAAAAATGTAGGAATAGATATTCAAGTTTTCCGTAAGGATGGATTGCAGAAAGGATACTCTTATTTCGTGAATGATCGTGAGGAAAAATCGATTGAGCTCTCGGATGAAAATCTTCATTTGATCTGGTCTGCAAAAGAAGCAGTATATAAATACAAGAAGGGGAAGATAGAATTATACAAAGAGTCTATTACGGTAACGAATATTTGTGATAATACCTTATCTGTAGAGGTTGAAAGTGATGATCTAGAGTGTTTTTTTGAAATGACCGAAAACTATACACTTGTTTATGTATTATAGTTGTGATCGATCTTTTATTGAAGATTCGATTGTTAGCCATTTGTATAACAAATCGTTAATATTTATTCGCTAAGATATTGGCTTAACCACTCAACAGCAGATTCTGAATTCTTAAAAATTTTGATCGGTCGTTTTGGGCGATTAAATTTGTAATAATAATCGGCAATAATTCGATGTCCGAGATTGGTAACAACAATTGCTGTGGCGGCTACGGGAGCATCTTCCTCAATTTTTGTAGCATTCTGTCTTGCTTCTTTTGATATAGAGGTGAATTCTCCAACCTCAAAAACAAAAGGTCTCCTAACATCAGTAACTTTCCAGTAAGCTGCTAGCATCCGCTTTTGGACATCAATATCAATATGAATATTTGGCTTAATATAAACATGAATTATTCCGTCCTTTCGCAGAGATACAATAATTTCTTCAGTATCTACTTGTGTGATATAGTGGTCGTGGTTTAATAACATGTCAGTCAATAAGCAAGCCGAATATAGGTAAAACTTAGGTTTAAACAATAATTATTATCGATGAACAACGAAATCTACACGACGATTCATTTCTTCATCTTCCTCTGTTTTTTCTGGAAATGCTAGCGGCATCCTATCACTATAGCCCTTGAAGCTAATTCTAGCGGCGTCGACTCCTGAGCGAATCATGAAATTGTATACCTTTTTAGCGCGCTTGGTACTAATTTTGTCACTTGGCCCACAACAAACATGACCTCGAATATGTAAAGTCCATGATTTATTTTTGTCCAGCAATTCTGCTAAATGCTCTAATACGTAGCGATAGTTCATATCAATACGCGTACTACTTCCAACATATCGCATACTGAACTCATAGAGGAATTGACTTGTATCGGCTGGGTCCAGTCTAGGTGATAGCTTTTCGGTTTGCGTTAACGAATGAAAAGGGGTTAGAAAGAGTGTCAAGAAAAAAACAACTTTAATCATAGTTGCGAAAATCTATCTTCTTTTTTGGGGCTTCCTAAACAAAATTCTGCCAGCTGCAATTAGAACAATAGCACCAACAGTTGACGTGATGATTATTCCTTTCCAACTTGAAGAAGCAGAAATGTCGAGTATGCCAAACAACCAGTTGCCAACGAAACCACCTAATATTCCTAGAATCATGTTCACAAGAATTCCACCTGATTTAGATCGCATAATTAAACCCGCTAACCATCCAGCCACTGCACCTATTAATACCGAAACCAATAAACCCATTTTCTTTTATTATTTAGCTTTAAGATACAAAAAAAAGCCCTTGAAACGTCAAGGGCTTTTTTAAATTAGAGAAATTCTACTTATAACTGCTTATGTCAATTTTGGCGTTCAATGATCTCGAAATAACTTTTCCCGAAAAATTGGCTCCATTAGCTGAAATACTTATAGTATTTGGAAAGACGAAGCCATTATTCTCTTTAAAATCACTATAGTTTAAAGTTGATTCCTGCATTTCACCGTCTTCCATTTTAATGGTTACTGTTATTACTTTGTAGAATGTTTCCTTATCGTAATATGCGTAACGTTCAGATTCACCATCTTCCACCTTAAGAACGTAACAGTCTTTTCCGTCCTTATTCTCAATCCCCAACAATTCATAGGTGATTCCTGAGGTTGCATAGTTCATTTCAGGGAATAATCCGAATGATTTTTGTTTGGCTGCAACTTCTTCAGGGCTCATTTCTTTCGAGCCAGTTTGCATACTAATATTTGCTCCAGCTGTACCGTCAAAGAACGAACGTTGGAACACCATACCCTGACCTTCCATCTTTTCACCAACAATGTTTGGTTTCATCCAAATGCGTGTTAGTTTAAGAGGGAACGGAGCTTGTTCAATTTCTAGCTCAACCACTTCTTCCATCGATTTAACTTTCTTCATTTTTTTTGATAGTACCTTTGGTGAAGAAGTCATCGTAACTGCGGAAATGTATTTCGCAATCAATTCATCTTTTGCAATGTCAGCAGGGAGTATTTCTTTACTCTCATTTCCAAATGCATCGAGTTTTTCGATTTTTCCATCTGCGTCAAAAACAATTAGGTTGTCAAGAATTTCCTCGTTACCAACAACCACAATATTGCAGTTATTCGCTGTGAGATATTTCTTTGCAACTACTAATAAATCCTCTTTTGTAATAGCATCTAATTTTTGAAGATATTTTTGGTAATAATCTTTAGGTAAATCATTCTTAATTATACTCAAAGCGAATCGAGCGATCGTTGATGGTTGCTCTAATGAACGAGCAAATCCACCTGCCATTGATGATTTAGTTAAGTTGATTTCGTCATCATCTACTAGTCCAGAAGTGATTCGTTCAAGCTCATATAGAATTTGAGTGATAGAGCTATCAGTTACATCATTTCTGAAATTTCCACCTGCGCTGAAGTAACTACCGTTTTCATCAACCGAAACACTAGAACGGCAACCGTAGGTGTATGCCTTGTCTTCACGAAGGTTTTGCATCAATCGATTTCCAAAAGCACCACCGCCAAGAACACCGTTTAAAACTTTAAGTTTAAGGTAGTCTTCATGAGCAGGACTAATGTCAATAGGGAAGGTGATAGAAACAACAGATTGGACTGCACCTGGTTTTTTAACGAAAATTACACGATTCGCTGCAGTGGAGACACTCGTCCCCATTTTTTTTGTGTTTGGCATTTCTCCTGACCATGAGCTGAAGTATTTATCAATCATTTCAGTAGCCTTTTCACGGTTAATGTCACCAACGATTACAAGATAACTTGCTTGAGGTGTAAAAACACGATTGAAATAACTTACAACTGCATTTCTATCAATTTTAGACAAAGTAGCCTCTGTCATGATTTCACCATATGGATGATCTGGGAAATTGACCTTAGATACGGCATTACGCCCCATGGCGCTAGGGTCTGACTTAGTAGAAAGTAAGCCCGATTCATTTTGCTTGATTATTCTGTCTACTTCACTTTGTGGAAAGTTGGCATTCAATAATACGTCAGACATCAATGTTAATCCTTTGTCCATATGCTTAGTCAAGCATGACATACTCAATGAACTCGATCCTGCTCTCAAAGAAGCACCAATATAGTCGATTTCACCATCTAATTGATCTTTAGAGCGATTACTGGTTCCCGACATGATTAATGAACCTGCAATTTCAGAAAGTCCGGCCATGTCATTTTCCATTTCGGGTGTAGATCCCATAACTAATTGAAAGGAAACTTTTGGTAGTTTATGGCTTTCTGATAAAACAACAGTAATGCCATTTTTTGTTGTAAAGACCTCCGAGTCTTCTATGTTAATAGCTGGAGCCGGAGATGCTACAGGACGAATTGATCTGTCCAATTGCCCGTATACGATTACGGGAAGAATAAATGCGATTGTTACAATAAAATTTCTCATAATTTCCAGGAGTTATTTTTCCTCTTCTTTAGGTAAATACTTAAGGATAATTCTTGCATCCTGTGTTAGGTACTTCTTCGCTACACGCTGTATATCTTCTCGTGTTACACTCAAATATTTGTCGAGTTCTTGATTGATCATACCTGCACTACCATAGTATACATGATTGTTTGCTAAGTTTTCTGCAATTCCAGCTACACTTGAATTAGACGTGACGAAATTATTCTCATATTGATTTCGAATTTTTTCAAACTCCTCTTGAGAAATAAGCTCATTTTTAATAAGTTCAATTTGATTATCAAATTCTAATTGAACAGAATCAAGTGACACATCTTTAGCAGCTATAGCCGCGAATATTCCGAGACCAGCATCTTCTAAACCGTATGAGAAAGAAAAAGCAAATTGTGCCATTTGTTTTTTCTCAACCAGTTGTTTGTTTATTCTCGAAGAGGCTCCACCAGACAATACATCATTCATCATTTGCAGAGCATACATGTCGTTATTGGTCTCTTCTGGGAATTGATATGACATAAATAAACCTGGTAATTGAATATTATCATAGATAACATCTTCAATCACCTTATTTAGTTTTTCTGTCGTTTTTGCTGGACGAGGGATGTCAATCGCCAAAGCTGCATATTTGTTCACAAGTTTCTTTGCAGAACTATCTTTAGGCTTCATGAAATTGTTCGAATCAAATTTACTTTTTGATGTTCCATATTTTGAGAGAAAGTCATCATCATTGAGTGTCTCAAAATCTCTAAATAAATTGATTGCTTGACCTTTGGGAATAGATGCGAAATATTTGTCAATCCACTTTTTAGTTTGTTCAATGTCAATATCTCCAGCTATGGAAAGCGTTGCATTAGCAGGAACATAGAATGTACGATAAAAATTCACATAATCTTCTTCCTGAGCTGCGTCAAGATGTTCCATGCTTCCAATTGGTTGCCAATTGTATGGATGAACACTAAACATTCGTTTGAAAGTTTCGCCAATGAAAGTTGCGTACGGCTGATTGTCTATTCGTTGACGTTTTTCTTCTTTAACAACACTTCTTTGAGTTTCGATTCCTTCGTTGTCCACTTTTGCGTGCAACAATCTTTCGCTTTCTAGCCAAAGTCCAAGTTCTAATTGGTTTGATGGAAGGATTTCATAATAGAAGGTTCTGTCATGAGAAGTGTTTGCGTTAAGCGTACCTCCGTTTTTCTCTACTAATTCACTATATTCTCCACGGCCAATGTTTGTAGACCCTTCAAATAATAAATGTTCAAAGAAATGCGCGAAACCAGTGCGCTCAGGTTTTTCATTTTTGGATCCTACATGATAAAGAACCGATACTGCCACAATTGGTGTGGCATGTTCTTCGTGTAAGATTACGTGAATACCGTTATCAAGGTCATACTCAGCAAACTCTATTTCGCGTTGAGCAAAACTTGCAAAAGTTAATCCAGATAAGAATCCGATAATTATTAGATGTCTCATATAGTTATAGTTATTGTTTTAACGAGTACAAAGAAAGTAAGAAAACGGCAATTTACCTGAATAAAAATGATACTTCATCGTTAAAGAGTATGTACACCGCGATAATATAGTTGGCTTGAAAATTGTTTACTTTTAGATCATGAATAAATTACTTGTCGGTTTTATACTCTTATTGACATTTCATGCTGGAGCACAAAAGGTAATTCCTTTAGTAGATTTTAGTGGCTATTTTAAAAGTTTTCAGAACGGTTTTTTTCGACAGATTGAATTTCAACAGATCTCCCAATACAAAGCTGGAGACGATGTGGTAGGTTATATTGATGCACGTGGTAACTTACGTGTTTTTGATGGTACTAATCCTGTGGATTTGTCCAATATGAATGTTGAGTTTGAAGTCTCTGATCATTTATTGATTTGGAAAATTGGAGAAACAA
>NODE-315-length-17537-cov-18.4821_pt1 | contig 17537 bp, 14 predicted proteins | sample MGYA00139097_ERZ477577 | MGnify/ENA metagenome assembly ERZ477577
ATGGGAATGCTTATGGATCAAGATGAAAATGAAGACGGTATCTTCGTCGACTTTTTCGGGCGCCCCTGTTCTACTGCAAAAGGACCAGCTGCACTGGCCCTGAAGACCGGTGCCTCGATCATATTTTTTGCCGCTATCCGCCAACATGATGGATCCATACATGTCGCTTTCGAGCCTGTAGAAATCGATTATGAGGCTGGGATGACAGAAGAAAACATCGTCGCTATCACCCAACGCTGCACCTCTCGCCTGGAACATTACACACGGCTCTATCCTGATCAATGGTTCTGGATGCATCGCCGCTGGAAAACCCGCCCTGAACAGGAAATTTCCAGAGCTTGAAACTGCTCGACTATTATTGTTATTCCGTAGCTCTTTTGGGGATGATTCAGCCCACGATTTTATAGATTAGGTGTGACCTTAGCCACCTATCACCATATGTTATAGCCGAGCTCACCTGCTGCTTTTTGTAATTTTCAGCAGCGACATCTTCTGGTCTGTAGGTAAATGCAAATGCACGGGCTTGCATCACTTATGGTGTCTCTTGCATCAATGATTAAATTTTATTAGTAATGTTGAGCCCGCTGAATATGGAAGCGCAAACGGCTCCGACTATTATTACCAAGAAAGAGGACGGCATATGACAAGCGATGGCTCCAGGGCGACTCTTGCCCCGGTCTCGATTCCCACAGTTTCAGTTCCCGGCCACCCCGTATGGCCGCAGCTGTCCAATGAAGAAGAACGGTATCTCAAAGAGAAAATCAAGGACCTTCTGATTCAGGTCAATGGTGTCCTCGTAGCCCATTATTACACCGACGGCCGGCTCCAGGATCTGGCCGATGAAACCGGAGGCTGCGTGGCTGACTCACTGGAAATGGCCCGCTTCGGGACGGAACATCCGGCCAGCACCCTGGTTGTCGCCGGAGTAAAATTCATGGGTGAAACCTCAAAGATACTTAACAACGAGAAACGAGTGCTGATGCCGGATCTGGCCGCAACCTGCTCCCTTGACGAAGGTTGTCCGGCGGACCAATTTTCCCGTTTCTGCGACCAGTATCCGGATCATACGGTCGTCGTTTACGCCAATACCAGCGCCGAGGTAAAGGCCCGTTCTGACTGGGTGGTGACTTCAGGGATCGCCTTGCCGATAATAAAACACCTGGCCAGCCAGGGGAAAAAGATCATCTGGGGACCTGACAAGCACCTGGGTAACTACGTTCAGAGGGAAACAGGTGCTGAAATGATCTTCTGGCCAGGATCTTGTGTGGTCCATGAAGAATTTCGCTCTGTGGCCCTCAGCAGATTTCGCAAACTGCACCCCGAGGCTGCGGTACTGGTGCACCCTGAGTCACCCCAGTCGGTGATAGAGCAGGCCGATGTGGTGGGTTCGACTACGGCACTGATAAACGCCGTCGTCAGCCGTGACGAACATTCTTTCATTATCGCCACCGATAAAGGAATCTTCAACAAAATGAGAAAACTGGCTCCTGAAAAGACTTTGCTGGAAGCACCGACGGAGGGCGAAGGAGCAACCTGTCAGAGCTGTGCCCGCTGTCCCTGGATGGGTATGAATTCGCTGCAGAACCTCCTGACCACCCTGCAGGAGGGAACAAACGAAATCCATGTCTCAAGAGAGCTTGCCAAGCGAGCCAGGATCCCCATCCAGCGCATGCTCGACTTCGCCAGTCAGATGAAGAACTGAACTCGTCCTCAGCAGGTCACTTTTTTAAAATCCCAAAAGCGATAACAGTCTGCCATGCCATTAGAACCATTGGGACGATGGTTCCAGCCCTAGTTGTCCAGAATGGACGTTAATGCAGCCAGCTCCGATAGCCGGCAGCAAGGTTGTCCCAGCTGAACCGCTGAGTCATTTTTCTGGACTGCTCGATGGTCAATTTTTCCTCGCTCTGCAATGCTTCTGCGAGATGCTTGTAAAGGCGGCCATTGTCATATAAAAACTGTTCTTCAAACAACTCTGGATAGGAAAGTCGACGGGGAAGAACCGGGACGCATCCGGCCCGCACCGCCTCTATTACCGAGATACCGAAAAATTCATGGAAGGCGGTTGAGACGACGATATCTCCCGCAGCAAGATGCTGATAATAAGCATCTGTCTCATCCACATAGCCCCACTGAATAATTTCTCCTGACAGTCGCTGCCGGGCTTCATCAAAGCAGGTAGGATTGTTTTGGAAATGCTGTCCTAGCACACAAAGCTTGAAGTCGATACCGCGGTCTTGGAGCTTGTAGAGCGTTGCAAAGAACTCTTCCGGGTTCTTATCATGTTCCCAACGATGATTCCAGACAATCGTTTTCACCATCCCCTTGTTGGCCATCATTTTGATACGATCTTGGCCGCTGAAATCTAATCCCGGGTGGAGGACCACGGATTTTTGTCTCACCTCATCGAGACAACTGCCCAACTCCATATCGGTGGCCCTGAGAAGATATTTGCTGCAGTGGTGAAAAAAGGAAGAACGATTGAATTCGGAGTTGAAGGCTATCGAGTCTGAGACCAGTGCGCTGGTAAAATTAATGGAGGTGAAATGGTGGGTGGTGTGTTTATCGAGAAACCCAGGGTAGCAAAACTGATTTTCATGGAAATAGGTCACGTATCTGCAGTGGTTGTTCCATCCTGGCAGTGATGATGCCATTGCCTTGAATACGGCGACGTCGATAAAGCTTGAAAAGAGCACGGTATCAAAATTTCGTTCCCCTTCCGACAGCTCTGAGAGCTGCGCGATGAACCAGGGAGCACTAAGCTGCATACGCATCTTCCACTTGCGGGCAGGTAGGCTGAGCAGCGTAAAATCTCCATCAACATGACGGACTAAACCGTCAAGAAACAATTTATGGGATCCGCCATAGTACGGTTCGATGAGTAGAATTTTCTTCATCCCCAAAACTCTTTGGCAGTTTCGCGGTTCTGTGATTTAAGTGATTGAGCGAGGAATTGAGGGGCTAAGGTCGATCTGTTTTGAGCATTTCATTGCTGACCACATGGTCCCAGATCAGATCAGCCGTCTGCAGCTTGCTGGTATGAAGCAGTTTCACTACCTGGAAGGAATCTATCAAGGTGATCTGGTTGTTATCGACCTCAAAACCTGCACTGGCTGAAGATATATCGTTGACCGCAATCAGATCGAGTTCCTTGTCGAGCAATTTTTTCCTGCCCTCTTCCTCAATGTTGGAACTTTCAGCGGCAAAGCCGATGAGCAGTTGACGGTTATGGTCGCAGATTCTGCCGAGCTCCTTGAGAATATCGGGATTCTGCTCCAGTTCCATGACCAAAGATGACCGATTCTTCTTAATCTTCTCGTCTGACTGTGTTGCGCACCTGAAATCGCTTACCGCTGCGGCTTTGATAATAATCGACTTGTCCTCATAGCGTTCCATCACTGCCTGGTGCATCTCGAGAGCAGTCGTTATATTGACACATTCCACCCCGGCAGGAGGCTGCTGTGCCGTCGGGCCACTAATCAAGGTTACTTCTGCACCCCTTCTGAAAGCTGTTCTTGCAAGAGCAAAGCCCATTTTTCCTGAAGAACGGTTGCTAATGAAGCGCACCGGATCATATGGCTCTCTGGTTGGCCCTGCAGTTACCAGAACCTTTTGCCCGGCAAGATCTTGGCTCAGGATTTGACGCAAAACATATTCGGCGACCTGTTCCCATTCAGGCAGTCTGCCGCTGCCCTCCTCACCGCAGGCCATGAGTCCGCTGTCAGGCTCTATGATGTGATAGCCGAACTCCCGCAGGATCTTGAGGTTATTAACCGTTGCAGGGTGCTCATACATCTGCACGTTCATGGCGGGACAAATGATCACGGGAATGCGAGCGGCCAGCACCGTCGTGGTCAGCAAATCGTCTGCCAGGCCGTAAGCCAGATGCGCGATGGTTTTCGCGGTTGCAGGAGCGATGAGTATACAGTCCGCCTCCCGGCTCAAACCGATGTGAGAGATTCCACCCTCCTGTTCGGCACTGAACATATCCTCGAACACTGGTCGGCCAGAAAGAGACGCAAAGGTGAGCGGAGCAACAAATTTGGCAGCCGCCTCGGTCATGACCACATCGACCAGCGCCTCTTCTTTGGCCAGTGCACTTACCCAGCCGGCCACTTTAAATGCAGCTATGGAGCCAGTGACACCAAAGACGATACGCTTTCCTGCAAATGAATTTGACATGGCCAGATCAGCAGCCAGTCAACTGGCTGCCAACAACCTTTTAATCACGGCTGCCACCGAAAAATCTAAGCAGCATCAGAAACAGGTTGATAAAATCGAGATAAAGCGCCAGGGCTCCCATGATAGATCCTTTGGTAATGGCCTCCTGTCCCTGAGACATGATTCCCTCTTCACCCATCCGCTTGATTTTCTGCACGTCATAGGCGGTCAGGCCAGTAAAAATGAGCACACCAATCATCGAAGTGACCCAGTAAACGCCGGAACTCTTGAGGAAGATATTGACGATGGAGGCAATTATCAGGCCGATAAGCCCCATGAACAGAAACGAACCCCAGCCGGACAAGTCACGCTTGGTCACCAGACCATAGACCGCCATGGCTCCAAACATTCCAGCGGTGATGACAAAGGTCGAGGCTATCGAAGCGCCGGTATATCTCAGGAAGATTGTGGAGAAGAATAGTCCGTTGAGAACCGAGTAGGCTACGAACAGAGCCGAAGCAGTCGAAGCCTGGATCTTATCTATGCGGGCCGACAAAAAGAACACAAGTCCGAGGGTTCCCAGGGCAATGATGAGAAAAAGAGGCGAGTTGATAATTCGTGTTGCGAGACCGGTGGCTGCAGCAGCATAAGCAACGATTCCGGTAATTCCCAGGCCCACGGCCATCCAATTGAACACTTTGGCAAGGAAAATGGAGGCCGCATCCTGTCTGGCCTGACTAATGGTAATTGATTGTGTTTCGGTCTGCATATAAGTCTCCGTTTATTGTATGATTCAATAAGCCCCGTCCCTTTTAAACATTATGTAGACGGTTCTCAATATGATTTTTATATCAGTCCAGAGCGAATAATTGAGTATATACCAGTCATCGAGATCGACACGCTCCTGGTAGTCATCAATGTCCGAACGCTTGCTCACCTGCCATGGTCCGGTGATGCCCGGTTTCATAGAACAGTAGCGTCCGGCGCTCTCCCGGTAAAAGGCGGTGAGTTCGCCGCCGACAATTGGCCTGGCTCCGACAACGCTCATATCGCCCTTTAAGACATTAATGAATTGAGGGAATTCATCAAGGCTGGTCTTGCGTAAAAGTTTACCGATTCTGGTGATACGCGGGTCATTTTTCAACTTGAAGGTCTGCTCCCATTCCTCCCTCAAACGGGGGTTGTTTTCCAGAAGATCCTCCAATTCATGCTCGGCCCCCAGGCGCATGGTCCGAAACTTGAGACAGTCAAATTCCTTACCGGCGGCAGTTATTCGTTTATGACGATAGATTACCGCTCCGCCGTCCTCGAGCTTGATCAGCAGACTGATAAGCAGCATCAGCGGGGAACTGGCGATCAGAACAGACAGGGAGAAGAGCACATCGAACCCACGTTTCCACTCGGTGTGGGGATTGAAATTGAGGATCAGCATCTTTCCCAGACTCTGAACTTCTGCGTGATGCAAACCAAAAACATAGAGGTCCGGTACCAGATAAATTCTCGATCCAAGTGATCGGCATTCGCGCAGAATCGAAAATATTTTTCTTTCTGCCCGCATCGGCAGGGCAATATAGACATAATCGATGTCGTTCTTGCTCAGGTAGTCAGGAAGCATGCCGATATCACCGAGAAGCGGCATGCCCAAGCGCGCCAGGCGGGGCTCTTCGGAGACCTTATCGTCAAAAAAACCCATTACTTCGATGCCGGCCCAGGGAATGGATTCCAGCTCCCTGATCAGGCTCAGACCCAAGTCCCCCGCCCCTGCGATAACCGCCCGCCTGATATTCTTGCCTCTGCGTCGATAGAAGCGGAGGGTTTTTCGGGCTGAAATATGCAGCAGAAAGACCAGAATCGGGGTGGTGGTCGACCAGATCATGAAGACCACGCGGGAATAGGCAACTGAAATCTTGAAAATGAAAAAATAGAAAAGTAGAAGACCGACAATGGTCGCCCAAGCTCTAATGATCACATAAAATTCTTTATAAAATTTCCAGCCCCGCCAGGACCGATAAAGTTGAAACGACTGGAAGACGACCAGGCTGAGAAAGAAGGTGATGATTATCAGCCGGGTGTAGTACTCGCTCCAGGGGACTCGATACCAGTACACCAGGCCGGCGAGATAGCCGACCACAAGAAGACAGTCAACCAGGTGCAGAAGCCTGGCCATCAGGGAGCTCTGCTCACGCAGATTAGTTGAGAGCATTTATGTCAGTAAGCGAATGATCGCATTGATTATCCACCGCCGTCACTGGCCGTATCCCTGTTGTTTTCCCACCAGCCTTGATTCATACTGAGTTTTGCGGCCAGTCTGGTGGGCAGTAGACGATGAGTTCTTCCAAGTCGGTAACCACAGAATTTCAAACCAACTCTTACCATAAAATCGCCGATCATTCTATAACTTCGGCGCCGCCACAGATAGGTAAGACCTGATTGGGTATAGTCAAGTCCCCTTCCCCCGGCTCCACCAAACGAATCAAGCAGCCATTTTTGGTTGTCGTGGAAGACACCTATATCGAAATATCTGCAGAACTCCTCACTCCATGAATAGTTGTGGGAGTGATAGACAGCGGCTTCGGCCGCATAGGCTATCTTACCACCATTTTCAAGCAGCCTGCCCGCGGCACAGCTATCTTCGCCAAATATCAGATCTGCTTCAAAAAAGCCTATTTCAGCGAGGCTCGAACGACGATAGGCCGCACATGAATTGGAGACGAAGACTGTTTCAAATCCCAACTGCTTCCGATCTTCGTAGGTTTTAACCCGTGACTCGCTTGGATAATTGAAATTTCTGAGGTGCGCGGCAATCTCAGTGGCCTGAAACGATGGCAACTGGCGGCCATAACTCATGCTTACGTCATTTGAGGTGCGGATCGGTGCGGTAAGTTTTTCAAGCATTGTGGGCGATTTTGGCAGTACATCCTGGGTTAAAAAAACGAGGACGTCGCCCTGGGCCATCCTGGCCGCCATCGTCCTGGTTCCCCCATGATCGAAGCTGTCGAGCTCGATGCTATGAACAACTGCGCCATAGCCGGTTGCGGTTTCGACCGTATCATCGTCGGAGTCGGAATCGATTACCAGAATCTCATCTGCTTGAAGCGACTGTATGGTCAAGGCGGCCAGCAGTTCTCTGAGCGTGCCGGAGCCGTTTCTGGTTGGGATGATGATGGAGATGCTCATTGATGTGGTCGATTGTTCCAACGGATCTCTATATCTCGTTATTCAAACAGTTTAAACATGCAGCAGACGGACTGCAAAATACTTGGACAGGGACCAGATCAGATACGGAGACCGGTGTTTCAAATTCATTCTGATTTCGTTTTTTGACGCCAGGCACCTGGTCTGATAAGAAATCTCTTTTCTGTTCTGGGACCATCCTCTGGCATGAAAAGCTTCAACCGCAGGTGCATAAAGCATCTTCCAGCCCTGTTTTCTGAGCCTAAGACAGAGGTCGATATCCTCTTTGTACATAAAAAAAGATTCGTCGAAGACATCCGGTGTGTTCTTGCTCAGCACTTCTACTTTGCAAAACATGAAGGCTCCGCAGACTGCCGGGACCTCCTCTTCGATCAGATATTTATCGTCGTTCTTCAGCCCCTGCCCGCGGTCATACCAGCGTCCATACCAGGTTCTGAATATGCCGGTGGAATCGAGCAGACCGTTTGGCCGGCCGCTATTCAGATCAAACCCTTTGAGTCTGCCGGTAAGAACGGCAACCCCAGGCCTGCCTGAAACAATTTCCACTGAACGCTTGAAACTTTCCGGTTCGAGAAAGGTATCAGGGTTCATCAAACAAACATATTTATCTGTATCTGCGATATGTTTCAGGCCAAAATTGTTGGCTGCGGCAAAACCGATATTGTCTTTGAGGTGGACCTCATACCCGGCTTTTTCGGAGTAGACATCGAGATAGGACGGGCTGTCTGAACCACTGTCGACGATAATGATCCGGGCCGCAGCAAGGGACTGTTGATCCAGGGACTCAATGCATCTGCCGATAAGTTTCTCGGAATTATGAGTGACGATGATGACGCTTAGCATTGGCTTAGAATCACTTCAGCACCTGACCATCAGCAAAAAATTGCCAGATACCAGCGGAGCAGCAGATTGTTTTTTCCCTCTCCGCTTCTTCTGGACATGATCGAGTTCACGACATCCCGCTCGGAATCGACAATTTTTTCGCAGAATAGAGCTGTGGAAATGTCAGTATCATGCTGTCGAGGTTTCTTCCTGATCATACCGACAACCCTTGGGGCAGCTTCAACAATGCCAGCCATATAAGCGACAAACTGCCTTTTTTTGACTACAAACAAGAACCAGAAGAACTGGTAAGTAAGTAATGCTGGTAAAAATCTGATCAACATCAAGAATGAATAATTTTTACAGATGACAAAAATATTATTTCTGGTGGTCAGCTTTACAGTCAGTTTGTTGATTTTCGATCCGCTTGTCGCACTGCCCATGTGGTAGACCACCGCCCCCGGAACGTAACAGCACCTGTGGCCGGCTCGCGCCGCCCGCAGGTTAAAATCGACATCCTCAAGATAGGCGAAGAACTCTTCGTCAAACAGACCAAGTTCGTCAAAAAGTGTTCGGTGGTAGAGCGCCGCACCGGCACAGGCTCCAAACACCTCTCTTTTAAGACTGTAATGTTCAGAGTCGGGTTCCAGCGTGCCGAATCTATAGCCCACCCCGCCTCTCAGCACTCCGTCTCCCGCCCCGTCGAGAACGTTGCGATCGGAATAGGAGAGCATTTTCAGGGCCCACATCCTGATCAGGGGGTCGCTGTCTGCCTGGTTGGCCAGCTGAGTCAGGCAGTTCGGGGCCATTTCGATGTCATTGTTGAGAAGTAGAACCCACTCCCTGGTTCCAGCCTCGATACCTCTGTTAACGGCTCCACTGAATCCGCAGTTTTCGGTCAGCTGTATGACCTTAACACCGGGGTAATTAGCTAAGATATAGTCGGCCGATCCATCGGTTGAACCATTGTCGACGACAATCACGCCGAAATCATCAAAATCCTGAGCAAACAATGACGGCAGGCATACTTCGAGCATATGCCTGCCGTTCCAGTTGGGGATGACAATATCGAATCCTGTTAGGAAATCATCAGCCATCGGCTACTCATCAGAGTCTTGCTTCTGAAAGCCATATACCTCTTTGACATAATAGACCGGTTTTTTCTGGGTCTCGTGGTAGGTCCTGGCCTGAAGCTCTCCAATCAGACCGATCGAGATGAACTGGATGCCGACAAAAATGAGCACTATGGCAAGCAGCAGCATCGGACGGTCTGACAGCGGAATATCAAAAAACTGGCGCTGGATGGTCATGATCAAGGCGATCAGAAATCCTGCCGTCCCTGAAATCACGCCAAGCAGGCCGAAGATCTGTATCGGCCGAGTGGCATAACTGAGTAAAAATTTGACGGTGATCAGATCGAGTACCACTCTGATGGTTCTGGAGATACCATATTTTGAGGTTCCGAACTGGCGCGCCCGGTGATTGACCTTGATTTCGGTGAATGAAATCCCCATACCACTGGCTATCGCCGGAATAAATCGGTGCATCTCTCCGTAGAGATGGATGTTCTTGATCACCTCTTTACGAAACGCCTTAAGTGTACAACCGTAGTCATGCAAGGCCACCCCCGTGGTCCAGGAAATTATTTTGTTGGCAATTATTGACGGCAGCCGTCGATTTAAGAAGGCATCTTTGCGGTCATGCCGCCAGCCTGTCACCACGTCGAATCCTTCCTCAATCTTTTGGATGAAGCGGGGAATGTCACGGGGGTCATTCTGCAGATCTCCGTCCATGGTGATTATCACATCGCCGCTGGAATAGTCGAACCCGGCAGACATCGCGGCTGTCTGTCCAAAATTTCTGCGAAATTTAACCACCACTATGCGTTGGTCTTCAGCCTGCATAGATTGCAGAATGGATAGCGTCGAATCTGTACTGCCGTCGTCCACGAAAAGTATCTCGTAGGAGCAGGCCATTGATTTCATGACCTCGGTGAGTTCATCGTAGAGCAGGGTAACGTTCTCTTCCTCGTTGTAGATCGGTATGACAACTGATATTTTCACAACTCCTCCTGGACGGTAACTGGGGAAATGCTTCCCCCGTCAGACAGTGGAATCACCATCTTGATGCAATGCTATACTCTTCTTCCTAGTCCACAGGTTATACAGGAAAAACAAACCGCCGATCAAGGAATAACAAACCCCGGTAGCCATGAAAAAGAGGGCAAGCGATCTTGTCTGCAGGTCCCCCACCCCTACCTGGGAAAAGAAGTAAACATAGCCGTAATCTCTGACACCGATGCCGTAGATCGAAATGGGCAGGGCCTCCATCAGGGTGATAATCGGAACAAAGGCACTGAAATAGTAAAATGGCAGCGCCACTCCCAGGGCTCTGGCCATCAGATAGACGACGGTGATTAGCGAAAATTGAAAAAGAAATGAGAGCAGCATCACCCTAACAATTACTCCTCTTTCTCTACGGTAACTCGAAAACGAAGAGAACAGTTTGTCCACCAGCCGCTCAACCACGGCGATCCTGGTGACTCCAGAAACTGCCAGTATCTTTTTTACCGGTTCCTCCTTCACCAGGGCAACCACGATCAAAAGAAACAACAAGAACAGGAGAGAAGGGATAACAAGCATCTGGATCGACCCGAATACTGTAGCAGCATACAGGGAGGAAACAAAGCTCAGGATGACCAGGGCAAGGAAACCGGACAATCGATCGGCAAACACAGATGCAGCTGATCGTGCCGTCTGTTTACTCTGGCGGGCGATATCATAAATACGGTAGCTGTCACCACCAATATTAGATGGCAGAAACAGGTTACAGAAGGTGCCGCTCATGTAGGAAACGGTCAAACCCCAGAGGGAAATATCGAGGTTGTCAGCTTTCAGGAAGATCTGCCATTTTCTGGCACTTATCAGGGTGTTGAAAAACAGCAGCAGGGCTATGGGCAGCAGGTAGCGCAGATCTATTTGAGACAGCAGGGTGCCGATCTGCTCAAGCGGCGTCTTACGGTAGAGAAATACGATTAGCGAGATGCTGACCGTGAGTTTGAAAAGAATCAACAGGTATTTGCGCATCTCAGGTTCGTTCCCTGACCACTTTGGCGGGCACCCCCAGACAGACCGAAAATGGTGGAACGGAGCGGCTGACAACAGCTCCCGTCCCGGCCACGCTCCCCTGCCCGACGGTAACTCCGCCCAGAACGCTCACATTGGCACCGAGCCAGACATTATTTTCGACGGTTACCCCTCCATCATCGACTATGGGGCTGGTGCGAATCAGATCATTTCTGTTGCTTATATCGTAGTTACCGCCGCCAATGACGAGACAACGCTGGCCTATCACGCAGTTGTCACCAATGGTCACCGCATTGCCAGTGGTCGACTGAATTATCGTCTGAGCATTCAGACCGACATCTTTGCCTACGGATATCGATCCGTTTTTGCAGGACAGCATGACATTGTTCGACAGGATGGATCGGTCACCGACTTCCAGCGACAGGACTTCCTTTTCGCTTCTGCCATCAAGGATGCAGTATTCACTGATCACCACAGAATCTCCGAGAGCGATCTTCTTGGGTTGGCGTACAACCACACCAAAACCGAAGACAGTACCTCTCCCGCAGCGGCTGAACATCCTCGGCCAGAATAGTTTTCTGAGAACCATCCCTAAAGCCCCTGGGAAGAACACAAAGAGCTGACAAAACTCATAGTAGAGAAAAGTTGCGAATGAATCCGACCCGATTATGAGGCGACGATATTTGGTCAGTGGTGATCCCTTACCAGTCACCGCTTTGTGTGTTTTTTCCATATCGACTCAGGATGAGAATCTTTTCCTCTCAATGAAAAAACCGGTTATGCCAGATGGCCACATTGATCAAAGCCCAGAGGATGTGGTTGTGATTCTGCTTCATCGAACAATGTTCATCGATCAAAGTCGAAATATACTTGTCGTCCATATTTTCACGAATCAGAGCCGAATCGTTTATCAATTCTATCATATAATCGTTCAAATCTCCCCTGAGCAACTGTTTGACCGGGAGACTATAGCCCTGTTTTCCACGGTGAACAACCTTATCAGGCAGCATTCCTTCCAGTGCCGCCCTGAATATATATTTTGTCGTCAGCTTTTTCAGTTTCCAGTCACCGGGCAATGACGCCATATATTCGACAAGTACATGATCGAGCAGGGGAACGCGGATTTCAAGCGAACTTGCCATGGACATGCGGTCCACCTTCATCAGCACAGAGTCGGTCATCATGAAGCGCATATCCAGATAGATTTCACGATTTAATGCATCGTCACCGGCATCACACCGGCTGCTGTAATCTCTGACCTGACGGAAGGGATCACGATCTATTCTGGTCTTGAACGAATCGCCTAGTAAATTGTCCTCAAGTTTCTGGTTGAGAAAATACTGCCAACGCAGATGCTCCCCACCATTATCCAGGTTCGAGCCTTCGATAAACCTTTTAAGCATATTGATCGCCCCTTTTTTCTGGGGCTGATCCGGTAAAAGATTTACCATCTTGCCGATCACATCCCTGCGAATCGGTTTTGGCATGATCCCGAACCAGCGGTTCAGCCTGCTGGCCTTGAATCGGTCATATCCGGCAAAGCTCTCGTCCGCCCCTTCACCTGAGAGGCAGACCGTTACATGTTCGCGGGCCTGTTTGCAGAGGAGGTAGAGCGGTACCGTGGACAAATCGGTCATCGGTTCATCGAGATGATACAACGTCTGCTCGACATATTCAGGCTTCAAGGTATCAAGCATCAGCACCTTGTGATCGGTATGACAATGTTGGGCGACGATCTCGGCGTAGTCAAGCTCACTGAAACTCTTGTCTTCGTAACCGATGGTGAAGGTCTTCAGCGAACCGCTTATATGCCGACGCATCAGGGCGACAATGCAGCTCGAATCGAGCCCGCCTGAGAGAAACACTCCCAGCGGTACATCGCTGACCAGATGTGACTTAACGGCGAAGTCAAGGTGCTCTCGCATCTTCTCAACCGCGTCCTCAAAACTACCGATAGAATCGTCCTGTTTAAGCGATAGGTCCCAGTACTGTTCAATAATCAACTGATCGTTTTCAAGGAGCAGATAGTGGCCAGCCGGCAGCTTATGAATGTTTTCGAACATGGTCTCAGGAGCAGGAACAAACTCGAAACCGAGATAATCATAGAGAGCCTGGTAGTTCACCTTTCTTTCGACTTGAGGATCTTCCAGAATCGCCTTGATCTCTGAGGCAAAGCGCAACTGGCCGCCCTGGTAATGGTAATAAATCGGTTTTATTCCGATCCGGTCCCTCACCAGCAGCAGTCGTTTGCGTTTAAAATCATAAAGCGCGTAGCCGAACATGCCCCGGAGCCGGTCGATAGACTGGATGCCCCACTCTTCATAACCATGGATAATCACTTCGGTATCGGAACGGCTCGAAAAGACATGGCCTTTTTGTTCGAGTTCGTCCCGCAATTCGGCAAAATTATAGATTTCTCCGTTGAAAACAACCACCACCGAGCCATCTTCATTGAACATCGGCTGACGGCCGTTTTCGCTCAGGTCGATAATCGAAAGCCTGCGGTGGCCCAAGGAAATCTGATCGGCACAGTGAAAGCCATCCTGATCCGGGCCTCTGTGCGACAAGGTTTCAGCCATGGAGCGAATGAGGTTTTCGTCCCGCCAGTTAAATCCACAGATTCCACACATAATCAAATCTCTTCACTACAAATTAAAAAACCGGCCCTGGCAGACCGGTTTTTGTCTTAAAGCTGGTAATGTCGTTATTAGCCCTTCAATCTGATGGCCTGCCGGCTCCTCTGGATTACTAGGAAAAACGGAATCAGCAGTAAGGCCAGGGGAATGTACCATAGGCCATTGAGCAGCACATAGGCAATTCCTACCAAAGGCAAAAGTGCCATTCTGACCAAAAATTTCAACAGTTCAGAATGGCTGATAAAATCCGCCAGCGGAGGCGAATAGGTATAATAATAGTCAACGAATTTACGACCCATTGCATTGCTCAACAGATAGGAATCCCTGAATTCTCTGAGCAGTGCCACTTGCGGCTCCAATATCGATCCGTAGGCTGCCGTGGCGATGAAACAACCGCCTCCCCCACCGCCGCCGGATGAGCCGCAGGGTATTACCTTGAAAAATTCATTGGCAAGCACGTTATTCCCGCTATCACTCAAATGAAGTCCGTCAACATTGTAGGAACTCCAATTTGTTCCTCTTAAGGGTGTATACGTGTCCACATAGGCAATATTACGGCGGGAAGCTTCCTGAATAATCAGCGGGTTGAACTCTTGGGGTATCAGTGGATTTTCCTGCCCTGCTTCCGTATTTGGGGTAATGCCGCCCACTATCGGCCTGGTCCCTGCTCTACTAGCCTTGTCCATCATATTTCCCAGGGCGGCAGCGGTAATCCGGGAAGAAGTCCCGTTGCGGGCATCATTGGCACCTTCCATAATAATGATGTACTGCGGACTCTGCTTGGCTAACACCGAGTCGATCCGGCTGGCTCCGTCAAAGCTCGATTCTCCAGGCAAGCCCTCATTGATTACCACTGAGTTACAGCCGTTGCTATCCAGTATCTGCTGAAGAAATACCGAGTAAGGAGTTTGCCCGAACCCCTCGGTAATCGAGTCACCAAATGCGACTATACGTGTTTTTGCTGCTTCATCTTGGGCCCATGTCCCCATCGGTGTCAGAACCAACACCGCCAAAGCAATCACCATTGCCCGAATATTCATCTGAATTGTTTCCTCGCCCGCTGAAGCTATAAAATTTACGTTTAACCGACCGGAATCAATAGACCCTGACATACACCATTGATGTCCGGGTTACAAATTGCGGCAGTTCAATAATCTTCTCTTCACTTTCATCTTTGTCCGAATCTTCGATTTCTTCGATGAGCGGCTCAGACCAGTCATTTTCTGTCCATGTGCTGGACAGAGTTACATTCTTCCCTCCCCGTGCAGCACGCCATACCACCTGGGGTGTTCCGTCGCCTGAGATATCGATAACCGGTAGCAGGTCCGGTGCTTCATTTGGTTCGTGAACAAAATCAGGATCCGACCAGGAACCGCTCTGGAAGAAAGAGTACATGATCTCGTCAAGATCATCGTTATTGGCGCTCCACACTACCCAGATTCGGTCCTGCTTATCGATGACCACGGACGGACTGATATTTGTTTTCTTGTCTGAGGAAAGCAACTCACTGGTTTGCCACTCTTCGCCATCTCCAGAGGTATAGTGAATTTCCATCCTGCCACTGTCATAGGCAGTCCAGAAAATCCACCGTTTACCGCTGCTGTCTCGGTCGATTACAGGGTACATATTGTCATAGTGATTATCGGTAATCCGAACTGGCTCCTGCCAGACGCCGTCTTTTCTCTGGGAATAATAGATCTCCATCTTCAGTCCATCAGAAGACGACCAGACCACGTCTATATCGTTATTCATCTCCGCTACCTCGACAGTAGCGGTGGCAGGGCAAACAATCACAAGCCCAATTACCACGGATAGTAAGTATCTTAACATCAGCCGTTGTCCTCCTCTTCTAAATCTGGAAATTCTGGCATATCGAAAGCTGAGCTTGCAGCATCCTCTTGAAAGCCAGCCAAGATAATCAAATAATTAAAATTATTGCAAACTTATCAACTATACTACTAGCGTAGGGGTTTTTCAATATCGCCAGAGGTATTTGTCCAGGCAACTCAAACAACCGATATCATAATCAAAAATATTATTATCAAGGGAAACAATGAAATATTTCAGCAGAGCTAATTGTGGAGCGAGTGGTTGTTCTCGTTTGAGTTTATAGATGTGGTAGGGACTCTGACATTTTGCTATAGTGCCGTTCCGGAGATTAAGGCAACCTCAGTTGTTGCTGAAATTCGTTGATCTGAATTCTCTCATTACTCAATATTTTCAGGGTTCGAGTTACCAGAGTGCGTCACAATTGATGATCAGTATGGGTTCTGGAGTATACCAATTGGCAGATCAAATGGTGCGATAAAACTATCCGGGCTATTCCGATCGGTTGCTCAGTCTTTTTCATCACTTCCGGGAGAAAACATGCTGCCAGAAGCTATTCAGCCGTTTAGCCGGGCCAATATCATGTTTTCCTATTAAGGCTTTGTCATTTATCGTACGCTGGTGTAGAAACAACTGATATCGTTCAATTCACCTGAATACAGAGGGTTCTGGCTCAATTAAATTTTTATGATGACCAACAAAGAGATCCTGGCAAGGGTGTATCAAGCCCTTGAACCCTACAGATCTAAACTCATAATTTCGATGGTAGCCATGATGGGCGTGGCACTCTGTACCGGTGCTCAGACCTATATGGTTAAGGATCTGCTCGATAAAATTTTTATCGAACAAAACAAATTCTACCTCTATTCTCTGACCATCATCGTTGTTTTTATATTCGGTATCAAAGGTCTCTTCTACTACACTTATCACTTTCTTTTGGAAAGGGTCGGACTCTCTGTCATCAAAGACTTTCGAGCCAGAATCTTCGAGCACATCCATATTCAGCCCTTATCATTTTTCCATAATTATCCCACCGGAACACTGATCTCGCGTGTCGTCTCGGATGTGACGCTTATGCAGCAGGCGGTTTCCAGCGCCCTGGTTGGAATTCTAAGGGATTTTTTCTCGGTTGTTGTCCTCATGGGGGTAGTCTTTTTCCTGAACTGGAAACTGGCCCTGTTCTGTTTTTTGATCCTCCCCGTGGCTGCCTTCCCGATCATCAAGTTCAGTAAAATTTTCCGGCGCTTGAGCACCAAGGCTCAGGAGGAAACAGCCCAGGTTTCAAACATGCTTTACGAGACCATCACCGGCAATAGAATCGTCAAGGCATTCAATATGGAAGATCACGAAAACAAGCGATACAACAATCAGTTGCAATTGCTTTTTGACGTGACAGTTCAAGACGCGAAGTTTCGCTGTCTTCAGCACCCCCTGATGGAATTCATTGGCGGGGTCGCCATCGCCATTTTCATCTGGTTCGGCGGTAAGCTCGTTATTGGAGGTGTCATGACCATCGGTGAATTTTTTGCTCTGATGACCTCACTGGTAGTCGCCTACGATCCTGTCAAGCGTATCGGGAAGGTCAACTCAACAGTCCAACAGGGCTTGGCTGCTGCCACCAGAATCTTTGCCATTCTCGATATAGTACCGGCCATTTCCGATAAGCCTGACGCAATTGAACTACCACCTTTTGAAAGCTCCATCGAATTCAAAGGTGTTTATTTTCATTATGAAGACGATACCGAAGCGCTTTCCGATATAAACCTTCATGTACCCGCCGGGCAAACACTGGCTATAGTCGGACACAGTG
>NODE-316-length-17472-cov-8.99989_pt1 | contig 17472 bp, 15 predicted proteins | sample MGYA00139097_ERZ477577 | MGnify/ENA metagenome assembly ERZ477577
TTTGATTTTGACGGAGTGGTGGTCGACTCTGTCGGCGTCAAAACGGAAGCCTTCAGAGTTTTGTTCGAACCATACGGCGATGAAATACTGGCCCAGGTCCTCGAGCATCACCGGCTCAACGGGGGAATAAGCCGAATCGACAAAATTCAGTATTCACATACTCACTTTGTCGGAGCCCCGCTTTCTGAAAGTGAATTAGAGGACTGGGGCAGAAGATATTCAAAACTTGTCGTCGACAGGGTGATCGCAGCCCCATGGATCAGGGGTGCCGAGGAATTTTTTATAGAGATGCAGGGGCGGTGCCGGATCTTCGTCATATCAGGTACGCCGGAAGACGAACTGAAAAGGGTGATAGCGGCCAGGAAGATGGGCCATTATTTCAACGAGATACTCGGTTCACCAATCAAAAAACCCGACCATATCAGGGCGCTGCTGGCAGCCTACCAACTGGAGCCGGCCTCCTGCCTGTTCATTGGTGACGCCTTGACCGACTATCATGCCGCCCGAAAAACGGGGCTGCATTTTCTGGGAGTTCAGGGGGATGTTGAGCTTCCCGATGATGCGCGTATGCTGCCGGACTGCCGCGGCCTAAAACAAGCGATGTCCGAGATCTTTCCGGGTTTCGATCTAGGGCAGCGAGTGACCACCGAGTGAAAAGTCGTTTCTGATCAGGTCAGCCAGGTTTCTGGTCATCGACAGCACTTTCAGGGCCAGTTCGGGGCTCAATGAGCCGGTTCCGCAGGCTGGTGCAATCAAGGTCTGACGGACGATCTGCTGCTCGGTGAATCCAAAGGAGCACAGGGTTTTCAGTTGGCCGTACCATTTTCCATGGAGCCTTTCGACCGTTTCTTCCGTTACCCTGTCAGGCGGGGATGTCGGAACTATTCCCCAGGCCAGGATGCCTCCTCTTTTGAGATAGGAGACGAGCTGCTCCCGGTAGAGTACGAAATTGTCGAAATATGAGTAACCATCGAAGCTGATTATATCGGTTTCAGAACTCAGGGCCGGCTCCCAGTCGCCATTGGCACATATGTGCAGACCGCTGAGGCCGCCTGCATCTCTGATAGCACCGATCAATTCCAGCACACCGTCCAGCACCAGCTCCCGGGAGACACCTGCGAAGGCGGTGGATCCAAAATTTACGATTCCAGGTTCGTCGATGAAGATAATGGGGGGAACATCGGTGCAGAATGGCCGAAACTGCTCGATCTGCCAGCGAGCCTTACCGGCCAGCAATTTGATCAGCATATCTCGAAGATCGTCGTCATATACCAGTGGCACCCCCTGTCGATCCTTGATCCCGATTCCCGCCGTGACCGGGCCGGTTACCTGTCCTTTTACCGTAAGCGGCGAGCAACGGGTTGTTTCAAGCCTTTCTTTAAATACAGAAAAACCCCTGGCAGTGTCGTCCCCGAGGGAAAATATCGAATCGTGGGGCAGCACCGGCAGCGTCTGACACTCAATGAAATGCTCGTAAAAGGTGGTCATTTCGCTGATGAAGCTGTCCTTTTCTCTATCGATCCAGCAGCTTGAGCCCCGGTCTATCAGTCCCGGGAAACCGCTGGCGAACTGGCGTACCATCCCTTCTTTTTTATGTTTCGGAAGTTGGGGCCACAGAGGGATCTCAGGGGTGTGCTCGAAAATCAGATCGACGGCCTCGGCGTGATCCTTAAGGGGCAGGCTGCCGATCAAGATAGGCAGACAATTCGGAGAAAACATATCGCCCTCGCGGTGAGAGATTTATATCTGAATCAATGTCGCCAGGCATAGGTGGTATTACCAGGAGATCATTCTATTTGAGTCGGGTATAATGTCAAGTCCGATGGACTAGCGCACCAGTCAGGAAATCAACTCATAGGTGAACAACATCAATGGACGATACCGAGGTAAAGAAGGTGCTTTTGGAAAAGGCGATTCTGAAGTTGCTTGAGGAGGGGATAGTCCTTTCGGAGGATATCCTTTTCTTTGCTGAATCGACATGCGGTTTGAGTCCTGCGGAACTCGAGGCTGCCGTGATGGATCCCCGGCTTGAAGAGCGCCATGAACTGCTGGCCTTGATATTTACTCCTGAGATGGGGGGAAGGGCAACCCTTGAACCCCTGCTCAGCACCGAGCTGATTTACGGCCCAGTCGAATTGAAAGCACTCGCTCTCGATCTCCGCCGGAAGATCGACGCGGTTCCTATCCATTTGCCAGGAGACCACCGTTTCAAATTACCGGTTGGCATCGATGAAATAGACTATTTTGTCAGCAAACTCTACCTCGACAGGTGTGTCGACAGTCAGCTGGTTGCCTCCCTGAACGAGTTCTATCCGACGGAGACGGTGATTGCTTCCCGGCTGATGCTCCGCTGCAGGGGGATTTCGCTCAGCACCGACAAACTTGATTTTCTCTGTGGCTTCATAGAGAAAAGCCAGCCCTATGAAGAAATTTTTCTCGAACTGTTCGGGCTGATTTTGACGCTTCTTGCAGAAATCAATGAACCTGTCTCGTTTGAGGATTATCTTCTCGATCGGCGACGGCAACTGATAGAGAGGCTTAGAGAGATCAGAGAATTCGAGCGTAAGAGGGACCATTACTCCATGGAGTACCTGATGATGCAGCGCTACCGGGTGCCCCATGAAAGCCAGGAACAAATCGTCGAACAACTGCAATTGTTGATGACGGTTACCGATGCGATTCTGGGCCTGCCGCCTGACCCGTCATATCAGACAAATTTCAGAAATCTCGGGACCTATGATCACCGCGCCGATATTGCAGAGATTATCAGAGTGCTCTCCTGACCCCTCCTCATTGGTGCCAGTCATATCCCTACTACAATGTAGTATTACGGCGCAAATTTAGTTACTTAGGGTAATTTTTCGTGGTATAATGTAGTTGAAAGAAAGCAATGTGATCCGCTTTGTGATCGCATCCTCACATCGCGGCGGCATTGCAGCGGGCGTCAGTGAAGGAACTGGTGACCGAGGCAGGATAAACGTGAACGTGGGAGGTGTGATCATGGCTTATCATATTAAACTCAAGGACAGAAGATATCTGTTGACAGAGAAGGATTATCTCATCAATGGAGATTCCTGGGACAACGAGATCAGGGATTGGTTGGCCAACAAGGCTGGTTTGGAATTGGATGAAGAGCATCTGGAGGCCATCGAATTCATCAGAACCACCTACAACAAGCGTAAGCAGCACCCAAATCCCCGGGTTATTGCGGCCAATCTCGCCAAAAAATATGGACCCGATAAGGGCACGCTGAGATATTTCTACAGTCTGTTTCCCAAAGGGGTGCAACAGGCTTTTGCCATTGCCGGCGTACCGATGCAGGGATTCTGTTTCTAAATAGACGCAGGAAGCACGGAACGAGTAGGATAGAGCAAAGGTTTAAAAACAAAGGCGGAGTTCCGGATTGTTCCGGAGCTCCGCCTTTTCCGTAGGTTTATCTGCTCGTCCTTATTTGACCATATTCTGGATTTCTTCAACAATCTCAGGGTTGGCAAGGGTCATGACATTGCCAACGTCGCCATTGTTCGATATGGCTCCGAGGACCCGACGCATAATCTTTCCAGAGCGGGTTTTGGGCATATCTGGAACGATCCAGACGTTTTTGCATTTGGCGATTTTGCCGATCTGGAAGACGATAGCATCGGCAATTTTCTGCTGCAGTTCTGCTGATGCTTCGATACCGGGCTTGAGGGAGACGTAGAGTTCCGGCTCCTTGCCTTTGATTTCGTGGGCCACCGGTACCACCGCCGCCTCTGCAACCTCAGTTACGGTGAGGGCCGCAGATTCGATTTCCTTGGTGCCGAGACGATGACCCGAAACGTTGATTACATCGTCAATTCTGCCCAGGATCCTGACGTAGCCGTCAGCGGAAACAACAGCGGCATCACCGGTCAGGTATGGCCAGTCACGCCAGTCTTTGGAGTTCGGATCCTTGTTGTACATGGCGAAATAAGTCTTAACAAATCGGTCACGATCACCCCAGATGGTCATAAAGCAGCCCGGCCAGGGGTTCTGGATGCAGATGTTTCCGGCCTTGCCCGTACCGGCGGGCAGTTCTTTGCCTTCTTCGTCGAAGACAATCGGGTGAATTCCCGGAACTCCGCGACCGGCACTGCCCGGCTTCATGGGCTCGAGACCCGGTACCGTGGAGCAGAGAAATCCACCGGTCTCGGTTTGCCAATAAGTGTCGACGATTACCGCTTCTCCACGTCCCACAGTGCTGTGGTACCAGCGCCATACTTCAGGCTCGATCGGCTCACCGACCGTGGTCATGTGCTTGAATTTATAATTGTACTTGGCCGGCTCATCGGGACCGATTTTTCTCAGGGCCCGGATTGCCGTCGGCGCGGTGTGGAAAATATTGATATCTAGTTCCTGGGCGATTCTCCAGGAGCGGCCTGCATCCGGATAAGTCGGTACCCCTTCGTAAATCACCGTCGAGGCAGCCAGCGCGAGTGGCCCGTAGACGATGAATGAGTGGCCGGTGATCCAGCCGATATCGGCCATACACCAGTAGACGTCTTCGGGATGAATGTCCTGGATATATTTGGACATCGCCGTGACATAGGAAAGATAGCCGCCGGTACCGTGCTGGCAGCCCTTCGGTTTACCAGTCGTGCCGCTGGTATACATCAAAAACAGCGGATCCTCGGCGAGCATCTGCTCCGGTTCCACCCGGGCGCCGTAATACTTCTTCAACTCCTCGTTGACGATCACATCGCGGCCCTCAACGAGTGGTGATTCAGAGGAGTTTTTTCCGGGATAACGCTGCCAGATCAACAGCATGTCGACCTTCTGGCCGCCCTCTTCAGCGAGCTGGCAGGCTTCATCGTCCACTGTTTTGTGGTTGAGCAGCTTGCCCCCCCGATAGTAGGCGTCCATGGTTAGCAGTACCCTGCTGTTGGAGTCGATAATTCGATCCGCACAGGCGCTTGACGAGAAGCCGCCGAAGACGACTGAATGGATGACGCCAAGCCGGGCACAGGCGAGCATGGTGATCGGCAGCTCGGCGGACATCGGCATGTGGATCGTCACCCGGTCGCCCCGCTTCAGGCCGGCTGAGTCTCTCAGCAGAGCCGCCATTTCGTTGACCCGAACATAGAGTTCCTGATAGGTAACGTGCTGGACGGCCTCTTCCTCCAGTTCAGGGACGAAGTGGATGGCGGTCTTGTTCTTGTATTGGTCAAGATGACGATCAATGCAGTTAAAGCTGGCGTTCAGCTTGCCACCTTTGAACCACTTCCAGCATGGTGCGTCGCTGGTGTCGAGTACTTCATCCCAATACTTGTACCAGGTGAGAAGTTCAGCGAATTCTGTGTAGTAATCGGGAAAGTTGTCGAGGCTGAAGCGCTCGAAAATAGAAGGGTCGGTCAGGTTAGCCTGGCCGACGAATTCCGGCGATGGATGGATATACTCTTCCTCCTGCCAATGTACCGCAATTTCTGCTTCAGAAGTTTCAATAACCTTCTTCTCTTCACTCATAGGTCAGCCTCCTGTTCGGTAATTTGATAATCTTCTTGCCCCAACTGAACGAACTCTGTGTCCTGCTTCTTGACCAACAACATAAAAATGCACCGAATATTAGCAGCATATCCGGCACACAACTGTAGCTTTCGGTAGAACTTGGGAAATTCGGATCTCCAAATTATGCCTAACATAAAACCAAAATTTATGCAATTAATCTTATCACTGGGTTCAAAAATATTGATGTGAGCGGTTTCTTGCCCATGCCCAGTTGAAAACAAACGGATTATCGGACCTTTCAGCTGCCGGAATAAAGACCATCGCCGGACTGGATAGAGGCGGTTAAACCGAAGATGGCGATCAAATAACATTCACAATTGTCGGAACAGGGTTATAGTCAACGGATGGTTTTGCACACAGAAAAATTCAGCATAAAATTGAGCAATGACCCAAAAATCCAGTAACCACATCCGGGTCGGTTCGCTGATCGATGGACACGGCGGACCCGCCAGGAAAAAACAGGTTGTCGTCGTCGAGTCGGGGTACATAGTTGACATCTATGATGATATCGCCGCAGAAAAGCTGCCCGCCGAGCTGGTAACGGATCTGACTCATTGTGTCATTCTGCCGATCCTGATCGACAGCCATGTGCATCTGTGCATGTCCGGCAGCATCGACCAGGAATTCAGGGAGAAGCAGCTTGAAGCCACTTATGAGGAACTGGTTCCAATGATCGAGGAGCACCTCAGGCACCATTTTTCACACGGCGTGCTGGCGGTCCGCGACGGCGGCGACAGATCGGGTTGTGTACTCCGTTACCTGGAAGAGCGGCACGATCCTTCCGCTCTGCCGGTTCTGGTGACTTCGCCGGGCCGGGCATATCATCGCAGAGACCGTTACGGTTCGTTGATTGGCGTCTGCCCGGAAGATGACGAATCACTGCTTCAGGCCGTTTTGCGGCTGGCCCAGCCGACCCGGCTGATCAAGGTGGTCAATTCGGGACTGAACAGCATGACCAGGTTCGCTCAGCAGACTGAACCACAGTTTTCCAGGCAGCAGCTTGGCGAGTTGGTAAGTGAGGCAAAGCGTCTGGGCTACAAGGTGATGGTTCATGCCAATGGTGAAGATCCGGTCAGAACTGCTATCAAAGCGGGATGCCACTCTATCGAGCACGGTTTTTTCATGGGGCGGCAGAATCTTGAGCTGATGGCCGAGAAAGGTGTGTACTGGGTGCCGACGATCTACACCATGAAAGCCTACGCCCTGAACGCTGAGCATTACCGGGCCTCGATAGATGTGAAGGTGGTCGAGCAGAATCTGGCTCACCAGTTGGAGCAGGTCGCCCTCGCCCGTGAGCTCGGCGTGAAGGTGGCCCTGGGAACCGACAGCGGCAGTATCGGTGTGCTCCACGGTGAGTCGATGATGGAGGAAATGAAGCTGTTCATGCGGGCTGGTTTCAGCTTGGCTGAAACGATAGGCTGTGCCACCAAACAGGGAGCCCAACTGCTGGGATTGACAGATTTGGGCACCATCGAACCCGGAAAGCCGGCCAATTTTCTGGTAGCCAGGGGGACTCCGTCCCAGCTGCCCAGGAAATTGACTTATCTGGAAACCATGTACCTCAATGGCCAACCAAGCCAGGCCTACCGCAGAGACCCCGATTACACTACTCTGAGGAAATTCGAGGGAGTTGCGTTCAGCGGCAAAGTCAGGTATTAAAGCTGATCATCCTGAATTCAAAGATCATAAGAAAAAACTAGGAGAGTTGGAAATGACTCACGTATTCACGTTTGCCGACCGGGTGGCTAACCTTGGAGTTGAAACCGCCTTTGTCGTGGCCGGACAGGCGGCCGCTCATGCCGCTGCGGGCAACCGGGTCTATCCTTTTCATCTGGGTGACCTCAACCTGGCAACCCCCGAGCATATCACCGAGGCTGCCTGCAGGGCTATAAAAGATGGGAAAACCGGATATACCGCCAACGTCGGCATCGTTGAACTTCGGGAAGCGCTGGCCAAAGAGTTCAACCGGACCAGAAATACCTCTTATTCAGGAGTCAACGTTGCGGTCCAGCCCGGCGGTAAACCGGTAATTTCCAAATTCTTGCTGACCGTCATGAACCCCGGAGATGAGGTACTCTATCCTAATCCAGGATTTCCCATCTACGAATCCCAGATAGAGTTTCATGGTGGTGTGGCAGTTCCTTACGGAACTGTACCTGGGGAGACCAATTTCACCTTTGATATCAACCAGCTTGAGCAAGCCATCACCAGTAAAACAAAGATTCTCATTGTCAATGATCTGCACAACCCGACCAGCGCCGAGTGCAGTGCCGAAGATCGACGGCGGATCGCTGAACTGGCAGTGGAGCATAACTTGATGGTGCTGTTGGACGAGGCCTACTTCGATATCCACTATGATGGCCAGTCCACCTCGATCATCAATGAGCCGGGGATGGAAGAGCGCAGCGTAGTGCTTTACACCTTCTCGAAACGATTTGCCATGACCGGCTGGCGGCTCGGCGCAGCGCTCGGACCCGAGGACATCATTGCCATTATAGGAAAACTCAATGTCAATGATGAGTCATGTACCAATCATTTCGTCCAGTGGGCGGCGCTCGATGCCCTCAGCGGCGATCAGCAGCCGGTGCTCGATATTCTCGACACCCTCAAGCAGCGGCGTGACCTCTGTGTCGATATGCTCAACGATATCGACGGGGTTTCCTGTTTCCGGCCCAACGCCACCTTCTACCTCTGGCCCGATGTAACCGAAGCCATGACCAACAAGGGATTTAGTACTTATCAGGATTTTATCGAAGATATCCTGCAACAGACTGGGGTCTCGATGTGTGCCAGGTCTCATTTCGGGACGCCACTGCCGGGTGAGTCGAGAAAGTATCTGCGGCTGGCCTATTCGGGAATCGAATTGGCGGCTATAGAAGAGGGTCTGGCCAAGTTCAAAACCTACCTGGAAAGCTGATTAAGCTTTGCTCCCAACACCCAAAGTTGCCATCCTGAAACGATTCATTTTGGTCGCAAACCGAGGCGTGGGTGAAATTTTACCTAACCTGAGGGGGCACAATATTTATTGTGTCCCCCTTTCTTTCCGAGGATAAAATTTCGAGCACAACGAAGAGATCGGACTAAAGGAGCGTTTCAAGGGGGCAATTTTTAGAAATTCTGCACGTAATAATCGTATTTCTTTAGATAAATCTCGGAGAGAGTGATAAAGGCGGTGACAATCAGCGGGCCGTAGATGATCCCCAGGATTCCATAGACGCTGAGCCCGCCAATGATCGACAGGAAGACAAGCAGGGTGTGCATCTGGACCTGGTCACCGACAAGCTTGGGCTTGAGCAGGTATTCGACCGAGAACGACAGGACCAAATAGAAACAGAACAGGAATATGCCGGCACCGACTTTGTCGTTGAAAGCAAGAATTACTGCAGCCGGTATCATCACCAGACCAATACCGAAGATCGGTAAAAAGGCGAGAATCGCCATAATACAACCCCACAGGATCGGCGAATTCAGTCCCATGATCTGAAAAACAGAGCCGCCTAGTATCCCCTGGATAATTCCGCAGATTCCGTTACCCTTCAAAACCGCATTGGCAATTTCCTGGAATTTTTTGATCAGCAGCCGATCCTCGTCATCTGGCAGCGGCGACAGGTGGATCAGGTAGTTGAGCAGTTTCGGCAGATCGATCAACAGAAAGAAAATGACCAGGATCATCATCATGAACAGGAAGAGAAACTGAGCGATGTTGGCTGCCCAGGCACTGGCCTGGTTGTAGAGCATCAGTCCGCCCATTTTGACCACGTAGGAAAGTGATTCGGAGATCTGGGAGGGCTCCAGGGCAAAGCCCACCTCATTCAGATATTCGAGGGTCTGGGCAACGAAGGGACTCTCCTGGATAAAGAGCTGCACTTTCAGCCATACTCTGCTGTCCCTTCCCCACTGATAGACGGTGAGCGCTTCGTTTGACAGTGCCGTGATAAAAAATACCAGGGGAACAAAGACAAGGGCGGTGATAAGCAGGCAGGTAGCCAGCGAAGACGGGGTATTTGGCAGTTTTTTGTTGAAAAACAGATAGGCCGGCCTGAACAGTGTGGAGAGGATGAACGACAATACCAGGATCGACATAAAAGGATAGAGAACCCGGCCGAGAAAGAAGATCGAGATCAGAAAGACAATCAGGAAATAACGAACCCGCATGGGACTGGGTCCGTCGGGGGGATATTCATGATTGTTTTTCTGAAGTGAATTCATCTGTTGAACTATTCAAATTGGCCTGAGATACTTTCTTGGCGCAATTATGTTTGCATTTATCGTTCGGGCTGAGTTATGGTGGTATCCTTCTGCTTCAGGTACCGCCAAAATTATATAACTATATAATGAACTGGTGACATTGGGAAGCAAAATACGTCGAGTGTGGAGATTGTATCATGTGGAAAGATCTGGATATTTCACTTGAGAAGGCGGAGACTTTGAAGGACATGCCTGCGGTTGAAAATCTTGGTTTTGGCAGATATTTTACCGATCATATGTTCCTGATGGAATGGAACCGTGATCAGGGCTGGCACAACGCCGAGATAATGCCCTATGCATCATTTTCCATGGATCCTGCTTCCACCGTTCTGCACTACGGACAGGCAATTTTCGAAGGTCTAAAGGCCTACCGGAGTAGGGACGACCAGATCTACCTGTTCAGACCGACTGACAATTTCGAGAGAATGAACAATGCGGCCACTCGGATGAGCATGCCTCGTTTCCCGGTCGATCATGTGCTCAAAGCTCTCAAAGGACTGGTCTATCTTGATCGACGATGGGTTCCCGCAGCTGAAGGAGCATCACTCTATCTGCGGCCGACCATGATCGGCGTCGATCCGTTTCTTGGTCTGAAACCGGCCGACAACTATCTCTTCTATATTATTATGAGCCCTGTTGGCGCTTATTATGCGGAGGGCTTCAGTCCGACCAGGATCTGTGTCTGTACCGATTATGTCCGGGCTGTCAAGGGCGGGGTCGGCGATGTCAAGACGGCCGGCAACTACGCCGCCTCAATGCTTGCTTCGGAGCAGGCCAAAGAACGCGGCTGTACCCAGGTCCTCTGGCTTGATGCCTGCGAGCGTAAATACATCGAGGAAGTGGGTACCTCCAATATATTTTTCAGCATCGATAACACCTTGATTACCCCGCCATTGTCCGGCTCGATTTTGGGCGGTATCACCCGCAACTCGGTAATCAGGCTGGCCCAAACCTGGGATATCGAAGTCGAGGAGCGGCCGATTTCCATCGATGAGGTGATCGAGGCTTCCGATAGCGGGGCGCTGCGGGAGAGTTTTGCAACAGGTACCGCGGCGGTGATATCACCGGTCGGTGAGCTGCTTTACGAGGATGTCTCCTACCCGATCAACGATGGTCAAACCGGACCGCTGTCAGCCCGTTTATTTAAAGAGCTGCAGGCAATTCAGTACGGGCACACAGAGAATTCGTTCGGCTGGACGGTCAAGGTTGGCTGAAGAGCAATTTTTCGCTCGTTTTCAATTCTAAATAAAAACGGAAAAACAACAGCCTAGTATGTCCTAGGGGGCGGCTGCAAAAAAAGTGCGGCCGCCCCTTGATTTTTAGTTAAGCACGACTATATTTTGCCGTGTTCAAAATAAGGCCGTTTTTGCGGCCAAATAAACAGGGGTTGCGGCCATTGTGGCGCAGCCGACAAATAAATCAAAAATAGTAATCAAGTAGTTGAGGAGGAAACAATGAAAATTCGTCCGTTGAATGATCGTCTTCTTGTTCAGAGGCTCGAAGAAGAAGCAAAAACTGCCGGTGGCATCATTATTCCCGACAGCGCCAAAGAAAAACCGGCTGAGGGAAAAGTCATTGCAGTTGGACCAGGTAAAACAAACGATGCAGGCGAGCGTGTCGAACTGCAGGTGAAAGAAGGTGATGTTATCCTTTTTTCCAAATATGGCGGCACTGATGTGAAGCTTGATGGAGAGGACTACCTGATCATGCGTGAAGATGACGTACTTGGCATCGTCGAGTAAGCCACATCTGAACTGATTTGTTTCAACCCAAATTTGCATTAACTGAATAAAGGAGAAATTCCAATGGCTGGTAAAGATATTAAATTCGGTGTCAAGGGTCGTGAGAAGATTCTGACCGGCATCAATACCCTGGCAGATGCTGTCAAAGTTACTTTGGGCCCGAAAGGCCGCAATGTTCTGATCGATAAATCTTTTGGCGCCCCGACCATCACCAAGGACGGTGTGACGGTAGCCAAAGAGATCGAACTGAATGATAAATTCGAAAACATGGGTGCCCAGATGGTCAAGGAAGTTGCTTCCAAGACCTCCGACGTAGCCGGTGACGGTACCACCACCGCAACCGTGCTGGCTCAGGCCATCTATACTGAAGGGGCCAAGCTGGTGGCCGCAGGCAATAACCCGATGGAACTGAAGCGCGGCATCGACAAGTCCGTTGACGCCGTTGTTGCAGCCCTGCAGGACATTTCTACCCCGACCAAAGAGCAGAAAGAGATCGCTCAGGTTGGTACCATCTCCGCCAACAGTGATGAGGCCATCGGTAACATCATCGCCGAAGCAATGGACAAGGTTGGCAAAGAAGGCGTCATCACCGTCGAGGAAGCAAAATCCATGGAGACCACCCTGGACGTGGTTGAAGGTATGCAGTTCGACCGTGGTTACCTGTCTCCCTATTTTGTCACCGACCCGGAGCGCATGGAAGTAGCCATGGACGAGCCCTACCTGCTGCTGGTAGAGAAAAAAGTGTCCAACATGAAAGACCTGCTGCCGGTACTGGAGTCCGTTGCCAAAATGGGCAAAGGCTTATTCATCATCGCTGAAGATGTGGATGGTGAAGCACTGGCCACCCTGGTTGTCAACAAACTGCGCGGCACCCTGAACGTTGCGGCAGTCAAAGCCCCAGGCTTTGGTGATCGTAGAAAAGCAATGCTCGAAGACATCGCCATTCTTACCGGTGGTCAGGTTGTCACCGAGGACCTTGGTATCAAGCTCGAGAACATCACCATCAACGATCTTGGCACCGCCAAGCGCATCGTTGTCGACAAAGACAATACGACCATCATCGATGGTTCCGGCGAAAAAGAAAAAATCGCCGCCCGCGTCAAGCAGATTCGCACCCAGATCGAAGACACCACCTCCGATTACGATCGCGAGAAACTTCAGGAGCGTCTGGCCAAGTTGATCGGCGGTGTTGCGGTAATCAATGTTGGTGCAGCCACCGAGATCGAGATGAAAGAGAAGAAAGCCCGCGTTGAAGACGCACTGAACGCTACTCGCGCAGCGGTAGAGGAAGGCGTGGTACCCGGCGGCGGCGTTGCCTATCTCCGCTGTCTCGATGCACTGGCTAAGATCGAGCTGGATGCTGAACAGACTCTGGGTAGAAACATCCTGCTTCGGGCCCTCGAGGAGCCCATTCGTCAGATCGCCGAAAATGCCGGTCACGAAGGTTCCGTGGTTGTCGATCATGTCAAGAAGCTCAAAGGTGCTAACGGCTTCAACGCCGCTACTGAAGAGTATGGTGACCTGATCGAAGCAGGCGTTATCGATCCTGCCAAAGTAACCCGCACCGCGCTGCAGAATGCAGCCTCCGTTGCCGCGATGCTGCTGACCACCGAGTGTGTGATCGCTGACCTGCCTGAGGACAAGGATGCCGGCGCCGCTATGGGCGGAATGCCTCCGGGAGGCGGCATGGGCGGTATGGGAGGAATGGGCGGCATGATGTAAGCCGAACCGAACCTGACCGACCTACGGTCTGTTGATTTTTGTTACCCAAGGGGCTCAGTGATGAGCCCCTTTTTTTGTTTCTTTAAGGGCTTTGAAACAGGCTCAATTCCCTCTGAGACCGCGACTGTCGGCTACCTTTTCTGTTGACACTGATAGATGAATAAGGTATCTATTGTGTCCTTCACGACCTGGCGATGTAGCTCAGCTGGTTAGAGCACACGGCTCATATCCGTGTTGTCCGGGGTTCAAGTCCCTGCATCGCCACCAAAAATCTATGATTCCGAGTGCTTAGGGATCTTGACATATAGCCCGTTTCAAGTGAGATACTTGTATCACAGGTAACTGTGATACAAGTATCAACTGGAACGGGTTTTTTTATGTCTTCAGTCCCTTGTCCCTCGCAAAAAGTATATCCGCAGTCAAAATGGCATAGATTCCCGAACTGAATCTAACAAATAGATGTCCAATTCGTTATCTGGTTTGGAATGAATGAGCAATCCAGAGTTAATATTTCTGGTTTTGAGGTGATTTTAGACCCAACATAGCATTGGGAAAGGAGGCGCTCAACTATTCGTAAAGGGCAGAAAATAATTGTTATCAGGCTGCTTGTTTCCAGGTGTATCGATAATGAAGGCCACCAACACGAGGTAATGCTATCACTCTCGATTTACCAGGTGGGCCTGCTCTCAATTGAACGACCATTAGGAGTGTTCTTTACAAGACTCAAGTGAGTTCTATCTTCATGGTAATATTTTAAATACTCCGTCAGCATCTTTTTCAAATGCGCTTTGCTGAAAACGATAACATGATCAGTGCACTCTCGTCTGATTGATCCAATAACTCTTTCAACAAATGGATTCTGCCAGGGACTCTGCGGGGCTGAGACCACTTCATTAATATCCATGTTCTTCACCCGATTACGAAAAACAGAACCATAAATTGAGTCTCGATCCCGTAACAGATACTTGGGAGTTGAGTCTCCAGGAAACGCCTCTACGACTTGTTGCGCCGTCCATTATGCTGTTGGATTTGAGGCCATATTAAAGTGAACTATTTCCCGGTTGCTGTGCCGGAGAACAATGAAAACAAATAAAATTTTGAAGGTAACCGTCGGCACGACGAAGAAGTCAATCGAGTACTTATGAGCATGATTGTTCAAAAAGGTTCGCCAGGACTGGGCCAGCCTTGCATTTGGCGGTCGTCGTGGCATCAGTTTTGAGACGGTTCTCTCTGAAATTTCGAACCCCAATCGAAGTAATTCACCATGAATTCTGGGAGCACCCCAGCTTGGGTTCGCTCTAGCCATTTTTCTGATGAGGTCACGAATTTCGCTGTTAACGCGCGGCCTTCCTATACTTCTGGATTTGTGTTTCCAGAATAGCCTAAAACCCTTTCGATGCCAGCTGATGACTGTTTCAGGTTTGAAAATAATGAGAGATTTACGCCAAGGCTTCCAAAATAGTGAAAGCAAAATCCAGAATACCCTGTCTATTGTTTTGAGTTTTGGCCGTTTGTTCCTACGCTTCATTATCAACAATTGTTGTCGGAGTACTAGCTTTTGGGCAACAAGGTTTGAAGTAATATGAAATTTTGAACGAATAATTTTTATACTTTAAAGAGCAATGTAAACATTAGGGTAGAATGAACAGGTATATGGTAATTTGCGAATACTAGCAAATAGCAAATATCAGATGAAAAAGAACAGAAAAGTATTCAGGAAACGAAGAGATGCAAGGTAAGAAATGCCGCGAAGTTCTTAAAAGTTTTGCATGGCTAAATTGACATAAAAAACCCATATGTCAAAAATACGGCTTCAATTTGACATATGGGTTTTACGTCATCTTGACAACAATATAAAAACGTTAGGGACTGGCGACAAGGAGACTCTAATTTGATATGGATTAGGTCAGGAGGAATACTGAAACAGTTTCATTGGCTGTCTTTTCATCTGGTTATTTTCGACTCAGGAAGCCCAATTTGCCACTTTCAGTTTTGGCACTCTTTTAAAATGTTTGTCATTGTTAGTGACCAATACCATTTTTTGACTCCTAGCATGAGCGGCAATCATCAAATCCATAGCACCGATGATCTTCCCCTTAGATTGGAGGATTGCTCGGATATTGCCATAATGTTCAGCTGCATTTTCGTCCCATGCTTTAATTGAAAGGTGCCGGACAAAGTCCTCTACGATTTCTCTATTAATTTTTTTCGATGATGAATGTTCGACACCATAAAGTAATTCAGCATAGGTAACTACAGAGATAAACAACTGATCCATCTCTATTTTCTGGAATTTTTCAAGTACCTGTGCAGGTCGTTCTCGTAGTATATAGCTGCATATATCCGTATCAAGCATATATGATGAGATCATTTGAATATGTTCCTTTCCTCTGGGGCCAGTTGCTCTCTTCGTTGCATAAAATCAGGTGTGGGCATCTTTTTAGAAAGAAAAAACGCGTCCCATGACTCAGGTTTTTCCGATAGAATAATTTTTGAACCTTCCCGGTGAATATAAACTTCTTTACCTTTGAAGCGAAATTCTTTTGGTAAGCGTACCGCCTGGCTTCTTCCATTTTGAAAGATTTTTGCTGTTTCCATAATTACCACCTATCTGTTTGGGGAGTCTGATAAATCAAGTATAATATATATCTGGGTATATATCAAGTTGCAGGTCAACAAAAAATATTTTGCATTAGAAACAAGGTAAGCTTTTATAATCGCCGGTGTGTTAATTATTATGCTTTAGCCGCGTATTCTCTTGACGGAGTTTGACGATTTCAGCAAGCGCCTCTTGATACTTTTTACTCAGGCTTTGTAAATCATCAGTCATTCAAACTCACTCTATGAATTGCCGATTTGTGCTATTGCTTGGGAGGGGCTATACGTATTTGGTAGCTCGTACTTCTTCCTCCTGCGGCAGTTTTTTGAAGTATCCTTTTATTTAGAAGGTCGGTAAGATCTCTACTGGCTGTAACTTTACTACATTTTGCCATACTTGCGTATTTGCGTGTAGTCATACCACCTTCGAATTTTTCTCCGGCATCAAGTAGCCGGTTGACAACCTTGACCTGCCTTGGGTTGAGGGATGTATAATTATGCAGTTGCCAAAATTGAGCTTTCATAACGACTTGATCGACGATCCAGTGCGCTTCCTGCATGGCTGCAATTGTTGTTTGCAGAAACCATGTTAGCCAACCAGTTATGTTGAGACCTTGTTTGCCAGCTTCTTCCAGGGCCTTGTAATATCCCTTCCTGTCTAAGCTGAAGTGCTTTGAAAAAGATATTACCTGCATAAGAGATGGATAGTTAATGGACATTATATAATCTGTGATGGCTCTTCCCACTCGACCGTTTCCGTCATCAAAAGGGTGGATCATGATGAACCATAGATGAGCGATCCCGGCTCTTATCAATGGGTGATATTCATCGTTTGAGTTGACCCATTTGAGAAACACCTCCATTTCATTTTCTAATCCATCTTTGGGTGGGGCGATATAATGAATTGTTTCCTTTCCGACAGGACCAGAAACGATTTGCATTTCTTCATGCCCCCTGTATTTCCCAACATGAATTTTCTTCAGGCCTGAGTATCCTGTAGGGAAGAGGGCAGCATGCCAGCCGAGCAACCTTTCTCTTGTCAATGGCGAAGGCTTTTGATTTCTTGCGTCGAACAGCATGGTAATTAAGCCGTCTGCACGATCATCCCAATCTTCTTGCTCTATAGGTAAGCCCATCCTTTTTCGAATTGAACTTCTGACTGAACTTCGACGGAGGATTTCACCTTCTATGGCTGCAGTTTCTATAGCATCATCGGCTAAGACACGTTCTAAAGCATCAACTCTGTCTTCTTCTTTTATAGAGCGACTTACAGCTTCCAGTTCTCCAATGAGATGGGCAGCAGCTCCAACACCCGTAAGGAGCTTGTCTGCGTCGAATGTTAATTTTGGCCAATCCTTATTTTGCCATATCCAATGATTCGTTTGCATGCACTAAACATATCATTTGTGATGTGTTTAGCAATAATAATCATTTCATACACAGGAAAACTTAAGGGTCGAACTCTTAGTTCGAAGGTGTAAAGCAAAGTAGTCCACTACCAGTCCACCGGAGTATATTGGTTACTTACTGGAGTTATGTAAAATCAACAAGTTGTTAGATGTTTATGTGTCGGTTTGCCTTCTGAAGTTTTCGTTTTTGTCTTGAAAAGTAATAGCGATCGGTTCTCGAAGGCTCACTA
>NODE-317-length-17397-cov-4.20909_pt1 | contig 17397 bp, 13 predicted proteins | sample MGYA00139097_ERZ477577 | MGnify/ENA metagenome assembly ERZ477577
TGCTAATATGGGTGGGATGGACGCTTATATTGGATTGTTAGTTGGGTTTTCCTTGGCTCAAGCCTTAACAGGTCGCGACTACGTTGGTACGAGCTTGTTGTCCTTTTTTCTTATCGGAGGATTAGTCCTGCCATCATTCATGGTGAATGAAGAACAAGAGGAATTTGAATTGATGATCTCAACAACTGTCGTGGAAGAGAGTGGGGAGGTTGTAGCTCCTTTGGCATTAGCATTGGAAGACATTACGGGTTCCTACGAATTGTTGACAGATTCATCACGGGTTTCTTTTATTTTGGGGGAGGAAGGTGAAACAAAGGGGGCATTTAAAAAAGTGAGTGGTACAGTTGAACTTTCTGAAACAATTGAAAATTCCATATTTGATATTGAAATGGAGATGTCTAGTTTTACAACCTTCAATAAATTCAGAGATGAATCACTTTTGAGTGATGAGTATTTTGACGCATCAAAATATCCGACAATGTCTTTCAAGGGAGATAGATTAACAGAAAAGGGAGGCAATGTTTGGGAGATAGATGGAGAGTTCACGATGTTAGGTGTGACAAAACCTTTGCCTGTTACAGTTCAGCGTTTCGAGATCGGTGGTAAAAAAGTCTTGACTGGAGAAGGAGAGATTGATCGACGATTGTTTGGTATGACACCAAGTACAACTGAAGGAAATATTGTCACATTCAATTATCAGGTCGTTTTAAATTAACCTACTCAAAAACCTGTCCAACTGCCGATTAGTTTGCCTTCTCTTAGAATCATTGCAGGGAAAGGAATCTTCAAGTAGTTCAATTGTTTCAGTAGAACTTTTAACCACGGTTTTTTTACTGGGATTCGACTAAAATCAATATCTAAGGAGAGTAAGAATTCACGCTTTGAATTATATTCAATACCAGTAGTCGGATCTAAATAATATTCTTCTGATCCAACTAATTTTTCGTGTGCGCTGTAGCCAAGAGAAATACAAGCCCATTTAGGGAATTTGTCATTCTTCATAAAGGTCCCAGGACTAAAACTCAACCAATAAGTCTGTCCGTTATAGTCTTTTAAAATAGATTCATAAAATGCATTACCTAAAACGTTCGGTCTCACACTAGAAAATTCCGTTGGGGCAAAAGAGTATTTCGGAATTATTCGTTCTTCATTCCATGCAAGTTGTTGACTGAGGTATCCAACTGTCCCAATTGTATTTGCCAACATGTCACTCCACGAAAAACCCCATTGAACAGTTCTTGCATCTAAAACTTCTAATGTTGTTTGATAGCCAAAACTGACTCCACTTCCAATCCATAGCGATTTTTTTTTATCAAGCCCTGTCCAGGTGAATAGATCAGTATTGAGTTGGTTGAGTTTGTAAGCAGTGTAAAAATGTCCAGCCTTGTCCATTTGTAACCAGTTCTTTGAGTCATCAAATGAATGCCAATTAGTGAGTTCAGCATCTTTGTACCACAATTGCCATAGTCCAATCATGCTTCCAGACCATACGGCTCCAACACCGGAAGAAACCCCTATTAGACGTCCTTTGTTAAGGCTATCTGCAGGCTTAAAGAATTGTTGTTGGGTATGCCCAAAAAACGAGTAATTAATGAGTAAAACAATAAGTGCCTTTCGCAACATGTTGCCCAATTTACTGTAAATGATTCAATCTCTTACATGTAGCTTATAATTTTAGCTGTAAAACTCCGTTAAAGGTTATATTATACTAAATTTGCTCACTTCCAAAAGCGGAAAGGAATTCAAACAGATCACTACTGTTTCTGGAGAATCAACTGAAATAATACGATGAATAAAATCATAAAAGACTGGAACGAAATCAAGATTAACGATAGCTGGGCGATATTTAAAATCATCGCTGAGTTCGTTGAGGGATATGAACGAATGGCCAAGATCGGTCCTTGCGTTTCAGTTTTTGGTTCAGCTAGAACGAAACCGGGGACTAAGTATTATGAAATGGGGGTTGAAGTCTCTCGACTATTAGCCGAAGGTGGTTATGGTGTTATTACTGGAGGCGGTCCAGGTATTATGGAGGCGGGTAACAAAGGTGCTCAAGAAGGAGGCGGGAAATCCGTAGGGTTGAATATTGATTTACCATTTGAACAGAATCATAATCCATTTATTGATCCAGAGCATAATCTTGAATTTGACTACTTCTTTGTTCGTAAAGTAATGTTTGTGAAGTATGCTCAAGGGTTTGTTGTTCTGCCTGGTGGATTTGGAACAATGGACGAGTTGTTCGAAGCTCTTACGTTAATTCAAACAAAAAAAATTAATAATAGACCTGTGGTATTGATTGGAAGAGATTACTGGACGGGACTCATTGAGTGGATTAAGAGTTCGATGTTAGAAATGGAGAGCAATGTTTCCCCAAATGATATGGACTTAATTAAAATTGTTGATTCAGCCCAAGAAGCTTATTCATATATCGACGATTTCTACAAGTCGCATCAACTTTCTCCAAACTTCTAAAAACGTATATTTGTCAGAGCAATTGTTATGAAGATACTACTTAAGAAAATTGGAAACTATGTCTGGAGCAAACAATTTTTGATCAATGCTGCTGCCATCGTTCTTGTGTATGTTTTGTTGATCTGGCTATTCAAATGTAACTTGGAAAGTCGCACCAATCTTGGTGAAAAAATTGAAGTCCCAAACCTTATTGGTAAGAATCAGAATAATTTAAAAAATATATTTGAGAGTTCAGAACTTAAATATGAAGTACTTGATTCAATTTATGATCCGACAAAGGTGGAAGGAACCGTTCTAGAACAAGATCCTACTCCAACAGAATTATCTGAAGTTTATGTTAAGTCAGGCCGTGTAATAAAAATTCGTGTGTCAAAGCGGACACAACTGGTTGAAATGCCAGGTTTGGTAGATAAATCGCAAAGATTTGCAGAGAATGTTCTTTTGAATAGAGGGTTTAGATATACATTGGAATATAAGCCGACACGAGAAGCTCATGGTGCTGTATTAGAACAGTTATACAAGGGCAAAGCTATTGCTAAAGGAACAAAAATCCCCATTGGGTCTAGAGTAAAACTGATTGTTGGTCGTGATGAGGGTGGTGTACCTCTTCCTTTGCCCAACCTCTATGGTTTGACAATCGTTGAAGCAAAAGAACGCGTTACGAGAATGGGGAACATGGAATTTCATGCTGTTTGCCCGAATTGCGTAACTCCTGCAGATTCAATGGTGGCTAGAGTGCAGTCGCAATCACCAGAATATTCAGAAGAGGCTGTAGTAGCTTCAGGAACAACAATTACTGTTGTTGCGTCGAAAGATTTTGAAGGAAATGAGCCTTAATTATTACTTAGAATGAAGAGATTTAGATTGATATTTAGTCTTTTATGTTTGGTGCCTACAGCTGTGCTTGCGCAGGTTGAAGGAGTAGAGCCTATCATGGGGAATCCTCACCTTCAAATGAAAGCTCACAAAGACTTAAAGAAAGTGAATGTTGGTACATTTGATAGTACGTTCATTTATAAATCGGATACAATAGATTTACCCGTTTTCGATGAGTTTAGTAAGAATCGTTTTCAAGTGTATAATGCTGATTATCTAGATGCTGGAGTAACATTTGATAAGGTATATCAACTTCATGATATGTCGGATGTTCCACTTCCTATTTCAGCAGGCTATTCATCTCAGCAAACTTATAAGTTCGTAGTCGACTTAGCCAATGCGACGACTACACAGGTGCCAATCGGAGAAATACAGATTAAGGTTGGAGAGTTGTCGTCTTACCCGGTTGCACATGTCCCAACGGACGTCTATCCGGCTTTTAATGTTTATGACACCATAGATTTCTCTAATGCGTTAGACACCGTGTGGATAACTCCAGATATAGTGCAAGATTCTGCAACTCAATTCTTCGCGCCAGTGAATGATCCAGATTTGATTTGGTTAGACGACTACGCTTATCATAATTATTCCATGGCACTTGATCCATGGTCGCTAGGAGTGGTTACTTTCGATGGACTTGATGAAAATGGGTATCCTTATTCAATTGGTAGCACATTGACCAATTATGCAGATTACTTAACATCGAAGCCTATTGATATGTCTTCTGTAAGCGCGGGTGATTCCTTGTATTTTAGCTTTTTATTTCAAGCTGAAGGGTTATGTGATCCGCCAGAAAGTATTGATTCTTTGGTGTTGGAGTTTTACGCTAAAGATTTGGATCAATGGAATCGAATTTGGAGCACCGATGGAGTTGCTTTAGATGAGTTTAAGCATGTGCATATCCGAATAGAAGGTTTGGATTATTTCAAGAAAGGATTTCAATTTAGGTTTAAAAATTATGGAGGATTATCCGGCAGCTTAGATCATTTCCATATTGACTATGTTAATCTTAGAACACTGTCAGGATATCAGGATACCATTATTAGAGACTTTGCTTTTGTGTATCCATTGTATACATTATTGGATACGTATACTTCAGTACCATGGGATCACTATAAGAATAATTTTTCGGGTAAGATGTCTTCTAATGTTCAAGTCGTTGTTCGTAATAGTGATAACGTTCCAGAGAATGAACAAGATGGTACTACTGAAATTATGTACAACTCCGTGCAAGAGGGGATCTTTGTCTTGCAAGAAGCGTTGTTGAATAATGGAGACTTGAATTATTCACCATTAACAACGTATTACTCATTCCATGATTTTTCAGGAGGGGATAGATTTGATGAGACAAAAACTGGTTTGGCGGAAGAGTTTGATGTTGTATCTGCGGCCACACATCAGAATTCGAATTTTACGCAGAATGATTCAACATTTAGTAAGCAATATTTTCAAAATTATTACAGTTATGATGATGGCTCAGCAGAACAGGCTTACGGGCCGTCAGGCGCACAATCATTACTCGCAATTCAGTATACACCTTATGAACCTGATTCATTAATCGGCGCTATGATTCATTTTGTGCCAACTGTAAATGATGTTTCAAACAACTTGTTTTTGTTGACTGTTTGGGATGATAATGCAGGTGAGCCAGGAAATGTTATATATGAAGACGGTGTATTTTTTCCACGCCAACCAAGTTATGAATACGATCGTAATATTTTTACGACGTATTATTTTATAGATACGCAAAAAGTATCGGTTAACGGAACGTTCTATATTGGGTGGCGTCAGTTTGATGCAGAAAGATTAGGTGTTGGATTGGATCGAAATATTGTCAATAATGATAAGACATTTTATAGCACGGATAATGGTAATTCATGGGATGCTTCTAGCATACCAGGGTCAGTAATGATCCGGCCAATATTCTCTACGGGGTTAGATGCTGTCTTAGGTATTGATTCTGATATAAAAGAAGCTGCATCAGTGAATATTTATCCAAATCCAACTAAAAACATTGTGAACATCGAAGTTAATGGAGGAGAATATAATGGAGTTGAAGTTTTCAATATACAAGGGGTTAAGGTGTTAGAAACGGAAAGTGATAGAATAGATATAGAGAATCAACCAAATGGAATCTATTTTTTCAGAATCAAAGGATCTCCAGAGACGTATAAAATCATCAAGCAATAACGAACTAAAAGCCTTTAGTGAGGCGCAATAGATATTATGGGCGACGAAACTGTTCAGGAATCAGAGGTTGAATCGGGACCTGAGGAAATGTATGAGCATCATCGTTTTTCTGCGGACCCTGGTCAGGAAATATTGCGGATTGATAAATTCCTCATGGATCGCATTCCTAATACTTCACGTAATAAGATTCAGATTGCTGCGAAGAGTGGAAATATTTTAGTGAATCAACAGAAAGTAAAGCAGAATTATAAGATTAAACCAGGAGATGAAATTTCCATAGTGCTTCCATATCCTGTTCGTGAAGTTGAATTGATTCCGGAAGATATTCCAATTGAAATTGCCTATGAAGATGATCAGCTTATAGTGATTAATAAGCAAGCAAACATGGTTGTTCATCCTGGTTATGGAAATTACAAGGGTACGCTAGTGAATGCATTGGTGTATCATTTTGACAATTTACCGAATAGAACTGATGACTATTACGGTAGACCAGGGTTGGTTCACCGATTGGATAAGCATACTACTGGGTTATTGGTTGTTGCCAAAACAGAACACGCTCTTACGCATTTAGCAAAACAGTTTTATGACAGAACAACAGAGCGTCGCTATTGGGCTCTCGTATGGGGAGATGTGAGTGAGGATGGAACTGTTGAGGGGAATTTAGGTCGTTCCCTAAAAAACAGAAAAGTGATGAATGTTTTTCCCGATGGTGATTTCGGAAAGCATGCTGTAACGCATTACAAGGTTCTCAAAAGATATGGTTATGTTACACTTGTCGAATGTAAACTAGAAACTGGTCGTACCCATCAGATTAGAGTGCATATGAAGTATATTGGACATCCTTTGTTCCATGATTTGGAGTATGGTGGGGACAAGATATTGAAAGGGACATCAAATGCGAAGTATAAGCGCTTTATTGAGAACTGTTTTAATCTTCTTCCAGGACAAGCACTGCACGCAAAAACACTAGGGTTCAATCACCCAACAAGGAATGAGTTCGTTCAATTAACATCTGAACTTCCAGAAGGATTTCAAGCTGTTCTTGATAAATGGGAGAAGTATATTGGTAGTTAAGTATTGCCTTTGTTAAGATTTATGATTAAGTAGAAATAAAATTAACAGAGTTCATTAGCATTGGAATTTTTGTTACTTTTACATTCATTTAAAACTTGGCCATTTCGAATGAAACGCTGAGAATTAGTATTGAAAAAGACGATTTATGAAATTGAGAATTGCCTTAACGACTGTTTTACTATGTTTTGCGACGATTGCGTCGGCTCAACCAAAGTATATTGTGAAAGCTGAATTGGCTTATAAAAGTCAAAATTACAGCGAAGCAGCTGAGAAGTGTTCATATGCTTATACGAAGCTCAACCGTAAAAACAAAAAGAAGAAAGGGGACATGGCGTTTAAAACTGCCGAATGTTACCGTCTAACTGAACGCTACCGAGATGCGAATGAATGGTACGACAGAACCATTTTGTTAGATTATCAAGAAACTGCGCCAGTTGTTTATTTGTACAATGGCGACATGTTGCGTATGATGGGAGAGTTTGATAAGGCAATTAAAAATTACGAAGAATACTTAAAGTTAGTTCCTGAAGATGAAAGAGGGAAAGCTGGTGTTTATTCATGTAATGAGAATAAGAACTTCATTATTGATAAGACAAAACACGTTATTGAAAATCAAGCGGTGATCAATAAAAAGGAATTCGACATGTCTCCAATGATTGGCGATCGTAAGAAGTCTAAAATGTATTTTAGCTCTAGTCGAGATGGAAGTACAGGGAAAGGTAAAGATCCAAGAACAGGCGAAGGTTATATGGATATCTGGGTAACTGATATCGATAAGAAAGGAAACTGGACAGAGCCATATCTTGCTGTTGGGGATAATATTAACTCCATTGATAATGAAGGAACGATTTGTTTCGATTCACGTTACAAGAGTATGTTTTTTACACGTTGTCCTAATATGAAAAAACAAAACCTTGGTTGTGATATCTGGGTTGCTGAGGCAAAAGGAAAAACAGAATGGAAAGACCCAGTAAAAATTATTGGTTTGAAATCGCACGATTCTATTTCTGTAGGTCATCCTTGTACGATGGATGGCAAGTTCTTGATTTTTGCTTCGGATCGAGCAGGTGGATATGGAGGTCGTGACCTTTGGTATACTACTTTCGATCGAAAATCTGACACATGGTCGATGCCGCAAAATATGGGGCCAGAAATTAACACTAAGGGTGATGAGTTATTTCCAACATTTGGTTTGAACGGAGATTTATTCTTTGCTTCAAACGGAATGCCTGGAATGGGAGGTCTTGATATTTTTAGAGCTTCGAAAGTTGGAGAAGAAAATAAATGGGAAAATGCAAAGAATCTTGGTGCTCCAATTAATAGTATCAACAATGATTATAGTTTAGTGGAGCTTGAAGTAAAGAATGGAAACTTCGAAATTATGCAAAAAGGATATTTTACTTCAGAGCGTAAGACTGCAAGTGGGGTAGAGTTTTCTCCAGATATTTATTCTTATGAGTTGCCTCCTAATGTTTTCGATTTGAAAGTTGTTGTTAGTGATGCAGAGGATAAGAATTTTAAATTGGAAGATGTTGCTGTTGTTGTGACTGCTAGTACAGGTGATACTTGGGAAGGTTATACAGATGAGAATGGTGCTGTATTCTGGGATAAGAAGCCTGCAGGAGATCGTTATATTAACGAAGAGGTTGATTACAAAATCAATATTTCAAAAGAAGGTTATCACGAAGATACGAAAGGGTCAACTATCTCAACAATTGGTTTGCCTTATAGTCAGAAGTTCGTTGTAGATATGTCATTGCTTCCTAAGAAGCCAATTCGTCTGCCAGAAGTACGTTACCCATTGAACAAATGGACTCTTTTAGTTGATTCTACATTTAATTCACGTGACTCACTGCAGTTCGTTTACGACCTACTTGAAGAGCATGAAGGATTGGTCTTAGAGTTGAGTTCGCACACGGATTCAAGAGGTAGTACAAGAGCGAATCAAAAATTATCAGAGAATAGAGCGAAGGCATGTTATAAATACCTGGTTGAAGAGAAAGGTGTTGATCCTCGAAGAATTGTACCTGTTGGTAAGGGAGAGAATAACCCAAGAACGGTTTGGATGAAAGGTGAGAGCTATATTACTAAGCAACCAGTAGATATGGATGGTGTAGAAGAAGTTGTATTGACTGAAGCATACATTAACAAATTCAGACGGGACAAAAAGAAGTTTGAGATGTTACACCAGTTGAACAGACGTACGGAAGGTGCTGTAGTTACATTGGATTTCGATCCTGAAACTGCGCCAGCGGCGGATCCGAAACATTTGGAATATGTTAAGTACCCATAATTGGGGTTAAGATAAATGAAAGGCGCTCAATTTGAGCGCCTTTTTTTTGTATCTTAAATACAAACCTAGCCAATTATGACTGAAGATTATCTCCAGAATCTCTGGGCAAATAAGCGTATACCTAGTACTAATGTTCAATTAGTAGATGGGCGAGATATTACAATCCATAAGGTTGGCGATCATAATAAGCTTTTGAGTGGACCCGATTTTTTTATGGGAGAAATCACCATTGATAAAGTTCGTTATCATGGTAATATAGAGATTCATACGAAAGCATCTGACTGGTACCGTCATATGCATCATGAAGATGAAAATTATAACAATGTGATTTTGCACGTTGTGTATGAGAACGATAGAGACGTCATCCAAAACGGTTTTAAAATACCAACATATGAACTTAAAAGTCATATTGATTGGCAACATTATAAGATGTTCATTGAGAAAAAGATAAAGCCTTCTGAATTCGCTTGTCAGAATTTACTGAATTCTATCGACTCTATTTACCTAGAATCTATGCTAAGTAAGGCAATTTATCAGAAGCTCAATGCAAAGCAAACGGTGGTTAGTCAATCAGGGTTCTTAGATCGTTTTGAATTGTTTTACCATTTGCTTGGACTAGCTTTCGGTACCTCAATTAATCAGATACCATTTAACACATTACTCGAAAAGGTCCCTTATTCTTCCATGAAGGAATTGTCACGACGTCAAAAGTATCAACTATTAATATCAGAAAGTGGCATTATTCAATCGAAATCCAAAGGTGCTCCAAAAAGTGAGCAATGGCATTTCAAAGGAACTAGACCTCGAAATTTTCCAACTATTCGTGTGAAACAATTTGCATTTATTGCTTCTCGATTTGAATTTGAATCAGTGCTTCAATTTCAGGATGTTGTTGATGTAAAAAAATATTTTAATTCAATGATTGATACTTTGTGGGGAGAGCATGATCAAGATATTCCTTCCCTCTCCGAAGGATTTAAGGATCACTTATTGATAAATGCTGTTGTTCCGTTTATTTGGATTCAAGGTGAGCAGACATTAAATGATGATTTTAGAACAAGCGCCCTAGAACTTTTGGAACGAATTCCACCTGAAAAAAATGCAATTATTCGGAAATGGAATAACATAGGATTGAAGGCAGAGAATGCGTTTGAATCTCAGGCGTTTTTGGCATTACATAGATACTATTGCTGTCACAAAAAATGCCTATCTTGCGCGGTAGGAAGTAAGATCATGAATCGTTCGGAATGATACAAAAAATTGTTTTCTTTTTTGAGATGAGATCTTTCGGCGTCTGCGGGTGGTGGGCGCGGAAATTGGGAATTAGCAGTTCAAAAGTTCGCATAGGATTTATCTACTCTTCATTTATTGCGCTCGGTTCTCCACTGTTGCTATATTTGATAATGGCATGGATACTAGAGCATAAACACTACTTCAAATTGCAACGAAAAAAACGTAATACTATTTGGGAATTGTAAGCTATGCTGTTTAACTATCGTTTATTTTCTAGAGTATATTATTTTTTGATTCTGCTGTTTTTAATCACTTCAGGTGGTACAGTTGGTTATATGGTGATTGAAGAATGGAGCTTTGCTGATTCATTCTATATGACAATTATCACTATGTCAACAGTTGGATTCAGTGAAGTACACGATTTAACAATTTACGGGAAACTTTTTACAGCATTTTTGATTATTTCAAGTTTCGGGACGTTTGCATTTGCTGTAACTTCTATTACTACATATTTGGTAGGGGGGGAATATCGCCAATATTTTAAAGAATACAAGACAATGAAAGAGCTAAAGAAGATGAATAATCATGTAATTATTTGTGGTTTCGGAAGAGTGGGTAAACAAGTTGCAGAAGACTTACAAGCACATGGAGATGAGTTTATCATTATTGAATTGAATGAAAATAATTTAATTCATGAAAAGGAGCATGAAGGATTTTTATTCTTGCAAGGAGATAGTACAAATGATGATATTTTGATGAATGCTGGTATTGAAGGGGCACGAGCAGTGATTACTTGTTTGCCGAAAGATGCAGACAATACTTATGTTGTATTAGCCGCGCGCGAGTTTAAAAAAGATATCCTTATTGTAAGTAGAGCCTCTTCAAATTCGGCTGTTTCAAAGTTGCGTATGGCTGGGGCTAATAATATTATTATGCCTGATTCGTTGGGAGGGTCGCATATGGCATCGCTGATAGCAAATCCTGATGTTATGGAATTTCTTGATATTATACGTGTTCAGGGCTATAAAGGAGCGAATATTGAGTCGATCTCATATGATGATTTACCGACCAATCTTAAAGGTAAAACAATTGATGAACTAGACACGAATAGAATTACTGGTGCGGCCATTATCGGGTATAAATCACCAGATGGACAGTACCACATTAATCCATCTGGCGACACAGTTATAGAAGCAAAATCTCGATTGTTCGTACTTGGTGGTGCTGCGCAAATTAAAAAGGTTGTTGAACATTTTCATATAACACATCGATGAGAATTTTAATTACAGGGTCCAATGGGTTACTTGGACAAAAAATAGTTGAGTATTGCCAAAAAAATAAAATTAGTTATTTCGCGACTTCAAAAGGGGTTAATCGTAATCCGAATTGTCCGGCAAGTAACTATTTCGAATTAGATATTACTAAAGAAAAGACAGTTTATAGCCTATTCAATGAACTACAGCCAACTCATGTTATTCATACAGCAGCATTAACAAATGTTGATTTTTGTGAATTGAATCCGGCGAATTGTGAGTTGGTAAATGTTAAGGCTACTGGTTTTCTGATTAAAGCGAGTAATTCAGTTAATGCACATTTTCAATTTGTTTCCACAGATTTTGTTTTTGATGGAGAACAAGGGGGTTATAAAGAAGAAGATCTTGTTAATCCTTTGTCTGTGTATGCTCAGTCAAAAGTTAACGGAGAGAAACTTGTGATGACTTTATGCTTGGGCGAGTGGTCTATAGTGCGCACGATAATCGTTTATGGAACGGGCTATAATCTTTCGCGTTCTAACCTTATAGTTTGGGCAAAAGAGGCTTTGAAAAAAGGAGATGCGATGAATATTATCGATGATCAGTTTCGCGCGCCGACTTATGCAGATGATCTTGCAGCAGGTTGTATGGGAATTCTTGAGTATAATGAACAAGGTATTTTTCATATCTCCGGGCCTGAGACAATGTCGATTTATCATATCGTAGAACGCATTGCTGATTATTATGGCTACAGCATGAAACTCGTGAATAGAATTTCTAGTGAAACGCTAGATCAACCTGCAAAAAGACCGCCTAAAACAGGTTTTGATTTAACGAAGGCGTATTCGAAGATAAATTATAAGCCACATACATTGGAAGAAACACTTGATATGATGTCCTAGTGAACCTTTTTGATAAACTTGCGTATATACTTTTGCGTAACGTATTGTTTATCAAATAAAACGCTATGAAAAATATATTAAGTGCTCTGTTAGTTTGCCTGAGCTTCACTACTTCAGCAATGGATACTGTGTCAGTAAACACAGTTCAGCAATTGATTGATTCTATTCAATCTGACCGCCTTATTTTACTTCAGCCGGGTGTATATGATGTTTCATCAATATTGCAATTGTCAGAAGTAGATATCGAGGCAAATCAACAGAATGTTCTTTTAACCAAAGCTCTCTTTTATTCTTCAGGAATGGGGATAGTTGTTAAGCAAGTAAAAAACCTTACCATTCAAGGAACAGGAGAGACACATGAACTGAATGAACTCATTACAACTATGGAAAATGACTTTGTTTTGTCATTTTTTGGCTGCTCCAATATTCGATTGTTGAATTTAACGGCACAGTATGATCGTACGAAGGAAGGTAGTCGTAAAGGTGGATCTTGGTTTATAAACCAGTGTACGGGAGTCAAGATTGAAAGGAATTTACTAGCAAGAGGGAATGTTGGTCTCAAAGTTTCGAGATCGAAGAACATTAGCATGATCAATTCAATTATTTCGGAATGCTCTTCTGGAGTAGTAGAACTCCAAGAGAGTTGGAGTATACGGTTTGATAATTGCAAGTTCAACAAAAATAGAGCTTGTCATGCCGTTTGGTCAATGAAAAGATGTACCGACGTCCAAATTGAAAACAGTGTTTTTGAGGAAAATGAACGGAAAAGCAGCAGTAGATGTAACTCCGGAAAAATGTTTTCAGTTTCCAGATGCGAAATGGTAGTTATCAAAGGTAATTCTATTAAAAGTAATGATTTGCAGTATCTGGGTGATTCAGAGACTGTTCGTCAAATAACATCGAAAAATGTGATCAAAAGGAACAAGTTCATTGCTATGGTTCCTCCCAAGGATATATAACAGACAAACACTTATTCGTCAGTTATACAGGGGGTTATGGTGAATTGATTTATTGTTATATTTGTTCTTCTCGGAAACAAACTAACCATAATAGAGAACATATGAGATTTTTACTTGGAATAGCAGCGGTGTTGTTACCGTTTTTGAATTTTGCCGCTGAAGAAGGTTTAGACCAGAAAATAGATAAAGCATTTCGTCCAATAGCTGATTTTATTGGCGGCATAGTTTTTTATTCAATACCACTTGCAGGTAAGGATGTTCCTATTGTTTTAATAATACTCATAGGTGGAGGTCTCTTCTTTACCTTGTTTTTTAAGTTTGCTAATTTTACGCTAATACGCACGGCAATTAAAATTGTCAAAGGCGATTATGATGATATTGATCATCATACTTCAGATCCAGCAGAAGGCGATCCAACACCTGGGGGAGATGTTTTCGAGACGATAGCCGTTGAAAATGCGGAAGGGGAAGTTACGCATTTCCAAGCACTTACAGCTGCTCTCTCAGCCACTGTTGGATTGGGAAATATTGCCGGAGTTGCTGTTGCCATTTCTTTAGGAGGTCCAGGTGCAACGTTCTGGATGATTCTAGCGGGATTCTTAGGTATGGCATCGAAGTTTACCGAATGTACGCTTGGTGTGAAGTACCGTGAGGTGACGAAGGATGGAACTGTCCATGGTGGTCCCATGTATTACTTGTCAAAGGGTTTAAAGGAAAAAGGACTTGGGGGGCTTGGAAAAGCTCTTGCTATTTTCTTCGCTATAATGTGTATTGGCGGCTCTTTTGGCGGCGGAAACATGTTCCAAGCGAATCAAGCTGCTGCACAATTGTCTGGCAAACTTGGTATTGAAGGTGGAGCGGCTGGAGTTATTATTGGTCTCGTGATGGCTACAATTGTAGGAATTGTTATTATAGGTGGAATTAAGAGAATCGGATCAGTGACTGAGAAGGTAGTGCCGTTTATGGCGGTTATATACGTTGGGGCAGCTCTCGTTATTTTAGGGATGCATTATTCGTCCATACCAGAAGCTTTTGGGTTGATTTATGATGGAGCTTTTAATTCTAATGCAGCACTTGGTGGAGTCGTCGGGGTGTTAATTGTTGGTTTCCAAAGAGCTGCCTTTTCTAACGAAGCTGGTGTCGGATCGGCCGCTATTGCTCATTCTGCCGTGAAAACGAAATACTCTGCTAGTGAAGGAATAGTTGCTCTTCTTGAGCCATTTATTGATACCGTTGTAATTTGTACAATGACAGCATTAGTTTTGATCATTACAAATATAGATGGTGGCTTTATTGAATACGGTACTTCGGATGTGGGGGGGATTGAATTGACTGCTACGGCATTTAATTCAACTATTCCATATTTCGACTGGGTCTTAATGGTTGCTGCAGTTTTATTTGCAATATCTACAATGTTATCCTGGTCTTATTATGGATTGCAAGCATGGAAGTACTTATTTGGTAAAGGAAAAGCCGTAGATACAGCATATAAAGTACTTTTCTTGTTCTTCGTGGTTGTTGGTTCTTCAATTAGTCTTGGGGCAGTAATTGACTTTTCTGATGCGATGATTTTCGCTATGGTATTCCCGAACATTATTGGATTGATCATTTTAGCTCCAAAAGTGAAGGTTGAGCTTAGTAAGTATAAGAAGGCTATTAAAAACGCTTAGTTTAGTCACCTGAATTGTCACTTTCAAAAAGAAATAGAAGGGGATTGTTTTGGTTGCTCTTATTTGGGTTTCTAGTTGCTTCTACACCACGTGTTTTAAGTGAGATATTTGCAGTAGACAGGCCAAGTATTTCACATGAAGAATTATTGGTTGTTCATCAGGAATTTGTAGAGGCGGAGAAAAAGAAGGAATCGGAATTCTCTAAGACGGAAAAAACAAAGTACCAAGTTCCGAGTGAAATGTTCGATCCGAACAGCTATAATCTTGAAGACTGGATTAGTCTAGGTTTGTCACGGAAACAGGCAGAAGTTGTAATGAAATTTTCAAAGAGAGGCTTAAAGTCTAACGACGATTTGAAAAGAATTTTTGTTTTTCCAATTGATCTGTTTGAATTGGTCAAGGATTCAACATTTTATCCTGAAAAGGAAAGATTAGTTGAAGGGAGCACAGTTGATGAACATATAGAATCGGTTGATCTTAATTCTGCAACTCCTGAAGATCTTGTTGCATTACCTGGTATTGGAGCGTTTTATGCTAAATTGATTATTGAACGACGAGAGAAATTAGGAGGCTATGTTGGTAAAGAACAACTATTGGAATTATATAAATTCGACAATGAACGGATGAAGGAGATAGATCAATATATTTTTGTTGGCTCAGAAAGTTTAGTTCAGATAAACATAAATACGGCGACGTTAGAGGAGTTGAAAAGTCATCCATACATTGATTATTCTATTGCAAATTCAATCGTTAAAATGAGAGCATTTGATAACTACAAGGTTGTTGAGGATTTGAAGAGATCGAAGTTGATAGACGAAGAGTTGTTTGTGAAATTAAAACCCTATTTGACTGTACAATGAATATTGAAGAAAAATTAAAAGAAGCCATTAGAGACATTCCTGATTTTCCAAAACAAGGAATAGTTTTTAAAGACATCACGCCAATTATGATGAATTCTAAATTGTCGAATGATGTTGTTGATCATCTTTATAACTTGTATAAAGATCAAAGTCTTGACGCAGTCGCTGGAATTGAAAGCCGAGGATTTTTATTTGGATATCCACTTGCGATGAGGTTGGGTGTTCCATTCGTGTTAATTCGTAAGAAAGGTAAACTTCCTTATGAAAAAATCAGTCACGATTATAATCTTGAATATGGTAGTGCAACTATTGAAATGCATACCGATGCAGTAGGGAAAGGTCAGCGTGTATTGATTCACGATGACCTGTTGGCGACTGGAGGATCAGCTGAAGCGGCGGCATTATTAATCGAAAAAGCGGGAGGTGAGGTAGTTGGCTTTAATTTTCTTGTAGCATTAAGTTTTCTTGATGGAGAAAAAAAATTAGCAGGTTTTACTAACAATATTGCTAATTTAGCAACCTATTAAAAGAGACACTAATCAATTTTATAATATTAAATACATGAATTTCGACGTTAACGAAAATCAAAAAATGATTGCGCAGATGGTGCGTGATTTTGCTGAAAAAGAAATCCGACCAAACATGAATCAATGGGATGCTGATGAGTATTTTCCAGTTGATGTAATGAAGAAAATGGGTGAGCTAGGGCTTCTGGGTATATACATACCCGAAGAGTATGGCGGAAGTGGTTTTGGCTATTTTGAATACGCTACCGCATTAATGGAACTAGGAAAAGTATGCGGAGGTATTGGTCTTAGTGTTGCAGCACACAATTCACTTTGTACTGGACATATTTATTATCATGGTACTGAAGAGCAGAAGAGAAAGTTTTTACCAAAACTTGCTTCTGGGGAGTTTATTGGAGCATGGGGATTAACAGAGCCGAATACCGGATCTGATGCGATGCGTATGAAGACTACAGCAGTAAAGGAAGGTGATGAATGGGTGATTAATGGTGCGAAATCATGGATAACACATGGGGCATCAGGAGATGTTGCGGTTGTACTTGTCAGAACTGGTGAATTACTTGATAGTAAAGGGATAACAGCATTTATTATTGAAAAAGGTACTCCGGGGTATACTTCTCAAAAGATAGGAGGTAAGCTTGGGGTTCGAGCTAGTGAAACAGCAGAGTTAATTTTTGATAACGTGCGTGTGACTGACGCAAACGTTATCGGAGAAGTCGGAATGGGATTCATTCAGGCAATGCAAGTTTTAGATGGTGGACGAATATCAATTGCTGCATTAAGCTGTGGTGTAGCTAGAGGCGCGTATGAAGCTTCAGTAAAGTATGCTAAAGAGCGAGAGCAGTTTGGTAAGCCTATCTCAAGTTTCCAGGCAATTGCTTTTAAATTAGCTGATATGGCAACAGAAGTTGAAGCTGCAGAATTGCTGACCTTTCAGGCGGCCTATCTAAAGAATAATAAAATGCCAATGACCAAACAAGGTGCGTACGCGAAATATTATTCAAGTGAAGTTGCGGTTAAATGTGGTAATGAGGCAGTACAAATTATGGGTGGTTATGGATATACAAAAGAGTATCCAGCAGAAAAGT
>NODE-318-length-17373-cov-8.75811_pt1 | contig 17373 bp, 16 predicted proteins | sample MGYA00139097_ERZ477577 | MGnify/ENA metagenome assembly ERZ477577
GATAGGTCAAGGCGACGCCAAGAGCACCAGCTAGGGCCAAAAGGATGAGGATGGCTGCGAGCACAAACGCCCGGTTGATCAGTTTCTGTTCTTCGCTTTTGACGGTTTTCAGCAGTTGCTGAATATGGGGGGTGGCCGCTTCCAGGTCCTCTGCTGAAACAAAGCCCTTGAGGTTTTCAATCAGCAGGTTGAGCTCACTGGCGACCTCTTGGCTTTGTATTGCCAGCTGTGTTGCTCTCTGGATGGCATCGCCTTCGCTGCTGTTTAAACCGCCTTCCCCCCCTGTGGCCTCGGCAAGCTCCTGGATGGCCAAGACGAGCGCCGAATAGTCCTGAGCGGTTTTTGACCCGACTTCGAGGGTTGTCTGCACGCGAGCCAGCAAATCCTTGAGGCTCGTCTCCTTTGCCGTGAACTCATTGAACCAGATCGCTCTTTCTTCTTTTATCAAGGTGCTGAAATGCTTGAGCACGAGCTCTCTTTCGGCGGCAAAATTTTGCGGTAGCAACGCGAGCGTTTGGTTTGCCTGGGCTGCGGTTTTTTGCAGTTCACTGAAATCTCCAGCCAACTGGTAAACCATGGGGTGTTCCGTCAGCTGGTCAATCAATAGTTCCGTCTGCAGCGTGATCAAGCGCGGCATCCGCTCACCCAAAAAGAGCGCGCGGTCTGCTACCAGCATGGCTTCGTCGACTTTCAGGAGCGTCTGGTTGAGTGAGGTCAGCACACCTTGGGATTCCTCGGCAAAGGGATGAACGGGGCGGCCGCGTGCCGCAGAGAAATCCTGCAAGCGAACATCTGACACATACCATTGGTTGGGATGTTCCAGCTGCCACCGATCGATGGTTGCGCGCACGGTGTCTTGCTGCTGCTCGGAAAGCACCAGCGCCGCCAGTTGCCAGACCTCCTCCTCAAGTCGTTGGTATGCTGCAAGCAAGGGCTTGCCCGCAGGGCCGTAGACTTCGGGCACCCAGTAGTTTTCCGCAGCCTTATGACCCAGGCGAACAAAAGTGATCATATCCAACAGGCTGGCCACGGGGCTTGGTTGGGCAGCAATGCTGATGGCCGAAGAGGTGTAAAGAAGTTTGTTGTACTCGACCGCAAGCTTTTTATCAGGGGGTAAATCTGAACGATGAAGTTCGTCCATGGCTTGCCAGATAACCATCGAGTACTGATCCGAAAAAGCCATAACTTCGGCTTGAAGTTGGCGCTCTGTCACTTTTCCGGATGAGGCAAAAATGCCATCGGTCTGAGCTGCCAGGTTGGTTTGTCCCTGAAAGGGTTGGATGCATGAGGTAAGCAACAGCATTGAAATGAAATATGAAAACAGCCTGGAGGACCTTGTTGTCATCAAAATCACCACGGGGAAAAGTTAAGTGTTTATCAACTATCTTACACGATAAACTCTCAGAGACAATTGTGTCACCGGGCCGATCCAAGGCGTTTTCTGCTTATGCTCTGCTTACTGGCGTTTGAATGTCCCGTTCTTCAAATAATGGACAACTTGAGCAATCACGTCATCATTCTTCATCATAAACGGGTGAGTGACTTTCATTTCAATATGGTCATTCATCCCCTCCAGCTTTGTCCTTTCGACCGAAACCTTGCCGTCGTCAGTGCTCGGTATGATCCATGACAAAATCCAGTTTATGCTTTTCGTGCCGGCAACAATACCAACATCAAACTCAGCTTTGCCGAGTTGGTTTGGAATACTCAGCTCTCCTGTGCCGAGTTGCATCCCGGCATCCCCATTTATGAAATGAAACCCCGGGAAGTTTTTCATTTTATCCACGACTTCACTGCCCTGGTTCGGTGGCCCGAGCATGACAACACGTTCAAGGTTTGGGATCTCGTGATTGCTCAGATAGTGTCGAACCAAGATGCCGCCCAGCGAATGCGTGACAAAATTGATCCCTTTATCGTCGGAGCACTGCTCCAGAGCCGGAGCTATCGTTGCTTCAGCCAGGACCTCAATAGGGTAATCTCGAGAAGGGTAGTCAACATTAACGGTCTGGAAGTTCTCTTGCCTTAGAGACTCTGCCAGCTTTTCCATTGAGCTGTCGGAACGAGCAAGACCATGAAGAAGGACCGCACATGCAGCATGTGCCTGCAGGGGCATGAGAAGGGACATAATGATGACAAGAAATTTCATATTTTAAATCATTTCAGTGACAGACCTGGCGAGTCGAATCTTGTCGCTCTAGGGTGAGCCGTTGTTGTTCCTCCGGAGGTAAGTCCAGATGAGTTTAATCCCCGTAACAAGCAGGCCCAGACCGCCAGAGATCAGGCTCAGACAGCCAAGGGGCAGAAAAAAACTCTCATGCAAAACGCCGTCTTCGTCCAGATACTGGTAGAAGGTGTTTTCAAGGAACAGGAAGGTGACTCCCAATACGAGCAGAAACAGGCTTGCCAGGAAAATCTTGGATTTCAAGACCTTCCTCACGACCGGGACTTTTTGACCGGCCGGGGCTGTCGGCTTTGGCCCGGCTTTTTGCTGTGATCCTTACCGGAGATACTCAAGACTCAACCCCGCACCCCACTTGCTACCATGGATGTTTTTCGAATGGACAAAGCCCCCGTTGAACTGCAGGACGCTGGTGATGTCTCTGCCCAGGCCAAGCCCGGTGATCAGGGCATGTTCGCCGCGCAGATCCCAACCACCGACATTGCCTTGGTTCAGGTTCATCCCCAAAGGCACTCTTTATCTATAAAGTAGAAACGTGCAGAGTCATTCAACCCATCGGTGAGGACCAAATCCTTTGCCAGACTTTCTTCAAAGCCGCCAGATCACGATTTTGGCGGATACGTTCAGCACTGATTGGCAAGCCGTTAGGGTTTGAGCTTTTGGCAACAGCAAAAGAGAACACATAATTTGGTTCCATTCCCATTCGCAAATCACTCATTATGATATCACCTGAATTTTCCCAGACCTTGAAATAACCCTTTGTAAACCAAATAAGTCTTTTGACCGGCCAACTCTGCTGGACCTCCGATAATAGATGGTTTTGACTTTTGTGCTGATGCAAAGACACATCTTCAGATTGATCCAACAACGAATAAAATCCTTCGTAATAATTACCGTCATCTTTGATGGCGACCACGCGCCACAGCAAAGTGTTCAGTGGTGCGGCACTTACTAAAAGTTGCTGATATTGTATCGATTTGCGGTCAAGAGAATCTTCGACCATTTTAATGACATAATGTTGTGCAGACACACTCCACAAGAGATATAGGGTGCTGAGGGTTAGTCCGGTAATATTTAGCCTGTATTTCCAATGACTGTGCGGCCTCATCACCAAGGCAGCAATCACCCCGACGAGCAATGGAACGGTATAGAACGGGTCGATGATAAAGATAGACCCTAAACCGACCGGGTAATTCCATATGGGCCAGAAAATTTGAGTACCGTAGACCGTAAGGCAGTCAAGAAAAATATGGGTCATAAAAACTAGCCATATCATTAAAGCCCATTGTCTTGAGTATCGTTTGCTGTTTGGGTACATTTTCAGAGCAAGCCAGACGAATATTGGCGTTAACAGTGTGAGGACAAAAATTGAATGACTGAAGCTTCGGTGATATGTGAAATCCATGACTGGGTCTGCATATTTCAGGAGAACATCCAAGTCTGGCAAAGTCCCACCGGCGGCCCCCCAAAGCAATGCCTTTCGGCCAATTCTCTTGCCTAGCACTGCCTCACCAACGGCGGCACCTAAAGTCAATTGTGTTAATGAGTCCATGGCTGATTGTACTAATTGTGGACAAATTAAGTCAACTTTACGCGCACCAGCGATGCACCCTATTTGCACCCTACAAATAGAAAAGAGCTAGCCTTAGTTGGCTAACTCCTCGTTTTTATTGGCGCGCGATACAGGATTCGAACCTGTGACCTCTGCCTCCGGAGGGCAGCGCTCTATCCAGCTGAGCTAATCGCGCACAGGGGATGGTTTATACCACTGCTTCGTAGGCTTTTGCAACGGGTAATAAAAGCTCAGCAAGACAGTTGCCGGAACGAACAAATCCCTGCTATGATGCGTCATATGCGTCGAATACTACTGATCATTCTGATCTTAACATATATGGTGACAACCGGTTCATTGGCAGCGACCCCCAAGAAGAAACCAGCTCCAATCGGACCGGCAGTCGCAGTCGTCTCGGTGCAAGACAGCTTCCAGATTGAGCCGCTGTCAGCCGGTGTCTTTGCGGCTATCGCCAAACCCGGCGGCAGTGCGACCACCAACGCGATCTTTGTTATTGGCAAAGAATATGTTGTTGCCGCAGGGGCTCACATGACCAAAGAGGTCATCAACGACCTGCGCAGAGCTATCGCAGCCCGCACCACGAAACCGATTCGTTATTTTGTCCTTGCTCACCATCACGCCGGATACACCTATGTTGATTTCGATTTCCCGACGGGCCAAGACGTTTTGATGAGTTGGCAAACCTGGAAAAACATCGACTCTGAAGTCCGTGAGCCGGAGTATTCGTCGATGTTTTTCAACGAAGGTTTAACCTTGAAGCCCGGCGGCGTCTCGGTCGTACTGACCAATATCGGTAAAGGACATACCGATGGGGACATCGTTGTGTTCATCCCCGAAGCCGAAGTTCTGTTCGCCAGCGATCTACTTTATATTAACAGTGTCGGCTATATGGGCAACGGTTACATGACCGACTGGCTGCTAGCTCTCGACTTCCTGGAGCAGATTGATGCCAAACAGATTATCCCCGGCTATGGACCGGTCGGCGACAGTGAAGATGTTTATGAGTTCGGACAGTTCTTTCGCGACTTCCTGACGGAAGTCCTGAAATACATCGAGCGCGGCGAAACCCTGGAGCAGACCCTGGCAAACTTCGACCTGCCTCAATATCACCAGATGGATGGTTACGAACAGTTGATCCAGCTCAATCTCAAACGCGCCTACGGCGATCTCAGCAATAACTTCCTTCCCTAGCAGCCAGGTTATTGATTGTCCGACAGACTGCTAGAGTTCCTTTGCAAAGAAAACTTTTCAAACAAGCAGGGGCGCTGCATCTTGAATGCAGCGCCCCTGGCTTTTTCATCCTCACAGCGTCTTATCCGCTGCGCTCTTCTTCCTCGTAAGCTTTCCTCACCAGAAGGAAGATCACTCCGGCAAGAATAAAGAGACCAAGCACAACACTTCCCCAGAGTTTACGTTCCTGGATCGTTGTATCGATCTCTGCGACTTCGCTTCTTATCTTACCGACTTCGGCCTGCACGTCGGCAGTCTCCGCTCGTACACGTTCAACGTCGACACCATGGAAGATGCGGTGAAAACTGTTGCGCTGGTTGAAAAGGCCGTCTTCCATCTCATCGACCGCGAAACCGAGACGGTAGAGTCGTTCAAGATCACCTTCTGTGGCAGTAATCATCGTATCTGTTTCGACCAGAGACAAGCGGATCAGAGCGGCCCGCTCATACGAATGACATTGCGAACAAGCCTCTTCATTGATCAGGTCGAGATTTGCCCTTTGAATCGCGTGATTGCCATGACAGACGACGCATTGTGCCGCGCCAGCTTCAATGGCTTGTCCATGAGCGCCCCCTTTGTAGGCATCGGCAACGCCCACATGGCAACGGCCACAAAAATCGGGGACATCTGCATACTCCGGAGCGCCAATGAAACCTTTATCGGGGCTCATCGCCATAGCGTAATCGGTGGGATCGCCACCATGACAGTCGTGACAGGAGATGCCGTTCTCAGCGTGGACACTGGTGCGCCATTGCCCAACCGGCTCTCCGAGAGGGCCTGGCTGACCGCCGTGACATTCGATACACACGGTGTCAGCTGCCAGCACAAGTGCAGGAGCCGCCAATAGCGTAAAAAGCATCAGGACAAAAAGAGAACTATATGTGCGAATCATGAGTAATGCCCCCAGACAGAGATCGCCACGAAAACAAGGATGGTAAGAACGTAGCAGGTGATAAACAACGGACGCTTGCCCGGCCGCCTTTCAGGGCTCCGATCAATAAAAGGTAGCAGCGCCAGGAATGTCATAAATGCACCCTGTACACCCAGTCCGATAATTTCACTGGGGAATATCTTCAGAGTCTGGTAGGCCCAGAGGAAATACCACTCCGGCTTGATGTGCGGAGGAGTCACAAACGGGTCTGCGGGCTGGAAAGCAGACTCGGGAAAGAACAGGCCTGGAGCATAAAAGATGATCGCAAGCATGAAAGCGATAAAGAAGCAAATAACAGCGGCATCTTTAACAAAATAGTTCGGGAAAAAGGGGATTCCGTCCTTATGCTTCTCATGCTCGAAGAAAGGCAGCGGTTCGGAAGCCTTGTAATCATCTCCAAAAGGAGGTGCGGAAATACCGCGACGTTTGACACAGAAGAGATGGACGCCGATCAGGCCAAGCAGGATCAGGGGCATGCCGACAACATGCAACGCAAAGAAACGACCCAGCGTCTGGTTACCAACGGTCGCCCCGCCACGCAGGAACTCCACCAGGTAATCTCCGACCACCGGAATCGCACCTGCGGCATCTGTCGCAACCGTGGTCGCCCAGAAGGAGAGCTGGCTCCAGGGCAGGAGGTAGCCGGTCAGACAGAGCCCCATGGTCAGATTAAGGATGGTAAACCCTGTCAGCCAGGTGAACTCACGGCGACCTTTGTAACTGGACATAAAGAGCACAGAGAGCATGTGCAGCAGCAGGGCAATCATGATGACGTTGGCGCCGACGGCATGGAGCATACGGAAGAGCCAGCCATAGGGCACATCATTCATAATGGCCTGAACACTGGCGAAGGCCTTTTCCGAGTCCGGCACATAGAACATTAGGAGCAGGATGCCGGTAATAATCTGAATTTTGAAGAGTACCAGGAGCACCGCGCCAAGGGTGTACCAGGCATTGACTTTCCGCGGCAGCAGATAGCCATGCAGTTCCTTGTTGTAAAGATCTTTGACGCCGAGACGAGTATCAACGAAATCGACCAGCATTTTTATCGGTTGCATAAGTTCCCCCTATCCGACTTTAAGCTGGTCGCCATCAAGCTCGACGACTAGGTTTTCCAGTGGTTTTGGTGGCGGACCGCCAAGGACCTGGCCATCGGCAGAGAAGCGGCCGCCATGACAAGGACAAAGAAACTCCCCAGCCTGATCCTGCCAGGCAACAACGCAACCGAGATGCGTGCAGACCGCCGACAAGGCAACAAAATTGCCCGGAGTCGGTTGCAGAAGAACAGCCGGCTTGCCACGATAGTCGAAGAAATGAGCTTTCCCCGCCGCGATCTCACTTCGCGGAACAACAACCTGGTCGTTGCCGCTACCACTGGCGACAGGCGAAAGGAAACGGAAAATGGGCCAAGCTGACGCAGCGCCGATCAGGACACCGAGACCACCGAGCATAGTAAAAAGAAATTTGCGCCGTTGCGGTGGCGAGACGTGAGTAGACATGCAGGCTCCTTAGAACAAAAATTGTGAAAGTGCTGATCCCCTGAACGACCGAGGATAAAACAGGGCAATTATAGACCACATGACAGCTCTTTCAACCCATAAACGATAAAATGAGGCAGTCCCAGTAAAACTTATTTGTTAATCGTTGCGTAAACAGGAATACGGAGCTCGTTCTTGGGGACGCCGACAACAGGGACCAGAACATAGCCGCTGAAACGTGCCTGCCCAGGTTTGGGCGTCAGCTTTAGCTCGAGAGTCACTTCAGCGCCGCTGACAAAATCAACTTCAGGCATCTTGACCAGAAGTTCCGCCGCAGTAGCATGGGGCTTACCGAGGGTCAAAGTTTCTTTACCCTGGTTACGCAACACAACCTTGGTGGTCACGGGATTTTCTGCCTCCACCCTGCCAAAGTTTATCTGTGCAGGTTCGACGGCGACAATTTCAAGAACATTGCCCTTAAGGTGGAACTGCAGAGTTGGCCGCACAGGATCGTTGCTGTAAAGATAAATGGTTTTGGAAATGGCGCCTCGGAAGCGGGCACTGTCGAAGTTGGCCTTCAACTCGCCTTTGCCACCGGGAGGAATGTTTTTCTCGGAGACCAGAACCGCAGTACAGCCACAGGAACTGCGCACACGATCAATAAGCAGAGGATCTTCCCCCTGATTGGTAAACTCAAACACATGAGGGACTTTATCGCCCTGGTAGATCTCACCAAAATTAAAAGTCGGCGTTTCAACTTGTAAATCCGGAGCGGCAAAGGCGAAAGGCGTAAAGAGACACAAAGAGATAAGGCTGACAAGAACAACGATGGTACGCATCAAATTTCTCCTGATATGAGATACAGAAACTGCGCAAGCTGGCAGGCTACACGTTTCTGAGAATTATCTAACAGAGCCATAACATGAGGCAGATTATAACATAGGATTTTGCGACTGCCGTAATGGAACTTCATCGGCCTAAAAAATTGACATAAATCAGCCGCTTTGCTATAGAATAGCCGATTATGAAAACCTCTCATAGCCCTCAAATAAAGCTATCCATGACGCCTCTTTTTTCTGCGGATGATATTGCTGCACGAATCAAGGCCCTCGCCTCTGAGATAGATCGAGATTATCGAGGCAAAGAAATCTTGATGATCGCTGTCCTAAAAGGCTCCTTTCTCTTTATCGCCGACCTGATCCGAGCTGTTGAAACGCCATCAGTCATCGATTTTGTACGCCTTGCCAGTTATGGCTCTGCGACTCAGTCTTCGGGCATCATCGAGGTCCGCAAAGATCTTGAAATGTCGATCAAGGACAAACATGTCCTGGTCGTAGAAGACATTGTCGACAGCGGCCTGACCCTTGAGTCGCTGCGTGAAATGTTGCTCAACCGGCAACCGGCCAGTTTGAAAATTTGCACCCTGATAGATAAGCAGGCCCAGCGGGTTACCGAGGTCCCGGTCGACTACGTCGGCTTCTCCATGGATGACGGCTTTATCGTCGGCTATGGTCTGGACCTTGACGAAAAATATCGAGATCTGCCCGACATTCGTGTCGTTGAGGGCACCTGAAATATAGAGGGAGAAACTGAATGATTATTCGGTGTGAAGCATGCCAAACCCGTTTTCGTTTAGCCGATGAGAAGATCAAGGCTGGCGGTACCAAAGTCCGCTGCTCCAAGTGCAAGGAGGTCTTCACTGTAATGCCTCCAGAACCGGAGCCTGTTGAAGAAACGGTTGACTACGGTTCGTTCAACATGGAGAAAGTCGCTGACGAGGCTCCTGCAGGGATTTCTGCAACCAACGAAGAGCCCCCCTCTGAAACGTCTGCAACTGAGGACGCGGCGCCACCGGAAGAATCTGCTCAGGAAGAAAGCAGTGATCTCGACTTCAGCGGTCTGGAGTCTGAAATGGGTGATGAAGTTCCCAAGGACGAGTTGGCAGACGAGTTCTCCTTTGTTGACACGAGTCAGCTGCAGAACACAGAAAGCGAAGCAAGGGAAGGCACCGCAGAAGAGGACTCTCCGGGCAACGAAGAGCCACAGGAAGAGAGCTCCTTAGACGAATCGACTGCCTTCAACGACGCTTTCAGTGAATCAGATGAGCCCGAGGGAGCAATAGAGTTTGAATTCAACGAGGAGCCGGAGATATCAGAATCAGCATCCAGTGATGAGATCGACTTTTCAAAGGATGAGCCCTCGGGTGTTGATGAAATTGATTTTTCCACGGCAGAAGACGCAGATTCATCAGCGCTATCTTTCTATGACACGACAGAAGACACGGATGAGCAGGAGCCTTCAGACGAATTTTCCTTTGCTGACGATTCTGGCGACGACACCTTCGCCTTTGGTGACGCAGAAGAAGAGTCGCCAATGCCGGCAAGCGAGGAGACAAGTGAGCCTGACGAGTTTTCTTTTGGCGACGAAGACCCGTTCGCTGACGATTCCTCTTCCGAGTGGGAAGAGAAGACGGCCAGTGATGACACATCCTTCGACTTTGAAGAACCCCAGTTTGACAATAATGAAACAGCAGCAGAAAGTCCGGTGGCACAGTCCGGCATTGAGGATCTGCAATTCGGCGAGATAGATTTTGCCAGCGACACTCCCGAGGAAGAAGCCCCCGGCTTTGACTCTGATGATGACTTCTCCAGCGCGTCGATGGAACAGAAAGAGGAGCCGGAGTCTTTCAGCCCAAGCCAGGAGAGTTCCAGACCACCTGCAGACGACTATGACGATGAAGAGCCGCTGCCGGCACCACCGCCGCCCAAGAAGAGCTCTCTCTCGCGTATTCTGGTTCTGTTGGTTCTTCTGCTCGTTATTCTGGGTGGAGCGGCAGGCTTCCTGTTTATCCAGGAAGGTGCAATCAACCTGAATACCATCGGCCAGTACCTGCCTTTCCTGCAGGAATATATTGGCGAAGCTCCAGTCAGCTCGCCAGGAAACAGAATAGGCATCAACGTTTCCGGAAGTTCCTATGTGAACGGCGAAGCAGGGCAGATGCTGGTCATTCAAGGTGCGGTCGTCAACAATCACCCGGCAACCCGCTCGGCGATTACGATCAAGGCTGTCCTTCTCGATGCTCAAGGTCAAACGCTCTTGCAGCAGACCGTTTTCTGCGGCAACAGGCTTGATGACAGCGCTCTTAAGACCATGTCATTTGCAGCCATCGAAGAGGCGATGAACAACCAGTTCGGTGACAGCCTGTCCAACATGAACGTTGCCGCAGGAGCATCGATCCCTTTCACCATCGTCTTCCGCAACCCGCCTGACGGCCTTGCAAACATCAAGGTCGAGGTGGTTGACTCCAAACCGGGCGCCGGCTGATCCGAACACTCTCTATAAACACAGAAGGCCGCCCCTGCAATCAGGGGCGGCCTTCTGTTTACTCGTAATACAGAGGTGCTTAGGGAGCTTCGATTGCGGCAACAGGACAGCTGTCAACACAAGCACCACAGTCCGTGCAAGTTGCTGCGTCAATTACATGCACGTCACCCTGCTCACTGATGGCGTCAACCGGGCAGGTGTCTGCGCAAGCGGCGCAATTGATACACTCGTCATTAATTGTGTAAGCCATGGAATATTCCTCCTCTTCGATAGATTTATGTTTCAGAAACTTTGGGGAGTTTACCGCAAGAAAATGATTCTGTCCAGAGCAAACGGACACGCGTTCTTCCTTAAAAAACTTGCAATTTAGCAATCCTTACATTACCCTCTCACAACACGTTTTGCACCTGTAAGCCTTTATAAAAGCTGACTTAATAAAAATTTAAACGCGGCTAAAAAAACACTTATAAAACAGCATTTTGTTTTCTCGCCCTAAAAAATTCATGCATTAAAGAGGAGGAAAAGCTTATGGATATCCTGGCACTTAACTGCGGCAGCTCATCTGTCAAATACCAACTCTACGACTGGAAGAAGAAAGAAGTCATTGCCAAAGGCATGGTCGAGCGTGTCACGATAGGTGACTCCTACATCATTCACGAAGTCCCCGGCCGAGAGACCTATCGTGAAGAGTACGAGTGTCCCGACCACAAGGTCGCAATTCACCTGATCATCAAAATCCTGACCGACAAGGAATACGGTGTCGTTGAAGAGATAACCCAGATATCAGCAGTCGGCCACCGCGTTGTTCATGGCGGAGAGAAGTTTACCTGCTCGGTCACGATAGACGCTGCCGTTCTGGATACCATTAAAGCAGTTCAGCATCTCGCGCCTTTGCACAATCCACCTAACATTTCTGGTATCGAAGCGGCCCAGTCGGTTCTTCCTGACGTTCCGCATATTGCGATCTTCGACACGGCCTTCCATCAGACCATGCCTGAGCCAGCCTACACCTATCCTCTTCCCCACGAATGGTACAAGAAGTATGGCGTCCGTCGTTACGGCTTTCACGGCACCAGCCATCTCTATGTGTCCAAGCGTGCCGCAGTCATGCTTGGTAAAGACCCGAAAAATTGCAATATCATCACCATGCATATCGGCAATGGCGTCTCCCATTCTGCCATTAAAAATGGCGTCTCTGTAGACACATCGATGGGCCTTACCCCTCTTGAAGGTGCAGTCATGGGAACCCGGTGTGGAGATATTGACCCTGCGATCCCGGCCTTTATCATGGAGCAGGAAGGCCTCACCCCCATGGAGATCGACGGCATTCTGAACAAAAAGTCCGGCATCCTGGGAATCACCGGTCAATACACTGACCGCCGCGATGTCATCGAAGGCGCCGAAGAAGGCGACAAACTCTGCAAACTCGCTCTCGAGGTCGAAGCTTATCGCTTGAAGAAATACATCGGCTCCTACGCTGCGGCGATCGGTGGCATTGATGCTGTGGTTTTCACTGCTGGTGTCGGTGAAATGGGGACTCTGATTCGCGAGAAAGCTGTTGAAGGCCTCGAGTTCATGGGCATCATTCTCGACAAAGAGAAGAATCGCAACACCATGACCCGTAAGGCGGAGACCGTGATTACCACTCCCGATTCACCGGTCAAAGTCTTTGTCATCCCGACTGACGAGGAACTGGTTTTCACCGAGGACGTTGTCGCCATCCTTGAAGGGACCTACACGGATCACATGAACTTCAAGTACAGCTTTGCTTCTTCGGAGTTCCAACGTAAGTAAAGGCCTAGTTCTCATCTTTTCAGGAAAAGTAAAGGCCAGGATAATTCCTGGCCTTTACTTTTTTCTTAGCACAATCAGCAAAACAGTTTGAAAGCATCAGGCAGATTCCAAACAATAAGCTCCCAAGGTACTCTCGATATGCTCGGCAGCCATCTCGTCCATCTCAAAACCACTCTTTCTGAGGAAGTCCAAGCCTTCCTTGATCGCCATTTGCAAAGAGCCTTCATCCTTGGGTCTCTTCGCCGGAACACAGATCAGGGTGTGTTTGTTCTGCTTCAACCGATAGAGTAGATAAAGTTTCTTCTGCTTTCCCTGCTTCAGAACAACCATAAGGGCCATACAGTATTGTGATGGATAACCCTCGATAGCAATCTGGACATTAAAGACGGTTTCCCATGCCTTGAAGACTTGACCCGTTGAGCGACAGGGCAAGCCCTGAAGGTCCCAATCCGGTCGGAAGAAAGCACCTTTTTGGGGCGCGGGGCGCACTTCATGAGGTAAGGGTTTAGAGGACTTTGACCTCTTTTCATTCTCACCCGGAGCAGCCGTCTCCACGACACCCCGCCCTTTTTCCACAGTCGATGCCTCTGCCAGCGAAGCTTCCTGCTCAGCAAGCTTCTTTTCAACCGATACAAGCTCTTTGGCCAGAGTCTTCTTAGCAAGGATCTCCCCTTGCAGTTGATCCTCCAGAGATCCTAGCCGTTCTTCCAGCGCCTGAACCCGGTCATCGTCCTGCCCTGTGGCAGCCTCCCGGGAGCTCACTTCCAAACCACTGGCTTCTGTCTCACGGACCATTTTTTCAAGGGAATCAATGACCTTATGAGCCTCCTGGAGTTCGTTGTCCAGAGCCTCCCTCGCAGCTTTCTCCTGGTCGACGCGAAGAGTCAGCGCCTCCACCTCCTGATCAAGCGCTGCAGAGGATTCAGGCTCAGCACCCCCCGATCCGGACTTTAATTCTTCAGCGGCAGACTCAGCCTGCTTCAGAGACTGTTCCAGCTCAGAGATACGACGATCCTTTTCTGAAGCTCCTCTCTCCAGACGCTTGCGGACACTAAGTTCCTGATCAAATTCTTGGCGAAGGCTCTCGTTCATCTTGACCAGTTCGGCGTACCGCCCTTCCGTTTCTTGCAGATCGGCAGACTCAGCGGCATTGGCCTGACTCAAGCTCTTTGCCTCTTCGAGACTCTTCTGCAAACCATCATGCTTTTCAAGGGCCAAAGAGAGTTCTTCTTTCAAACCCTCATTTTCCTGCCCCAATGCGGCAGAGAGGTCTTCCAACTCCTGGAGTTCGACATGCTTGGCGGCATTGGCCTGCCCAAGGCTCTCAGCCTCCTCAAGACTCTTCTGCAAAGTCTCTTGCTTTTCAACAGCAATCGCCAGTTCCTCTTTGAGGCTGTCCTTAAGAGCGATCGTCTCGTTAAGCTGTTCCTCTGCCTTATCCAACTGAAACTGCAACTCGTCCGAGAGTTTAACGGCTTCACTGAAACCATCAGCTCTCTGCTCGGCGGTCTTGAGCTCCAAATCAAGGGCCTTGATCCGGAGTTCCGCCTCTCTGCAGCTCTTATCAAGCTGCGTCGCCTCAGACTCCTGCTCTCCGAGTTGAGCAAAGGCCTCCTCTCGAAGATCTTCAGACTCTTTAAGATCATTCTGCAAAGCAACAATCTGCTCATTGGCAGATTTGACATCATCAACAAACTGTTTTTGCTTCTCCTGTTCTTCAGCCAAAGCGTCTCGGGCAGAAGTCAAATCGGCATCAAGCGCCTTGATGCGATCATTCAATGCGACAAGCTTGCGCTTCTGTTTTACAACATCTGAAGACTGCGTTTCGACATCAACCAGGAGCTTCTCGAGTTCCTGGATGCGTTTTTCCGCAGCAGACGTAATGGCCTCGCTGAGCTCTTTTTGCGAGCGTGCTGATTCAGCCGCGTTTTCTGCTTCTTCCAGCCTTGCAGTAAGATCTTTAATCTGGGCCAGAAGTGTCGTCTTCTCATTATCGGCAGATTTTTGGGGAGAGAATAAATCCTCAAGAAGTTCTCGCAGCGCACCAGACCGATCCTGTAGGCGTTTTTCAGTGCTCAGCTTGAGGGCAGCTCTTTTCCCCTGCAGACTTTCGGGTTTTTCGTCACAGGTTGCCTGAAGATCGGCAAGTATTCGTTGGCGCTCTGTTCGTTGAAGCTGTGCTTCGGCGGGAGAGGCAATGCCAGGGACATCGCGCAGAACAACCTCAAGCATGGCAGGACTGAGCTTCAGATTGACGTTTTCCAACTGGAAGCCAAGATCAATAAGGGCCTCCTGCCCGTACTTCCACAAGGCTTTTTTATCTGTACCGGCGACGGTAAAAATCAGGGCTTTTTTCAGGCTTTTGGCATAGAAGGCGACGCGACAGCGCTTTTCATCTTTATCCAGATAATCGCAGAGTGAGGCCTGCAATTCGTATTTGTCCTGGGCATCGCTGCCAAAGGAGACGGCAAAAGTTGAGCGACAAAGTTGTTGAATATCTTTCGCTTCAGCTTCGATGAAACCTTCATGTTCGTAAAGAAGCATTCTTTTCCCCCGCAAACAGGTGCGATTTTCTCTTCACAAAATGCCATAAGTTAAGGGCTGATAGCAAGCTATCAACCCTTAAAACAAAACGAAACATTAATAATTTCAGAAACCTGAGCAGGAAAGACTAGCCCTGCGCCTGCACTGCTGTGATCGCCGAAACCGAGACGATATCATCGACAGAGCAACCACGCGAAAGATCATTCACCGGCTTGGCCAGGCCTTGAACTATTGGGCCAACCGCTTCAGCACCGGCAACACGCTCGACCAGCTTATAGCCAATATTACCTGCATCAAGTGTTGGAAAAATCAGGGTGTTGGCCTTACCGGCAACAGCTGAACCGGGAGCTTTTTTCTCGCCGACCTTGGGCAGCAACGCTGCGTCTGCCTGAAGCTCACCGTCAATCTGCAGATCAGGGGCAAGCTGTTTGGCGATTTCAAGAGCTTCGAGAACCTTGTCACAATCTTCGTGGCTGGCGCTACCCTTGGTTGAGAAAGAAAGCATGGCAACACGGGCATCAACACCGAGGAAGCTTTTGCAGCTGCTCGCGGTGGAGATAGCAATCTCAGCCAGGGCCTGGGCGTTGGGGTTCGGATTCACTGCGCAGTCAGCGAAACACAAGACACCATTCTCGCCGAAATCCGGGTTCTTGGTTACCATCAGGAAGACGGAAGAGACTGTCTTCATACCCGGAGCGGTACCGATGACCTGAAAGGCTGCACGTAGAACATCACCGGTGGTGTTGTAGGCACCTGCGACCATTCCACCGGCATCATCTTTACGAACCATCATCGCGCCAAAGAAGAGGTTGTCTTCTCCGGTCAGGATTTCACGTGCCTGTTCTGCCGTCAGCCCCTTTTTCTCACGCAGCTTCACCAGCTCTGCGACATAATCATCGAGTTGCGCGGCATTCTTCGGATTGATCAAGTCCACTCCGGCCAAAGAGACACCAAGCTCACCGGCTTTTGTTTCAAGAGCAGCGGCGTCTCCAAGCAAAACGACTTTTGCCAAACCATCCTTGGTGATCAGCTCCGCAGCCTGAATCATACGATCATCATAACTTTCCGGAAGGACAACAGTCTGGAGACTCGTGCGAGCCTTGGCTTTGATCTGGTCTACGAGATGCATAATCTGCTCCTTTAAGTACAATATTGGTTTTATTAAAGATGAAAAATATACCGGATGGTTTCTGAGGCGTCAACTTCTTTCCCTGCCAGAAAGCTATGAGAATCTGCTTATTCCATGGTGGCAGAAACCTGTGAAAGTGTACTACAATGAGATGTTTATTTACTGAGGGAAGATGACGTCCGAACAAAGACAAAACCGAATCATTGCCGGGTTCATACTGCTTTCGCTGCTGCTGCACCTGCTTTTGCTGCTGCTGCCCAAAGACAAGCTGTTCCCGGAAAAAGCCCTACCGGAGCCGGTCTATGTCGAGGTACGTCCACCCCAGCAACAGGAGCGTGAACTCGACCTGCCGATTCGCAAGGAGCTGGAGAAACCTCGCGAGAAGCCGGCCAAACGTTTGGCGGAGAAGGATCAGGTCGTCGAGAAAGAGATGGCACCCGAAGCACAAGACACGGAAGACCGCGAAAAAATTGTACGTTCTCCGAAACCGACTCCGAAACCGACTCCGAAGGCTCCCCCTGAAGAGCAAGCGAAGCCGCGTAAAGAAGTCGTCGAGCAAAAAGCCGAACCTGATCTTGAGTTACCATTCACGCCGGACGGTTGGAAACAGAAGCCCGAGAAGAAGCAGGCCCGGGAAGTTCCCGACCTGCAGACCCTTACACAAATTTCACCTGCCGCCCTGTCTAAAATTGAAAGTGACTGGCGGCGCAAATACCGAGCTGATGTCGAACGAGGCGATACCGTATGGATGGACAGTCAACAGGACTTGCTCCACTCCTTCATGCGGAGGTTCCGGACCAACGTTTACAATGTCTGGAACTACCCGGGCTCTGCGGTCCAGAGAGGCCAGCAAGGAACCTGCCTGCTACGCATCACCATAGATCGTCGGGGGAACATCAGCGATGTGCAACTACTCGAGAGTTCCGGGCATCGGATTCTGGACGATGAAGCGATAAGTGCCGTGCGCCAGGGCGCCACCTACGGTCCCTTACCAAGAGCCTACCCACATGAAGAGTTGAAGATCATGGCCTTCTTCGATTACCGCCTCAACGGCAATGTCAGCAGATCCTCCCGTCGCCGACCCGGGGCGATTTACTAAAACACCAGACAGGAATGCTGCCCTTTGTCCGCCGACATGGAAGAGACTGAGTCTTGACGTTTTAACGTCTTGACGCTACAATCTCAAAGCAA
>NODE-320-length-17330-cov-6.19085_pt1 | contig 17330 bp, 14 predicted proteins | sample MGYA00139097_ERZ477577 | MGnify/ENA metagenome assembly ERZ477577
TCACATTTTTACGATCAAACATTACTATAAACAAATAGTCAATCAATCTTGGATGCCTAATTACTTTTTACTAGTTCGCTTATAAATTCCTATGCGCCAAAAATAATATCGGTTCCGCCTTACCAACTTAAAACCTTGATCTCTTATTAATTGATGCATAACAGCTTCACTGTGCACAAATGTTCGAAAGGGATTTTTCTTTATCCAAAAATAGAGATGCATGAGTTTAATAAAAAAACGAGAGAGATAATTATCAAGTGGATAAACTAAAGCATAGACATTTTTAGATTTACCGGTAGTTCTCGTTATAAGTTCTACAACATCTGGGTAACAACAAACAACTCGTTCTAACGTGACAATATCATGTTGTTCAATTTCACTCGCATAATCGATGAAATCACCATGAAAAAATGACATCTTATCTAATGTTCCATTTTTCATCCCTAAGGCCCTAGTCGTTGATTGATAGGAAGCCGAGGCATCAACATTAGTCACGGATTTGGCACCCCTTTTTAGAAGTTCATGCTGAATTGCACCTATACCGCCGCCAATATCTAAGAGAGTAGCATTTTTAACATCCTCATCGCTAATTGCTTTTAAAATAGACAGCGTTGTTTTATTAGGACCTTTTCTTTCGTATCGCCGCAAATCCTTTTTAGCTGTTTTTTTATCAAAAAGAGCTTCAGCTCCACAACAATGTTGACAAGTCATGACGCAAGATAACATATTAGCACTATAACAAAACTGCAATTACCTTTAATCTGTAGTCAAAATGAAAGGGTATTGCGAAAAAATCATTTTTATATTTACGATTTAACAATCATTAGTGCATGGATTTCGTAGCAATAGATTTTGAAACAGCAACCACAAAAAGAAGTTCTGCGTGTTCTGTTGGAATAGTTACAGTGCAAAATGGTGTGATCGTCGAGGAATACCATACACTTATTCAGCCACCGAACAACGAATATAACTGGCATAATGTCCAAGTTCATGGGATAACAGAAATAGACACTTTCAATTCTCCACGATTCGATCAAGTTTACCCAGAGTTAAAAAAAAGACTAGAAGGCAGCCTGGTTGTAGCTCATAACGAATCCTTTGATCGTAGCGTACTAAAAAATACAATGCTAGAATTTGATATTGACTATATCGATATTGAATTACCTGAAAAATGGGAGTGCACGATGAAGATATTCAAAGCAAAGGGGTACGTTCCTGCCAAGCTGGATGCTTGTTGCGCAAAGCATGGAATACAGTTAAAGCATCATGATGCTTTGTCTGACGCAAGAGCTTGTGCTAAATTGTATCTACTTTCAAAGCAATTTTTTGAACATTAAGTTCTTTATAGATATAGGCCCAATTAAAAACAAATAATCACAATCTGTTTTTCGTAGCTTCCAATTTTATATTGACTAGCTTTGCCACCACTCATTTCCACTCAAAATAAATAGCTTTTGACAAAAAATACAATTGATACTAACAAGGCCATCAACGAAGCCGTTGACACCTATTTCAAAGCCAACCCAGAAATTGAATGTTTTGCCGCTAAAAAACTGATGCCTTCTTTGGTTAAAAAAGGTGTGTTCATGCGAGATAAGAAGAACGGAATGCCTTTAAGACAGGTATTAAGGACTCTGGATGCAAATGATGAATTAGCGGCTATCCCTCGACTTCATGCTGAGCGCTTAGGAGAAGATGTTTATTGGTATTTTTTAAGGGAAGGAGCAGAGTTCGTCTCAAATCACGTCTCCAACACTCCAAATGCTAAACAAAAAAAGGCACTTGCACGATCCAAAAGTGATATAGTATATATCTCAGATTTAATCGATGACTTGTTGAATGAGAAAGGCTCACGCAAACACACTTTTGAATATCTTTTGGGTGATCTACATAAAAACGGAAAAACGCGCACCAAGCTTCCTGTTGACTTATACTATTCTAATCTGAAATTAGCATTAGAGATTGTGGAACATTCTGAAAAAAAACAGGATGCAATAAAAACTAAAGAAGAAAAACTTACAGTTAGTGGAATAACCCGTGCTGAACAACGTCTGAAGTACTTCAATAGAAAAAGATCCGTATTGACAAAAAAAGAGAAGTTCTTCATAGAAATACCATTAGAGAAATTTGAGGTTGATGAATCAAATCAACTTGTTCGTAATCTAGAAAGTGATGAAAATGTACTTAAAGGAATACTTTCTGAATTTATCTACAGGAAAAAAAAGTACACCTAAGTATTTTAAAGCATTACCAAGATCGATTTCTTGACTAACACCTGTCTATTCGTACCTTCTCAAGTTATATTAACTTTGTTCAAAATTCCTACATGAACTCTTTCGAAGAATTTCATTTGAAAAAAACACTTAACAATGCTGTTAAGGACCTAGCTTTTGAAAAACCGACCCCAATTCAACAAGAATCATTCTCAGTTATTCTGTCAGGCAAGGATGTTCTCGGCATAGCCCAAACGGGAACAGGAAAAACCCTGGCTTATATGATCCCCATCCTAGAGGAGCTAGTGTTCTCAAAACAAATGAATTCTAGAATCCTCGTGATGGTTCCAACCCGAGAATTGGTAATTCAGGTTGTAGAAGAAATTGAGCGCCTAACAAAATACATGTCTTTTAGAGTCATAGGAGTATATGGTGGAGTAAATCCCAAAAGACAGCACTTAGCCCTTGAAAATGGCGCGGACATTGTTGTCGCTACACCTGGTAGATTATATGATTTGGTTTTGGATAAGGCACTATCATTAAAAGGTGTGAAGAAACTCGTTATCGACGAGGTAGATGTTATGCTCGATTTAGGATTTCTCCCTCAGTTAACTCGTATCATGGAGATGATTCCGGATAAACGGCAGAATATTATGTTCTCTGCGACCATGACAGATCACGTAAACGAATTAATTAATTCGTTTTTTACGGCACCTACAAAAATCTCCATTGCAGTAAGCGGAACGCCTTTAGATAACATCAGTCAAACTTGTTATAGTGTTCCTAATTTTCACACCAAGGCAAATTTATTAGCACACTTATTAAAGGATAAGGAAGTCTTTCAAAAAGTCCTTGTCTTTACATCGAACAAGCGCACCGCAGACCGTTTATTCAGTACAATAGAAGATGCTTACAAGGAAGATATATGCATTGTCCACTCGAATAAATCTCAGAATTATAGAATTCGATCGATTCAGGATTTTGACGCTGGAATAAACAGAATCCTTATCTCAACAGATGTAATGACCCGTGGACTAGATTTGGACAAGGTAACACATGTCATCAACTTTGACACTCCCGCATTCCCAGAAAATTATATGCATAGAATTGGACGGACAGGTAGAGCAGAAAAAGAAGGAAATTCCATCCTTTTCTACACCGAAAAAGAGGAGGAATTGAAGGACGCCATTGAAGGGTTGATGAATTATAAAATCCCTGAATTAGCATTTCCTACAGAGGTTAGTATTTCTACTGAACTCATTCCAGAAGAGAAGCCTGAAGATGAGCTATTAAAAGATTTCAATCGTAATCAGAAGAAAGGACAGTCTCGTGAAGTCATTCACGAGAAAAAAGAAAAGAATAAAAAAGTTAACGAGGGCGGTAGTTATAAACGGAAACTAGCAAAAAAATATAAAAAAGCTCAAACTCGTGGTGACAAGACTTATCACAAACGCCAGAAGAGAGGATAGGCTCTACAATTTATATTTCTAAACGAAATATTACCGAATATAAATAAGGCTAGTTAGTGCTTTTTATATAAATTCAAAGCATTAAGTATTTAACTAACCCTAAACTAATATTATGAATCATTTTAAAACTTTTGCAACTATTTTGATGTTCTTATTTATCACGAATATCGTAAGTGCTTTTTCTGTTCCATACTATAACAAGGATTCTAAGACGTATACATTTGAAGTACGAATAAACGGAAGTACAAGAGAAATTGAATTTAAAGGATCAACTTCTGGGACAGCTCATTGCCCACCTTCTGCTGATAAATGTGAAATTAAGACGGCATGTGGTTGGGTTGAAGTTAAAAACGGTCAAAAAGTAATTATTAAAGATGGCTGTTTAAGCATAGCTTAAAGTAATTAAGACAAAGAATTGGGCTATTGAGTAATCAATAGCCTTTTTTTATCCAATCACATTGAGACTCATTTTCATAACACAAGACTATGACAAACTAGTTTTTTTAATTAAATTTGTCCTATGCGATTGTTTAGATCTTTCTCTCTCTTTGTTGCTACGATTATCGTTTTGTTGCATTCAATAGTAGCGCATAGCCACGAAAGTGACTTATCTGAATCTGCACACATTTCTGAACATCAAGAAGCATCAAGCATCTTAGAATTCATCGCTTTAGGCTTTCATGGAGATCATTTGGACGGTCAATTAGAATTCTTTACTGGATCTTCTGAAATTAGCATTGAAAGGCAAGATCTTATTCATTTCTCACCTAATTTTTGTGCAGTACTTACTGTTCAAGGTTGGGGAAGGGAAATTGAATTATCTAGTAGCGTAGACTTCATTGTTCGAGATAACCTACAACCTAGGACGTCGAGTTTAAGAGGTCCACCATCTCTGATATAATTCCTGTTTAATTTAGTTATAGCACCTGAACATCGTTTCCGATGCTTTCAGCTATTCATTTTATTTAACGAATTATGATAGAGAAAATCATACAGTTTTCTGTAAAAAACAAATTTATAGTAGGCCTTTTTGTAGCTGTTCTTATTGCGACAGGTATATACTCAATGCAAAAGCTTCCTATTGATGCTGTTCCTGACATCACTAACAATCAGGTTCAAATCGTAACATCATCAACGTCCTTAGCTCCACAGGAGGTTGAGCAATTTATCACGTTTCCGGTAGAAATGGCCATGGCAAACATACCGGGCGTGGTTGAAACACGTTCTATTTCCCGCTTTGGTCTTTCAGTTGTCACAGTTGTATTTGAGGAAGACGTTCCTATTATGAAGGCACGACAATTTGTGAATGAACAAATTGATCTAGCTAAAGCTGAAATACCTAAGGAGCTTGGCATGCCTGAAATGATGCCGATTACAACGGGTCTCGGAGAAATCTACCAATATACTCTTGAAGTAGATTCAGCACATGCAGGACAATATGATCCAATGGAGCTTCGAACTATTCAAGACTGGATTGTTAAACGTCAATTAATGGGGATTGAAGGAATCATTGAAGTCAGCAGTTTTGGAGGCTATTTGAAACAATATGAAATTTCTGTTGATCCAATAAAACTCCAAGGACATGACGTTACAATATCCGACGTCTTCGAAGGTCTCGAGAAGAACAACGAAAACTCTGGAGGTAGTTATATTGAAAAAGGACCTAACGCTTATTACATAAGAACTGAAGGACTCGTTACGAACAAAGTTGATATTGAAAATATCATTGTCAAAAAAAATGGGAATGTACCCGTTTTTGTACGTGATGTCGCAGATGTAAAATTTGGACACCCCCCAAGGTTCGGCGCAATGACAATGGACGGAAAAGGGGAAGCTGTTGGTGGTATAACACTGATGTTAAAAGGTGCTAACTCTTCGCAAGCGATTGTAAATGTTCAAGAAAGGGTAGTAGAAGTTCAGAAATCGCTACCCCCTGGAGTTAGTATTGTACCGTATCTTGACAGGTCTGTACTTGTCGGAAAAGCCATTAACACCGTTAGTAAAAACCTAATTGAAGGCGGTCTTATAGTGATATTCGTTTTAATACTATTGTTAGGAAACTTTCGCGCAGGAATGATTGTCGCATCTGTTATACCATTGTCGCTTCTTTTTGCATTTATCCTAATGAACTTATTTGGGGTGTCTGCAAACTTGATGTCTCTCGGTGCAATTGATTTCGGAATCGTGATAGACGGTGCCGTTATTATCGTCGAGGGTGTATTGCACCTAATTTACACAAAGCACATCGGCAAAAAACTGTCTCAAGTCCAAATGGACGATGTGATCGTTAAGACATCTTCAAGTATTATTGGGTCTGCTGCTTTTGGCGTACTTATTATTATCGTCGTGTTCATTCCAATCATGACACTTACAGGAATTGAAGGGAAAATGTTCACGCCAATGGCTAAAACAGTAAGTTTCGCAATACTGGGCGCCTTAATTTTGTCAATCACCTATGTTCCAATGATGAGTGCATTAGTATTAAAAAAGGACATTAAAGAACATACATCTATTGCTGACAAGCTCATGAATGCAATAAAGAAATTTTACAAGCCAATTCTGCAACGGGTATTGATGACACCTAAGCTAATTGTTGGTCTTTCATTGTCACTTCTGATCGGAATTATTTTTCTTTTCAATTCCTTAGGAGCAGAGTTTGTTCCAACACTCGATGAAGGCGATATGGCCATGCAGGTAACCATTGAACCAGGAAGCTCATTAACGCAAATGATTAACACGACAACTCAAGCAGAAAAAATTCTTAAAGCGAACTTCCCTGAAGTCAAGCATGTGGTTTCTAAGATTGGAACAGCTGAAGTCCCAACAGATCCTATGGCTGTTGAAGATGCCGATGTAATGATTTTACTTAAAGAGAAATCAGAGTGGGTAAGTGCTTCTTCAAGAGACGATTTAGTCGAGCTAATGAAAAATAAACTTAAAGTGGTGAAATGGGCTCAATTCGACTTTACACAACCGATTCAACTTAGATTTAATGAATTGATCTCAGGCTCCAAAACAGATGTGGCCATAAAACTATTTGGGGAGGACTTGGGAGAGTTAGCACTAAAAGGAGGAGAGATTGCTGAGCTTGTTAAAAACATACCTGGTGCTGGAGATGTTAAAATTGAACAAACCGAAGGTCTTCCTCAGCTTATGGTTAATTTCAATCGACAGAAACTAGCTCATTATCAGCTTGATATTGTTGATTTAAACAAGGTTATACGAACTGCTTATGCCGGTGAGAATGCAGGGATTGTGTATGAGGGAGAGCGAAGATTTGACTTAACGGTTCGTCTAGCGGATAGATATCGTAAGAATCTTGAATTAGGAAAATTATTTGTAAACACACCAGACGGAAGACTAATCCCATTGAGTGAAGTTGCAACTATGGAAGTGAAAGAAGGACCAATGCAAGTTTCCCGAGAAAATGCAAATAGAAGAATTGCTGTAGGAATAAATGTCAGAAACAGAGATATAGCCAGTTTTATCGAAGAAGTACAGAGTGTACTGGATGAAAAAGTATCACTTAAACCTGGTTATTTCATCCATTATGGTGGGCAATTCGAAAACCTTGTTGCAGCAAAAAAGCGTTTAGCTGTAGCTGTACCCGTTGCTCTCCTCTTGATATTCATCCTTCTATTTTTCGCTTTTAAATCATTTAAATATGCTCTATTAATCTATGCTACGGTTCCACTTGCGGCAGTTGGAGGTGTGCTCGCACTTGTTATTCGAGATATGCCATTCAGTATTTCTGCTGGAGTTGGTTTTATCGCATTGTTTGGTGTAGCTGTTTTGAACGGAATCGTTCTAATTGGCTATTTCAACAGACTTAAAGACGAAGGGATGAAAAGCTTGAAAGAATTAGTTGTTAAAGGAAGTTTGGTGAGGCTACGTCCGGTTCTTATGACCGCAGCCGTAGCTTCTTTAGGGTTTTTACCAATGGCAATCTCTAGCTCAGCGGGAGCAGAGGTCCAAAAACCTTTGGCAACTGTAGTTATCGGCGGCCTGATTACAGCAACCTTATTGACACTTTTAGTCATCCCAGTGATTTATTATTTGAGTGAACGAAAAAAGTTTAGAATGAATAAAACACTTAAGATAATTTCATTAATGTTGCTAACTATCCCTTTAGCGAACTCTCAAGAGCTCACAGAGCAAATGGCCATAGATTCCGCTCTAGTAAACAACATCGTTCTTAAAAACGCTTCGTTGAGTATTGAGGAGGCAGTTCTTGAGAAGAGAGCTGCGCTGAGTCTAGGGAATACTAGTGCCAACTTTCAATACGGACAAATAAACTCTAGTCTCAATGATTACTTCTGGTCAATTGATCAAAGTATAGGTAATCCTGTCCTTCAAATAACAAAACGCAAAGAAGCTAGTGCAGCAATTGATGTCAATAAAGCAGAGTTAATACTTGTTCAGCGTAAAATAATTCTGGAGACAAAATCAGCTTGGAACGAATGGGTGCTTGTAAATCAGGAGATAAACTTATTTAATGAGCAATTAAAAATGCTTGATACTTTACTCTCCAAACTTTCTAAAAAGATGGAGATAGGAGATATGAGTAAAGTTGATTTTGGTCTAGCGGAGATTTACAAAAGTGAATTACAAGCAAAGCTCAGTACCGCACAAGTTCGTTTTAAAACTGCAGAAAGTGAACTTCGTCTCTTAGGAATGCTCAAAGGTATTCTAATTGCTCCTGATAATACTGATCTGGAGGTAGATGATGGAATAGTTCTGATCCCAAAGGACTTATCAATCAACACTCTACTTATCGCTGACAAAGCAAAAATAGACCTTGCAAATCGTGGTGTAAATACGGCTAAATCGAATTATTTCCCCGAATTATCACTAGGGTATTTCAATCAGTCAATTGATCACAATAAAGGCTTACAAGGGCTTCAGCTTGGAGTGTCCGTCCCAATTTTTAACAGGACAAATTCAAGCTCCGTTCGAAAGGCTAAAATTAACGCCCAGAAACGCACAAATAACTATGAAGACAAAAAGAATCTTTTAGAAGTACAATTGAATACCGCTTTATCAAAATTACAAATGTATACTGCGATGTACCAGGCATACAGCGAAAACTGGATGAAGCAAGCTGAAATCCTATCGGAAGCGTCCGAATTTGAATTGAACGCAGGCACGATAGACTATTATCGTTATGTTCAGGCACGCTCAAAAGTTCTGGAAATAAGCATCAATAGACTTGAGTTGATCAACCAATTAAATCAAACCTATTTCGAAGTCGAGTATTACACGACTCCGCTAAATCAATAAATACAAACGAGATGAAAAATATACTATTTATAGCAGCAACGACCATGTTAATAATGGCTTGCTCACAACCAGAAGCCGAAATAACAGCTGATGTAGAAGAAGAGGGGGAGGCAGTAATGGATACCATATCTTCAATTGATGAAACTTTATCAATTAAGTGTACAGGTGAAATCACTGTGCCTGCTGAGGCTAGGGTTTCTGTTCATTCACCGACAAAAGGAGCATTAATTGCTATTAAGGTTCTTGAAGGAGAGAAGGTTAGAAAAGGGCAAACTCTAGGAATTCTTGAACACGTAGAGGTCATCAAAATCCAAGAGGACTACCTAAAAACTAAAGCGCAATATGAATTCTGGAAAAATGAATATGATAGAAAAAGTGAATTATTCAACAATGACGTAATCCCAAAGAAGGAGTTCCAAGAAGTGGAAGCTTCCTATCTATCAGAGAAAGCAACTTATGAGAGTTTATACAAGCAAATTGAACTTCTAGGGATCTCATTAAAACAATTAAACCAAGGGGATATTAAGCGATCTATTATAATTAAATCTCCTATCAATGGTTATGTCACAAATGTTCATGGGAACCGTGGAATGTTTATTTCTCAAGACACGAAAATTTTCGAGTTGGTAGATGATTCACACAAACATGTTCATTTAAATGTATTTGCTACCGATATCAGTAAAGTAGAAGTCGGGCAAACTATTCATTATCAAATTGCAGGATCAAATGAGCAATACCAAGCGAAAGTGTATTTGGTTGGCAAGAGTGTTGACCCAGAAAGCCAGGCTATTCATGTGCATGGTCATATGGACGATGAGGAAAACAATAAATTAATCATTGGGACAACGGTATTCGGAGAGATCATGCTAGATTGACGACTAATTTGTTCTCTTCTCAAAGTTAAAGAGTGATATTACTCACTCATAATCATTGATAAACATATGTTTAAACAACTTAATGTAAAGCTATAGTTCCAGCGTTTTTTTTTGATGAAATACTGAACATTTAGTAAACGAACACTCTTTGTCGACCAAATCTAAAGATCCAAATGCTTCAGTTGCTCGATACGATTGCGCTCCATGAATTCATCAATAGATTCAAAGTGCTCGATCACTCGCTGATCCTTGAATTCAAATACTTTTTGAGACAAACCTTCTAGGAATGCACGGTCATGCGAAACTAAGATTAATGTTCCATCGAACTTTAAAAGAGCCTCCTTTAGTACATCTTTCGATTTTAAATCCAAATGATTCGTAGGCTCATCAAGGATGAGTACATTGACAGGCTCCAACAATAATTTCACCATAGCCAATCTCGTTCTTTCTCCTCCCGATAGAAATTTCACCTTCTTATCAATGGCGTCACCAGAGAACATGAACGCACCAAGAATATTCTTCATTTGCGTTCGAATCTCGCCTTCCGCAACGTAATCAACGGTTTCGAACACTGATAATTCAGGATCCAATAACGACGCCTGGTTTTGAGCAAAATAGCCAACTTTCGCATTATGACCTAACTCACAAAATCCTTCAAAATCAATTTCCCCCATGATAGCTTTTATCATCGTCGATTTTCCTTCACCATTTCGTCCTACAAACGACACTTTTTCACCGCGAGCGATAGAAAGATTGGCATTTTTAAAAACTACATTCTCACCATAAGACTTACTTAAGTCTCGCGCAACAACAGGGAAGTCACCTGAACGTTGAGAAGGAGGGAAGCGCAAGGACAATGCAGAGTTGTCTACTTCATCCACTTCTATGATTTCAAGTTTGTCTAGCACACGCTGCCTAGCACTTACAGAATTTGTTTTAGAATAAGTTCCTTTGAATTGTTCGATAAATCGTTTCGATTCTTTAATGAACTTCTGCTGCTCTTTATAATCTTTCAATTGTTGCTCACGTCTTTCTTTACGAAGCTCCAGATAATGCGTGTAATTAGCCTTGTAATCATAAATTCGCCCCATGGTCACCTCAATCGTTCTGTTCGTGATATTGTCGATAAAGGTCTTGTCATGGGAAATCACGATAACCGCTTTCGCTTTATTCTTTAAAAAATCTTCCAGCCAGATGACTGACTCAATATCAATATGATTTGTCGGCTCGTCAAGAAGAACTAAGTCTGGTTTTTGTAATAGAATTTTTGCCAATTCCACCCGCATGCGCCAGCCACCGCTAAACTCACTAGTTTTACGTGTAAAATCGGATCGTTTAAATCCTAATCCAATCAAGGCTTTTTCAACTTCCGCATCATAATTGATCTCTTCAATAGCGTAATACTTTTCGCCAAGCTCAGTCACACGCTCTATAATCTCCATGTATTCCTTTGATTCATAATCAGTTCGTGTCTCAAGCGCCTTATTCAGCTGATCCATTTCACTTTTCATCTCAAAGATTTGGCCGAATGCCTTTGAAGTCTCTTCAAAAACAGTACAATTATCCTCAGTCAATAAGTGCTGTGGCAAATAAGCAATCACAGTATCCTCAGCACACTGAACACTACCAGCATTAGCACTTTGAACACCCGCAATAATTTTCATCATCGTTGATTTCCCTGCACCATTTTTGCCCATTAGCGCTATTTTATCATGTTCATTAATGACAAAACTAACGTCCTTAAAAAGCGTTCGCGCACTAAATTCTACTGTAAGCCCATTGACTGAAATCATCTTCTCTTTTTTGAATGCGCGAAAATAGGAAATTTCAATTGCTGTAAGCCGATAATACCTTTACAATACATTGATAAAGTAGGAGGGGAGATTAGACCTCTTTTACAAATAGATTTCGATCAAATCTAATACGTGGACCATAGATTCCATTTTTAGCTCGTTTCCCAACGCTTATTGCCATACAAACTTCGGCCTTTCCATAAGGTAAATTAAGCATACGTCGAACTCTTCGTTGATCAAGACCTTCTATTGGACAGGTATCATAACCATACGCACGAAATGCAAGCATCAGATTTTCACAGGCTAAAGCGGTTGATTTATTAGACCAAACACGCATGTCAGCAATTGATTTTGGCTGTCTCACCATTGGTTTTTTAATCGAGATTACGGATAACATAACACGTTTCACAACGCCAAACCACCCTAAAACACCTTGATTATAAGCCAAAGGAGCTATTTTGCTATAGTAAGAAATGGCCGATTCAGGCACTTTTTCATCTTGTTCCTTGAATGACTCAAGCATCATTTTACTATTTCTTCGCCAAGTATCTCTGCGAGCAACAACCACAATCATTTCTGCTGCTGTTTTCACTGTATTTTGATCCAAACAATAGCTAGTGAGTAATTCTCTTTTCTCATTCGAACGTACCCAATAAAATTCCCAAGGTTGCATGTTTGAAGAGTTAGGGGCGAGTAGTGCTAGATCCAAACACTTATTCATTACCTCTTCAGGAATTTCTTCATCTGTGTAAATTCTGCAACTTCTTCTGTTAGCCACAAGCTCCTCGAAGGCTTCAGGATTATAGTAATTGGAATCTTCTTTGTATTCGAAATCAGGAGTTTCAGAAAGTATGCTTTTAGCCATTACAATTAATTACTTGACAATAAATCTTACTGTTCGCATTCTTTTTCCACTCGATATTTTCAGGAAATACATCCCATTAGAAAGTGCATAATTAAGACTCGAACTATGTTTACTATTTAACACGGAAAGCTTTTTCTTTCGCACCACAGCTCCCATTATATCAATGATCTCCAAATCAAGTTCTGTTCCATCAAAACCATCAATACTCAGCACGAACTCACCATTGTTAGGATTTGGAAACAACTCAATATTCACCCCTTGTAGGTCATCCAGGTTTTGCAGGCCTGCATCGTTAATGATTGAGTCAGCTAATAGATCTGTTTGCCAAACACCTCTACCAAAAGTAGCGGCGTACATTTTTCCTTCTGCGTAGTTAATGTCAATTTCCCCAATAATTACATTTGGTAAATTATCATTGTAGGGAAGCCATGACATTAAAGTGTCATTTGAGTAATAAACTCCAATATCAGTCCCAACATACACAGTGTTGTAGTAGGAATTATCAACATGCACAATGCTATTTGTAGGTAAATTCGGCAAATCATATGTAACGTTAGACCAATTATCACCTCCATCAATTGTGTGATATACATGTTTACCAACTTCAAACCCTCCAGTCACTACCCAAGCACTCAAAGGATCATTGTCGTCAACTTCAACATATGTAAAATATAAACTATCTGGTAATCCTAGCGTCTTGTTCGACCAAGTCGAACCACCATCATTCGTTACCCAAAGCTCACTCAATTGATTGTAAGAAAAGTAATTACGTTTGGCGAAATAAATGTTGTCAGGTTCCGATTGAGAAACATTAAAATGGGATGAAGGCGAAGGAACGCTAGCACCTGGCATATTACCGAAGCTAGACAAAGGAGTGCTGAAATCACTTCCTGGCGATGCGCTGTAAAGATTACCAAACCCCGCATATACGGTATTTGTTGTCCCTGGCTTATACATAAAAGGAGTAACCCATTCTCCGTCTTCATTGCCTGGCCCAACCATTTGGAATCCATTACTACCACCGTTGGTTGAGTATAGAATCCTCCCGTACTGACTCGAACCAAAAATAACATTAGGGTTTGTAGGGTGAAGCATAGTGTTCATCCCATCTCCTCCAAACAAATTTGACCAATTACCATTATTGTTAAAGTAAGTTGAATTGTCTTGAGCTCCGGCACTGAAATTCCCTGGATTCCCTTCACTCACTCCAACTCTGTAGAATGAACTCGTTTGCATTCCATCACTCATATACTCCCAATCAGTAGGCCAAACATACCCTTGAACATTAATCGCGTCATCCCAAGATCCTATCTCTATATCACTAGTACGAATCAATCCTCCATCGTTACAGACAAAAAACTTGCTGTTCAGAGGGTTGTATTTAAACTGGTGCTGATCTGCATGAATTCCAGGACCAGCATAATCCCACCACATTGAAACACCATCAAATGTATTACCACCATCAGAAGAGCCCCAAATATTGATTCCACCCGCATAAACCGTGTTTTCATCAATTGGATCTACTAATAATGACAAATCATACCATCCTTGTCCACCAGGCGTTCCACCTTCGTACCACTCCAGAATGTTTTTGCCTCCGGCGTTGCTGTATGTCCAATTAAGTCCGCCATCAAGCGAGCTATAGAGCCCATAAAACCCACTAATACTATCCGCTGCAAGCGCATACAAGTGATTTGAATTTGTTGGTGCTATAGCAATTTCTATACGTAAAACTGAACCAGTTAATGGAATTCCAGTATTTAACCAGCTCCAAGAAGCTCCGAAGTCGGTAGACTTCATAATCCCTGCTGTTCCATTATCTGAGTTACTTAAATAACCAGTTGAAACATATAGCGTGTTTGGATCATTAGGATCCATTTTTAAATCCCTTACTAAACTGTCATTTATCATTGTCCAATTGCTTCCTGCATCACTTGAGGTCCATATCCCTCCAATTCCTGCTGCTACAAGACTGTTTGAATTCGTTGGATCCACATAAACTCTTCGCATTAAAGAACCATCGAGCTCCGTTAATTGATACGTCAGCCCTGTTGGAGCCCAAGTCGTACCTCCATCAGTAGTTTTATAAACACCCATACCATAATGTGAATGTCGCTTTCTGTCATCAAGGTCCAGTCCAGTATCAAGATAGGCGTAATCTCCTACACAGATATAGATGACGTCAGGATTGTTTGGGTCAACGGAAATATCGCTTATCCGTAATACCGGCAAATCATCCGTCAATGGCGTCCAGTTTTGTCCATCATCACTAGTTTTCCATACTCCACCTTGAGCGACACCAACCCAATAAGTATTTGGATCAGTAGGGTGGAAGGCGATACAATTAATTCTCCCCATACCCTTTGTCATTGAATTGTCGGCACGTTGAATCGGTCCAACGGGTATCCAGCCCGGTGTTTTAGCGCCACTACTCAATTTCATCTTACTTACACGAATTGCTTCATCATAAAAGATAGCCCCATCATAGAAATCGCCATTTGGATTAACTCTTTTCTTGAATTCATCCATCCATCGATGTTCCGCTTTCCAGCCTTTCGTTTCCTCCATATCTTCACGCGCAACCTTAGATTCAATTTTCTTCTCTATAGTTGTATACGTTCCATCTTGACCAATACAGCCCAATACGAACAGTTGAAATGTCAGTACTAAAAGTCCCTTTTTATAATTCATCATTGTCTATTATTTGATCTATAAGTTGTTCTAAGTTTCTAATTTCCTGTGGTTCTATTCGGTAGTAAACAATTGTTACACGTTCCATTCCCACCGTGTAAATTAGTTCTTTTCGTTGAACTCCAGGACCTGGGCTGCCGTATTCTTTCTCTAAATTAGACCAATCTATGGATTCTAACAACTCCTCAACATACTGCAAATCATCCACTTGTAATTCACCGGCCCTTTGCCCCAAGTGTTTTACATTCTGAACTCCATTATAATTGTATGATCCTTGTTTGTTAATTGAAATCTGATAGGCATCACAAACATCCATGCATCCACCTTTGTTTAAGGAAATGGACCAATTTATCGACTGATCAATTTCCTTCGTATTACCGCAAGAGTTCAAAAGCATCAAGCTAGTTAACACCATAGTAAAGGCGATTCTTTTAATTGCGAGGTTCATGAGTCGAAAATAGTAATAATCTGTGGGTTACGCGATCTATTTAAATCTTGAGTAGTTCAATTTTTGTAAATTTGAAACTCAACTAATTCCGAAAAAATTATATGATTTTACGACTAGCCCTGGTACTTTCCTTTTTCGCTCAAACGATTACTGTTTTTTCACAAACAATAACGGATAATAACGTATTCAATCAAGAGCAAGCGCTCGTTAAATCCATAGACTCACTTGAAAAGAATGCCCCGTCAGAGACAACTCTTTTATTCGATGCTTACACCAAATTAGCGAAATTGTTCTATTCACAATACCAAGACGACAATGCTATCCCATTTTTCGTGAAAGCCTATGAAATCTCTCTTAAGACCAATGATTTTAATTTAAAAAAGAATGGGGCATTAAACATGTCTATCATTGAGGAGAATAGAAAGAATTTGGCAAAAGCACTCGTTTACAGAAAGGAATTTGATCTATGGAAAGACTCTTTATATAATCAAGAAAAAATAGCCATAGCCGAAGACTCAGCAACGGATACCATTTTCAAACCGATCATGCAAGACGCTGATATCCCTGCATTGGTCATCAAAAATAAACCAACATACAAAAGTTGGATCGTGGTCATTTCTGTGCTGTTATTTGTTGTGATTTTAACAGGGACATTATTATATATTCAGAAAGTACGCTCGAAGAAAGTAATTAAAAAGCTCAAGGATGATATAGACGCACTTAAATCATCAAAGAGTATGTGATTATTACCTAATTAGATTAAGTTATCACAAGAAGCTCAAAGTATCGAAGCTGTCAAAAGAACAAATATGACCCAAAACGAATTAAACTATTCCCTTTCCGCAACTTCCTCGTCAAGTGAAGAAGGACTCATCAATATTAGAAATAATCAGCTCGTATTTGGTGCTACCAAGAATAGCGAGCTCTCTTCTCCAGCTGAAATGCTAACTGCTGCCTTTGCTGCTTGTTGCCTGAAAAACATAGAACGGTTTTCTACATTTATGAAATTTACCTATGATCATGCAGAAATTGAGGTAGTCTCTACTAGACAAGACCGACCTCCAATGATTCATAAGATAAATTTTGACCTTGTTATTTACAGTGATGATGCTAAGATTAACAAGGAGCTATTACTACGGAACCTTCAGAAGTTTGGGACGATTTACAATACCTTAAATGCTGTGTGCGAAATTGAAGGAGATATACGAATTGAGCCTAAAAAGTAGGAGGGACCTCATGCCTGATCACAGAATGCAAAGAGTGAAATGGTTAGGATAGGTCTTCAACTAAAATAGAGGAGTAAAGATTTTAGTCATCCGAGCATCAAGTCACCAAGATGCTCTTTTCTTAAAGGAAGCTTTGCCGTACCTTAACAATTAACACCCTGAAAAGCCTTATGAAACAACTAATTCTTGGTCCACTTTTTCACCATCCGTGTTCTCAGCAGGCATCCAATTCCCTGGTAATTCTCTAACCTGTATGCTACATTCCTTTCATATTTATTCATAATTCTAAGTTTACTAGTGTGGCAATTTAGCATAACGTCGAATTATAGCTGATCTTTTGAACTTGTGATAAAGTCCTATAACGGCTAATTATAAGGCAATTGGTCAATCGAAGAGAGATTTCGCTATTTATACATAATAGGACATTATAGCTGGCATACGCTCGTTTTATCAAAACCCCATATTGCCCT
>NODE-321-length-17305-cov-4.28348_pt1 | contig 17305 bp, 13 predicted proteins | sample MGYA00139097_ERZ477577 | MGnify/ENA metagenome assembly ERZ477577
CGAAAAAGTGCCCAGACTAAGCAAACAATTGCATTAGCTTCTCATGCACAAAACGATGCAAATCAAACTGAGTTTGAAGCCTTGAAATTTGAGAATTTATTTAATTCAAAGATTGATTCGGCGATCTCTTGTTACAGGATACCGGCCATCATCACTGCGCCCAATGGTGATCTTGTAGCCGCCATTGATGAAAGAGTGCCCTCGTGTGGTGACTTGAAATGGAATGATGATATCAATATAGTTGTGCGTAGAAGTAATGACAACGGGGTGACGTGGTCAAGAATTGAAACCATAGTGGATTATCCCCAAGGGGAATCCGCTTCTGACCCATCCATGATTGTTGACGGAACTACAGGCACGATTTTTCTGTTCTTCAATTTTATGGACCTGGTCAATGAGAACAATGTGTATTATTTAAAAGTGATTAAGAGTGTTGATAATGGGAAAACGTGGAGTTCCCCGGTTGATATCACTTCGCAAATATCCAAAGAAGCATGGCACAATGATTTTAAATTCATCACATCGGGCAGAGGGATCCAGACCAGCGCAGGAAAGCTTCTTCATACGCTCGTGAACCTAAATAATGGGCTTCATCTTTTTGCCAGTGACGACCATGGCGAAAAGTGGTATCTCATTGATCATCCGATTATTCCGGCAAATGAATCAAAAATAGTTGAGCTAGTGGATGGTACCTGGATGATAAACAGCCGAATCAATAACAAAGGGATAAGGTATGTGCACAGATCTAAAGATGAGGGCGCAACCTGGGTGTCTACGCCGGATTCAACACTTGTTGATCCGGGATGCAATGCAAGTATCATTCGATATACTTCCGTCAAGGAAGGGGCAGATAAAAACAGGCTGCTTTTTTCAAATGCAAACAGCAGTGATGAACGACGTAATATGACATTGAGAATTAGTTATGATGAAGGTGAAACATGGTCAAATGGGAAAACTATTTACAAAGGAGATTCGGCCTATTCTTCAATGACAATTCTTCCAAATGGTGATATCGGTGTGTTCTTTGAGAAGGACGATTATCAGGAAAACGTATTTGTCCGAATCACATTAGATTGGTTAACGGAGGGAAAAGACAAATACAGCATAGCTCAAGATAAATGATATACAGCAGGCAGGTGTAAAACCCGTGTTAATTTAATGACGCTGAAATTATAACTTAAATATAAAAAAAGTATGAGAATTATTATTCTGGCCCCTATTTTATTGCTTTTTATGGCTTTTGATTTTTTAGACAATTCAAAAAACAAGAATTTATGGATCATTTCGGCGCCTGCAGGGAAGGAATTCACAAAGATTGATAAGAACGGAAAAACGGTAATCCCCAATGGAAGATATGTTTCTCCTGCCGGAAAAAGTATTGTAACCGCGCCACATCCTTATGGATTAACTCTAAGTTCTGATGGTAAAGTTGCCGTTACCGCCAACTCCGGAACAAGCCCCTTATCGATTACGATCATCAGAGACATTTTATCCAGTGATCCGGAGGTTCAGCAGGTTCCCCCGGGCCCTGCTACAGAAAAAGGTGTGTTGGCTTCGGTATTTATGGGGCTGGCCATATCACCTGATAATCAAACTGTATATGTAGCCGGTGGTCAGGAAAATAAAATCTATTTGTTCGATGTAAACACCGGCGATAAAAAAGGGTTCATAGATTGTTCCTACAAAGACGAGAACGTAGATTATACACACGGATATATCGGAGATATGAAATTATCAAAAGATGGAACCAAACTTTATGCCGTCGATCAGATTGGTTTTAGGATGATTATTGCTGACACCCAATCTAAAAAACTCGTAAACTCGGTGCCGGTGGGCCGTTATCCCTTTGGTATTTGCCTTTCTCCAAATGAAAAAAAAGTGTATGTGGCAAACGTTGGAATGTTTGAATATTCCTTGATTAAAACCGGTACGGGTGAAGATGCCAAAATCAAACCCCTTGCCTACCCTGCCTTTGCTTATGGCTCAGAAGAAATGAAAAAGGGTATTGAAAACGACACCGTATCGATACCGGGTTTAGGTGATATGAATGCCATCGATGCCTTTTCTGTGTTTGCCATCGATCTTGAGGATTCATCACAACCCAAAGTTAGCGCCAAAATTAAAACGGGCCATCTGGTTGGCGCGATGGTGGAAGGAATTCCCGCGGTTGGTGGATCAAGTCCTAATTCCATTGTGGCGACAGACAAATACGTTTTCGTCAGTAATGGAACCAATGACAATATCTCAGTTATTTCTATGGATCAGGATTCTGTGGTCAACACCATCGCTCTTAAGCCAGATGAGCGACTCAGGCAATTTAGAGGTGTTATTCCCTTTGGATTGGCATTGAGCCCTGACCAAAAACGTTTGTATGTAGCAGAATCCGGAATAAACGCCGTGGCTGTTATTTCTGTTCCTGATTTAGAGGTAATAGGTCATATTCCGACCGGTTGGTTTCCATCAAAACTTGAGGTAAGCAAGGATGGGAAAAAGTTGATTATTGCCAATGCAAAAGGTTATGGCAGCGGCCCTAATGGGGGCGCATCCTTCAACCCGGGGAGCGAGGGAAGCTATATAGGTTCATTGATGAAAGGAACGGTACAGGTCCTTGATATCCCCAACAGCGAACAGTTAAAAGACATGACTGAGCAAGTTATTTCGAATAACTTTAAGTTTGAGCGCTCAAATGATGTGATTTTTGAAAACCGCGCCAGCAATCCCATACCTCTGTATCCCGGAGAGAAAGAAAGTCCGATAAAACACATCGTATTTATATCCAAAGAGAACAGAACCTATGACGAAGTTTTTGGCCAGATCAAAAATGGTAATGGAGACCCATCTATAGCCCGTTATGGTCATAAGGCTTCCTTTACCAACTGGAAAAAAACAGATTCTGTCTCGGATGCAACAGTAATGCCAAACCATTTGGCCATAGCACGACAATTCGGAATTTCGGATAATTTTTATGTGGATGCGGATGTCTCGGCTGACGGCCACCGCTGGCTGACGAACACCTATCCGAATGAATGGTGTGAAACATCTACAGCTGCCAGCTATGGAGGTAATCGAAACTTTAAGAAAGACTCGAAATCACCAGGGGTGTTTGCCATGAATGGTGCGGCAGGAGCCATTTATCCCGAAGATTATAACGAAGCAGGTTCCATGTGGGATCATTTGGAACGCCATCATATCGACTTTTATAATTTTGGATTCAGCATCATGTTCGAGCCTGCTTTGTATAAATCAGAATACAAATACACGGGCATAAGACAATATGTAAATTACCCCATGCCGCAGCCCCTCTTTGAACGCACCTCCAAAACCTATCCGACTTATAATATGGCTATTCCGGATCAGTTTAGAGTTGATCAGTTTATCAAAGAATTTGATGAAAAATGGATTCATGGTTCAGCTTCCATGCCCGCCTTTACAACTGTAATTATCCCAAATGACCACGGTGCAGGAGATCGTCCTGAAGCAGGTTATCCTTTTAGAGAAAGCTATATGGCGGATAATGATTTGGCGGTAGGAAGAATTGTTGAATACCTTTCCAAAACGCCTTATTGGAAAAACATGCTTATTGTGATCACCGAAGACGATGCTCAGAATGGTGTGGACCATATAGATGCACATCGAAGTATTTTAATGCTTATTTCACCCTGGGTAAAAAAAGACTACGTCAGTCATGTGCATTATAGCTTCGGTAGCCTGTTTAAAACGTTTTGGAACATCCTGGGCTTACCTTATTTAAATCAATACGACGCTGGAGCCACAGACTTACATGATTTTTTTACTGATATCCCTGATTATAACATATACAATGCCTTGGATATAGATGGCCGGATTTTTAACCCCCAAAAGGCACTGGATCCTTTTGATGAAGATTTTGACTGGAAGGCCGTTGAAGCCTCACCACAAATCGATAATGTAGAGGACATGCTGCGTGAAAGCAAGGAACAAGATGAATTCCGTCTGGAGAACCGGGAGAAGAAAAAGTAAGTACAGATTTTTCAATGGGTGAGATCCTTGGTTATCATCAACCAGAATTAAATTAACGCACTTAAAACATCATATGACAATATTGGTAGTTGGCGCAAGTGGCGCTACAGGAAGACTGTTAGTTGAACAACTTTTAGGACAAGGGCATAAGGTAAAAGCAATAGTTAGGTCTCCTGATAAATTGCCGGATTCCTGGAGAAATAAAGCCAACTTGATTCTCATCTCGGCAAGTGTATTGGATTTGAGTGATCAGGAAATGAGGGAGCATGTGTCTGATTGTGATGCAATAGCATCATGTCTTGGGCATAATTTAACATGGAAGGGAATTTATGGGCAGCCCAGAAGACTTGTTACAGATACTACGATTCGACTTTGCAAAGCTGTAAAAGCTAATAATCCAACCCAAACCGTTAAATATGTTTTGATGAACACTACAGGTAACCGTAACCGAGACTTAGAGGAACCCATTTCGTTTGCGCAAAGATGCGTTTTAGGAATTCTTCGCCTGCTTTTACCCCCGCATGTAGATAACGAAAAAGCCGCAGATTTTTTACGCACCCAAATAGGTCAAGCAAACGATTTTATTCAATGGGCAGCAGTGAGACCAGATGGTTTAATTGATGAGGAAAAGGTCACCCCTTATGAAATACACCCTTCTCCCATCAGAAGCGCGATTTTTAATCCGGGAAAAACCAGTCGTATCAATGTGGCTCACTTCATGGCAACCTTAATAAACGAGCGTGGTTTATGGAGTGAATGGAAAGGACGAATGCCTGTAATCTATAATAAATGAAAATCTATACAGAATCGGGAAAAGCTTCTTTGGATTACGGATTTGAACAGCTTAAACAAAAAGAAATTTATGCAATGGCAGACTTGGATCACAAAGCCTCAAATGCAATTCTGGAAAAAATTGGAATGAGAAAATTGAATGTATTTGAATTTGATCAGGTTCCTCATAATTTTTATGAGATAAAATGGTTAAATTGGAGAAACCAACACATCAAAGATTAAACTTTTCAGAAAATGATAGAAATCTACTATAAGAACAGTGATATAAAAAAATATGAAACTGTTGATGAAATTGACTATTTACCAAACAATTTATTCAGCATACGCTTCGTCGATTTCAATCCATCAGATCTTGACAGTATTTCTAAAAAGTTTGATCTGGATTTATCATCTTTTAGTAAGAGAGAGGATATTGAGATCAGTTCTCATTATATTGAATCCGCAGACCAGTTATCGTTAAACTTTACCATTCCAAGCTATGCCTCTAATGTCTTTTTTGAGGAAAATGATATTTACATTTTAATTAAAAATGATATTGTTTTCACATTCCTGTCATCAGGTATAGAAGAAAACTTGAATCAATTGACACATTTTATTTATGATTTTGAGAACACGAAATTTGATAACTACCATCAGCTTTTTATTTTCCAAATTGGGGTAATCTCAGATTACTATGCGGATATTGTGGAATTAATTTCAAAGAAAATCAAAGATCTTTTCCAAAAGACGCTCAAATCGAATAAATTCAAAGAAAAAGACCTGGATTACATCGCTGAGTTAAGGTATAATAATCTCCTCATTAGAGAGTCTCTTTCAGAGTTTCAAAGGATAATTCTTATGCTGAACAAGAGCGATAAAAACAGGGATAGTTCATTTAGTAAGGTTAGTGAAGAAATTGATGACCTGGCTGTGATCGAGGACTATTTGCAATATAATTTTAATCGACTAGATGATTTAAACGGGAATATTAATAGCAAAATAGAACTGGAGCAAAACAATACTTTTAAAATTCTTACTATCATTACTGTTTGTATTTCATTACCCACTTTAATTGCAGGCGTCTATGGAATGAATTTTAAGCATATGCCCGAATTGAGCTGGCCCTTTGGGTATCCAATTATTGTGATGATTCTGATCATAAGTTTTATCGTCCCATTAATATATTTTAAAAGAAAGAAATGGTTTTGAAAAAATTATTTATTGAATGATTAAAGAAAAGATATCCATATTTTGGTTTAGAAGAGATTTGCGTCTTGAGGACAACCGTGGGTTGCAAGCTGCTCTAAGTAGTGAGTATCCAGTATTGCCGATTTTCATATTTGATAGTGAGATTACGGATGAATTGGAAAACGACGACCCACGTATTAGTTTTATTTATGAAACACTGAACGACTTATCATCCGCACTAAACAGAAAATCAAGTTGTATTTATATTAGGAAAGGCAATCCTCTTGATGTTTGGAAAAGTCTATTAATTGAATTCAATGTACAAGCCGTTTTTGCAAACGAAGATTATGAACCCTACGCGATTCATCGGGATGAAAGTATTAAAGAGCTCATTCTAGCTGATGGAATAACCTTTAACTTGTATAAGGATCAGGTAATCTTCGCCAAAAATGATATTTTAAAAAAGGACAACACCCCTTACACCGTCTTTACGCCTTATAAAAACAAATGGATTGATCAATTAAAGAGTAATGCATCCATTTTAAATGAAAACACTCAGAACGATTCAAATTTCGCGAAGATTCAATTTGATTTTCCAAGTATTGAAGCATTAGGTTTTGTGAAATCCGCTATAAAGGTCCATGATTATAACATTGACCAATTGGATCATTATGATCAGGTAAGGAATTTTCCGGCCTTGAATCAAACTAGTTATTTGTCTCCACACCTTCGGTTTGGGACGGTTAGCATCCGCAAGATGGTTCAACAAACGGCATCGAATATTCCTTTTCTATCCGAGCTGATTTGGAGGGAGTTCTTTATGCAAATACTTTTTCACTTTCCACAGGTAGTGGAGTCAAACTTCAAAAGTAAGTACAACCAAATACAATGGCGAAACAACCCGGAAGAGTTTGAAAAATGGAAAATGGGTAAAACCGGGTACCCCATTGTTGATGCGGGCATGCGAGAGTTAAATGCTACGGGTTATATGCACAACAGGGTCAGAATGGTCGTCGCTGGATTTTTATGTAAACACCTGCTTATTGACTGGCAATGGGGAGAAGCTTATTTCGCCAAGAAGCTTCTGGATTATGAGCTTTCATCGAACAACGGTAATTGGCAGTGGGCGGCAGGAACTGGATGTGATGCAGCACCTTATTTTAGGATCTTTAACCCTACCGAGCAGGTAAAAAAATTCGATGCAAATCTGGAATATATCAAAAAATGGGTGCCGGAAATTGACTCACTTGAGTACCCTCCTCCTATGGTGGACCATAAAACAGCGCGTGTAAGAGCTATAGAAACCTATAAAAAAGGATTACAACAAAACCTAAATTAATAAATAACAACTCTATATTATGAAAAAAAATATACTAACCTTACTGCTGATCACCGGTTTTTTCCAGATTGCTTACGCTCAAACAGATGATTTTGAAGCTTTATTATTTGAATTACCCGATGTGATCTTTACAAAAATTGAAACACCTAAAGACTTTGAAGCAGCCTATCAGTTAAAAATTAAACAACCCATAGATCATTCAGATGCCTCTAAGGGATATTTTTATCAACGCGTTTTTTTGTCCCATAGGAGTCTTGAACAACCTGCAATAATGATTACTGAAGGCTATAACCGCTCAAAAAACAGGATAGCTGAATTAACTGAGTTGCTGGAAGGAAATCAGATCCAGATCGAACATCGCTATTTTGGCGAAAGTTTGCCTGACACCTTAGATTACAACTATTTAACATTGAAACAAGTGACGGGAGATTTACATCATATCAATCAATTGTTTAAAAATATCTACAAGAACAAATGGTTATCAACAGGCGTGAGTAAAGGAGGTGCCACTACCCTTTTCTACAGGTATTTATATCCCGAAGATGTAGACGTGAGTGTGAATTATGTAGGGCCAGTTAATATCGCGTTTGAAGACCCACGAATTTATCATTTTTTAGACACCATCGGAACAAAAGCATGCAGAGACAAAATAGCATCATTTCAGAAATATCTGCTCAAAAACAGGAAGAACATTCTGCCGTTGGTCAAAGCTTATAGTCTAGGAGCCAAGGCAGATTACACTTATTTAGATGTCGAGACGGCCTTTGAATATGCGGTGATGGAATATCCATTTTCATTCTGGCAGTATGGACATGATTGTGAAGATATCCCCAACAAAAATGTATCCTATTTTGAAGCGGTCAAATATTTTACCAAGGTTTCAGATATTACCTTTTATAGCGATAAACCTATGAAGGATTATGCATCCCATTATTACCAGTCAGCTACTGAATTTGGGTATTATGGTTATGAGACAAATGAATTTAAAGGATTGCTGAAAAAATTGCCTACTGACCAGAATCCCTATGCTGCTTTTATGCCCAATAAGATGGATGCTCCGTTTGACGGAACCTTATTGACGGGCATTAATGAATGGCTTCCGGTTCATGGAAATAAAATAATTCATATCTATGGAGCAATAGATACCTGGTCTGCCTCAGCGGTGCCACCTTCCGACAAAGTAGACGCGTTATGGTTTTTTATGAATGGCAAACATCATGCAAATGCAAGGATAAAAACGATGAGTCCCTCAGAAAGGGGAAAACTTGATGCTGCTCTGGAAAGATGGTTGTCAATTGAAATTAATAATTAAAAAGAAAGTTACTTTTCTGTCGCTTATTGTATATTGGGCAAATGAATCGGGAATAAAAGCATCCCTCCATTTTACCCTTATTAATCCCTATTTTTATTATGAAAACTATTGGAAGAGTAGATAAAGCAGATTTTCCGGAGTTATTACTTTCTGAAATTGATATCAAAATTGATACCGGTGCCTATACATCATCTATTCACACCCATCACATCAGGGAAATTGTCATTGACGGAGAAGATTTAATTGAATTTCAATTAATGGACCCGACGCATCCCGAATACCATGATAAAGTATTCAAAACAAAAAGATATAAAAGAAAAAGTGTTAAAAATTCATTTGGAAAGGCAGAAGAGCGATTCATAGTGGAAACTACTATTGTCATTTTTGGGGAAGAATACCCGATTGAACTCTCCCTAAGTGAAAGAAGCGATATGAAATACCCTGTGCTAATTGGCCGGAAATTGCTTAATCGAAGGTTTATTGTTGATACATCAAAAAAATATCTTTCATTTAAATTAAACCAGAAAAAAAGTCAAAAACTAACTAAATAAATAATTATGAAACTAGGTATATTATCCAGAAACCAAAACTTGTATTCTACTAGGAGATTGGTTGAAGCTGGCAAAGAAAAAGGACATGAAGTAGTTGTAATTGATCATTCGAAATGTATCATAGAACTTGAAAAGAGAAAACCAAAAATATTTTATAATGGTATTTATCTAGACGATTTTGACGCTGTAATTCCGAGGATTGGAGCATCCGTTACTTTTTATGGAACCGCCGTTGTTAGGCAGTTTGAAATGATGAAGGTATTTACAGCTGTTGAATCACAAGCTTTGGTCAGATCGAGAGACAAACTCAGAAGTTTACAGATACTAGCCAGAGCCGGAGTAGGTTTGCCTAAAACTGTTTTTACTAATTATGCCAAAGATGTGGATCATGTGATCTCATCCGTTGGCGGTGCACCGTTGATTCTAAAGTTATTGGAAGGAACCCAGGGGCTTGGCGTAGTACTGGCAGAAACTCACAATGCGGCCAGTTCAGTAATTGAAGCCTTTAATGGTTTAAAAGCGAGGGTTATAGCACAGCAATTCATTAAGGAATCTGGCGGAGCCGATATAAGAGCCTTTGTTGTTGATGGTGTAGTTGTTGGCGCAATGAAGCGACAGGGGAAAGAAGGTGAATTCAGGTCTAACTTGCATAGAGGGGGAAGTGCTTCTCTAATAGAATTAACTGATGAAGAAGATAACACAGCCTTAAAAGCGGTTAGAGCTATGGGGCTTGGCGTTGCCGGAGTTGATATGCTGCAGGCTTCAAATGGACCCATGGTACTGGAAGTGAATTCTTCGCCAGGCCTGGAGGGTATTGAATCGGCTACCAACAAAGATATTGCCAGGGAAATAATTAGATACGTTGAAAGAAATGTCTAAAGATGATTTTGTAATTCTTGGCAAAAGCATTAAAAAAGGTAAAACGGCAATTCTTAATTTAGAAGTTGCAAAATTGCATACCAGAAGTAGCCTTACGATAACTATCGTAGTAGAAAGGGCAAAACTGGATGGCCCTACCCTGCTTTTAATGGGAGGTGTTCATGGAGATGAAACAAATGGTGTGGCCATAGTTCGGGATATCATTAGAAAAAAGTATAATAAACCTAAGAGAGGGACAATTATATGTATTCCAATCTTTAATGTATTTGGTTATTTAAACCAATCCAGAGAATTTCCGGATGGGCGTGATCTAAACCGAATGTTTCCGGGTTCTGCAACTGGGTCATTAGCCAGTCAGTTTGCCCATAAATTTACGCAGGAAATTGCCCCTTTGGTTGATTATGTGCTGGATTTTCATACGGGTGGTTCAAATAGGGAGAATTTTCCGAATGTAAGATGTGTGTTGACAGAAAAAGACACCTATGAACTGGCAAAAGTATTTGGCGTGCCGTTTATTGTCAATTCCGATTATATTCCCAAATCTATTCGGAATATGGTTCATAAGATGGGAAAGAGCATTTTACTGTTTGAAGGTGGAAAATCGAAAAGTCTGGATGATTCAGTTATAAATTATGGCGTTGAAGGAACCCTCAATGTAATGAAATATCTGGGTATGCGTGAAGGTGAATTGAATGCGAAAAGCAAATCGGTAGTTATAAAAAACTCCAAATGGTTGCGTGCACCTCACTCGGGCATGATACGATTAAAAGTTAAAAATGGTAGCTGGGTCAGCAAAAAAACCATAATGGCCAAAATAATGGACCCTTTTGGTGATTTTGAAAAGAGAGTTTACGCCCCTTTTGACTGTTATATTTTTGGAGTCAATACGGCGGCTATCGTGAATAAAGGAGATGCTTTATTTCATGTGAGTACAGAAACCTTATAAATACCTATGATTAATCTGTTCAAATTCCATATGATTATTGGGGTTGTCCTTTTATTTTTAGCACAACAACATGTCTTTTCCCAGACTTCGGAAACTGGTAAGGCCTCCTATTATAATGATAAGTTTGAAGGAAGAAAAACAGCCAGTGGAGAGATCTTTAAGCAGGCAAAAATGACAGCTGCCCACCGTACGCTGCCATTTAACACAAGAATAAAAGTCACTAATCTGAGTAATAATAAATCAGTTGTCGTGAAAATTAACGATCGGGGCCCATTTGTGAAAGACCGAATTTTGGACCTTTCTAAAGCGGCAGCCACTAAACTGGACTATATTGATAAGGGTGTTACAAAGGTTAAGTGGAAAGTCATTTCAGAATAAATAAAAATGATGTCTAATAAGCAAGTCATTATTAAACCTGAAGAGATGCAGGACATCCTGTACAGGTTGTTTCTTGCCAATAAATTTACCCAACATAAAGCGACCGTGTTAGCTGAAGTTTTTACGGAAAACACCTTAGCTGGCGTGAATTCTCACGGAATTAATCGGGTTCCTCTTTTTATCCGTTATGTAAAAAAGGGCTTGATCAATGTTGAAGCCGAGGCAGAAAAAGTAGAAAGTCTGGGCAGTATTGAACGCTGGGACGGAAAACTGGGTCCTGGCATCATCAATGCAAAAATCTGTACTGAAAGAGCCATAGAATTAGCCAAACTTCATGGTATGGGAATGGTCGCCCTCCGCAACACAAATCACTGGTTGCGTGGCGGGGCTTATGGTTGGCAGGCTGCCGAAAAGGGTTGCATAGCTATTCTTTTTACAAATACACAACCAAATATGCCTCCATGGGGAGGAAGAGACAGTAGAATAGGAAATAATCCATTTGTTATATCTATACCCAGAGCGAAAGGGCATGTTGTTTTAGATATGGCGCTTTCTCAATTCTCCTTTGGCAAGATCAATAGCTATAAACTGAAAAATGAAAAATTACCTTTTCCAGGTGGATGGGACGATCAAAACAATCTTTCTAATGACCCCGAAAAGATATTGATTAAAGAGCGTGGATTACCCATTGGATATTGGAAAGGCTCTGCCCTTTCAATGATGCTGGACATGCTGGCTACTGTCCTATCATCAGGCAGCTCAACTTATAAGATAGGCCAAAGAGAATTTGAAACGGGCATTTCTCAGGTATTCCTTTGTATTTACCCCGGGCTGTTCCATGATAAAAACATACAAGAAAAACTTCTTGATGAAATCATTAATTACACACATGATGTTGAACCTATGCATCCGGGAGAAAAAACATTTTACCCAGGGGAGCGCACATCACTCACAAAATTGAAAAATGCAAAAGAAGGAATCCCGGTAAGTGAAGAAGTGTGGAAGTCTGTACTTGATCTGCTAAGGGGTTAATTCTGGGAATCAAATAAGCTAATAACCGCAAAGTATCCAAACGGAGAATTCCTGCACCTGGACGCTATCACCTTACAGACCCATAAAATATTTGACGGCATATATTCAAACAAAGTCTTACAGCATTTAAATGATGAAGAGTTAAGCCTTTCGGTCAAACGGCAATATGAAATTCTCAATCCCAATGGAATCATTTATCCCTGGAGTGGAATTAAGTGAAATTATAATTGTTTAAAACACCTACCTTTGTTAGGCTGTTATCATAAAAGGGCATCTACATGGGTATGCTTTAAAGAAACGATGAGCTTGGATAATTATGGATGAAACCTCAGAAAAAACAATAGTAAAATTGCTTCGGAACCAACGTGCTTTTTTTGATACGCATCAAACAAAAAGCATTGACTTTAGATTGGTGCAGCTGCGGAAGTTGAAAAACATCATTCTTAACTCAAGAGAAAAAATCGAAGAAGCATTATGGAAGGATTTGCATAAATCCCCGGAAGAAGTTTTTCTTACGGAAATTAGTATTGTTCTGCAAGAAATTGAACTTCATATTAAAAACCTGAAAAAATGGGCAAGACCCAAAAGGGTTTCAACTCCTTTGGTATTATTTCCTTCTTCCAGTAAAATCATCTATGAGCCACTGGGCGTATCCTTAATAATAGCGCCATGGAACTACCCTTTTCAGTTGATCTTCAATTCATTAATAGGGTCAATTTCTTCGGGGTGTTGCAGTATTTTAAAACCTTCTCCTGACGCTCCGGCTATTGCGACGTTAATGGAGGAAATGATCAGTGCAACCTATGATCCCAATTATATTGCACTGATACAGGGTGGAAAAGAAACGAATATGCTGTTATTTAAGGAGCGTTTCGATATCATTTTCTTTACGGGTAGTTCTAAAGTTGGAAAGATAGTTATGAAGGCAGCGGCAGAGCACTTAACACCAGTTGTGCTTGAATTAGGAGGAAAAAGCCCATGTATTGTTGATGAAGATGCAAATATTGACATTGCAGCAAAACGCATTGCCTGGGGAAAAATGGTAAATGCAGGGCAAACCTGTATCGCTCCGGATTACCTTTTTGTCCATGAGTCTGTGAAGCAATCACTCTTAGACAAAATTTCATATAACATCAATCAAATGTATGGTGACGACATAAAAAATAGTCGTTTTTATCCCCGAATTGTCAATGAAGGCGCCATGAAGAGGCTACATGGCTTATTAAAAGAAGGAACTATTCATACCGGAGGGGAAATAGATCATAAAGAAAAATTTGTTGCTCCCACTATTATTGATGATGTAAAACCTGAACATTTAGTAATGCAGGGAGAGATCTTTGGGCCCATTTTGCCGGTGATGTCTTTTAAACATATTGCCGAATGCATTTCATATATCAATCAAAATGAAAAACCACTGGCTTTTTACTATTTTGGGGGGAATAAGAATGCGAAAGAGGTTTTTGCGAAGTCCACCTCAGGAGGCGCCTGTATTAATGACACGCTGATGCATATTGCCAACCATAAGTTACCTTTTGGTGGCGTTGGAAATAGTGGAATTGGAAAATACCACGGGAAAGAAAGCTTTCTGGCCTTTAGCAACCAAAGAGGAATTGTTAAAACCCCTACCTGGATTGACCTGCCATTGAAATATGTTCCGTTTAAGTATTTTAAACTTATTAAGAAAATCTTATAGCAGTCGGACAGTTTTTATCGGGGGAGTAACTTTATACATGATTGATCAAGAAAAATATGCGGTGGTGACCGGTGCCTCTTCAGGAATCGGATGGTTTATCGCTGCAGAACTGGCAAAAAAAGGCTATTCCATAGTTGCCGTCAGTAATCAGGGGCCTGAACTACATAAACTGAAATCGGAACTGCAGGCCTTGTATTCGATTCATGTCAGGGTTTTTGATTGTGATCTGTCCAAAAATGACGCGGCTGAAAAGGTTTTTGAATTTTGCGTAAAAAATAAGCTTCAGATTGAAGTTCTGGTGAACAACGCAGGTATCCTGATTTACGGAGAATTAACCCGTATCGATGTTGAACAAACAAAATCCATTCTTCAACTTCATATGGATACTCCCGCCATGCTTTGCAGAATGTTTGGAGCAGCAATGGTGGAGACGGGTAAAGGATATATGATGAATGTATCTTCCATTTCATCGGTGATGCCTTATCCATTTATTTCCCTGTATGGTCCCACAAAAACATTTATTCGTCAATTCACTAAAGCGTTGAGATTTGAAATGAACGACACAGGTGTTCACGTTTCTTGCCTTCTCCCGGGCGCAACAGCAACTGCCCTATATGATCCTGAAAAGGTAAACCTTACATTAGCGATGAGGCTGGGTGTAATGAAAACTCCGGAAGATGTGGCCAAAGCTGGAGTCAAATCCATGTTCAATCAACGGAAGGAATGTGTTCCGGGAGTATTTAATAAATTCATCATGCTGTTTGTGAGAATTGTGCCTGATTTTCTTATCGCTTTCATTTATCGAAAAAAGAAAAATGAATTTGTAAAGTAATAATTTACTTACTCTTATAAGCACTCGAGAACATAAGATCATTTTTTAAGATTTAAATTGTAATTTAACCTTCAGAAAATTAAGTTTTCAATGAAGTACATTAAATTTTTACTTTCACTCCTATTGGTTGTTGCTACCTTTTATGGTCTCAATACAAAATTCGGAAGCATCCCTCCTATTGGCAAATTTTTAAATCCCGCGCAAGGCATCTGGCAGAATGAACGCGATGAACAGATTAGCGGAGAAGTTCAAATCGAGGATCTTCTGGACCAGGTAACGGTTCATTATGACGAACATCTCATTCCTCATGTTTTTGCTCAGAACCAAATCGATCTATATAAAGCACAGGGCTATATCACTGCCAAACACAGACTTTGGCAAATGGAATTTCAAACCTATGCATCAGCGGGTCGTCTTTCTGAAATCTTCGGCAAGGCCGCATTAAATTTTGATCGTCAGCAACGCAGACAAGGTATGGTATTTGGCGCTGAAAACATGATTAAAGAAGTGAAGAAGGACGAAGAAACCCTTCTTTTTTTAGAGGCCTACCGGGATGGTGTCAATGCTTATATTAGTCATCTAAGTCCAGCCGATTTTCCTGTGGAATACAAACTGCTGGATTATGCTCCTGAACCCTGGACCATTGAAAAAACTGCGTTACTTCTCATGTACATGACTAAAGATTTAGCTGGCGGTGATTCTGATCTGGAATATACCAATGCCTTACGAAAATTTGGCAGGGAACGATTTGATTTCTTGCATCCTGATTTTTTTGATGTCAATGACCCTGTTATCCCACAAGAAACAGATTGGAGTTATATAGACACTAAAATGACTAAATCACCTCATGTTGAACTTCCTTCGGATTCTATTGCGAAAACATTGGACAAACCAGATCCGGACAACGGAAGTAATAATTGGGCCATATCAGGAGAAAAGTCATATTCTGGAAATCCCATATTAGCAAATGACCCGCATTTGGCGCTTAACTTACCCTCTATTTGGTTCATCATGCAATTGGCTACACCGGAGCATAATTCCTTTGGAGCCACCTTACCAGGGGCCTTGGGTATTATCTCTGGGTTTAACAATTATATTTCATGGGGAGAAACCAATGCGACAAGGGATGTTTTAGACTGGTACAAAATTGAATTCAAAGACAAAAGCAGAGCGCAATACAAGTTTAATGGAGCCTGGAAAAACACCTCCGTAAGTATTGAAGAAATAAAAATTAAGGGAGGAAACAGCTATCTGGATACGGTGATCTATACCCATCACGGCCCGGTAACCTATGATGATAATTTCATGGGTAATGCTGAAAAAGTAGGCTATGCCATGAAGTGGGTCGGCCATTTAGGAGGTAACCCTCAGTATACTTTTTTAGCACTTAACAGAAGTAAGAATTACCAGGATTATAAAAATGCCTTAAAATATTATATTGCGCCCGCTCAAAATTTTGTATTTGCGTCTGTAGAAGGTGATATAGCACTATGGATTCAAGGCCTGTTTCCGAATAAATGGAAAGGGCAAGGGAAATTTTTAATGGACGGAAGCAATCCGGAGCATGATTGGCAAAGCTTTATTCCTCAGGAATATAATGCGCATACAAAAAATCCCGAACGTGGTTTTGTAAGTTCAGCTAACCAGCACCCCGTTGATGAATCCTACCCTTTTTATGTATTTAACGATGGCTACGAAGCTTACAGAAACAGAATCATCAATGACTTCTTTACATCCAAGAATAAATTTAATATACAGGATTTTAAAGACCTTCAAAATAACAACTACAATTTAAAAGCCTCTGAGTTGTTACCCTATATTTTTGAAAACATGGATAGCTCCGGTCTTAACACGGAGGAGCAAAAAATATTGGATATAATTAAATCATGGGATTATTATAGCAATATTGATCAACTGGCGCCTAGCATCTGGACAAGCTGGTGGGCTCATTTATACAAATTGACCTGGGATGAATACGATGTTAAGGATTTGGCCTTAGAAAAGCCTTTTAGTTATCAAACCATCCACATGCTAAAAAACAACCCTGAAGATGCTTTCATGGATATTCTTAGCACCCCGGAAAAGGAAAATAGTGCCGATTTATTTTTAATTAGTTTTAGGGAAGCCGTGAAAGAATTATCAGCCTGGCGCACCGAGAAAGGTGATTATAACTGGGCTGCTTTTAAAGCTACTTATGTAGCCCATTTATTGCAGGGCCTGCCTGCCTTTTCAAGATTCAACGTTCCTATTGGTGGCGATGGCAGCACCGTCAATGCCGCGAAGAAAAATCATGGACCATCCTGGAGAATGATCGTAGAAATGACTTCTCCACCTACTGCCTTAGGAATTTATCCCGGAGGGCAATCGGGTAACCCGGGAAGTAAA
>NODE-322-length-17268-cov-5.16993_pt1 | contig 17268 bp, 16 predicted proteins | sample MGYA00139097_ERZ477577 | MGnify/ENA metagenome assembly ERZ477577
AAAATTTTTCACATGCCTTGACGTTGAACGAAAATCATCATTTTGCAAAAGGCTCAATCGATCATACGAAACAAAATTAACGTAGAGGATTTCCAAATTTCTTCTGCTGCATGTGCATTATCTTGAGCTCTTTATCACCCGGAATAACAACATCTGGATCGGTTTTAAAGCTGAGCGTTCGGCTCCTTCCGAGATACTTTACCGATGAGAGTATAAGTTTCATCGTCTCTCTTCTGGCAAGATGTTTATCATCTGAGCGAACCACCCACCATTTTGATTTATTGGTGTGAGTCTTCTGGAGAAGGACTTTTTTCTTTTCAGTGAATTCATCCCATAAATCCTGGGCCTGAAGGTCAACTTCACTGAGCTTCCATTGCCTCAAGGGATCATTTTGACGACGTTCAAATCTGCGAGCCTGTTCTTGCTTTGAGACAGAGAAGTATAACTTAAGCAGAATCGTCTTGCCTGCATCCAGGATAAAATTCTCTTCGTACGATGTTACTTTCTTTAAAAACCGATGATACTGCGCAGTCGAACAGAATCCCATAATCGGTTCAACCATAGCACGATTGTACCAGCTTCGATCGAAAAGAACAATTTCTCCTGCGTGGGGAAACTGTTCAATGTATCGTTTCATATGCAGTTCTGTTTTTTGTGTCTCATTCGGTTTACCAAGCGCAACCACCCGGTAGCGCTTTTCATTCATATAACGGGTAACCCTTCTGATCGTACCGCCTTTTCCGGATGCATCTCTCCCGTCGAACAGGATGATCATTTTTTTCCCCTGACGTTCGAGATGATTCTGCATTTTTATCAGTTCTGCCTGGTACGGTTTTAATTCTTCAGCGTCATAAAATTTCAACAGAGCGGCAGAGACGATCTGCTCTTTATCTTCCATCTTCAGAACACGATAGAGTTTCTTGCTCTTCTGGGAAGATTTTTTTCCAGAGATATCAGGGCTGATATCCTTAATGACATCCCTGATTACCGGTGATACACCTTTTTCAGCGCTGACATCTTTGGCTTTAGAACTTTTTTTATTTTTCATATCTACACCAATTTTTCATAATTAAATTGATGGGCTGAGCCACTTGCAAAAGGCTCGGGCTATTAACGCTTAATCACCAGCAGATAAGCCAGGATCAGTTAAGCTTTCGACCACGTTTATACATCTCCTGGTAGATGGCCGGGAGTCGTTGATGCTCAAGCGCTCTGACCACCTTTTCGACCGGGTATGGAATTCGAAAATGTTTGACTTCGATTGTTTTTTCAGTGATTTCTATCACTGCGCAACTTGCCCGAGGGTTACCGTCAAACATTCTGCCGGTACTCCCAGGGTTAATGAAATGTACCCGATTGATCTGCTTGTGAAAAGGTGAATGACTGTGGCCAACCGTTATTATGCGATGATGGAATTTCCCGGCAAGTTCTTTGAAGCGGCATTCAGGGGTATTTGCAAAAAGAAATTCATCAGGATCTTCAGGGCTGCCGTGGTACATGCCGACTGAACAGTTCCCCATGGCCTTGGTTCCATCAATCTTCAGATCGAGGGTTCGGTAGAGCGGCTGATTTTGCAGCCAGGCTTTATTTTCAGAACTCAGTTCGGCGACAGTCCAGCCATACATTATTCGTTTTTCTGCTTTCTTTGGCTTCTTAAAGGTTTCGCCGTCGAGCAGGGTAAGAATATGTCGGTCTGTATTTCCGAGAATTGAAAGAGCATTATTCTCTCGCATCCAGTTTATTGTCTCGTTTGGAAACGGGCCGTAAACCGTTGTATCGCCGCCGTTAAGGACAAGATCAAATGGCTGGTGGAAATGGTTTGCAACAGCCTGGAGTGCAGGGTAATTGGCATGAATATCTGAGACGTATAATATTTTCATATCAGAGAAGCGGCCCGATTAACAGTGCCACATTTTCTTTGAATCGCCTGATGGCCGGTCGTTTTGCAAGTTTTTTGTGGTCGAGCAGGTTAGATTCCTGTTCATATTGCTTTTGCACCTGCCTCAATTGTTCAGTAAAGGAGCGGTCATATATGAAAAGGGTCGCTTCAAAATTCAGCCAGAAGCTCCTCATATCAAGATTTACTGATCCCAACAGCGAAAATTCATTATCAACTGTTATCGTCTTCGAATGGAGAAGACCACCATGAAACAGCATAATTTTGACCCCTGACTCGGCAAGCTCCTGATAGTGGGACTGGCTGGCATAATGAACCAGAATCGAATCGTTTTTTTCCGGCAGGATGACCGTTACATTTACGCCTCGTTGAGCAGCTGATATGAGAGCAGTCAGCAACGCCTGGTCCGGAACAAAATATGGCGTGGTCAAGACGAGTTCTCTGCTGGCAGAATAAATAGTTGTCAGCAGGAGATTGTGAATTGCTTCAGGAACGAGACCGGGGCCGGATGGGACCAATTGTATCGGGATTGAACCGGTGGGTTCAACAATATGTACATCAGCCTGTTTTCTGACGCGAGCAACGTCTCTTGCTATGTCTCCGGTTCGGTTTCCCTGGTCGATGGCCTCAAGAAACCAGTCGCTGATAAATGTTCCGGCGATACTTTCAACGACAGGGCCGGTAATCCTGACCATAATATCGATCCATTGACCAACACCATGGTTCTGTTTAAAAAAACGGGGATCGACCATGTTCTGACTGCCGGTGTAGGCGATTTCTCCATCAATAGTAACGATTTTACGATGGTTACGGATGTCGACTCTCTTAAAAATGGCACTTATGAGGCCTGCCGGAAGCGCCTCCCGGATCTTGATGCCTGATTGCCTGAGTTGCGTAATTCGTGAGCTTTTTAGAAAATCCTTGCTGCCGATCGCATCAACAAGAATCCGGCAGGTAACACCTCTCTCTACTGCTTTGATCAAGGCATTTTCAACTTCAACGACCTTACCACCCTCATGCCAGATATAAAATTGCAGATGACATGTTGACCGGGCACGATTTATGTCTGCGATAATTGCCTCAAGTATTTCATCAGGTGCCTCGATTATCTGGAGATTGTTGCCGTTGAGCGCAGGGATACCGATAAGCGTTTCAGCCTGGCGATGCAGAGGATCGCATTTGTCACTCATTAATTTCGGGTCAACCGGTGCCCGTTCTTTGAGGCTGTTAAGCCAGTACTGGTAGTGATTCTGGTTATCACGCGCGCGCGCGGCCCGTTTTTCCGATAATCGGTTTTCTCCAAAAAGCAGATAGGTAATCGCACCAAAAAAGGGGAGGAGGAGAACAATGATCAGCCAGGCAAAAGTAGTACCGTGGGGACGTTTTCTTAGAATAACCCTGATGGATAACCCAATTCGTATCGCCAGGTCAGCGAAAAGGACCATTGTTGGAATGATGCTGAACGTCGACTGATATTCTTCAGGCGTCATTGGTTTCTAGCATTGCATGAATGTGATTTTGTTGTAGATTAAAGCCATTGTCAGAAGCAGTGGGAATATTGGTCTGAGACAGTGGTACGTTGCCCATATTGACAGCGGTGATTACTCATTTACACAGCGAGATCTTACTTGAGAGAATGTGTACTCATCCTGAGTGTGTCAGTAATACCGTAATTTAGTTTATAATCTTCGACTATACTGGATTTTATTATGATAATAAATGGATTTTCTCTATCCGCGGTTCCTGCCGGTATTAAATATCGGGATCGACTTGATCTCGGACTTATCTATAGTGATTCTCCAACGGTGACAGCAGGGGTGTTTACGACGAGCCTGATCAAGGCTGCACCCGTCGTTCTCGACATGGAGCGACTGAAACAGGGAAGAGCCCAGGCAATTCTTGTCAATAGCGGTTGCGCGAATGCCTGTACCGGTGAGGAGGGAATGCAGGCCGCACTTGAGACGAGCAGAATTGCTGCCCAGTTCCTCGATATTCCAGAAAATATGATTCAGGTGTCTTCAACCGGGGTGATCGGGGCTCCACTGAATGTGAAAGCATTTGAAGACAATATGAAGGTGCTTGTCGACGGCCTGAAACCAGACAAGTTTGAGGATGTTGCCCAGGCAATCATGACCACTGATACGACCTCAAAGACCGTATATAGATCGACGCAAATTGGCGGTCGAGACGTAAAATTTATGGGAATGGCGAAAGGATCAGGAATGATCATGCCCAATATGGCAACGATGCTCTGTTTTGTTTTGACCGATGCGCGGATCAGTTTTACCGAATTGAACGAAACCTTAAAAAACAGCGTTAAGCAAACCTTTAACCGTATCACGGTCGATGGTGATACCTCCACCAATGATACCGTTCTGGTGATGGCCAACGGCGCTGCGGAGAATCCATGGATTGACGACATTAATCATCCTGATTGCGAAGTGTTCCAAAATATTCTGGAGGAAATTTTAAAGGAACTGGCCATCAAAATCGTCATGGATGGTGAAGGTGCTACCAAATGTATCACCATTAGAGTGTGCGGCGCAAAAGAAGACAAAGACGCTGAAATTATTGCCCGGACTGTTGCTAATTCCAGTTTGGTAAAGACCGCTTTTTTTGGCGAAGATGCTAATTGGGGTAGAATTATAGCAGCAGCCGGTCGATCAGGAGTGCGTTTTAATCCGGATAAAATTGATATAGCCTTTGGTGACGTGGTCATCGTGCGTAATGGCAGAGGCCTCGGTACAGAGGCAGAAGAAGCCGCAACCAGGGTTATTAAGGAGAGAAAATTTGCGGTTTGTATTGATTTAAAAGATGGCGCTGGTTGTGAGGAAGTCCATACCTGCGATTTATCGGTTGATTATGTTAGAATAAATGCCGATTACAGGTCCTGATATGATACCCATACGTAAAGGAAATTACCTGATTGGTGGTTCCACCGATTTCAATAAGGTTTTTAAAAAGCTTCAAAAAAAGCATCGGCTTCATGAGATGAATAGAGAATGCGGTGAGGAACACTATTACGATACCTTTGACTGGCGACTTTATCGAAAAAAGCTGCTGTTCAGCATCTCGAATAACCGCTTGCAATTAAGAAAATTCAACGGGACTTCTCTCTATTCTGCAACTGGCAGAAAGAGAAACAAGTTGTTTTGCTGGGATATAGATGACCCCCGGATGGCCCAGTTATTGCGAAAATATATCGATATGAGAGCACTGTGCCCGACGTTTGTATGTCAATATGACAATCGTTTTTTCAAGGTGTTGAACCGGGATAGAAAGACAGTTGCCTGGGTTAACGTTACACGTAATACAGCCCGATATGGCACGACTGAGCTGAAGCTTCCCGAGTGCCTCGGTGTTACCTCCGTCCGGGGATATGAGAAATCCTATGAAAAACTTGTAGAGTCTCTTGCAGGCCAGGGTCTGCGACTGATGTCGAACGGTAGTGATCTGGTTGACCAGGCCTATGCGATTACTGGTCGGCAACCACTGGACTACGGCGCAAAATTTCATGTTGCGCTCGATCAAGATGCACAAATCGGAACTGCATTTTCAAAAATTTGTCTTGACCTGGTTGGGGCGATGGAGGCCAACTATGGTGGGGTATGCAACGATATTGACAGTGAATTTCTTCATGATTTCCGGATTGCAGTTCGCAGAACCAGGTCCCTGATGTCGCTCATGAGAAAAGTAATGCCGCCGGATCAGCTCCAGCGCTTTGAAACCGAGTTTAAGTGGCTTGGAAGCGTGACCGGACCGGTCAGGGATATCGATGTCTATTTATTAAAAAAAGATGCATATCAGGAACTCCTCCCACGCTCATTGCGCAGTGGTCTGACTCTTTTCTTTGAACAGCTCGCTGCGCAACGAACTGACGAGCTGGCACTGTTAAAAAAGAATCTTCGATCAGAGCGCTATAGTCACCTTCTTGAAAACTGGCGCATTTTTCTTACTGATCCTCAATCTGAACTCTTTAAAGGTGTCAGAAAAAAATCATGCCTGTCGCTTGTAAATAAAATTATCGGTAAGCGATTTAACCGTTTTATCACAGACGGCGATCTGATCAGCGATCAGACGGATGATGGGCAGCTTCACAAATTAAGGATAAAAGGAAAAAAATTCAGATATTTACTTGAGTTCTTCAGGTCGTTTTATGCCGATAGGGAGGTTAAACTGTTTCTAAAACACATGAAGAACGTACAGGATAACCTGGGTGATTTTAATGATCTTTCAGTACAGATAAATATGCTTAATGAAAAATTAGGGCAACTCAAAGGGCGTAATAAGCAGACAATTCAACTGGCTGCAGCTCTTGGCAGTCTGATTACCAGGCTGAAGCATCAGCATGGACAGGTGAGGGGTCAGTTCAACAGGACATATAAAGCATTCAGTACTGAAGAGAATAGAAGCCTCATGAGAACGCTGACGACTCTTCAGCCATCAAGCGGTTCAGATAAGAGAAAAAAATGAAAATTTTAGCCGTATACAGCAGCAAGGGGGGGGTTGGAAAGACAGCAACATCAGTAAATCTTGCCTATACTGCACTGCAGACCGGTCAACGCGTGCTGCTGTGTGATATGGACTCCCAGGGTGCAGCCTCATACTATTATCGGATTAAACCCAAGAAGAAATTTAATCGTTCTCGATTATTGAGCGGTTCGTACTATCAGTTTGTCAGAGGCACAGACTTTCCAGGACTTGATCTGCTGCCCGCTCATTTTTCATTCAGGAACCTCGATATTGCATTAAAAAAGGGACAAAATGAAAAAAATCGAAAAATTCTTTATGGTCTGCTGAAACCGCTTGAGACTGAATATGACATTATCATCCTTGATTGTCCTCCAAACCTTACCCTGCTCTCAGAAAATATAATTACAGCAGCAGATTGTGTGATTACCCCGGTTGTCCCAACAACATTGTCTGTATTGGCTCTGAATCAGCTGTTAAAGCTCTTCAAAAAGGTAGACTGTGAAAAAAGGAAAATACTCGCCTTTTTCTCCATGGTTGAACGTCGAAAAACCATGCATCGTGGCGTGATGGAAAAATATGGAAAATACCCAATATTCATGAAAAGCTATATTCCCTATAGTGCTGAAATTGAAAAGATGGGATTGTATCGAAAACCGGTAGGTGCCAGTGGAAACAGTCGCTCTATCGGCAGCAGTGCGTATAAAAACCTCTGGTCTGAGATTCAAGAAAGGAGACTGTCCGGGTGAGGTACCTCTATTTAATCCGCCATGCCAAATCGAGCTGGTCTGACCCGCGTCTGTCAGACTTTGACAGGCCCCTCAATAAGCGAGGGAAAAAAGATGCACCCTTCATGGGAAAGCGCCTTGCTTCTGCATCAACCCATTTTGACCTGTTAGTCTCCAGCAGTGCAAAGCGCGCACGCAAGACGGCCAGAATTATTGCAAAGCAAATAGGCTATAACAGAGAAGATATTGCTTATCACAATGAAATATACAGTTCCGAACTCAGGAAGTTACTCTCTGTTATTAAGCAGACAGAGCATAAAATCAACTCACTTGGGCTCGTCGGACATAACCATGTAATCACCGAGTGTGCTGAGTGGTTGACCGGCGATAGCATTGTAAATATTCCCACAAGCGGAATCGTTGCGATCAGTTTTGAAACAGATAACTGGGCTGAAATTGATCGGGAGGCCGGCCAGTTGATATTTTTCGACTACCCAAAACTCCATGGCCAACGGAGTCGTGGCGCATGAGCGCCGTCCCATTAATACCTCGTGAATATCAGTCTTTTAGAAGTTCCCTTCCTGGACTGTTTTATCTTACGATAATTTTCCTGACCAATTTTTTTTCCAGAATCATTTTTGCACCGTTTCTGCCGGTCATCGAACGTGACATGGGGCTCTCCCACACCGATTCAGGTTCTTTTTTCCTATTGATATCGGCTGGTTATTTTTTGTCTATACTCTCATCAGGCTTTGTTTCATCACGAATTTCTCACAAACGAACCATCGTCTTATCAACAATTGGAAACGGCATTATTCTCTGCCTGATGTCGTTGAGTGTATCATTGTATGGGTTGAGGTTTGGACTCTTTTGTTTAGGACTCAGTGCAGGGTTGTACCTGCCGTCAGGGCTTGCCTCGATCTCCAGGCTTATCTCGCCGGGGTACCTGGCGCGTGGCATAGCAATACACGAGCTTGCGCCAAATATCGGATTTGTTCTGGTACCGCTGATTTCAACGTTTCTGCTCACCCAGCTGTCGTGGTCCCAGAGTCTTCTTGTCATTGGCATAATTCTTATCTGTATCGGCATAATCTATGATTTCAGCAGGACATCAAATGTGGGCTATGGGAAACGGCCGGATTTTACTTCCTATATGAATATCCTTTCTAACAGGGAATTCTGGTTGTTGGTGGTCATGTTTTCGCTGGCAATATGCAGTACCCTTGGGCTTTACACTATGTTGCCACTTTTTCTGGTGGCAGACCATACTATTGACCTGACACATGCAAATAATATCATCGCACTTTCAAGAATTAGTTCAGTGTTAATGCCCATTGTCGGCGGCTGGGCCGGAGATCGCTTCAGTCATCGTGGCGTCATGATGTTCGTGTTAGTCGGAGGTGGACTGGTGACTATTCCAATGGGATTTGTCGAAGGCAACCTCCTGCTGTTTTTTATTTTCCTGCAGCCGATGGTTACGGTATGCTTCTTTCCGTCAGCTTTCGCCGTTCTTACAAATACTGGCAAAATCGGAGATGGAAGTATGGTCGTTTCTCTTTGCATTCCAATGGCTTTTCTTGCTGGAGGAGGGCTGATGCCAACATTAATCGGCTTTGTTGGAGACTATTACTCACTCTCAGTTGGCTTTGCTCTGACAGGAATAATATGTTGCATTGGAGGCTTGTTGTCGGCGCTCTATTGGCAAAAAAATGATACATTTTCGCCTCAAGGCTGAGGCGATAGAAAAACAGGGTTCATGGTTAAAAAGAAAGGTAACGACAGTCAAACAACGGTGCTCTGCCGAACCTGTGTCAGCTACTATATTACCTACGACACAAGTGCACCCTATGGATGCAGAGCGCTTGGATTTAAGAGCAAAAAAAATCCTGCCGCGGTTGTTTATGAAGCCTCGGGACTGCAATGTCAGCTCTATTCTCCAAAAAAGAAGAAACCAACCGGTGGTTCGGGCGGCGGTATCGTGGCATGACCTATTAATTGGCATGATCCTGTGACTTTGGTATGGTTGGGTACTGATTTTTTTATCGATCTTCTTTAACGATTCTTATATGGAGCGCAAAAGGCTCAGTTATTAAATAATTGTATATTTGGTGTAATGAAACTTTCCCAATTTGGAACAAAATTTACCTCAGACGCTGGCATTCTCTCCCTGATGGACGATCTGGGAAGAACGCTGGCAGGGGGGACTGATCTTGTGATGATGGGTGGTGGTAACCCGGGTCATATAGCAGAGGTTCAGGATTATTTTAAGCATCGCCTTAAGGATATACTTGGTGATCATCACCGTTTCCAGGAGCTGGTGGGCATATACGATCCTCCTCAGGGTAACCTTGCATTTATCGAGAGTTGTGCGGCATTGCTGAGGAAGAAATTTGGCTGGGATGTCGGGCCTGAGAATATCTGCCTGACAAATGGCAGCCAGAGTGGATTTTTTATTTTATTCAACATGTTTGGCGGGCTTTACCCGGATGGGAGTTTTAAACACATACGCCTCCCACTCGCGCCCGAGTACATTGGCTACGCCGATCTTGGATTGAATGAGAATCTTTTTATCTCCACAAAACCTAAAATCGAGCTTCTTGATGAGAGATATTCAAGTACAGAGTCGATTTTGATCAACTGGAAGCAGGGGCTGAAACGGGAGCAATCTGTGTCTCCAGGCCGACAAATCCTACGGGTAACGTGATAACTGATGAGGAGGTGGAACGGCTCCTGGACATTGCCAACAGATGTGATATTCCACTTATTCTCGATAACGCCTATGGCCTGCCATTCCCGGGGATCATCTATGCCAAGGCAACACCAATGTGGAATCAGAATATTATAAAATGTCTGTCGTTATCAAAATGCGGGCTGCCGGCAGTACGTACTGGTATTATCATTGCTCGTGAAGAAATAATAAAGGCCATTACCTCGTTAAACGCCATTATGACCCTGGCCCCTGGGAGTTTTGGCGCCATGCTGGCTGACGATCTGGTAAGGAGTGGAAAAATAATTGAACTGAGTAAAAACGTTATTCAGCCATTTTATAAAAAGAAGGTTAAAAAGGCGATGGCCTGTGTTAAACGTTCCCTTGCAGGAACACCATATCGTCTGCATCTTCCTGAAGGGGCGATGTTTTTATGGCTCTGGTTTGAAGACTTACCAATATCGAGCCGTGAACTCTATGAACGATTGAAAAAACGCGGGGTACTTGTCGTTTCCGGACATTATTTTTTCCCGGGCCTTGAAGAGCCGTGGCGTCACACTCATGAGTGTATCCGATTGACATATTCCCAGAACGACGAGGATGTCGCCAGGGGGATTAACCTTATTGGCGAAGAAATAAAAAAGATATATCAGCGCTATTGAGTCAACGAGAGGTCTAGAAGGCGATTTAACTATGAAAACAATGATTAAGTGGTCTGGAGGACTGTTTGCCCTGGCTTTTATCTTCACCCAGAGTGCTGGTGCCGAGTGTTTGAAAGGTGATTGCCTTAACGGTATCGGTGTTTACCAGGGCGCTGACGGTCGTGTCTATGAGGGTTCTTTTTCCCGCGGGGTAATAAGCGGGAAAGGTATTTTGAAATACCGTGACGGAACAATATATGAAGGTGGTTTTTCCAACGGCAAATTTAGTGGGGAAGGGGAGCTGAAAAATTCTGACGGCAGAGTTTATACTGGTCAGTTTTTTGATGGGGTGATTCACGGCCAGGGAGTTTTAAGCCTCTCTGATAAATCACAATATCGTGGTGATTTCAGTTTTGGTCAGTTTCATGGCCGTGGTGTTCTCTTCTTTCAGGATGGTCGAGAATACAAGGGCGATTTCCGTAACAATATGATCGATGGGCGGGGACGGCTGGTCTATGCTGACGGAAGCTGGTATGAAGGTGACTTCAGAAACGGTAAACCGCAGGGACGTGGCGTCAGGTTCTACGTTGATGGCTCTGTCTATAGAGGTGAGTTTTCCGGCAGAGTAAGGCAAGGTTCCGGAATCTACGAGCATTCATCTGGAGATATCTATGATGGTACGTTCCTGGTGGATCAATATTCAGGTAAAGGAACACTTGAATATGCTGATGGAAGAAAATACGTTGGCGAATTTAAAGATAACATGAGGCATGGCCACGGAGAACTGCATTACGTTGACGGCTCTCGTTATACGGGAGCGTTCAAGGCTGATTTTCCTGAGGGGACTGGAATCCTGGAATACCCTGACGGCAGCAGGTATGAAGGTGAATTTAAGCATGGCAAAATGGATGGCGAGGGTGAATATCTCTATGCGGATGGTTCCCGTTACGAGGGCTCATTTCGTGATGGTAAACTCAATGGCCAGGGGGCGATGTTCTACAGCGACGGACGAGTATACCAGGGGCAGTTTAAAGATGGCCAACCGGTTACTCCTGTCAAAGAAATTGTCACTCAAACGCCAGCAGAGCGTTCAGTTTCTGTAAATGATGATACTTCGGCCAAAGAAAATCTGCCTGGGAGTAAACAAGATCAGCAGGAATCTGATAATGAAGTCAAAAGTGGGACGGCAGAATCAGCTCTCATTGAAAAACCATTGTCGGCTTTAACTTACTCAGATGGCAGAATTTGCCGATCGGATAAGGATATGAGCCCGGTAAACGGGCGCGTGAAATTTGTTTTTCCCGATAACACCAAATATGATGGAGAGGTCAGCGATGGACTGATGGACGGTTCCGGAGAGATCATTTTCGTCAATGGTGATATCTACAAGGGACAGTTAAAGAAGGGATTGTTTGATGGCGAAGGAACCTATCAATATGATGATGGAAGAACGTATCGTGGAACCTATCTGAAAGGTAAGCGTGACGGTAAAGGTATTTTTACCTACCCGGATGGTACAAAATATAATGGTCAGTTTAAAAACGACTTTTTTCATGGAAAAGGTGATTATCTTTTCGCCGATGGCAGCCGCTATACCGGTCGATTCCGCAACGGCAGTTTTAACGGCAAAGGTTCGATGGTTTATGTCGACGGGTCAGTTTATAAAGGCAGTTTTAAAAATGATCTGCCTGAGGGCGAAGGACTGCTTACTTTAACCGATGGCAGCCGTTACCAGGGAGCGTTTACCGCTGGAAAGAGAAACGGTCAGGGCGTGTTAACACGTGCTGACGGAACTGTTTTCAGAGGAACGTTTGAAAATGATACGTTCATCACCTCCGGTGATAATTAGATCAGAATAGAGCTCAATAGAATGCTGAGCGGTACGAACAGGAAAAAGGAGAAGCGTGGAAATGAAATGGAGTTATAAAACTGTCCATTTTGAACTAAAAAAAGAAGGGTTGCTCGGCAGTGGTTTTCTCGATGAGTCAGAAATTGAACAGGAACTCAACGAATTTGGCCAGAGAGGCTGGGAGTTGGTTTCTGTCCTTGAAGTGCAGGATGGTATTATCGTATTTTTCAGACAACCACTGCACCTTGGAGATTCATCCTCTACTCCCCGATTGAGGACTGTTGAAAAGGATAGGCAGGAAGAGGATCAGATCGACACGGTCGATGAGATTGCTACAGACGATGATTTAATTGAACAGGTTGACGATCATGTACCGGAAGATCATGACCCGCCGTTGCAGGAGAATGGTGCTGAAAAAACATCTGAAGATGGATCAATTATAGGAGCAATTAAAATTGAGTAGATCATATCTGATATCAACTGATGCAGATTATTTGCAGGTAGGGGCAGATCTCAACGACTGGATGGTTGTCGTCCGAAGGCATATTCATCAGTATCCCGAATTATCTTTCAAAGAACATAATACAGCTGCGTATATTCAGGAAAAACTGACCGAACATGGGTTGGATTATAAAAGTGGCATTGCAGGGACAGGTGTCATCTGCACGATTGGAGACCATCAATCCTCCGGTCCCTGTGTCGCTTTGAGGGCCGATATGGATGCCCTGCCGATAAATGAAAAAACCGGGCTTTCGTTTGCCTCAAGAAACCCGGGAATTATGCATGCATGCGGTCATGACGGTCATGTCGCAATGCTGCTCGGTGCAGCGGTACTCCTTGGGCAACTTCCCTCGATACCCGGGAAAATAGTATTGATTTTCCAGCCTGCAGAAGAACATGGAAATGGCGCCTGCCGGCTGGTTGAAGAAGGAGCCGTTGATGACGTAGATGCGATTTTCAGTGGACATATCGATACTCACTACAAGACCGGACAGATTACCGTTGACCATGGTATCATCTGTGCTTTTTCAGACCCATTTAAAATTAAGATTTGTGGCAAAGGCGGACATGCCGCTCGACCCCATGAAGCAATTGATGTCGTGGTTGCAGCATCAAGCCTGGTGTTGATGGTTCAGACCCTGATTTCTCGTGAAGTAGACCCAAACAAGGCCGAGGTTATCACCATTGGCAGTTTTCACGCTGGAACAGCACCGAATGTCATTGCCGGTGAAGCCCTGTTAGAAGGGACGGTGCGGTCGACTGACCAGGATACTCGGATCAAAACCATTGATGGCTTACGTCGAATCGTTGATTCAATTGCAACAATGTATGACGTTGATATCGAACTTGTTTTTGAAGAAGGCCTGCCTGCAGTCATAAACGCTCGGAGCGCAGCAGAGATTGCCCGTACGGCGGCATGGAAAGTAACCTCGGTGGACAACGTTATCTCTCAGGGGTACCCGAGCCTCGGAGGTGAAGATTTTGCTTTTTATCAACAAGTGACCAAGGGGTGCATGGTGCGCTTCGGCGGCGCTCTTGGTGAAGGTGCGGGCCCGTCTCACTCTAATACTTTTGATTTTGATGAAAAGTGTTTGCGTTATGGAGCACACTGGCTCGCTGCTGTCGCTCTTGAATGGCTGAGGAGTTCTGAACCGGTGGTTGAACTTTCCTGAGATAAAATAATGGCCCATGAAAATATCGTCTTCAGGTCCAGTAAGAGCTATACACTCGGCGTTGAGATTGAATTCCAGATTGCTGATCAACTCGCTGCAGCGAAACATCTATCGATCTATCAGGAGACGGGTGCTTTTAAAGAGGTGGTGCGTATCAGCCATCAGGGGTTTTGGAAATGAACATGTATGATAAGGCAATCGTTGCATCCGGACATAAACTGGTAAGTCGTACAGCAGCTGAAATCATGGGTTCGGGTGGGAATGCTTTTGATGCGGCAGTGGCTGCCGGTTTCGCCTCGGCTGTTGCAGAACCAACCCTTACCAGTCTTGGTGGAGGCGGGTTGCTGATGGGCTGGAGTGCAAAACATAACCAGGAGCTTTTTTTCGACTTCTTCGTGGATACACCAGGCCTTGGCCGAAATCATAATTTTAAGCCTCATTTTTTCCCCGTCACCGTAAATTTTTCAGGAACAGGACAGGATTTTAATGTGGGGCTGGGTTCAGTGGCTGTCCCCGGCACCCTGAAAGGACTCCTCCATATTCATGACCGTTTGGGGTATATGGATCTTAGAGAGGTACTGGCCCCGGCAAAAGCGTTGGCGCGTGAACATGTTATAAACGAACAGCAGGCCCATTTCTTACACCTGCTCATACCGATAATGACGCTGATGCCGGAAGGGAGAAAACTATATGAACCAGATGGCCGTTACCTGGAGGCAAGGAATATACTCAAAAATCCTGACTGTGCTGAATTGATAGATCAGGTAATTGAAGATCATGGTGAGAATTTTTATCGCGGTGATATTGCGCGATCAATTGATCGTGAAATGGCTGCGGGCGACGGGTTTCTGACGGCAAAAGACCTGGCACATTATAAAGTTATTGAACGTACTCCCCTGAAGATACCATACAGGGATTATCTGCTTTGTACTTCTCCCTCGCCCTCCATGGGAGGGACCTTAATTGGATTGTCAATCGGATTGATGGAAAAACTTGGCCCCCTGAAGGCAGCGTGGGGTGAAAGTTCTCACCTTAAGCAGACTGTTGCCCTGATGCAGCAGGTTGAAGAAATGAGAGCAAAAGGTGTCACTACTCCTGATGAACTGAAAGAATTCCTTGATAATGAAAAGGATTACAAACCGGTAACAGAAAAAATCAGGATGTTCAGCCGGGGCACGACTCATGTCAGTATCGCTGATCGGCAAGGAAATTGTGCATCGATGACCTGTTCCAATGGAGAGGGATCAGGTTACTTTGCGCCTGGGACCGGAGTCATGTTAAATAACATGATGGGTGAAGATGATCTCCATCCAAATGGTTTTCATGCCAGTCCTCCTGGATTGCGCGTTGGCTCAATGATGTCTCCGTCTCTGTTGGTTGAAGATGGTCGGGTGAAACTTGTGATTGGCAGTGGTGGGTCAAAACGGATCAGGACATCCGTCAGCCAGGTGCTCAGCCAGATTATCGATTTTAAACGCACGATACATCAAGCGGTTCGTGCACCGAGGCTCTACTGGGATGGTGAGGTCGTTCAGATTGAACCCGGTTTTACTCAGCAGAGCATCGAAGAACTGGCAGATGTTGTGGCGGTTAACGTCTGGGATCACCAAGATGTTTATTTTGGCGGTGTTCATGCAGTTATACCGGGAAAAGAAGGGGTTGGCGATCCACGACGCGGAGGATCCGTGTCAATTATTTAAAAAGGAGGGAATAGTTCTTGTTGTTGAAGACTCTTATTATCAGGTAATTAACGCACAGATTCCTTGTTATTAACGAAAATTATGCACTGGTTCATCTCGGAGCATCATTATGATTGGACGGCTCAGGCGTGTTGATCGCACGAGATTTAAAGATCTCACCTATCCCCATCTTGAATTTCTCTTTAACATGGCCTTGAAATACACCGGCAAACGTTACGATGCCGAAGATATTGTGCAGGAAACCATGTACCTCGCCTATCGTAACTTTCACCAGCTGCGTGATGAAGAGAAATGCCGCCAGTGGTTGTTCGCTATCCTGAGAACGACCTTTCTAAAAGAAAAACGATCATTTATACGACGACCATTGCTTGATGACGGGAGCGGATACTTGAAACATCTTACCGATGAGTCCGCCGATTCTCTTGCCGTGCGTTTTGAAAAGAAGATGGACAGAGAAGATGTCCAGTATGTGCTTGAGCGGATGACTGAAAAGCATAAGTCACCTCTCATCCTTTACTATATGGAAGATATGACCTACCAGGAAATTGCAGATTATCTCGCAATCCCAATTGGTACCGTCATGTCAAGACTGGCCCGTGCTAAAAAACAGATGAAAAAAGAATTGCTGAAAAAGCTTGCAAAGAAACAAAAGAAATCAAATTTGATTTCTCTTGCCACACTGCTCTTTCGGGGGGTGTTGTGATGAAATGTGAACAATTTCGCTCCTGGCTGGAAAACAGGGATTTTTCTGATCAGTCCGAGTCCGATAAAGCGCTGAAACACCAGCAAACCTGTCTAGACTGTCAGCACCTTTTCGTAAAAGACAATATGCTCGATCAGGCAATCAGACATACCATGGAAAAGCAGCCGCTACCGGAAAATCTTGAGAAAATTGTTTCCCTCAACCTTGGCTCTGTGAAAAGTCCTTACCGGCGAATTCCGAAAACGTTTATACGTATTCTCTCCATGGCGGCAGGAGTCGGTGCGCTTGTCCTTTTATTCATTTTTATTCCGACAGATTATTCAGCAAGAAATGATTTCGGTAAATCTCTCGTAGCCGATCATATCCACCATAATTACAATCAGGACCTTGAGAAAATTGACGATCTTAACAAGTGGCTGTCAATTCGCTCATCATTCGGTGCAGTGGTTCCGTCCAGCTTTGATTCCGGAAAGAAGTATCGGTTTGTCGGCGGCAGAATATGCGTGATTGGAAATTGCCGGACCGTCCACCTGGTTTATCGCCAGGGAGATGGCCTCATTTCACTGTATATCATGGATGCAGAACAGGTGGAGGCAAAACTTGATGAAAGCAGGACGTACTCGGTTACCAGCAATGGTTACAATATAAAGATGTGGAAAGAGGAGCAGCAGGTTTTCGCGATCGTAATATAAGACAGGCTGGAAATTCTTGTCATTTACTAACCGAGATTGAGAAGCATGCCAATCTGGAAGACAGAGACCGCCATGGCGAAGGCGAAAACGGTATTGAATGCCATTGAAAAGAAGGCCCACTTCCACGAAGATTCCTTGGCAATACAGACAACAGTGACAAAACACGGGGCATAAAACATTATGAAGATGAGGGCTGCCACCGCGATTA
>NODE-323-length-17256-cov-12.141_pt1 | contig 17256 bp, 18 predicted proteins | sample MGYA00139097_ERZ477577 | MGnify/ENA metagenome assembly ERZ477577
TGCGTTATGCTCAAAATTTTATCCTCGGAATATCAATCATATGCCTGTGGTAAAATTTCTTGCATGCCTTGATTTTGAACGAAAATCTTAGTTTTGCAAAAGGCTCGATTATCTGGGGATAAAAGACATGCGGATTCAGGTGCTTGATCATCTTGTCTTGACAGTAAAGGACATTGCCACAACCTGTGAGTTTTATCGCCGGGTTCTCGGATTCGAGGTCATTACCTTCGGTGACCAGCGGAAAAGTCTGAAACTCGGCAATCAGAAAATTAATCTGCACCAATCCGGTGCAGAATTTCAACCATGTGCCAGGCGTCCAACAGTGGGTTCGGCGGATCTCTGCTTTATTGCCGAGACTCCAATTGAGACTCTGGTCGAGCGCCTGCTTCAGTGCGGTGTTTCAGTGGAGGAGGGGCCTGTGCAGCGAGCCGGTGCCAGGGGGCCGATAGTCTCGGTATATATCCGCGATCCAGACGGTAATCTGATCGAGCTTAGCAATTACCTGTAATTGCCACCCAAAATTAATTTTTCACTCCAGTCAGGAAGAATGGAGCTGCGGCTGCACCACTAGGGATTGCTGAATTGGACCAGGACGGCGGTAATATTGTCTTTGCCCCCATTTTGGTTGGCCTGGTCAATCAACATCGTTGCTTTGATCTCGGGAACCATCTCGTAAGAAAGGATTTTCGCCAGCTGCTCTTTTGCCACCATCGAAGAGAGGCCGTCGGTGCAGAGCAAAAAGACGTCGCCGGGCTCTATGTCGCTGCCGATCATATCGACTTTCAGCTTCTCACTACTGCCGACCACCCTGAGGATAAGGTTTTTCAGGGCATGGTTGTCAACCTGTTCCTGGCTGATTATGCCGAGATCGGCCTGTTCCTGTACAAATGAATGATCGGTGGTGAGCTGGACGAGCTCCGAGTTTCGCAGCCGATAGGTCCTGCTGTCGCCGACATGGCCAATGACGATGCGGTTGTTCTGGAAGACCAGCAGTTCAGCAGTGCAACCCATTCCTTTATGCGAGGGTTCCTGGTCGACATGGGACAAGATTCGCTCATGGGCTGATTGAAAACATTCAACAACCAGCTCGTTTAAAGAGTCATCGGTAAGGCAGTGTTTCGGGGTGGAGGAGAACAGTTCGACAACCGTATCCCGAAAAAAGGTGCTCGCCAGTTCTCCGGCGGCTTCGCCCCCCATGCCGTCGGCTACCAGGAAGTAGCCATCTTCATTATTGACAAGACAGGCATCCTCGTTATAAGAACGTACTAATCCCCTGTCACTTTCACAACAAGCGCTGATTTGAAAGGCTGGTTTCATTGTCCGGGGTTATCAGATCAGCAAGTGTTGTGCCGCAATTTGAAATTTGAGTGTATAAGATTGAAAACGTTGTTATTATCGGCGAAATGATAATAGAATTGGATGATGCGGGCAATCATTTTATACACTGTTTCACCCGGGTGACCATGACCGACTGGTTTGAGCGACTGCCTTACTTCTGTCATCCGCGGGGCTGCGGATGAGTGTGGTAAAACCGAGACGATTCGGTGACAAATACCTGCTGCTCGATCAGATCGGTGCCGGTGGCGTGGCCGAAGTGTTTCGCGGTAAGCTGACCAGGGACAAGGGTTTCGAGAAACTGATAGTTATCAAGAAACTTCTGGCAGAGCACAACAGCGACCGGGAAATGGTCGATATCTTCATCAGGGAAGCCCGTCTGGCGGCCCTGCTCCAGCACGATAACATTGCAGCCACCTACGATTTCGGTGAGATAGACGGCGAATATTTTCTGGCCATGGAGTACCTGTTCGGCAAGAACCTGCACTCAGTGATGGTTCGGGCCAGGGAACACGGGGAACTTTTTGGACTGGGCGAGGCGCTGGTTATAGGCTCGAAAATCTGTGAGGGAATGGAATATGCCCATAACCTGAATGATCTGCAGCATAGACCGCTCAATATCGTACACCGGGACCTGACACCTCACAACATATTCATCACCTATGACGGTAAGGTGAAAATCCTCGATTTCGGCGTCGCCAAGGCAGAGCTGTTCGATAACAAAACCAGAGAAGGCGTAGTAAAAGGTAAGATTTCCTATATGTCGCCGGAACGGCTCTCCGGTGAGGATGTTGACTCCCGGTCAGATATTTTTTCGATCGGCATTTTGCTCTATGAAATGGTAAGCAGGCGGAGGATGTATCAAGGCGACACCGCCGAGCTGATTAGAAAATGTTTGACCGCCGAGTATGACAATCTGAAGGCCATTCTGCCCGAGTTGGACCCTGTGCTTCACCATATTCTCGATAAGGCGCTGGCGGTTGAGGTCGACCGGAGGTATCAGAGCTGTGCTCAGATGCAGTCAGATATCGATGATCTCCTCTTTCAGATGCAGCAGCGGGGCGGTTATCGACTGCTTAAGGGGTCGATAAGGGGACTCTTTGCAGATGAGTATGAAACTGAGCATAAACAGGTTGGTGACGTGCTCAGAATCGATGGGGAGGGGCAGTATCAGCGCGACAAGACCAATATCTCCATCGACCGGGAAGGCCGACTCCGGGAAGGACAGAATTCAGAAGATAAGACAGCGATGTTGCTGCATCGCCCACCATCGCACTTTATCAAGCTCTACTGGTCGAGGGCTAAACAGTGGCTGCTTGATACGTATCTGTTGATCCGGGAGGCACCAGATCGAAGACGGGTAGCCATTCCTTTTGTGGTTGCTGGAGCAGCCTTAATGCTGCTTGTCTTGATTATATTTATTCGCACCTCACCGGATCAACAAGACGAGGTGACACCATCGTCTGTGGTTCAAGAGGCGGTCCAGGAAGAAGTGAGGCCTGCAGCCGAGATTGCTGAGCGCCAGGAGATTGTAGAAGAAAAGGTCGACAGAGAGGCACTGGCGGGTGTTGTAAAGGGGCAGAAGCCAGAGTCTGCTGCCGAGACCGCAGAGCGCCAGGAGATTGTAGAAGAAAAGGTCGACAGTGAGACACTGGCGGGTGCTGTAAAGGGTCAGGAGCCAGAGTCTGCTGTCCCCAAAGCCCTGGAATCTGAGCCGAATGAGATAGCACAAACCGGACCTGAATCATTTACGCCGGCGGCTGAGGAACCTCCGCCAGCCCAGAACCTGGTAGTGAAATCCAACAAGGTGCCGGTTCTCAAGAAAAAGGAGTTGAAAAAAAAGAAGAACCTTTCTGAAACCACTCAGATTGTGGGGACAGCACCGTTTCGGGCCCAGGGTGAAGCATCTGGTTCGCCGGGCTCGATATCCCCTCAGGCCACTCAGGTCGACGCTGGCGCCCGGACCCTTAGTTTCGAAGCACAAGCCGACGACCTGGCAAAACAAAAACAGCTGAGTTCTCTGCACACCAAAGCCCGGGAAGCCATGCGGCAGGGGCGGCTGATTCAGCCGGAGGGGCAGAACGCCCAGGCCTATTTTAATGAGATTTTGTTTCTGGCCCCTGATGACAATGTTGCGATTAAAGGGCTTACACTCATTTGCGAAAAGTACAGCCAACTGGCAGAAGAATCCTTGGCTGACAAGGAGTTCGGCAGGGCCGAAGAATACACTGCCGACGGGTTGAGTGTCATTTCCAATTACCGCCGCCTGATCGAGGTCAGAAACCGCATCGAGCGAGAGCGTCAGGAGCATATTTTCGAGCTCTCCGAGAAAGCCCGATTGTGCCTGGAGGCGAACAAATTATCCACCCCTGCCAATGATTCCGCTTATTTCTATTACCAAGAGATAGCCCGCCTGGAGCCGGACAACGCGCTGGTCCGTAAAGGATATAAAGATATTGCCGATGGCTATGCAAAGATGGCCGATGAAGCCTTTCGCGGTTTTGATTATAAAGCGGCGGAGGTATATGTCGAACGGGGGCTGCAGGTCATCCCAGATCACTACTATCTGTTGTCATTAAAAGAGGAACTTGGGCGCAGTGACCTTGGCCGGGTCGGTCACAGCGTGAAGAAGAAGCTCAACAGGTTTTTGTCTGAGTAGCGTTCAGCCGAAGATTCTTCGCCAGATCCTTGAAAACAGGCCGCCGCTGTAGTCGCGGCTCACTGCTGTGCCCATGTAGGATGGGCTATCCTTGGGGTCTCCCTTCGCCTTTTCTATCAGCTTACGATATTCGGCAGTGTCGAGGTAACGGGTTTTCTCATCACTATCTTCAGTCTCTTGGATATCAGTCTGCTGATCGAGGTCGGATCGGTCAAAAAGCAGCGTGTGTTTACCGATCAGGATGATGTCATTATTTCTCAGGCCGTGGGCGGAAACCAGTTTTTCATTGACGAAGGTGCCGTTGGTGCTCTGCAGATCTTTGATGATAAAGCTGGCGGATACCGATTCGATTCTCGCGTGGTTCGAAGAGACAGCCAGGTTGTCTATAACGATGTCATTGGACTCATTTCTCCCAATGGTAAGGGTTTGCCCGATTCCAATCTGATATCTGTCCAACACCGCATCTTTGTATTTGAGCGTAATTACCGGCATGTTCACTCCCCATCGAAGCTGTTGGTAAATGCCTGCTGTCAGGATCCGCTTTAAATAACGCTTGTATCAGCCTAACATATTTGCGATTGTCATAAAAGAAAAGATGTCTAACTTCTTTAGTGCTTCAAGGAATTGACCTCGGGATACCCATGTTGTACCCTTGCCGGAGCAGCTCCCTGGGCCAGTGCTTGAGAGTATCGGAAAAGAATAAAAAAATCAGACAATTAGACTGAAAAATATGACTGATCACAGAAACGTACTGGGAACCCCGCTGGAAATCTGCAGTTTGGACCCGCTTACCGGGTTTACCAGGGAGGGGAGTTGTAAAGTAACTGCCGAAGATGTCGGGGTACACGGGGTCTGCGTAGTGGTGTCCAAGGAATTTCTAGATTTCTCGAAACGGGTTGGCAACGATCTGAGCACCCCGATGCCGCTTTACGGATTTGAGGGACTAAAGCCCGGTGATCGCTGGTGCCTCTGTGCGTCACGCTGGCGCGAGGCGCTTGAGCACGGGATGGCGCCACCTGTGGACTTGATGGCCACCCATGAATCTGCCCTCGACTATGCAACTCTGGAAGATCTGCTGCTCCACTCGATAGGCTCGACCACTTGAGACCTCCCGCAAAGCTGAGAGTGAAGCAAACAATGAAAATAGGGATAGAGACCGACTGCCCCTTGGTTCAGCAAAGCTGAAAATAAGATAATCTAACTACATGGAAAGAATTTCAGTCATTATATTTGCGGTGCTGCTGGGAGTCGGATTTTACGTCTGGATTTCAAGGGCGATCAATAAAAAGCCGCTTCAGGACTTCGTTCACAGCAATCTTTGGCTGCTGCATCCCAACTCGGTCTGCTACTGGCGAACCGCCATGGCTATGATCGGTCTGTTTCTCTATTTTTACAGCGGACATGAAAATATTGCCATCGTCATATTCACTTTCGCTGCCATACTCGACGGGGTTGACGGAGTCATTGCCAGAAAGTGCGATCTTGGTTCAAAACTCGGAGAGTGGCTCGATCCGCTCTGTGACAAACTGACCTACCTGCCGCCGTTGATTGGTTTTGCCTACAAAGGAATCATCTCCGTCAAATTGATCTGGGTTCTGGTGATCATCGAGCTCTTCGGTCAGTTTCTGGCCCGCAGGGTTCTGGATATGCTTAAGACCTCCGGGGCTGCCAATAATTTCGGCAAGATCAAGGCGATAATCTGCTTCGGGCTGGTCATCTTCTGTGCCCTGCTCGACAATATTGTCGATATTCCAACGATATATAATATCAGCGATGAGGTGCTGGTGGGCATCATCATCCTGGCCTCGGCATCCATCGTATTCAAGTTCGTCCCCAACCGGCTCTATGCCGATATCCTCTCAACCCTGAATTTTATCTGCGGTATTACCAGCCTGGTGTTGACCTATCAAAACTACTTTGCCTGGGCCATCTGTGTCATTATCATGGGGCAGTTGTTCGATCTATTCGACGGCAGAATGGCAGAAAAGCATGGCGGCACCAAAATGGGCCCGTTGATGGACGATATTGCCGATTTCGTCAGCTTCGGACTGGCCCCGGCCTATATGATCGTCAAATCAGGAGGGTCGCTGGCCTGGCTGTTTGCTCTCATCTATCTTGCCGGGGTGGCCTTCAGACTCATTCGTTTCGTGGCCGTCGACAAGAAGCGGACTGATCTACCCGACGGTATATTCAACGGTCTTCCCAGCCCGGCCGGCGCGCTTATCGTCCTCGGCAGTGCCCTGGTGGTGGAGTCTCCGCTGCTACTCTGGGGGGGGGCCGTAGTTTCGGTGGGATTGATGGTAAGTCATCTGCAGTTTGCCCACTTTGGCCGGGTGATCATCAAGCAGGTCCCACGGCCGCTGTTTTTCACCATGTGCGCTTTTATGGTCGTCGCCCTTTCCTTCGTTTTCAGGACCAAGAACGTGGAGATGTTCGGCTATGTCATTCTCTGCTCGGTGTCCCTCTACATGGTAGTCGGCAAAAAGTTGAGAATTCCTGTGAAGGAACCGGTCTAGAGCCTCACAGCGGAGCTTTGCGCAGACTATGAGTTGCTGGGGGGTGCGCCGTTCTTATTCAGAGTACGTCGTTTCGTATCTTCTCCCAGACGGCGGCCACTCCTTCGGAAAATCCTTCGGCATAGGCATCAAGATCTAAAGATTCTTCCTGATCGTCAGCCAGGCGGTTGACCGATTCCTCGATTGCCGACCATAAATCGGGATCCAAGTCGTTGATGGTTTTCCTGAATGAGTCGAAGCTGATCGGCACCGTTTTACGGACCAGGTGCAGATCGCTGACGGCGATAAAGGGATCGTAGTCGATCTGTTCGTTGGCGATGAATCGCTCTGCGGCTTTTTTACCGATTGTGATGGATGAGTCGATGATATTTTTCATATGTCAGTAATGGTTCTTTTCATAGCATTGAAGTTGAGCTGGAAAAATAATCCAGTGGTCCTGAAAATAGAACAGCAAAACTGTATTCAGCGGCTCTAATTTAGCCATAGGCAGTGAAATTGAGTTCGATTCGCATCGGAAAACGGAAAAACATCGGTACAGAAACAGAACGATGGTTGCTTTTCAGAGAAGACCCCAACGACCCGGGTTGGGTCCAAAGAGCTCCCAGTCGTCTTCCTGGAATTCGGCAAACCACTTCTGAAACGTGAGGTCGGGTCGGTTTTCCGAAAATGGGAAACTGAGATAGAAACGGGCACAGCCCAGCCTATCCGGTTTCCTGCTTACCCGCATCGCGCTATAATTCCGGCCCGCTCTCTCCAGCAGATCCTCCACTTTGTCAACGTCATCTTGGGGAACCGTGAGATTGAAACAGTATTCTCTGCTCATGATCTTCTCTGCTTAATCGCATTGAGGCCAGCCGTATCCCCAACGCCAGGGCAGCCCTGAGCATGGCACGCCGCCAATGCGCACGGCTCTGTACATTAAATTGCCGATGACCTGATAGACCTGCCCCAGCTCCTCAACTGACAGCTCATATTGTTCAGAAAGTTCGGGGGCCCGACTGAGACCGACCTCGATTACACAACTGCGCAGCGCTTCATCGGCCTGTCGGCGTGCGGTAAAGCTCATCTCGGCTGTGACCGGGCGCTCTCCAGCCGTATGGTAGAGGCGATCGTGGCCGACGCAGCAGGATTCCCAGGGAGGAAGGTCGCCGTGAGCTGTTTTTAGAAACGTGATCTTCTCCGACAAGTACTGCCAGCCGACCGAAAGCCCACCGCTGCACCCATCAGTGGTGAAAGGAGAGAGGCTGTGGTCAGGATTTTGTATTTCAACCAGGAGACGTTCGTGCCTGCCCAGTTCCAGTGAGCGTTCGAGCCCATCGAGCCTCGATTCGGAGGGAGCTGGCTCCGTTCCATATCCCCATGTAGCGCTAATGACCAACAACGCCACGGCAGATATAATGCTGTAATAACATTTTTTTATCATCTTCCCCATATCATGGCGATTGATCGCGGTACTTTTTCTGGGGCAGTGGTTTACCCAGCATAACCGCCGTGTGGATCAACAACCGCTCGACCGAGTTAAGTTCGGAGCGCTCGGCCATCACCTGGCGGGCCAGGGCGGGCTCGTCGGTAATGATGCCATCAACGCCCAGAGACATCATCCGAAACATCGACATCTTATCATTTACGGTCCAGACAAACACCCGTTTTCCTGCCGCCTGATTGGTCCGAATGAATGCGGGGCTGGCCATTGCCATATTGACTGCCAGAAAATCAACATCGAGTTTGCTCATATTGCCGAGAACCTGGGCCGACAGAAGGCCGGTTTCCCATTCGGGACGAAGCTTACGGACTTTCTGAACACTGTCGTATTTAAGTGACATGATAGCGATTTCCTCGACCATACCCTGCTGTTCGACGATATCGACTACCCGTTGTTCCAATTGCTGATCGTGACCGTAGTACTTTAGCTCTATCACCACATGGGCTTTGCCTTTGGCTTCCTGCAGTACATCGATCAGGGCCGGCGCCCTCTGGTCGGCGAACTCTGGCGCAAACCAGCTGCCCACATCGATGGCTTGGATCTGTTCCAGCGTACCATCCCAGACTTTGAGATCAACTCCTGCCAGTTTCATAAAATCGCTGTCGTGAACAACCACCACCTGACCGTCAACGGTTTCCTGGACATCAATCTCAACCCAGTCAGTATTATCCTCAATTGCTGCTTGGATCGAAGCCATCGTATTCTCCGGTGCTCTTCCTGCTGCCCCACGGTGGGCAACAATGGTGAGATCGTCGATGGGCTGAATGTCATCGATCAGCCAGATGCCGATCAGAAAAGAAATGAGGACGCCGCCAATGCCGGCCAGAACGAGTCGGGATCTCGTCAACCGCAGCTGCGAGGATTTCTTCGTTCCACCCAAACCTTTAATGGAGGTCTCCACCCCAAAGTGACGGGACAGTTCTATAAGAAGGCCAGCGAAACTGCCCGAGGCAAGTGTGGTTATTAGAAAATTACCCAACACCAGGAGTGCTACCAGAAAGCCGATAACCATAAGGAGCAGGGTCATCTTGTCATAGAACAGCGGTATAATGTTAGTTGTCAGCAGTTGTACCAGGCCGAATACCATAATGGACAAAATGAAGATGCTGGCCCCCCAGCCGATGAGAACAAAGGCGATGAGTTTTTTATTGCCACTGACGAGCGCAGCGCTTTCCTTGAAGGATTGTTTTGGGGAGGTGCCGCCAAACAGAATCAACGGCAGGGTTAATGACCATAAAAGCAGTTTTCTGATCAGCACCAAGGCCATTATCAGCAGAATCACTCCTATCAGAGCTGCAGCAGCAAAGAATATGGGCGGTTTGTGGGCCAGGTAGTAGTTGATGTCATATTTGGTGAGGGCCAGCCAGGCCACCAATCCGCCAGCGGCTAGAAACGGCAGGATGATGATGAGCAGACGAAGCACCAGCAAAACGGAAAATTTGAAAATTACCAATGCCCTGGCGGCAGTATAGCCAAGGATCTGGATGAGATCTTCGTTAAGATCTTCGGTTACGGCGATATAGGTGATCATCATAGCGGCCTGCTCGAAGATCAGAATAGTAATCAGCATCGCACCGAACAGCACCAGTGCGGTCATCCCAAAAGGAGAGAGCAGGAAGAAAATGATGTCGGTGTCGGCCAGGACCTCTTGTGAGGAGAAAGATAGAAGCAGTCGGCCCAGACCTCCTAGCAGCGGGGTAAAGAGGATAAAACCGAGAGTGATGAAAACGAGGTGAATGATCAGTATTGACAGCATATTTGCGCGCAGTACTGTCCTGACATTTTTTCCCAAACTAAAGACGATATCCTTCATAGGTTGCCTCGTATTTATCCCTTTGGTTTATCCGTTTCCACTGCTGACCACATTTTCATAACATTTCACTGCTGCTGCCAGATCTTCGACAGCGGTTCCCACCGATTTGAACAGGGTGATTTCCTGATCACCGGTTCTGCCGGGATGGTGTGCTGAAACAAGCTCGCTTAACTCTGCTGCAATATCGTCGCGGCCGATCACCCCACTGGCCATGGGGATCAGCAGGTCTCCCGCTTCAGACAGGGCACCGACCCTGGTATCAACGAATAGCGTCGATCTGGCCACCGCCTGGTCGTCGGATTCTCTCATCCCGGCTTTGAATCCTCCGATCAAGTCGATATGAGTCCCCGGGCTCAGCCATTTGCCGGAAATCAGAGGATCGCCGGACATGGTTGCAGAGCTGATGATATCGGCGCCGGCGCAACCAGATTCAAGATCATCGGTGACTGCACAGTCGAAACCGGCCCTGCTGTAGAGATCAGCCACTTCGAGCGCTTTCTGACGATTTCTTGCCCAGATGGAAAGCTTTTTCAGGCTGCGTACCGCACCATGGGCAAAGCCGAGATAGCGTGCCAATCTGCCGCTGCCGACTATGAGCAGACTGGATGCGTCAGTTCTGCTGAGATATTTCGAGGCCAGGGCCGAGGCGCAGACAGTCCTTCGGGCGGTGAGCTCGGCACCATCCAATTGGGCGACCACCTCACCTGTTGCTCCATCCATCAGCAGGTAGGTTCCCAGGATTGTCGGCAGTCCCTTGTCGGGGTTGCCTGGGTAGACGCTGACCAGCTTGACCCCGCTGTATTTTCCAGCGACCCAGGCAGGCATCAGCAGCATCGTTGCATCCGGCTGATTATCCAGAGATATGGTGTAATGCTGTCGCCTTGGCACGGTGCAGGCTTCGGCAAAGAAACGCTCGAGGGAGTTGATGGTCCCAGGCCAGTCGAGGTGCTTCCTGATTTGATCGGCGTCAATGATGAGCATGGCAACGTCCGGCAATTAGCATAGGGGTTAAGGGGTAAACATCGGCCAGGTATCAGCTACTTTATAACCCTCGGGCCAGGGGTCGGTAGGATCCAGAAAATACTGGTAGGTTCCGGTTATCCAGGCCTGGCCGGAGATGCGCGGATAGATAGCCGGCTTTGCTCCCACCGAAGTCTCACCGTCTATCGTACAGTCAAAGCGGGAGCCGATGATCGATTCACCGATGTAACGGTCGCCAATCGCTAATTTACCCTGCTGGTGAAGCAGGGCCATGCGTGCCGAACAGCCGGTTCCGGTGGGGCAGCGGTCCAGTTTGCCTGGTTGGATGGCCACGGTGTTGCGGCCGATCAGGCTGCCGCCCTCACTTTTCAGCGGGGCGGTAATCTGACAGAATGAGAGGTGGGTCCAGTCCGGGTTTTCGGGATGACAGAAGCCGAGTTGTTCATTGGCAGCATTGGTGATTCGTATGCCGGTCTCGGCAAGTTCCCGAGCTTCGTCGGTTGTCAGGCCAAAGCCGAGCTGCGAGGCTTCGACAATGACGAAACTGTCACCGCCATAGGCCGTGTCGACCAGCAGCGTTCCAAGGCCTGGAACTTCTATCGTCTGATCACGCTTGTCCACGAAAGAGGCCACGTTTTTCACCGAGACACTGGTAACTTTGCCGTTTTTACAGTGCGCAGTGACCTCGATCAAACCGCCAGGCGGCTCTAAAACGAGTGAGGTTACAGGTTCGGTCATCGGCAATATCCCGGTTTCCAGCAGCACCGTGACCACGCAGATCGAGTTGGAGCCGGACATCGGGGGCGTGTCTTCAGGTTCCATGATAATCCAGCCCATTTGGGCTTGGGGATTTTGGGCCGGTACAAGAAGGTTGAAATGGCGAAAAACGCCGCCCCGGGGTTCATTGAGGAGGAAGTTGCGCAAACGCTGATCCCTGGCAATCCAGCGGGACTGTTCCCAGACCGTCTCCCCCGGAGGAGGTGCGACACCACCGACAATGACGTCACCTACTTCTCCTTCAGCATGGCAGCCGACAACGTGTATGACCTTTGCAGTCTGCATTTCAACTCTCTCCTTCTACCAGGATAGTCAGTAAACCTATACTACACCCATTTCTCAGGAAGAGAAACCGTTGGTTTTTCCGGGATCACAGCTTCATTGGCAAGTTTGTGAAGCTACCGAAGATGTAAAAAGAACGCGACCTAAAAGTTGGTATAGGTAATTTATGGTTAATTATTTTCTTGTGAGAGGGTTATATTGACAAATTAGGCCATAGGTATCAGAAAGTATCCCTGCAATTTGATCAGAAATGGAAAAGTCATCATGTCTTCATCTAAACGATATTTGAATACCAAAGAAGTTGCCCAGTTACTCCAGGTTAATGAAAAAGGCGTGTATGCGCTGGTGAGTGATAAGGGGTTGCCTGCCACCAAGGTCACAGGGAAGTGGCTGTTTCCCCGACATTTTGTTGAGGAGTGGCTCGATCTATCCATCGTCAACCTGCCAGCTGCCGCCAATCCATCGCTGGACAGCGGCAGATTGTTTATTGCCGGCAGCGATGATCTTCTGTTTCAACGGGCCATCAACCTCTACAACAGCCACAATCAGGACAGCGTCGTGTTTTTTGCCAACATCGGCAGCATGGGAGGCTTGCGGGCTTTGCGGCAGCGCAGCTGCCATATCGGTGTCTGTCATCTGCTTCAGGACGACAACGAGGAGTACAATTTCCGCTTTGCCGAGCAGGAAATGGGCCAGGCTCCGGTTTTCATAAATTTCAGCAAGCGTGAGCAGGGCATCGTCATCGGCAGCGGTAATCCGAAGAACATTCGATCGGTTTCGGACCTGGCTCAAGAGGGGGTACGCATCGTCAATAGACCGCTGAATACGGGAACTCGTCTGCTGCTCGATTATGAGATTAGTAAATCAGAGATCAGCGCCGACAACATCGCCGGTTATGACCTGGAGGTAGGCAGACATCTGGAGGCGGGGCTTGCTGTCCTCGGGGGAAAAGCGGATGCGGCGCCGGCGATCAGGCCGGTGGCGGAGCTGCTGGGTCTTGATTTCATTCCGCTGCGCTGGGAACGCTTCGATCTGCTGATCAACCGGGACCGTTTTTTTGAACCGCCGGTGCAACGCTTCATCAACCTTCTGCACGATCCCTCGTTTAAGGAAATCGCCAAAGAATTTGTTGGCTACGATCTGTCGGTCTGCGGCAAAATGATCTATCCCGACAATCTGAAAATATAATTCATTATCAAGGAGAGAGAGATGTTCAATAAAGTATTGGTTGTAGCGGTGGCTCTGGTGGTTACCTTTTGCGGTATCTCGGCGGCGGCGGCCGACAAAGTACTGACGATGTCAACGACCACTTCCACTCAGGCTTCCGGACTTCTGGATGTCCTGCTGCCGGAGTTCAAGTCCGATACCGGTATTGAGATAAAGGTAATTGCCAAAGGTACCGGCGCGGCAATACGTGACGGCATGGACGGAAATGTTGACATCATTTTCGTGCACGCCAAGGCAAGGGAAGAAAAGTTCGTTGCCGAAGGATACGGAACCAAGCGCTACGCGGTGATGCACAACGATTTTATCGTTATCGGTCCGAACGACGATCCGGCAGCTGTCAGTAAAACCGCTGACGTATATGCAGGACTCAAGAGTATCGCTGCTGCCAAGGCAGAGTTCATCTCCCGTGGCGACGATTCGGGAACCCATACCAAAGAACAGTTTCTCTGGGAAAAATCTGGTGTCAAAGTGGTCACCAACAAGAGGGAGATAGTAAAGAAAGGAGAGAAAGTAGCGGTTGGATTTAACGAGCCGGCGGATTCGGCGGACTGGTATAAATCTATCGGTCAGGGAATGGGTAAAACATTGACCTATGCCGACGAAAAAGGTGCCTACACAATGACTGATCGCGGTACCTATATAAAATACAAATATGGCAAAACCCCGCCGATCGAGCTTTCGATCCTCAGCGAAGGATCCGAAGCGCTGGCAAACCCATACGGCATTATCCCGGTTAATCCCAAAAAATTCGACCATGTGAAATACGACCTGGCCGAAACCTTCGCCAAGTGGCTCACCTCGGGGAGGGGACAGAAACTGATTGGTGACTATCGTTTGCTTGATAAACAGCTTTTTTACCCGGATGCAATACCACAGTAAATTGTCTATGCTGTAACCGCATCTCCCTGTGCCGCCGGAATGAGGGGTCGTTCCGGCGGCCGATTGTTTTTAACCCTGAGCTGGTATTGGTTTGGATTTACTTGTCGACAGCCTTAAATCGGCGCTTTTGCTTCTACTCTCATTCGATCCCGAACTCTATGAAATCGTGGGAGTCTCACTCAACGTCAGCTTCTTTTCGACTCTTTTTGCCGCGCTCTTTGGTCTTCCCGCCGGCTTTTTCATCGCCTTCAACAGCTTCCGCGGCAAACGGTTGGTGATGACCTGCCTTAATACGTTGCTGGCGCTGCCAACCGTGGTAATCGGCCTGGTCGTCTATTCATTAATCTCGAGACGAGGCATTTTCGGGCCGCTCGAACTTCTCTATACCCAGAAGGCAATAATTATAGGACAGATTATTCTGATCGTACCGCTGATTACCACCCTTACCATTGCCGCCATCAGCAGGATAGATCAACGCTACCGAAATACCGCGTTGACCCTTGGTGCCACCTATTATCAGATGGGCTGGGTCGTTTTTCTGGAAGCCCGTTTTGGCATCATGGCAGCCTTGATTGCCGCTTTCGGCCGGGTGATTGCCGAAGTCGGTATATCGATGATGCTGGGCGGCAACGCCAAAGGCTTCACCCGGACTATGACCACTGCCATGGCCCTGGAGTACGACAAGGGAGAATTCGTTCTGGCTGTTGCCCTGGGCATGGTGCTTATGACCTTTGCCTTCGTCATCAATATGGTCTTTCACTTCCTTCAGGGACGCCTCAAATCAGATGCTCTATGAACTGAACAATGTGGTTAGATTGTTCGGCTCCCGAACGGTTCTGGAAATTGATTCCCTGTCATTTGAGGCTCGGAAAATTTATGCGCTTATTGGCCCCAATGGAGCCGGTAAGACGACCCTGCTCAACCAGCTGGCCTTTCTCGATCAGCCCAACAGCGGTGAGATACGTTTTCGGTCCACTCCGGTCAGCTATGACCATTCATCGCTGACCGGGCTGCGTCGGCAGGTGGTGCTGGTGGACCAGAGCCCGATACTTTTTTCCGGCAGCGTCTGGAAAAATATCGAATTTGGACTCAAGGTACGTAAGATTCCGAAGAAGGAGCGGGCCCGCAGAATCGAACACGCCCTGGAGATGGTTACCATGTCCGATTTCGCCCATCAGGACGTCTACGGCCTTTCCGGCGGTGAGGTCAAGCGGGTGGCTTTGGCCCGGGCCCTGGCCCTGGAGCCTGAGGTTCTGCTGTGCGACGAGCCGACTGCCAATGTCGACCGGGAACACCAGGAGATAATCCTGAAAATACTTTCCCACGCCAACAGCGTCAGACATACGACGATCATTTTTTCCACCCATTATCTGTCACAGAGTCGGCAACTGGCCCATCGGACGCTGCTGCTGCAGAATGGTCGACTGTCGAAAAATCTTGAGGAAAACATCTTTCAGGCCAGAATCATCAGGCGTGACGAGAGATTGAAATGCCTTGTTAACGGCCACTTGATCCCGTTCAGCGATCCTGACGGTCTGGCCAGTGATAACCGGCAGCTTCGGGTGCATGTTGACCCACAGAAGGTGAAACTGAAAGCATTTGGGCAGAAGCCCGTTCTGTCTCCCTGGATCCCCGGAAAAATAACCTCGCTAAGCAAAGAAAACGGAAATATAAGGATTATGGTCGATGTTGGTTTGAAACTTCAGATACTGCTAAGCGAGGATGAATTCATTGCTCACCCCTATCAGGTGCTGCAGCAAGTAGGTGTGGGGCTTGATGGGCTGGGCGTGACGCTCCTGCCTTAAGCGAATCGCAGGAGTGTAGTTGCCGGCAGCTCAGTTGAAGTTTCCCGGCTTAGAACCCAGGGTCGTACTTGTGGCTGGTCCGGTACAGTGGTCGCTGCTTCTTGGCCTCGACCATTCGTCGCAGCTGGTCACACTCGGCGGTGGCGGTGCGCAGTTCCTGCCTAAGTGAATCTTTTTCTGAAAGGGGTGCCTCTTCAAGCTGCTCCTGCAGCTTATGAACTTGTTGCTGAGCACGATAAAGTTCAATCGCAAGGGCTCTTATCACCATGATGTTCTCCTAACGTTACACTCATTTTTTCCTTGCCATCAGAGAGGCATAGGCACCGTTTAGTTCGATGAATTGCTCATGGTTTCCACCGCTGTCCGGGTGCAACTCTTTGGCACGTTCGCGATAAAGGCGGGTCAGTTCCCGGCGGCTCATTTTCTGAAGTTTCTGCCACTTTCTCTGAAATATTTTCTCCGCCTGGCCGGTGCTTACCGCCGGTTTTTTCTCGGGCCAGGAAAAGGCCCGGTGGCGGCCCATAAATTCCCGGACGAAGTCGTCGAACAGCGACCTTCGGCCGTAGCCATGGTCAAAGAACATGATCATATAGCGAATCAGGTGATCGTGCAGGCTGGTCCCACCGGTACCTGTTCTCCAGAAACTTTTATCATCGTTCAGTGAGCAGATTTCCTCGATGAAAAAGTCGGCGATGTCGGTCTGGTTGAGGGCCTCCGGCATAGTCGCTGAGAACGATTCGGTGAAATGACGCTGGAGATCGAAAATGGCGAAGACATAAGTTCTCAGTTCGTTGTGCTGCAGAGCTTTTTCGAGATCAAGCAGGTAGAATTCGCGTTCGTCTCGGCACTTGTTGAGCAGTGGTCGGTAGAGTTTGGGATTCAGTCTGAAGATCCGGCTCTGATCAACACCACCGTAGCGGAGGTAATAGAGACGTCGACGGTCAAAAAGGTGTATATCCTTTTCAATTGCCGACCGCTCCCGTTCCGAAAGAGCTGAAACCCGAGCCTTCCCCCGGTGCCGGAATATGCTCAGGCGGGTCTGTTCTTCGGCAGGCAGAAAATTCCAGAGAAGCTCTTCCAGAATCAAGGAAGCATCTTCAGAGGTTTCCTGCTGCAGCCTCTCTTCGAGTTCGGCGGAGAAATAGCAGATGTCATCGGAAAGACGCTCGATATAACGGCCGGGATCGCCTCCCAGGTCAAACACTACTTGATATTCGAGGTAGCGGTGGTCATCTCCTGGGAGCGACTGGCGAATTTCGTAATGTTTCGTTTGACCTCTGGTCAGGGTGGCGAGGTACATGAATCAATATCCAAACAGTGGTGAGCCGATTTCCGGGTTGCAGCAGACAGGTTTGTAAATATATGGTATGGATCCGTTTGTCCAGCATATACGTAGCGACATGAGTCCAATCCTTCCATGCAGGCTAAATAAATCGATGCGGCGGTTGCTCACAGCCTCCATCGGCTCCTCACCATTCTTGCCTGACGGGAGGCCTTGA
>NODE-324-length-17256-cov-5.77077_pt1 | contig 17256 bp, 17 predicted proteins | sample MGYA00139097_ERZ477577 | MGnify/ENA metagenome assembly ERZ477577
CTGCTCATCAGGCAGGTTCTATGTCAGCTGTAGCAGCAAAACTTACTAAGGCACCTATTCGGGGAATCTTATAATTACGAAAATAGAACATATTCATACAGAGAGAATAGATTTGTCTCTAATCTCTAAATTGCTATTAACATGCCATGATATTTCGGTAGGCTTTACCATGTACAGTATTTAAATTAACGAAAACAGGTTGACAGTGATTCTCCTAAAGCCGTCTTTTTTCAAGTATAAGTGGAATCAGACTCAGTCAATATTATTTTTCAAGCCTCCCACTGCCTGATTTACCCAATCTTAATGTTTCTACGCAATATTCTTTGTGAGAGTTGTGAGTTGATACATTGAGGCCAGGCTACATTGCCTGCAATTACGAGTTCGATATTCCTTCCGTAGCTTGAATTAAAAGCATATCGTCGTATATATGGTATAGACTCGCTATATTCAATCCAATTATTTCAAGGAGAGAGTTCTAGATGAAACTTCTCACCACCGCTGCCGGCATGTTCAGCACACTACTGATAGCCATCTCCTCAGGTGCAGGCATTCTTGCCCATGCTGCTGATTTGACAGAGCAGGCTCGCCTGGAGATGGTTAGAAACATTGAACAGGATGTCAGGGAAACCAGCCTTGAGCTGAACAAGAGCGAACTCGATCCTCGAGTAATGAAAGCTCTCTCGCGTGTACCTCGCCACGAATTCGTCCCAGCTGATGAAAAGCAAAATGCCTATGAAAACCGTCCTCTGCCAATTGGTCATGGGCAGACCATATCACAGCCATATATTGTCGCAGTGATGACAGATATGCTGAACCTCGAGCCCGACAGCAGGGTGCTGGAACTGGGAACAGGATCAGGCTACCAGGCGGCGATACTGGGCGAACTGGCCAGCAAGGTGTATACGATTGAAATCGTTGAACCGCTTGGGGTGCAGGCAAAAGAGCGGCTGCAAAGACTGGGATATGACAATGTGACAACAAAGGTGGGGGACGGTTATTACGGGTGGGAAGAGCATGCTCCATTCGATGCCATTATCGTTACTGCGGCAGCCAGCCATATACCGCCGCCGTTGATCAAGCAGCTGAAACCTGGAGGGCGCATGGTCATTCCGGTAGGAAGCCGATTCATGATGCAGCAGCTACTGGTAGTCGATAAGCGTGAGGATAACAAGATCGTCAGCAAGCAGGTCCTGCCAGTGGTGTTCGTGCCGGTCACTGGCAAGCACTAGAAGCAGCATATACTATGCGGAAGCATCAGCGCCCACCGTATCTTTCCATCGCGCTGATCTCCGGTGCCGCGCTGGCGTATGAAGTCCTGCTGATGCGACTGTTTTCGATCATACAGTGGCATCATTTCTCCTATATGATTATCGGCCTGGCCCTGCTGGGCTATGGCTTCAGCGGTGCAATTATTTCCGTTTTTCAGGGTTGGTTGTTACAGCGATTTACGCTTGTCTTTCTCGGTAGTCTGTTATTGTTTGGCCTGACATCAGTGGCCGGTTTTATGGCTGCACAGGCAATGCCTTTTAACGCTGAATTGATCCTCTGGGACTATCACCAGGTCATTTATCTACTGATCATTTTTCTGCTGCTGAGTCTGCCTTTCTTTTTCGCAGCCAGTGCCATCTGCCTTGCATTTATGCAGTATCGTCAACAGGTATCGCGTATCTATGGTTGGGACCTCGCTGGCGCAGGACTCGGCAGCCTGGTCGTCATTGGATTGTTATTCGTGGCTTTTCCGCAAAATGCCCTGATTACCGTCGGTGCTGCTGGTCTTGTGTCATTGCTGGTTGCCAGTGTCGAACTGGGTGTTAAACAGTACAGATCCGTATCTCTGATATTGCTTGTTTCTACCATGGTGCTGTCACTGCTAGCAGTAAACCTGGAGCTGAACATGTCGCCGTATAAAAGCCTGCCGCAGACCTTGCGGGTCGATGGAACAGAGGTGGTTGAGCAGGATTCCAGCCCATTTGGACTGATCAGCATTATCGACAGTCGAATTGTTCCATTCAGGCATGCACCTGGACTCAGTCTAGCAAGTACTGCAGAACCTTTGCCTCAGCTGGGTATTTTTACCGATGGTGATAACATGACTGTCATCACAAAAGCAGCTGAAGATACGTCGCAACTTGTCTATCTCGACCAGTTGACATCGGCATTGCCTTACCACCTGGCGGATCCAGCTATGGTATTGATTGTAGGTGCAGGCGGAGGCACAGATATTCTGCAGGCGCTTTATCATTCAAACAACAATAAAACCTCTGCTGCCATAGATGCAGTTGAGTTGAATCCACAACTGATCGAGATCGTTGGAAGCCGCTACAGTGAATTCAATGGTGATTTATTCCAGCATCCTGGCGTCCAGATATATGCCGGCGATGTGCGTGGATTTCTTACTCAAAATCAGAAAAAGTATGATCTGATACAGATATCATTAATGGATGCTTTTAATGCATCGGCTTCTGGCTTATACGCATTAAATGAGGACTACCTGTATACCGTTGAAGCACTCAAACACTATCTAAACCACATTGTTCCAGGCGGTATCCTGTCACTGACACGCTGGATCAAAATGCCGCCGCGCGACACCTTGAAGCTTTTTGCGACGGCAGTTGAAGCATTGAGGCAGATGGGTGTAGAAAATCCCTCTGAGAGGCTGATCCTTATTCGCAGTTGGCAGACCAGTACATTGTTAGTCAAGAACGGAGCGTTTAGCTCTGAGAATATAAAGAATATTCGAGAGTTCAGCGATGAACGGTCATTTGATGTGGACTTTGCAGCAGGATTTCCGCTAGCAGAAGAAAGCTATAATCAAATGGCAAAGCCCTGGTTCCAGGAAGGCACAGCGGCATTGTTATCAGATAAGCAGGATCAATATCTGGATCAATATAAGTTTAACCTTCATCCTGCTATCGACGACAGACCGTATTTTCATCACTATACCAAATGGTCATCATTGCCGGAGATGTTCAAGCTGCGCGACCGTGGAGGTATGTCGTTAATCGAGTGGGGTTATGTCGTCCTGGTAATGACATTAATTGTTGCAGCAGTACTTAGTGTGATTCTGATAGCATTGCCATTACTGGCTTTGCCGCGTTCTTCTGATAAAGCTAAAGCGGCTATCAGCAAAACGCGTGTAATTCTTTACTTCCTCGCAATAGGCATTGCATTCCTGTTTATGGAAATTGCCTTCATGCAGAAGTTTATCCTGTTGCTGCATCATCCTTTGTATTCTTTTGCTGTAACTCTTGCCGCTTTCCTTGTCTTCGCCGGTATAGGTAGCTACTTATCTGCAAACATGGCTCACTACTACAGCAGGCGTAACCTGCTGCTGGGTTCTGTGGCCGGGATACTGTTATTTGGAATCAGTTATATTTTACTGCTGGATAGCCTGTTTATCTGGATATCGGATACTCCAATATTGTTGAAAATACTGTTGACGGTAGTTCTGGTTGCACCACTGGCATTGCTGATGGGTATGCCATTTCCACTCGCTCTGTCGTCTCTGGCCGACCATGCTGAAGCCCTGGTTCCATGGGCGTGGGGTATCAATGGCTGTGCCTCTGTCATCAGCGCGAGCCTGGCAACCTTGTTAGCCATACATTTTGGTTTTAGCACAGTGATAATGCTCGCCCTGGCATTATATGCAGGGATAGTGTTCGTGTATCCCGTTCCACCTCGAGTTGTTACTAGTTGAGGCGCTACTAATGGTGGTTCTGTATTTGTAAATATTTCTAGCGAGCGGTAATTACAGGCGTCAGCGTTTGGCGGTGTCAATATTGTAACGGAGTGTTACCGTGTGTTGCTGCGGATTGGTCCACATCAGGCAGTACGTTTGTGTGGTGTTAATATACACTGTACCGCTGTCTTTCAATGCCTGCTGTTCAGCTACCGGGTACTTTATCTCCTTGTCCATATGATAGTGAAGATTAAACAGTGTTGCGGAAGAAACTTGAAATGAATAGTTGATTTTGCTGCCGGCATCCAGCTTGTGACAGGATTCGTGAACCTTGCCTGGCCGAAGGTTGAGGCTTTTCTCATCAGATGCCTGCGTTTGTGAACTGCAGGTGATGACAGCAGTCGTAAGTACAGCAATTATTTTGATGTTTTTAGTCATGTCTTCCGCCTTCATATGTAGTGTAGATGCCTGAACCCGCTTGCGTTTAAGTGCCAGGTTTATGCTATCGAATATCTTCAATGCTGTATATCTTAGACAGAATTGTCGGTGTGATGAGGGCGTAGCCCTGCTGTTGCCAGTGCACTAGCTCATTAATAGCCGAAGGCACGACTTCTATAAAATCCTGGAAATCTTCGATTGTATATCCATAGTCGCCAGCTGCGAGACCGCATACCTTGAAGCTCACGCCCAGTTCAGAGAAGTAGCGCATCCGGTCCACAGCAGCTTTGTAACGCTGATAGTTTTTGCTGGCAACAGTGACTATTTCCATGCCATGGATAACAACGACGATGTCCATCATTTCCGGGTCGATGTTATAGGGTGCATCCATCAGGCTATTCATTAATGACCTGATCCAGTACAGCGCAGAGTTAATATCTTCCGGTTCATTAAAGTAAAAATCGTAGACAACCTGCGGTTCTTTGTAGGGTGTTTCAATAAACGTTGCAGTATTAGCAAGTACCTGTGCCGGGAATATAATGAGCAAGACCAGGAAAATTTTTTTAATAGTTAATATCATTCGGGCTTCTCCTGTTACTGTAGTATCTTTTATGTATTGTCTGAGTGTTTCTGGCTATTATGGCGCTTAAGCTAACAGGAAAGGAAGGCAGGTGTCCTTTTTCTTTACAGGGCAATTAAATCTAGTCTCAAGGGCTTATCTATGGCAGATCAGGGTACATCAGGCATTAGGCGCATATGTAATGCAGCCGGCTATTCTTTTGCCGGGCTGAAGGCCGCCTTTCAAAATGAGGCTGCATTCAGGCAGGAATCGGTTCTTCTGCTGATTCTTGCTCCTGTTGCTTTATGGCTGGGTGAGGGGGCTATTGAAAAAGCGTTGCTAATTTCCTCTGTGCTGCTGGTATTGATTATAGAGCTGGTCAACTCAGCCATTGAAAGTGCAATCGATCGTATTGGCAGCGACATACACGAACTATCTGGCCGGGCTAAAGATATAGGTTCGGCAGCGGTATTTCTCAGCCTGCTTAATGCTGCCCTGATCTGGTTTTTTCTGATAGTAATAGATTAATGTTGAGAGATTATTGACCATGCCTTTGCCTGATACTCTTGCCATGATGCGGCAACTGGTAGGGGTTCCTTCTGTCAGTAGTGTCAGTCCCGACATTGATATGGGCAATCTTAAGGTTGTGGAGCTGCTTGCAGAATGGTTGCAGGAGCTCAATTTTACAGTCGAAATAATCCCCCTGAAAAATCATCCAGAGAAGGCGAACCTTGTTGCTACATTGGGGCGAGGGCAGGGCGGCCTGGTGCTTGCTGGACACACCGACACCGTGCCTTTTGATGAAAACCTGTGGAACTACAATCCACTCGCTCTGACCGAGGCGGGCAATCGTCTCTATGGCATGGGAAGCTCGGACATGAAAGGTTTTTTCGCGCTTGCTATCGCTGCAGCCAGAATATTTTCAATAGGTGACCTGAAGGAACCGCTGGTTATCGTTGCTACTGCCGATGAAGAGTCAACGATGCACGGTGCACGTGAGTTGGCAGCCAGTGGTCGTTTACAGGCTCGCCGGGTGCTGATTGGCGAACCGACAGGTCTGCGCCCGGTGCATATGCACAAGGGAATGATGATGGAATCAGTTCATTTGCATGGCTGTTCAGGCCATTCCAGCGATCCTGCTTTAGGCAATAATGCGATGGAAGGAATGCACAGCGTCATAGCTGAGATCCTGCGCTGGCGGACAGAGTTGCAGCAGCGCTTCCAGAACCCCGATTTCAAGGTGCCTTTCCCGACGCTGAATCTCGGGCGTATTGCTGGCGGTGATAATCCCAATCGTATCTGCGGTGACTGTGAACTGCATTTTGACCTGCGCCCCCTGCCTGGAATGGTGGCTGAGGATTTACTCGAAGAGCTGACCCCCCGTCTACAGTCAGCAATCAGGCAATCCGGGCTGCAGCTGGCATTAAGGCCGTTGATGGAAAGTGTGCCCCCTTTTGCTTCGGATAACGGTTCAGCAATTGTTGCTGCAGCAGAAAAGTTGACGGGATCATCAGCGGAATCGGCTGCTTATTCGACTGAAGCGCCTTTCTTTCAGAATATTGGTCTTGATGCGGTCGTGCTCGGCCCAGGTGATATTGCCCAGGCTCATCAGCCAGATGAATTCCTGGCTCTGGATAGACTGCAGCCAATGATTGACGTGCTGACAGGGATGATTCGACGATTTTGTGTTGCGTAACTTTGGAATAAATACGATTATGTGGTTCAGGTTTTGGTATAAATATTCATAAAATCAGGCAGATGGCTAAAGAGAACACAAAACAATTAAAGCAGGCACATGACTTCGTTGCGGCTTTTCGCCAGTCGGCTCCCTATATCCATGCACACAGGGGTAAAACCTTTGTGCTGGCCTTTAGCGGTGATGCGGTGGCAGATGAGCATTTTCCATTACTGGTGCAGGATATTGCTCTGCTCAACAGCCTGGGCGTGCGACTGGTCATTGTTCATGGTGCGCGGCCCCAGATTGAGCAATGTCTGAAACAACATAATGTGAAAAGTGAGTATGTCAACGGCATACGAGTCACCAATGCCGTTGCGATGGAATGTACACGCGATGCCGTTGGCAGTATTCGTGTGCAGATTGAAGCCCTGTTTTCCGTTGGTATTGCAAATTCACCGATGGCAGGTGCCGGCATTCATGTGGCATCGGGAAATTATATCAGTGCGCGTCCATATGGTATTCATGAGGGCGTAGATTTTGGCTATACCGGCCGCATTAGGAAACTTGATTGCGCCGCAATTTTACGAAACCTTGATGCGCGCTCCATCGTTATGTTGTCACCGTTGGCGTATTCTGTCACCGGCGAGGTTTTTAATGTCAATTCTGAGCAGGTAGCAACGTATACTGCTTCTGCAATTAATGCAGACAAACTAATCTTCCTGCTTGATGGAAAGGGTCTGCGCAATGTAAGAAGACAGATAATTCGCCAGTTGACGGGGCAGGCGGCTGAGGAAATCTTGAATTCCCGGCGAAAACTTGACCCTGAGGCAGCAGTGCATTTGCAAAGTGCTGTCGAAGCAAGCCAAAAGGGTGTCGAGCGGGTACACCTGGTGCCGCAATGGACCACTGGTGCATTATTGCAGGAACTCTATACCACAGACGGCATTGGCACGCTGGTAACTGCCAGTGATTATGAGGTGACCCGCCAGGCCACTGTTGATGATATTGGCGGTATCATAGAATTGATTCAGCCGCTGGAACAGCAGGGACTGCTGGTTAAGCGTTCCCGTGAGCAGCTGGAGATGTCAATCGAACAATTCTATGTGATGGAAAGGGATGGATTAATAACTGCCTGTGTTGCAGTTATACCTTTTCCTGATAACAGCATGGCAGAGCTTGCCTGTCTGGCGGTGAATGCGGATTATCGTGAGGCGGGTCGTGGTGACGCGATGCTGAGATTTGCTGAAGAACAGGCAAAGAGACTAGGGATGGATGCTCTTTTTGTCCTGACGACACAGGCCTCTCACTGGTTTCGCGAAAGAGGATTCGAGACACTCGAGCTGGCCAGGTTGCCGGTAAAAAGGCGCTCTTTGTACAATTATCAGCGTAAATCTCTGGTTTATTTCAGGTCATTAGAAGCCTGAAAACATGTACCCTTGTGTTTTCAGTAATCACAGTGGTATACAAGCACCTGCTGAGATAAAATGCCGCCACAATTTGTTTGTCTGAGGAATCAGGTTTGAGTGAAGTAACGCTAATTGAACAAGGTCTAGACCTGATGCTGTACGGCATGGGCACAGTCTTTGTTTTTCTTACTCTACTTGTCATTGTCACGACATTAATGTCATCAATTGTTCAACGTTGGCTCCCAGACGATGAGATGGAAATTGCCCCTGCTCCGAACACAGATTTCGGTGTTGATGAACGTCTGGTTGCTGTTATTCAGTCAGCTCTCGCCCAGCACCGTTGTCGCCACAAATAACAAGCCTCTTCAGGAACCATTCCTTCCATGACTGAAAATATGAAGCCCCTGGGTATAACCGATGTTGTGCTGCGTGATGCACACCAGTCGTTGTTTGCTACGCGTATGCGTCTCGATGACATGCTGCCGATTGCGGAAAAACTCGACCAGATAGGCTTCTGGTCACTGGAGTCCTGGGGTGGTGCAACTTTTGATGCCTGTATCCGCTTCCTGGGCGAAGACCCGTGGGTACGCATCCGTGAACTCAAGGCGGCAATGCCGAACACGCAGCAGCAGATGCTTTTCCGTAGTCAGAATATTCTTGGTTATCGGCATTACGCTGACGACGTTGTCTGCAAGTTTGTAGAACGGGCAGCCGTCAATGGTGTCGACGTGTTCCGCGTGTTTGATGCAATGAATGATCCACGCAACCTGGAAATGTCCATCAAGGCGGTTTGCAAAGTGGGTAAACATGCACAGGGAACACTCTCATATACAGTAAGTCCGGTACACGATCTCGACACCTGGCTTGACCTGGCAAAGCAGCTTGAGGACATGGGCTCACACTCAATCTGTATCAAGGACATGGCAGGTCTGCTGACACCATATAAGGGTTATGAACTGGTTAAGGGACTTAAGCAGGCTGTCGATATCCCCATCCACATGCAATCTCATGCCACCACCGGTATGTCCACCGCGACCGCCTTGAAATGCATCGAAGCGGGTATTGATAATGTAGACACATCAATCTCTTCGATGAGCATGACCTATGGCCATTCACCGACTGAATCACTGGTGGCGATACTGCAGGGAACTGAAAGAGATACCGGGCTTGATCTTATAAAGCTCGAAGAAATAGCCGCATATTTCCGTGAAGTGAGAAAGAAATACGCCTGTTTTGAAGGGTCGCTAAAGGGCATTGATTCACGAATTCTGGTTGCCCAGGTGCCCGGCGGTATGCTGACCAACATGGAAAACCAGCTCCGTGAGCAGGGTGCAGCTGATCGTTTTGATGAGGTGCTGGCAGAGATACCAAAAGTACGCAAAGACCTCGGTTATATCGCACTGGTTACGCCTACTTCACAGATTGTCGGTACCCAGGCCGTACTAAATGTTTTGACCGGTGAACGCTATAAAAGTATTTCAAAGGAAACGGCCGCTATTCTCAAAGGTGAGTACGGAGCCACACCGGCACCAGTCAATGAGGAGTTGCAGAAACGGGTGCTTGAAGGCGCAGATGCTATCACCTGCCGTCCAGCAGATCTGATAGACGACGAACTGGATAAACTGACAGATGAGCTGGTCCAGATTGCTGGAGAAAAAGAAATAGAACTGGCCGAAGGAGAGAATCTAATTGATGACGTGCTGACCTATGCGCTATTTCCGCAGGTTGGACTGAAGTTCCTGGAAAATCGTCAGAACCCGGATGTATTTGAACCGGTGCCGACAGGGTTGGAGCAGGATGTCGTCACCAATGAAGCAGGTGAAGAGGTCTATACGGTCACCGTTGAAGGAAAATCTTATGTCGTAGCAGTGCAAAGTGGTGGTGAAATTTCCTCCATTCAGCCTGCGGTTACAGGAGCGGGAACTACTACTGCTGCACCAGTCACTGCAGCTATTGCATCGAGTGGGGAAGGTATTCCAATCAAGGCACCTCTGGCCGGCACAATATTCAAGTTTCATGTTACCGTTGGGCAGTCTGTCGCTAAAGGCGATGTGCTGATCATTCTGGAGGCGATGAAAATGGAAACAGAGATTCGCAGTTCAGAGCCGGGAATTGTCGCCGACATACTGGTTAATGAAGGTGACTCGGTAGCCGTTGGCGATAACCTGATGATACTTAAATAAGGCAGAATTCAGATGGAAAAGCTAATCGGTTTATGGCAAAGCACGGGTCTTTTCCAGATGGATCCCGGTCAACCCATTATGATGGCGATTGGCTTCTTCCTGTTGTACCTGGCTATCCGCAAAGGGTTTGAACCACTGTTACTGCTGCCAATAGGTTTTGGCGCTATACTGGTTAATATTCCCGGGGCCGGCCTTATGGATGCCCCTCTGATGCAAGCGGGCCATGCTATAGCAACCGGTGGCTTCCTTTACTATGTCTATCATGTCGGTATTTCTACCGGTGCGTTTCCGCTGATCATTTTTATGGGCGTCGGGGCGATGACAGACTTCGGCCCTTTGCTGGCCAACCCGAAAACACTCTTTCTTGGCGCTGCCGCCCAGTTTGGTATCTTTGCTACCGTTTTAGGTGCTGTTGGTATCAGCGCTATGGGCTGGATTGATTTCAGTATAGCCGATGCAGCGGCTATCGGTATTATCGGTGGTGCGGATGGGCCAACCGCAATTTTTGTCGCCAGCAGACTGGCACCTGAACTGCTCGGAGCCATTGCCGTCGCCGCTTATTCCTACATGGCACTGGTGCCAATTATTCAGCCGCCAATTATTCGATTATTGACCTCGCATGAAGAGCGCTGCATCGAAATGGTTCAGCTACGTCATGTATCACGAACTGAGAAGATCATTTTCCCACTGTCATTACTGGCACTGGTGGCCATACTGCTCCCTGCAGCAACACCTCTTCTGGGTATGTTTACACTCGGCAACCTGATGCGGGAAAGCGGTGTTGTGGATCGACTCAGTGATACAGCACAAAATGCCCTGATCAATACTGTTACGATTTTTCTTGGTATCGGTGTAGGTTCAAAAATGAGTGCTGAACATTTTCTTAACACCAAAACGCTGGGTATTCTTGCGCTTGGTATTGTTGCCTTCGGTATTGGTACCGCTACGGGCATCCTGATGGCGAAGTTGATGAACAAGGTTGCAAAGCACAAAGTCAATCCTCTTATAGGCTCTGCAGGTGTATCCGCCGTGCCAATGGCTGCGCGAGTTTCCAATCGAATGGGCCTGGAAGCCAATCCGCATAACTTCCTGTTGATGCATGCTATGGGCCCCAATGTCGCAGGCGTCATCGGCTCGGCTGTTGCCGCCGGCGTTATGCTGGCATTTCTAGGCTGATATAACCGGCAACCTGGTTGTTACGTTGCACAGATAGAGTCAGCTCCTGGTCAATTACTGAATGTTAAAACATATACTTTACTTTACGTTGCCGTTCATTACCTATTCTGCTTTTGCATCGGGGATCGCACAGTTCAGCGGTGTCGATGGTGGCGAGGAGTACACACTGAAGCTGGAATACCTTGACAGAAATACATCACGGATTGATGCGAATAAAAAAGGTGATGTTAACAGTTACCTGTTATTCAAAGAAAAACAGGCACAGGTCATTGCAGAATACCAGGGAAACACCCTGGTCATAGATCTGGCCAATATCAGCGCGATGGCACAGAATTTAGGTGTTATGAGCGTACTCGGAATCGATTCTGACACATTACAGATAGATATCATCAGCATGCAAGCGACTGGTAAAAAAGAGAAAATTGCAGATATCGAGGGGGAGGTATACAAGCTCAGCTGGAGCAGAAATAATATAAGGCAGCAGGATGAACTGGTTTTAAGCAAAAACAACCAGGCATGGGAGTATACTGAAGCCCTGGCCAGTGCGGTAGACACTATTAACAGTTCGAGTACCTCAATAAACGTTAAAGCTGATCTACTGCTTGGCAGGATCAGCAAAGAAAAGCTCGGTGTACTTCGTCTTGGCAACCGTTTCCGTCTGGTTTCAGTGCTGAATAAACCGGATGATCCAGCACGGTTCAATACACCGGATACCAGTTTCACAATACCGGATCTTGGCGGCTTGCTAGAGAACCTGTAATCAAATGTCGTAAGATAAATATTAAATTAGAAATAATCAGGAGATCTATCATGAGAAAAATCGGCTTAATACTTTTTTGCTGTCACCCGCGACGGTTTTTGCGCAACAAATGAGTCAGCAAGATATGCAGAATATGATGGTCCAGGTGCAGGAAGTTCAGGCATGTATGCAAACCATTGATCAGAATGAACTGAATAAGCTACAGGAAGAATCAAAAAAAATTGAGGCTGAGGTCAAAAGCCTGTGCGATAACAGTAAAAGAGATGAAGCGCAGGATAAGGCAATGGCGTACAGCAAGGAAGTGATAAACTCTGCCGCAATGGCAACAATGCGAAAATGTACCGAAAACCTGTCAGGTGCGCTGAAAGGAATGATGCCGGATCTGTCTCCTGAAAAAATAGCAAAAGATTTCAGTGACAAGCACGTATGTGACGAGATATAAATGACGATTTAATCAATACTGAATATGGCTGTAAATTATAGAGTAGCCGTGCAAGTAAAGTCTTATAACCAAATGGAGTTTATATAATGATTAAGTCCGTAAGTAAGATACGTATAGCTAGTATCAGCCTGTTCCTCTTGCTGGTCCCCTTTCTATTCACAAATACTGCCACAGCAGCTCCAGCGCAAGAAATTGATGCCAAGGTTGATGCCACGCTGAAGATTTTTCGTGCCCAGGTTCCCGGTGCAGATCAGTATCTCAGTGTAGCCAAAGGCGTGCTGGTGTTTCCCAGTATTTTCAGGGCAGGCGTAGTTGTTGGTGGTGAATACGGTGAAGGCGCACTAAGAATTAATGGACAAACAGTCGAATACTGGAGTCTTGCTTCTGCTTCAATCGGGTTTACGTTTGGTGCACAGACCGAGTCACTGGTATTAGTGTTTCTTAACGAGGAAGAGCTGATTAAATTCCGCAACAGTGAAGGCTGGAGAGCGGGAATTGATGGATCTGTTGCATTTGTCGAATGGGGAAGCTCTGATAACGTCAATACAATGGATAGCAAGGATTCTATTCTTGGGTTTGCCTTTGGTAATAAAGGACTGATTGCCAATGTTTCTCTCGAAGGATCCAAGTTTATTCTTCTAAATAAAGATAAATAAATCTTTTGAGTAGCAGGCCAGCAGGTTAAAAGGCATTTGCTCCACGCCTTTAAGCTTTACGTGATGTAAACCTTTATTTTTGCAGCTTTTCAGTAGCCTTCGTTCTCGATTCTTCAACCTCTATTATAGATTTGAAAGTGAGATAATATTTCATTATGTTGGCCACATAGTGCACCGGTTCACTACTGGCAAAGCGTCGAGTTGCATACTCTACATTGAAGAACCATTTATTGGGATTCTTCCCCAGTTGTTTCGCCTTCTTCCGCATTTTAACAATTCTCGCCGGTCCAGCGTTATAAGCAGCCAGGGTGAATGCGAGTTGTTCAATGGGATCGATCTCCGCGTCAGAAAAATATCTTGAGCGCAGAAATGCCAGGTATTTAGTCGCAGCATGTATGTTGTTGTCAGATGATTTTTTCACCCCTTTAATATTTATATTTTTATCTGCTGCGGTGGATGGTTTTATCTGCATCACACCGACAGCACCATGGGTGCTTTTTACATTCTGATTCAGTTTTGACTCCTGGTATGCCAGTGCTGTTAGCATTACCCAGTCAATGTTGTATTGATTGCCGTATTTTATGAATGATTGCTGATACGTATGTAACCGCTTCATCGCATTGTCACTAACAGGATTAGTGATCCATTTCGTGTTTTTGTAGTAGCGATTGAATAATATGTTGCCGCTTTTTGTGCCCTGTTTGTATTTTTTCAGAAAGATGTTGAGTTTATAAAGCAGGTCTTTATCACTCTTTCTTACCGCCCAGGCTATCTGGCTTCCAGTGCTGATAGCCGCACCTGTTTCAGGGACTATATTGTCCAGCACTTTAGACCAGATGTCGGCAATATGGCTGTCGACGACAGTGTAATGATAAATGCCGGCATTGAGCATTTGCAGGATATCTTCACTGGCAAAACTTTTATCTGCCTGGACGATTTCGGCTAGCGGTTTATTTTTCTTCTTAAGTTCACTATTTAAATGCTGCAGATTAGAAAAGTAACTGCTACCCCTGACGACATGAACGAGCTTGCCTGATAAGTCCCGGGCACTATCAATTTCCCGGGCCGTTTTACTGCGGACGACAATCTCTGAAATATTTGTTCGATACGGGTTAGTGAAGACAACCTTTTTTTTGCGTTCAGGGGTAATTGTCATTCCTGCTGCAATAACATCTCCCTGGCCACTTAACAGTGCTGGAATCAGTTGCTCGAAAGGAAGGGCAATAAAGATTAAGTGAATTTTTTTATCTGCAGTCAGGCCTTTATTGAGATAATTCTCGAAGGAGTGCATCAGTTCATATTCGAGTCCTGCCTGTTTGCCTTCGACGATAAAATAGTTCGTTGCATTGTAATTGACCAGTACTCGTATAGTTCGTTTCCCAGTCTTTATTGGGTCAACTTTACGATTCTCCAGCACTCCTTCAATCTCTTCACCCATTATTAAATTGTCTTCAACAGTTGCGGCCTTTGTCGAAAAATTGGGTTGCAGGAATGATAAAAGAATAAGGACGACTATGTGCGGTATCTTAGAAATCGTGTTTAGAGTTGTCATAATAGCAGTAGCTAATTCCTGTCGGTTGCAGGTATACACTCGTTTGTTGATATTGGCGAATGCATGCAGAATTTATTTCGCCTGAGTTTTCTCCTGTTTCCGGTCTTCAGCTGCCAGGCCCACAAGATAATTTACCACGCTGAACATTTCCTCATGACCGCCGGCGAGCGACGAAGAGACCAGGTAACGCCCATCAACGATGATCGAGGGAACACCGGTAACCCCATATCGTTTAGTCATGATTTGTGCCTGCCGACTGAGTGAATCGACGCTGAATGAGTTGTAGGCATCTATAAATTCCTTCCTGTCGACCCCCTGTGTTGCGACAAAGTCGGCTATCTGGTCTTCCGTCATCAGCTTCTGGTTCTTTGCGTGCATGGCATCCATCATGGCATGGTGAAGTTTTTCCGTTTGATCAAGGGCTTCAAAGGAATAGTATGCACGTGCGTGGGGAACCCAGCTGTCGCGGAAAATGCCAGGCATACGAAGAAATTCGGCATTGGCAGGTTTCGCCTCATTCAGCCATTTATTTAACGGCGCTTCAAGATGATAGCAATGCGGGCAGCCATACCAGAATATTTCCCTTACCTCGACCTTGTCACCGGTGCTGACGGCGAATGGCTTGCCGTATTTTGAATACTCAACACCTTCTGAATATTGTTCTGCCATCAGTAGTGTTGGCGACAGGAAAAGCAGTATTAGCAGAAACAGTGATTTTTTCATGGTCATTTCAATATCCTTGTAGGTTATCGTAGATAGAAGATGATATCTCAGGCCTGAGGATATTTGTACTCAAGACCCTGCAGTAATTTGTCATGTATACCCTCAAAGCCGCCATTACTCATGACCAGGATATTGTCGCCTGGCTCGGTCATGGATATTACTTCATCAACCAGCATATTTATCTTGGTTTGAATGCTGGGCGAGCACTCGTTTTCAGTCGCATCGGCGATGCTCCAATCAATGTCTGACGGCTGGTAAATGAATACACTGTCAGCAAGATTAAGTGAGTTCAACAGCGTTTTTTTGTGTACACCCATTTTCATGGTATTTGAGCGAGGCTCAAGAATAGCAATAATTCTTTCGTCACCACAGTGTTTCCGCAGTCCTTCCAGGGTTGTCTGAATGGCCGTCGGGTGGTGGGCGAAATCATCATAGACAGTAATGTTATTGATTTTTCCACGGACTTCCATTCGCCGTTTAACATTGCTGAAATGACCCAGGGCTTCAATAGAAAGCCGATGCATGACACCGATATGTGCAGCAGCAGCAATCGCTGACAGTGCATTGGCAGCATTATGGGCACCCATTAAATCCCAGTCCAGCGTACCTTGCTCTACACCTTCGTTAAGGATGGTAAATCGCGAATAATCCGGTTCCAGGTTTTCTATCTGCCATTCGCTGTCTGCCGAGTCTTTGATGCTGTAGTATGTTTTCTCGGACCAGCAGCCTTTTGACAGGACGTCCTGCAGCGCCTGATCATCGGCATTTATCACCAGCTGACCTGTTCCCGGTACTGTCCGGATCAGGAAATGAAACTGCTGTTTGATTGCATCAAGATCAGCAAAAATATCCGCGTGATCAAATTCGAGGTTGTTCAGTATCAGTGTTTTTGGGTGATAGTGGATAAATTTTGATCGTTTATCGAAGAAAGCAGTGTCATATTCATCCGCCTCGATCACAAAATATTTGCCTGCTCCGGCGCGTGCAGAAATACCAAAATTCTGAGGTATCCCGCCAATCAGGAAGCCAGGCTCAAGGCCTGCATATTCTAGTATCCAGGCCAGCATACTGCTGGTCGTGGTCTTACCATGCGTTCCTGCAGCAGCCAGTACATGCCGTCCACGCAGAAAGTGTTCAGCCAGCCATTGCGGCCCGGAAATATAATTTAAATCGCCTTCCAGTACAGCCTCTACTTCCGGGTTTCCGCGCGACAGGGCATTGCCTATAACAACAATATCCGGTTGTGGCTCTAGATTAGCTACGTCATAACGGTTAACCGTGATACCGAGTTCTTCCAGCTGCGTGCTCATTGGCGGGTAGGGGTTGCTGTCTGAACCAGTAACTTTTACCCCCATTTCCCTGGCAAGTACGGCAATGCCGCCCATGAAAGTACCGCAGATACCCAGAATATGGATATGCACTATTTCGCTAGCTCCTGCTGAAGTTCATTAGCGAACAGCGTTAGCATACTCATACCAACCACCATCTGTGTAACGATGCTGATCAGGATGGCCTTTCCTCTGCTGGAATCCAGCGCATTGCGGTAGATGTGGACCATGACTACAAATGACCAGATGGCCAGTGCAATGACTGCGAATAGAGGCAAGCTTGCCTGTTGCTGTATATCTTCACCGGTTGATAACAGCCAGGTTCGAAAAGGCCAGACCGCAAGCTGCATCAGCACACTGGTGCCATAAAATGCCGTTAATGTCTGAATCGCTCTTTCGGCTTTCTTATTGATCGAAAGGATGATCCAGACGGTCGCCGTCAGTATGACCACCTGGGTAACAGCAAATATTAACCTGCTGGTAAAATCAGTGTTCATGTGGTCCCCGAGTATTGCCGTCACAATAAGCAGGAAACCGCTAATGATTAGCAGGTTCTGCGAAGCTGGCAGGTCCTGGGGGCCGCGGCGAAGCCGCAGCAGGTCAAAAAACACAAGGAGTATAGAGTTCACTGGAGTTGTGTATTGTCGGTTGGGTTAAACAGGGTGTGCATGAGAGA
>NODE-325-length-17236-cov-9.55113_pt1 | contig 17236 bp, 13 predicted proteins | sample MGYA00139097_ERZ477577 | MGnify/ENA metagenome assembly ERZ477577
TTCCTGAATACCCTCGCGCTCGAATTTCTCTCAGAATCTAACCTTGCCAGTGGAATCCTCTGGTTAGGCGCATCTGCCCATATTCTCAAATTATCAGGGATAGTTAACAGAAGAATCTATGACATAGCGAAAGATTGCCATTGCCAATCATTAAGGCTACCTTGAAGAATTGTCTTTTGACTCAAACTCTTTGTTGCGGGCAAAATTTTATCCTCATAATATTAACTATATGCCTGCGGTAAAATTTTCACATGCGCCTTGATTTTGAACCAAAATCCTAATTTTGCAAGGTTGCCTTAAGTAATAAAATGCAACGGTTAAAAATCACGGTGGGGCTACGAAGTGGTTTCCTATCACTCTATATTAGAAGTTTCAGGATTTCGCTCAGGTTTGCTATGGTCATATCTATTCTATTTTGCTGAGGGGTATTCATTGCAGAGATAGTGCAGTGGTTCTTCATCCTCTATAATTTTTGGAAAACGTTTGAGCGGTTTCAGGAATCGGTTGTCATTTTCATCGTCATTCACCCCGGAAACCTCACCAACTATAACCGATCCTTTGCCAGGTTCTCCATAAAACTTATGGTAAATAAACGGTTCCAGACAAATGGACTCTCCAGGAACCAATATTACCGTTTCACCCGACCGACAGTCTTTCTTGATGCCGTCAACACTGATATGGAAATCGTTTTCAGACAAGCCTTCTTCAGCATCTGCCTCATATAATTCCAAGACAAGGTTTCCCCCGCCCCGGTTGATAATATCTTCGCGTTTTTTCCAGTGATAATGCATGGGGCAGATCTGGTTTTCCTTGACTATCATTATTTTTTCCGCGTACCCCTTAGGATAAATCTCTCGCCTGTGATAGTTGCCGTTTCGAATAGTGAAGAGCAGCAGGCCAATCTCGCTGTATCTGCCCTCAGCGTAGTCGGTGATATCCCAGCCGAGGGCGTTATCTCGTATTTCATCTGCCTCAACGCCTTTGGTTGCCCAATCTTCCGGGGTCCAATAGGCAAACAGAGGCAATTTGAACGATATTGAATTAAACAGTTCTATTGCCTCGGTTATGTAGGCATTAATTTCAGAGCGCTTCAAGGTGATGTCACTAAAAGTTACTACTTAGCTGATGCGCTGTTCAGATTGTGGGTCAAACAACACTGCTTTGGACATATCGACCACTAATGAGGCGTCGCTGTTGGCAGAAACCTCACTATCTCCGCGCATACGGGAAGTGATCTCTACACCGCCCAGCATTGTCTTGACAAAGGTATCTGAACCGGCTGTTTCAGTTATAATTATTCGATTGAGAAGAGGTTGATTGGCAGGGCTATTCCGATCGGCGCTATCCGGGTCGGTTATTGATTCAGGTCTCAGTCCCAGTATCACCTCACGACCAACCTGATTAAGCAGACCCGGGCTCGGTTGGTAAAGGTTGAGAGCCGTCATTTCGCCGCTGTGCAGGCTAACGTGTAATGCTATTCCATCGTTGCCGTTAACTATTTTGGCAGGAATCAAATTCATGGGGGGCGAACCCATAAAGCCGGCAACAAAGAGGTTTGAGGGCAGCTGATAAATTTCAGCCGGAGAGCCGATTTGCTGCAGGTGACCATCCATCATCACGGCAATTCTTGTGGAAAGCGTCATCGCCTCTATCTGATCGTGGGTTACATACACGGTAGTAGTACCCAGCTTCAAGTGCAATTTTTTGATCTCGGTCCTCATGTCAACTCGTAACTTCGCATCCAGGTTTGACAATGGTTCATCAAAGAGAAATACATCAGGATCTCGAACCAGGGCTCGCCCCATGGCTACACGTTGACGCTGGCCGCCTGATAGTTGACTGGGTTTGCGATCCAGCAGCGGAGTGATTTGCAGCAACTCGGCAACCTCTTTTACCAGTGCTTGTCGCTCCGATTTTGAGATTCCATGCATTTCCAGGCCAAAAGCCATATTCCCCCCAACGGTCATGTTGGGATAGAGGGCATAACTCTGAAACACCATGGCGATGTCACGTTGGGATGGATGTACTTCATTTATTCGTGAATCCCTTATTCTGATCTCTCCTGAGCTTACACTTTCAAGCCCTGCGATCATGTTGAGTAAAGTCGATTTACCACACCCCGAGGGACCGACCAGGACTAAAAATTCCCCTTCTTCCACCCCTATATTGATTTCATGGAGCACTTTGACTGAGCCAAAACGCTTGGTCACCCCTATGATATCAAGAAAAGCCATATGTTTACCCCTTCACAGAACCGGCCATAAGCCCCCTTACAAAATATCTGCCGGAAACTATATAGACAATGAGTGTTGGCAAAGCCGCCAGGATCGCCCCGGCAAAATGCACGTTGTATTCTTTTACGCCAGTTGATGAGCTGACAAGATTGTTGAGAGCCACTGTGATCGGTTGACTGTCAAAGTCAGCAAATGAAGCGCCAAAGAGAAAATCATTCCAGATATTGGTGAACTGCCAAATTATTGTGACGACAATAATCGGACCGGAACTAGGGAGAAGAATCCGCCAGAAGATTCTGAAAAAACCAGCTCCGTCCAACAATGCCGCCCGAACTAACTCATCAGGAAAGGCGTTGTAGTAGTTTCTAAAGAAAAGCGTGGTGAAACCAATCCCGTAGACCACATGGACCAGCACCAGGCCGCTGGTAGTTCCGGCCAGGCCGATCAAGCCAAGCACCCGTGCCATAGGGATGAGGACAATCTGGAACGGAATAAAGCAGGAAAACAACATCAGACCAAACATCACTCCCGCACCGCGAAAGTTCCACTTAGTCAGGATATATCCGTTGATAGCCCCAAGCATGGTGGAAATAAGCACTGCCGGTATCACCATCAGGACGCTGTTCATGAAGTATGGCTTTAGCCCGCTCGGGTCGACACCGATCTGGGCACTATCCCAGGCTTTCAGCCAGGGCTCAATGGTTATGGATCGAGGGAGGGCCAACATATTACCAGCCCGGATTTCATCCAGCGTCTTCAAAGAGTTTGTCAGCATGACAAAAAGCGGCAGCAGGTAATACACCGCAAAAATCAATAATGCGGTATAAATCAGCGCACGCGTAAAATGACTGGTAGGGAGGCTGTTATCCCGTGATTGACTCATGTTTTCCCCCCCTGACGTAATTCCGCATAGAGGTAGGGAACCATTATCGAGGCGATCATTGCCAGCATAATAACCGCCGAGCCTGAGCCAATTCCCATCTGACTGCGTGTGAAGGTGTAAGAATACATGAACGTGGCTGGAACTTCGGTCGCACGGCCAGGTCCGCCATTGGTCATGGCAACGACTAGATCATAGGTTTTTATGGCCAGATGAGTCAGGACCACGAAGGCAGATAGAAACGCTGGCCGGAGTTGAGGAAGGACAATGCGCCGGTAGAGCTGAAAATTTCCCGCACCATCTATCTGAGCTGCTTTCATGATTTCCGTGTCGATACCGCGTAAACCGGCCAGGAACATTGCCATTACAAAACCACTTGACTGCCACACCGCAGCGATAACGATAGTATAGATTGCCATGTTCCGGTCTTTGATCCAGCGAAACTGAAAGTCTAAAAACCCCCAGGTCTGCATGGTGTGCTCCAGTCCAAATCCCGGGTCAAGGAACCATTTCCAGGCCGTTCCCGTTACGATAAATGACAGTGCCATCGGGTACAGGTAGATAGGGCGCAGGATTCCCTCAACTCGTATCTTCTGATCCAGCAGAATAGCCAGCAACAAGCCCAGAATCACGCAGATGGATATGTAAAGCCCTCCAAAAATTGCAAGATTTTTGAGGGCGGTATTCCAGTGTCGAAGACCAAGTAGTTTCTGGTAGTTGATCAGGCCAACAAAATCAAAACTTGGCAGCAGTCGAGAGTCGGTCAAACTCAGATACCCGGTAAAAATGATAAAACCATATACGAAGAGCAGGATGGCTGCAAAACTTGGAGATAATACCAGGGCTGGCAGCCACGCTCTGATTTTGTCAAGCAGGCGCGAACTAGAAGAAGATATCATGGTTCGGTGCGGGTCCAATAGCAATTGGTTCCGACTGCCTCTGAGTCCGGAGGCAGTCGGATATGGAGTGTCGTGCTACTTGGCTGCCTGAACTGCTGCGGCCAACTCCTCAACAGCGGCTGCGGAATCGTACTCACCGTTGAAATGGGCAGTGACTACGTCAAATACGGCACTTTTAATGCCGGATGGGGCGCCGTGGCCATGTGCCATCGAGCCGAACAGTTTGTTGCTCTTGTTGGCCTCGGCCAGATCAACCTGGCCCTGCTGACCACAGGCATCAAGGACACTGGCGTCAACATCGGTTCGGGCCATTACGGAGCCTTTAACTTTGTTGAAAGCCTGTTGGAAAGCAGGAGACATGACAGACATCGCTAATTTTTCCTGAGCCGGGCGCTGCTCTTCACCGACGGCGAACATCACGAATTGATCGGAGTTGAACAGAACGGCTCCCTGGCTGTCCGGGAAACGGAAGCAGAGGAAATCCTCCCCTGGCTTCTTCGAGGCACTGAGAAATTCCCCCTTAGCCCAGTCACCCATGAATTGGACACCAGCCTCTTTATTGATTACCATTGCTGTCGCCAGGTTCCAGTCACGTCCGGAAAAATTGTCGTCAACATACCCGCGCAGCTGCGCCATTCTGTCAAACACGGTTTTCATCGTGTCAGAGCCCAGTGCTGCCTCATCCAATTCATTCATGGCTTTCTGATAAAATTCCGGCCCTCCGGTAGCCAGGACAACGGAATCAAACACCGTCCCATCCTGCCACGCCTGCCCCCCGTGAGCCATGGCAATGTAGCCAGCTGCCTTGATCTTGTCCAGCGAGGTTATCAATTCATCCCAGGTGGCGGGCTGTTTCAAATTTAATTCATCAAAAATGGCTTTATTCGCCCATACCCAGTTAGTCGAATGCACATTAACCGGAGCGGCAATCCAGACACCCTCGGGTTTGGCGAATCGTTTAATCGCATCGGGAATAACGGCGTCCCAGTTTTCCTCTTCGGCTACTTTGTTTAGATCAGCAAGCACTCCTTCACCGGACCAGTCCAAAATGTCAAAACCAAGCATCTGCACAGCAGTGGGAGCGTTTCCAGCGGTGACCCGTGCCCGCAGTACCGTCATTGCCTGCACACCACTACCACCGGCAACTGGCATGTCGTTCCAGGTAACACCTTGGGATTCGAGGTCTTTCTTTAAGACATTCAGTGCGGCAGCTTCACCACCGGAAGTCCACCAATGTAAAACCTCAACCTTCTCCTCGGCAAATACCGAGCCAGATGAAAACAGACATAAGGCCGCAGCCGCGGCCAGCGTTGCTTTGAGTTTAAACATGAGACTCCTCCATTAGTTTGTTTTTGTGGTTATAATTTCGTCGCGCTGTGCCACGAATGTGACCCTGCCTCTCACCTATAACGTTATAGTCCTTAGGGGTCAACTATTTTATGGTTATCATAACAAACTATATAGCCTGAAAATATACAATAATTATTATTATCTCTTTTTATATCATATATTTATTTAAATATCTCGCAAAATTACAGACCTGCAACAAAAAATATTGCTGGTGCAAAAATCTAAAACGTTATAGATTTCAAATACAAGTGAAAATTATACTCTTATTCATATGGTTTTTTATGTAATAAAACTCTATGAGCAAGTCGGCGGTAGAAAGTAGAATTTGGAACGAACCTGCTCCTTGTCCCTAATACTCTAGCAACCTTAGCAATGCCACGCAATCGACCAACTCTAAAAACTATCGCCGAGCTTACGGGGCTTGCTGTTGCCACAGTATCCAGAGCTTTGAACAATGCTCCAGACATCAGTGCAGCAACCAAGGTCCAAGTAAGGAAAGTGGCATCCGAAATTGGATATCTGCCGGACAGGGCCGGGGTTCGTCTTCGAACCGGCAAGACCAATGTGATCAGTCTTATTATGGATCAGGATGACAGGATCCCCAATTTCGCACGCCGGATCATTGTCGGAATTTCTAAAGTCTTGGCAGATACAAATTATCACTTGGTGGTTGCTCCTCAGTTCCGTGATGAATCAGTCTGCACGCCAATCAACTATATCCTGGCCAGCATGTCTGCCGATGGAGTTATATTTACCCATACGAGACCGTTGGATGAACGCATAAAATTGCTACAAGAGCACAACTTTCCCTTTACTACTCATGGCAGAAGTGAATTAAACACCCCTCATTCTTACCATGATTTTGACAATCGCGCCTTTGCCTACCAAGCTGCCCTTCGCCTGGTCTCAAAAGGACGCCGTAATCTGGCTCTTCTGGCTCCACCGCGACAGTTCACCTATCATGGCCATACTCTTCATGGCTTTAACCAGGCCTTATACGAAACTGGGGCGCAGGGCAAAGTATTAAGAGAGGTGGACCTGGATACACCTGTCACCGAACTTCGCGACTTCGCGAAAACCTTGACCACAAAAGGCCCTTTGCCTGATGGTATCGTCAGCGGCAGTGAGCTTTGTACGCTGGCTCTCATTGATGGCCTGAAGCAGGTGGGCTTAGATCCAGGCACAGATTTTGATATGGTATCAAAACAGACAGCTAATATTTTAGACGTGGTGAGCCCTGGAATCGACTCCCTGTATGAGGATCTGATTTTTGCAGGTGAGAAACTCGCCGAACATCTTTTGGCACAAATCAGCGGCACCAATATTGAGAAGACTCAGAGCATCAGCCAACCAAAACCTCTCTGGCGAAGTCCCTCAAAATAATCGTTGTCTTTAAAGCTGTGAAGATTTGTTGCCAATCTTATCCATTCAGGCCAACAAAAATCTATGACTATTCCTGAATGTCTGCTTATCTTCAGTTCTTGATCAGCGAACACAAAAATCATATTGGAGAGTAGATACGCACTGATTCTCTTGGATTTCTGATTGAGTGATGGGGCTAAGGGTGCCAGCGGAAGCCTTTTCTTGATCTGGATGCATCGTTTCCGGCTCAGAAATCACCTCTTGACAAGAGCCAAATTATCTCGACTTTGTATAGAAAGATTGAAAAATCTGCAGGCGTTATCGCAAGCCGCTTATGTCACAAAATGAAGTGACTGGTCATATTATGCAAGGTAAATTATGAGCCTACTAATAATTCACATAATCACATGAGGGCGGGATGCCTGCCATTCTCTCAATCGCTTAGATAGCCAGTCCTCCAAATCTGGTGACAAGTAAAAATGTGGATAAAGTAAGTTTGCCTGGGGACTGATTACTCCTTGATGTATTGCAGTATCAGCCAATGCAGTGTCCGGGTAAATGCGAATACCTGCCGTAACTCGCAAAGTATCAAGTTTTAAAGAATCTGCAAAAGCAAGGCTTTCTTCTACTGACTGTCTTGTTTCCCCAGGACCTCCCAGTAACAAGAATCCCATCCGTTCAATTCCTTGCTCGGCAAAAATCTCAGATACCGCACTAACATCGTTCAAAGTGAACTGCTTGTTCAGATTCTTAAGCATCTGTTCTGAGCCGCTTTCAAATCCTAAGCTTATTTGTCTACAGCCTGCTGCAACCATCAATTCAACCAATTCTTTGTCAACCTTATCAGGATAAATGATGCATCGCCAGTTCATATCCAGTTTTCTCTTCAGGATCTTGCGGCAGATAGCTTTGGCATAAGCCGGCGGAAGATTGAACGTGTTATCAACGAAAAAGAAATTCGCATACCCGGCATTCACCCAACTTTCAAGCCAGGAGGAGACAATTTCCGGCGATCTTTTCCGCAGAATCCCGCCTTCAATAGTAGAGGTTGAGCAATAGCTGCATCTGAGCGCGCATCCTCGCCTGGTCTGCACAGGTATCCAAGGTTCGTGACTTTGTGATACTGAAACGGAAAGAATGCTCGTTTCCGGCAGAAAAAACTTGTCTAGATTTTTACACCATATTTTTGGTTCTCGTGAACCTTGGTCTTTTATGTAAAGTCCCGGTATTAAAGAAGGATCTTCATTTTTGTGCAAGTGAGTTAAAAGATTAGTAAAGGCCATTTCCCCTTCACCAGCAACTCCATAGTCAGCCTCAAGATAAGCGAGGGCACTTTCTGGAAACATGCTGTATCCAGCACCTCCAAGGACAATTGGAGAAGCTGAGAGAGTTCGGCAGACGGTTACCACCTGTTTCACTTTTTCTATTAAAAATTGCGGGCTTTCACTACATTGATCATCGATGTTCCGTACTGAAATGCCTATACATTCAGGCTGAGTCTCGGAAATCGCATCTTTAAGTGTGGAACTCACGTCTGCTCTAAACATCAAATCCAGCATAATGACCTCGTGCCCCGCCCTTTTGGTGGCCTCAGCCACACAGGCCAGTCCCAAAGGCATGGCCGGCATATTGAACTGTTCCGTATTGGCTGAAATTAGTAGAACTCTCACCTGCTCGTTTTCGGGGCCCAGGTTTTGTTACTTCGTTGTATCTTTTTCTGGACAGTTGACCAGGTTGGAGTAGTCAGAAAAGACTCTGAAAACCGTTCAATCATCTGATTGAACATCTCATAAGGAAGAGTAAAGGTCAATTCGTCTGTACTGAAGAACTTACGTGCAGAAGGGTCCCACCCGCCTAACACAGCTCTTTGCTCACCTTTAGCTAAATATTTATATGGCCAAGTAATCATATTTGTACAAGCAGCTCCCCAAGGAGATGCAACCACTTCAGGATCATTGGTGACAAATGTCGCTAACTGGTGCAAGCCGCAAAGCGTTTCCGGTCTTGCGAATAATACGACCAGTTCGGGTTGTTCGTCAGCCGTAAAGAGATTGAGGGGTTTGGCTACACAATATTTGCCCGAAGCAGGTTCAGGGTCGATATCGTTTTGGATGCGCCTAAGTTCATCGGGTGAGTCGCAGTAGAGTTCGCCCTCCATATAGTTTGGTATACCGGTGGATACATAGTGAATGATAGTTTCTGCTTGAGGCTTCATGAATCCAAGCCAAAATGCACACCCAGGACAACCAAATTGCTCTGCACTGAAAAAGGCTGGCTTTTTCACCTTTCTGGCACGCAGGACGTGGCCCATCACACAGGAGAATTGATCGAAGGTAGCTTGCCAATCGATTTCGTCTTTTATTTCTCTTTCACGGGTAGGAAGTGGCATGGGTTTAGGAGAAAAACCCTCTGTCGGCTCATTGTCGGTATAGAAAATACCAACCGGTTCTTCGTTTAAGCCAAGGATATCGAGAAACTTTTTTAAATCATTGTCAAGTTGATTACTCATAATGTTTTTCTCCTTATTAATGATTTATATCACATCAAGCATTGCTGGAATTTATTTAGGCCTGGATAAGAGATCCTCTCTATCATCAATTATACCATAGTACGGTTTTTCCTAATTATCTTATATTCGGGGAGCTTGGAGCAAAGGAGAGCTTTTTACAGGCAATGTTTAATTAACTAGAAATTTGAGGAAGTGGGGTGATCAGGAAGGACCTTAGGATTTAATTAATAATGATAGACCTAAGATTTTCAGAGGATAAGCTTTGACACTTTATTTCTGCAACATCCGGTATTTTGAAGGAGTGAGTCCACTCATCCGCTGAAAGGCTCTTATGAAATTGCTGGTGGTGGAGTAGTTTAGCTCCCGGGCTATCTCGTTGACGCTGAGGTCTGAATTTTCGAGCAGTTCGGCGGCCAGTTTGAAACCAACCCGGTTCACCAGCAGGCGATAATTAGTGCCCTCTTTGGCAAGTGCCCTGTAGAGAGTGACACGGCTCATGCCAATCACCTCTGTAAACAGATCGATGGAAGCTGGATAGCGGCTCTTGTAGAGGCTAGCAATAACCGCCTCCAGTTTCGCGCTTACGGTGGCAGGTGGATCTTTTGTGGCCTCGAGGCCTCGATCGTGCGGCCGGGTTCTGTCTATTCTTTGGGCCAGCAGTGCTGTTGGAAAGGTCAGGCCGGTCATTTCCTGTAAAAATTCGATCCTGGTCTCATCTAATCCCAGAAATCTCTCTATTTTCACCAGCGGCTTCGTATAGAAGTGCACCAGTGGCGGCTGCCAGTCCGGTCCCGCAACTGTGCGTACCAGCGCCCGTAGGACCAGTATCGTGCTATGGTCAGGGACATAATCAGTACGCTCGAGACCATCGGTAAGGCACCAAATCCAGCTTATCTCCGGCCCCTCCTCCAACCAGAGATGATTGCCCTCGGCCACTGAGGGCAGCAGACTGGAGAAAATCTGCAGCCCCTCCTTGAAAGTCGCAGCCTGCAGGGTAGCCTGCCCCAGCATCCCCAGATCGTCTATTGAATAGGAATCTCCATCGAGAAGACCAAAGCCCGGCACTCCCTCTTTTTCAGCCACATCCCTGAAGAAACCATAGGCTTGGCGCTTGAAAATCTTGCCGCGCTCAGAGCCGATCAGTTCGATAGGGATGTGATGCAGCTTCAGGTAGCGATCTGCAGGAATTCCGCGTTTACCCAGGCACTTTACAAAAGGTTGCAGCGCTCTGGGGTTGAAGGTTTCAAGTCGGTGCATAATCAATCACCAGGAAGAATCTATGTGTTGCCAAGGTCGATGAAACAAAATGATGATTGCTCATCACATTTAAATATTTAAGTTAATCATTGAGTAGGGCAATGCATCAGGAAATTGTCTATCTATAATTGAATTCAATCCCACGGGGGAAATGATGAAGAAAATAAAGCTCCTGACATTAATTATTTCGACTGCTGCTTTCGGCCTCGCGGCCGGATTTCTGCAGGCTGCAGCGCCTGCACCGGCATCGTCCAGTGACACAGATGAGAAGAAACCAATCCAGATTCTCTTTAAGAACGTTAATATTTTTAACGGTTTCGACGACACTCTCGCTGAAGGAATGAGTGTGCTTGTAGAAGCCAACTATATTAAACAGGTCGGTAAGAATATTACCGCACCTGACGCCTATCGTGTTGATGGAGAAGGGAAAACTATGACCCCGGGCCTCATAGATATGCACCAGCATGTAATGCTCAATCCCCCCGAAGGCACGGCGTCCTATCAGACTCGCTGGGATGATGCCGCAGGGGGTGCTTTTGCCCAGCATCACCTGGTCAATAACATGCTACTCAAAGGAATAACCACAGTTCGCGACATTGCCGGCGATCCTCTGGACATCGCCAAGGCTATAGACATGGGTTATCTGCCCGGGCCTCGGATTTACTCATCAGGGGGTGCTATCTCACAAACAGGTGGTCATGGAGACTGGGCCGGCAGGAATGTCCCTCCTGAGGTTCTGCACAATCATACAGATATGAGTCAACGAACTCAAAACACCTGGGTAGTTGATGGACCAGATGAAGTTACCAAAGCGGTTCGACTCAATCTACGGCGCGGAGCCGCATTCACAAAAGTCATGGGTGGTGGAGGTGTTGCCAGTGAATTCGATCCTCTTGAAATTATGGGCCTCGCGGCGGATGAAGTTGCCAGAGCAGTCGAAATCAGCGACGATAATGGCACTTATGTGGCAACCCATGCCTATCATGATGCGTCATACAACAGACTCTTGGATTTAGGTGTTCGTTCTTTTGAACATGGGTTTCTCATTAGCGAAGATACTGTCAAAAGGATGAAGCAGATGCAGGAAGAGGGCAAAGATATTGTCTGGAGTTTCCAATGTTATATGAGTGTAAACTCGTTTGGAAGCTACGAAACCATGCCGGCATTTTTCACGCACGAACAGAAATTGAAAGGAGTAAAAGTGGGAGAAGGTGCAAGGAATGTGGCAAAGTGGATGAATCAATACAATGTATTCACGGTAGGTGGTTCCGACATGTTTACTTCTGGACTGGTAGAGCGTATTAAAGAAGACCTGACCTGCAATGTGAAGGCTGGATTCTCCGCCGCACAGGCATTAAAACATTGGACCGGTAACGCCGGTATTGTTCTGAAATGGTCTGGCCCCAAAAATCCCTATCCGACCTATGAGCTCGGTACGATCAAAGAGGGGGCATATGCCGATCTTCTCATCTGGGATGGAAATCCTCTTGAGAATATTGATCTTATCCTGGACGAGTCGAAACTGCACTTCGTCATGAAGGATGGGTTGACCTATAAGAATACGTTGGTTGATGTTGACAGCCCAATATTCAGGCCAGTCCCAAACCCACCCACAAGAGGACAGTATCCTTTATAACCATCCCTCATTAATCCAGTGCGGAGTGAATCAGTACTCCGCACCTGAATATGACTATCGGCAACTGAAATGAAAAAAGTTCCGCTGCAGCTATTCGTCTGCTTTTTCATTTTATGCCTACCAGGCTTCCTGTCACATGCAAACGCCCGCGATTCTGGAATAATCCCTGCCGGCAACGTAACCCAAACGATAATCAGCAGCATCGCTTTTGGTTCCTGCGCCAAACATTGGCAGCCACAAACGATTTGGGACGGAGTCATTGCCCATAATCCGGACCTCTGGCTTTTTCTGGGTGACGCCATCTATGCAGACACCGATGGGAGCACCGCCTGGCAAGTTACCAAGGAGCAACTTGCTGGTGAATGGAATCGACTTGCCGACAAGCCAGAGTTTCGGAGGGCGCGAACTCGGATACCGATGATGGCGGTCTGGGATAATCACGACTGCGGCACACACACCGGCGGCGGTGATTTTCACCTCAAAGAAGCATCGAAAAAAGTATTTCTCAATTTCTGGAATGAACCGGAAGATTCACCCCGATGGAAACACTCGGGCATCTATACGGCAAAGATATTTGGGCCGGAAGGAAAGCGGCTGCAGATTATTCTGCTCGACACCAAATTCAATAGAAGTGTATTCAAGAAAGATCCCACTTCAAGAGAACAAAGACTTATTTCAGGCAAGGTGGGAGGATATTTGCCGAATGGTGATCCGGCCAAAACCAATCTTGGTAAACAGCAATGGAACTGGTTAAAGGAACAGTTGCACAAGCCGGCTGAGATAAGGCTGATAGCTTCCAGTACCCAGGTTATTCCAAACGAGAAGGGTATGGATGAGTGGGGCAATTTCCCCCATGAACGGCAAAAGCTCTTCGACTTCATAGGTGAAATAGGCGCAAACGGCGTCATCCTGCTCAGCGGCAATGTCCATTTCGGTGAGCTGTCAAAAAGCGACGAGGCGGTCTACCCACTGTACGAGCTCACCTCAAGCGGAATGACCCACATAGACAGGACCTATGCCGAGGCAGCCAACAGGTTTCGCAGAGCTGGCCCGATCATCGAGCATAATTTTGGCCTGGTCTCAATTGATTGGAGGTCACAGCCATCCCCTATTGTATCTCTATCCATTGTCAATGAGATCGGTGAAATTTCCTTGACTCATCAACTTGCACTTTCAGAACTCCAATGAGCCACGCCCTGCTATCAATATGAAAAACCGTATCCCGTATACCAGCATCATCGGTTGTGTTGCTTTCCTGTGTTCAGCCACAACTTCCTTTGCTGCAAAGGGGCAAACAGAGCTGCGGCCGCTGCTGTCCACCGACGAGGTTGCAAACCAGATTATCATGGACCGTGAGGCCAACCCGCTTTACGAATCCAAGCTCCTGAAGCCGATCCAGGACTGGAAAGTCGGGGTGGCCGAACGCACCGGATTCAACTGGAGTCTGGACTATTCGGCTCTTTTCATGGGTGTCAGCGGCAGCCCCGGTGAGGACAGTGCCAGCGGCGGGATGGTGCGCTTCTTCGGGTTCTGGGATCTGGTCAACCGCGGTACCCCCAATAAAGGAAGCCTGAACTGGAAGGTCGAGAACCGTCATCGTTACTCTGAGATTCCACCCAGCGACCTCGGCTTCGAGGCCGGTTATGCGGGAATCTTCGAGCCGCCCTTCAGCAGCCAGAATAATCGACTCACCAACCTCTACTGGAAGCAGTATTTTGCCGAAGGAACCTGGGCTGCAGTCGCTGGCTTTCTCGATGTGACCGACTTTGTCGACGTCTATCTGCTGGCCAGCCCCTGGACCGGCTTCAACAACTTCGCCTTTTCGACGGGTTCGGCGGCCACCGACCTGCCCAACGACGCCACCCTGGGCATCGGTGCCGGAGGTATGGTCACCGACAGGCTCTATCTCCAGGCAGGCATTAGTGACGCCAATGCGGATCCCACCGACCCGTTTCAGGGATTTGACAACATCTCAGAAGACGGCGACTTCTTCAAGTGGGTGGAGATCGGTTTTACCACGGGGCAGGAGAAACTCTATTTCGACAACATGCACCTGACCCTCTGGCATATCGATGAGCGGGCCAACGGCACCCCTGACGGTTGGGGGCTCAACGCTTCATGGCAGCAGTGGATCGGCGACAAATGGCTGCCCTTCGTCCGCGGCGGCTACACCGAAGACAGCGGCAGTCTGCTGGAGGGTTCTCTGTCAGTGGGTGTCGGCTACCAGCCGATGCCCATGCGCGGGGTGATCGGGCTCGGCTTCAATTGGGGCAAGCCCAACCAGGTCTCGTTCGAGGGCGCGGACGATCAATACACCCTGGAGCTTTACTGGCGCTATCAGCTCACCAAGGAACTTGCGATCACTCCATCGATCCAATACATCAAGGACCCGGCGCTGAACCCCGAAGAAGACAGTCTGTGGGCTTACGGACTCAGGCTGCGTGTCGTGTTATAAGTCAAGTTTAAGGTTGCCTGATCAAATGTATTAAATTTATTAAATTCGATAAGTTGTAGGTTCTTCTTGATTAGATGAGAATTGGGCCAAATGGATCAAATAAGAAGTATCCACCGGCAAGGTTCAACCATCTGAAAATTAATTAAAAGGAAGGCTGTTAGAAAGAATCTCAGGTGTAAAATTTCCATAGGCGCCTTGATTTTTAATAAAAATCCTAATTTTTCAAGATAGCCTAATCAGGTAGGTAGAAGATGCTTACGGCAGCGAGGCTTCTGTCACTGCTTGACTCCGATAACCACTAAGGTGATGTCATCTTCAAATTGCGCGGTGCTGCGAAATTTTGCCAAGGCATCGTCTATGCGTGCCACGATTTCAACTGCTGGCGAAGAACTATTTTCACGCAGTATCTGCTTGAGCCTTTCTTTGCCGAACATCTCACCCTGTTCATTGCGCATTTCCCATATGCCGTCGGTACCGATTAAAATTATCTGGCCCAGACCCAGCAAACGTTTCGATTCCTCATACTCGAATGAATAATCAAAGCCCAGTGCGGGCCCTCGACCTTTGAGCTCATCAAACTCATCACTCTCCGGGTCGTAAATTATAGCTGGATCGTGTCCTGCCCTGACCCAACTAATCTCAGGCGACAGTTCTTTGAGCTCACAATAAAAAAACGTCATAAAGTTGCCAGTCTCAGAAGTGTCATGGCTCAGGTGTCTATTTACATCATTTATGATACTTGCCGCCGGACCGGGCATCGAAGAACGCAGCATGACCAATGCTCTCGCTGTGGCCATAAGCAAGGCAGATGATACTCCATGGCCGGAGACGTCGCCGACAACCACTGCCAATTTGTCATCGCTGATCCGCAAAAAATCGTAGTAATCTCCTCCCGTTTCATCGCAGTAAATACTTTTCCCCGCAATATCAAATCCTTGCAGTGTCGGATTCTGGTCCGGAAGAAGACTCTGCTGAACCTCATGCGCCAACCCCAGAGCTCGACTCATTTTAAGGTGTTCATCAAGTTTGGGCATGATGCGGTTGAAGGAGGAGACAATCTGATCACGCTCATCATTAAATTCCACCTCCAACCGAGCTGAGAAATCTCCTTGTTCGAGTTTCTCGAAGCCTCGTACCATGGATAAAATGGTTTTCGTGTTGGCTCGGGATATAAGCAGGGCTAGAACTGCCGCGGCCATGACGACCATCAATACGATGGTAATGGAAGTGGCATTTTGTTTACGCAAATAGCGGCCAAAGCTATTGCCAACCTGCTGTGGTAATTGCATAATCAAAGATTTCGGGGCAATGATTACAAAATACAGACCCGGAAAAATCTCTGAATAAGCCCAAAACGAATCAACCCCCCGGTACGGCATCTCCAAATTTCCAATCTTCTCATTGGCAAAGAGTGGGGGGAGTTTTATGAAATCTGGATCCTCCTCAATCTGAATCATTCCCGTTTTTGATCCATCAGTGCCAGTCTCATTTTGCCTTTGAGATAAAATCCAAAATGATCCCCAACTTTCAGATGAACCGACGAGGAATGACTTCATTTTATCGGACCATTGTGATGATATCTGACTTTGTAGAAGAACTTTGGGTATTAGTGCGTCAATTGCAGCAACACCAGCAAATGAACCATCAGGATTGGAGATGGGCCCTGACAGAGTAAAGGTCAATTGGTTGGTTGTCGCATCGGTAATAGGCTCCCCCCAGCGAACATGACCATCTTTGATGTTTTTGGCTTGCCTATACCATGGTCGTTGACGTGGATCATACCCTTTGGGATAGCCTCCATGTCCCGGATAGGAGATATGAGCGCCACTTTCCAGACTTGCGTATATCCAGAATAGCGAGTCACCAAACTCACCAGCAATACCTTTGAGGGCAGGAGTTAATCCTGCCAAACGGGTAATATCGTTACCGATGGCAGAACGTTCTACTGTAGAGGGGATAAAAAAATTCGGGTGATTTTTACTGATGTTTTTGGGCACAAGTTTCCCATCTTCACTTATCTTCAGGTGTTCACTAGACGGCGCCAAATCTTCAGGCGCTGATGCAGGATTATCGAAATCCTCTGCAAAATAGATAGGGCTGGTAGGAGGCAGAGCTTCAGCCACTGTTTTTTCGGCCTCTGAGATGAGTAGATGAAGAGCAAGTTCAGAAGATAATTTTGATCTGCCAGTAATTATTGCATAGTTCTCTGTAGCAGAAACAATTTCTCTTCGCACAGTATCCGACAATGCCTGTGAGGTTTGGGCAGAAATCGACTCTCCAAGTTTCTTGGAAGTTTTGTAGCTAATGAAAGAAACAACTGCTAAGGGGACTAAACTGGTAAGAAGAAGAACAATAAAAAATTTCCATATCAGTTTCATACGATCCTCTGATGAAATGCTGGGAATTGAAATTTCTCTGATATTTCTCAAGGAAAACTATTCAAGCTCTGCCTTGCTGATCTTATGAGCACCAATGGGTGATGATCACCAAAAGTTTTCCTGCCAGTTCCTCCATGAAAAGCTTAAGGGAAGAATTGGATAACAACACTATCAATCGTTAATGGAAACCTCTAACCACTCTAGCTGAAATCCACAACTTGAGGCTACCTTGAAATTACTACCTTGTCTTTTGTAAATTTCATTGAGCGAGCATGA
>NODE-326-length-17220-cov-3.94856_pt1 | contig 17220 bp, 12 predicted proteins | sample MGYA00139097_ERZ477577 | MGnify/ENA metagenome assembly ERZ477577
GATCTACACTCTTTCCCTACACGACGCTCTTCCGATCTGGTAATTCCAGAGGGCATGTCTAAAAGCATTGGAGTAATTGTTTTTATGATGCTTACTGCCAAATTCTTTCTCTGTAATCTTAAGACATTTATTGGTGGCCTGAATCGTTGGTAGAATAAAAGTTAAATTAGAAAAAGAAACTTTTAATAATTTCCAAAAAGCAGGGATGTCTAAAGATGACCATATTCGCCAAACCAACATTATCCTAATATTCTTTTACAGCATCAATAAAGGCCTTTGCATTTTCAACGGGAATATTAGGTAATATCCCATGACCTAAATTAACAATATAGCGGTCTTTGCCAAACTCATTTATCATTTCCGTGACCATCTTTTTAATTACACTGGGAGGAGATAGTAATCTCGCAGGATCAAAATTTCCTTGCAGAGTAATTTGTCCTCCAGTCAGATATCGGGCATTCTTAGCAGAACAAGTCCAATCTACTCCTAGAGCTGCCGCTCCAGATTTGGCCATATCACCAAGAGCAAACCAACAACCCTTGCCAAAAACAATCACTTTGGTTTCCTCTTTCAAAGCGTCAACTATTTGCTGAATATAGTGCCATGAGAATGTTTTATAGTCTGTAGGAGACAACATACCTCCCCAAGAATCAAAGATCTGTACGGCATTTACGCCAGATTTCGCTTTAGCTTTTAGATAAGCTATGGTAGTATCGGTAATTTTCTGTAATAGCTGATGTGCCGCTATGGGATTTGTAAAACAAAGCTCTTTAGCCTTATCAAAATTTTTACTTCCCTGACCTTGAACACAGTAACATAGTATGGTCCAGGGAGAACCGGCAAAACCTATTAAGGGAATTTCGTTATCTAGTTTTTCTTTAGTCAATTTAATGGCCTGCATTACATAATCCAGTTCGTCTTCAACATCTGGCACAATAACCTTGTCTACATCTTTCTGTGTTCGTATTGGTTGAGGGAGATAAGGACCAAAATCAGGTTTCATTTGCACCTCAATTCCCATGGCCTGCGGAATCACAAGAATATCACTGAACAGAATGGCGGCATCTAAGCCAAATCTGCGTATAGGCTGTATAGTAATCTCAGAGGCAAGTTCAGGAGTCTGGCATCTTGTGAAAAAATCGTATTTCTCCTTAATTTTCATAAACTCGGGGAGATATCTTCCAGCCTGTCTCATCATCCAAACAGGAGGTCTACTGACGTTTTCGCCTTCTAATGCTCTTAAAAATAGGTCGTTTTTAATAATCATTTTCAGTGTTTAAATTTCTTGAATGTTTACTTATTTCAAAGATTAAATCCTTTGTGCTGGGGTGTTTGGCAACCACAATTTTAGAAGTATTCTTTTGAGCCTCCTTTGCCGTAGTAGGGCCAATACAAAAAGCAATAGTTCGTTGCAGATTATTTAACTGTGTATAACTAATAACGGCACTAGGGCTAAAAAAAAGAATAGCATCATAGTTCGTTTCAATCGGTAAAACATTTAAATGAGTGTTATATACTTCTACTTCATTTAAATTAATATTCTTTGACTTAAGCATATTTGGAAGTTCTTCCCTGCGTCTATTTCCACAGAAGTATACAAAAGATAAAGAGGCATAATTCTTTATAATAATTTTACCCAAAGTAGAACTATTTTCGGCACATACAAGTACTTCCATATTATTCAACTCTAATAAAGATTTTGTTTTATCACCCACACAAAAGCATTTGCCTTTAGATTTAAAATCCTTAACATCTTTATTTTTTAGAAAGGAAAGAACCGCATTCTGACTAGTAAAAATGATGTTTTCAGGATATGACTCATTCTTGAAGTCTATGAATTCAATGTTAATTGCATCATACTCATCATATTTTAGCCCCAATTCTATAATTTGCTTTTGGTGTAGACTTGATAAGCTTTTGGTTGATAGAACCGTATTCATTTTTTTAGTTGCTGCTTAATTTCTTCCATAATCTCAAAACCTCCATTTGAAAGCGCTTCCTGAGCCCATGTTTTTCCAATAGTATTTGCCTGAGAAACAGCCGCTTTTCTTTCCAAATAAACATCTTTTTTGCCATCAATAGTTAACAATATGCCTCGGAAGAATAGCTGTTTTTCCGAAACAAATGCTAAAGCTCCAATAGGGGCCGTGCACCCGCCTTCCAATTCACGAAGAAAATCCCTTTCCACCTTTGCACAAATTTCGGTTGTCTTATCGTTTAAGGACTTTAAGATGCCGCTGAGCATATCGTTTTCCTTCTTAGATGCAATCATTACAATTCCTTGTGCAGGGGCAGGTATCATCCAGTCTAAACTGGAATGATTTGTAGGCAATATATTGATTCGCTCTAAACCGGCCGCCGCAAAAATGGCAGCATTCCAATTATGATCTTCTAATTTTTGAAGTCTTGTATTAACATTACCTCTTAAATTAACAACCTCATGATTTGGATACTTTTTAAGCCATTGGGCACGTCTTCTCAGGCTTCCCGTAGCAATTATTCCTTTGTCGTTTAAGAATTCAAGTCCTTTGTGAACCAATATATCTTTTGCGTTACCTCTTTCTAACACGGCAGATTGTTGTATGCCTTTAGGCAAGAGGGTTGGGACATCTTTCATGGAGTGGACTGCCACATCAATATTATTTTTCAGTAAGGCAATGTCTAATGTTTTGGTGAATATTCCGGTAATACCCATATCATAAAGAGGGGTATCTAATTCTAAATCCCCGACAGATTTAACGGGAACTAGTTCTGTTTTATGACCCTTGTCCTGCAGTTTTTTTTGTACGTTTTGGGCTTGCCATAATGCCAGTGCACTATCACGTGTCCCAATTCGGATAACTTGGTTCATTCTTTTGCTAATTCTATTTGGAATACTTTTTGGATTAATTCCAAGCTGTCCTCTGCATCATTTTGAGAGTCTTTAAAATGATTAGCAAATTGTGTAGTGATTTTTTGAATTATTCTTTCAGAAATTATATCGGCATGTTCTGCATTAAAATTGGATATCTTTTTTGATTGAAAATCCAACTCCTCATCCTTAAAAGACTTTAATTTACTTTTAAGAGCCTTTATAACAGGAGCAAATTTTCTGCTTTCTAACCATTCATTAAAATCTTTCTTGATATGTTCAATTATGACTTCTGCTTCCGGGATAAACTGTTTTCTTCGCTCCAAAGTTTCATCTGTAATTTGAGATAGATGATCAAGATGTACAAGGCTTACACCTTCTAATTCTTTAACAGAATCATCTACATTTTTAGGAATAGAAAGATCGAGAATTAAAAGAGGTTTGCTATTATATATTAGTTCTTTTGTAATGGTTGGGTTGTTTGCACCAGTGGCTACAATAAGAACATCAGATTTTCTGATTTCCGAAGGTAAATCACCAAAATCTTTCACGACAAGATTAAACTTCCCGCCAATTTTTTCCGCCTTGTCTTTAGTTCGGTTGATTAATGTAATGTGCGGATGATTCGTATGTTTTATAAGATTTTCACAGGTATTTCTGCCAATTTTACCTGTGCCAAATAGAAGAATATTTTTGGTTGAAATCTCGGATATATTTTTTAAAATGTACTGCACAGAAGCGAAGGCTACCGATGTCGCCCCCGATGAAATTTCAGTATCATTTTTTATTTTTTTACTCGCTTGAATAACAGAATTAATCAGTCTTTCTAAAAAATGATTTGTCAAACCGTGATTTTTTGAGAGACCAAAACTTCTTTTCAATTGGCTAATTATTTCAAAGTCCCCTAAAATTTGACTATCCAAACCTGTTCCTACTCTAAATAAATGATCAATGGCTTCTTGATTTTTAAGAACATAGGCAACTTCTTGAAACTCCTCAACCGAACCTTTAGAATAATCACATAACAGCTTTATTAATTGAAAAGGGTGTTGTGCAAAGCCATGTAATTCTGTGCGATTACAGGTAGATATAATGAGCAATCCGTCAATTCCTAATAGTTTAGCTTCCGCCAGAATAGAATTAATAGCACCCTGATCAAGACTAAATTTTCCCCTTAAGCTGGCGTCTGCCATCTTGTAACTCAACCCAACTGTATAAAAGGAATTATGTTTTGAGATGTGATACCTCTTCATAGAATATTTTATAAAATCAAAAATAAGGGCAACTATTCTATAAAAATAACGCTAGAGGTACAATATATGTCGATTTAAGTATTTTTATCACTAATTTAGCTAAAAACAGGGTTAAATCCCTATTTAAAGGGAGCTACGGAAGTATTATTCGACTCAATTTAGAATCTTTCTAAATAGAAAAATTATGAAATCAAAGGAAATCTTATCTAAAAATATCGCTCAAGGTTCATTAGAAAAAGTACTCATTGAAGAAGACTTTTATATCTTAAAAATACAGAACGAAACTTCTGTAAATCAAAAGGTTATGAGACATATTGATCGTACTTTTATTCAATTTCATTTTTGTTTAAAAGGACAAGCCAAGTTTATTTTTAATGATGGAAATTATGCTTTAGAAATACCTGAGGAAAGCTCATTATTACTTTACAATACACATCTTGATTTACCATTAAACCTGGAATTGAGTCCAAATTCGTGGCTTATTTGTGTTATAATGACACTTCAAAGATTTCATACCCTATTTAGTAATGAAGCTGATTTTATTCCTTTTTTAAACAAAGAAAGTAAAGACACCAAGTATTACGCGCAGGAGATTGTAACCCCACCCATTGCTGTTGTCTTGAGTCAAATAATAAATTACAAGCTTAATTCATCCATTAAAACACTATTTATAAAGGCCAAGGTTTATGAGTTGATAGCCCTTTATTTTAATAAAATTGAAGATGCAGATGTGGAACAATGTCCATTTCTTGTTGATGAAGAGAATATTAAAAGGATTAAACTGGCTAAGGAAATTATGATCTCAAGGATGGTTGAACCTCCTACCCTTAAAGAGTTGTCTGAAGAAATTGGATTATCCCTTAAAAAATTAAAGGATGGCTTTAAGCAGGTTTATGGGGAGCCGGTTTTTAGTTTTTTATTTGAATATAAAATGGATTATGCCAGAAAAATGTTGGAATCCGGTCGGTATAATGTAAGCGAAGTTGGTCATAGAGTAGGATATAGTACCCCTAGTCATTTCATTGCTTCCTTTAAGAAGAAGTATGGGACTACTCCAAAGAAGTATTTAACCTCAGTGGGTCTTTAATTGAGAAAAATATGTAAATTTAAGGAAACTAAAAATCAAGACATGCGGACCACTTTTACTTTTATAGTACTGCTATTTATAGGAAATTTACTTATTGCAGAAACACCTAATACCTTTGAAGAACGGCTTAAAAATACAGAAGTAGCCCCCGCCCAAATTCTAGTCTTTACTAAGACAATGGGTTACCGTCACAAATCAATTGAGAAAGGGGTTAAAACTTTAAAGAATTTGGGAAAAACGAATGATTTTGAAATCACCCAAACCGAGGATTCACTTCAGTTCAATGATGAAAATCTAAAAAAATATCAATTGGTGATATTTTTAAGCACCACAATGGATGTCTTAGGAGCGGAAGGAGAAAAAGCTTTGGAAAAGTTCATAAACGGAGGAGGCAGTTTTATGGGCATACATGCAGCAGCTGACACTGAATATGATTGGCCTTGGTATGGAAAACTGGTAGGGGCTTATTTTGAAAGTCATCCTAATGATCCTAATGTAAGAGAAGCACAAATGAATGTAGTTGATAAAAATCACCCTTCTACAAGTCATTTATCAGACACATGGATACGAACAGATGAATGGTATAATTACAAGAATATTAACCCTGATCTTAAAGTCTTGATATTCCTTGATGAAACATCTTACGAAGGCGGAACAAATGACGACTTCCATCCCATCGCTTGGTATCATGAGCTTGATGGAGGCAGGGCCTTTTACACAGGAGGGGGACATACCAAAGAATCCTTTGATGAGCCCGCTTTTCAGAAACATATTTTAGGCGGCATTGACTATTGTTTGGGACGTTAGTCCTGTAATAAATAAAACTTTGAAACGAACGATAGAAGACCTATTTGTAAAAAGAATTTTTTAATGGTCTGGCCACGGTGATGCCCGTATTATTTTTTATTCCTTTTAAATAGTCTGTCAATGGTTCATTTGTTACTGTAACCTTCCCACTTGAGGAAGCGTGTAGAAGATAAAGGCGCCCATCTTCTTTGAAAATTGCCAGCCCTGTGTGCGTTACGTCTAAACCTTTAATAGATGTTGTCAGAGCAATTATATCGCCATCTTTAATCTTTTTTTCGTTTTCATGAATCTTAGCCGTTTTTAATACATAAAAAGACTTCTCGCTGAGGATTTTTTCGGAAGACAGGATTTCTTCATAGTTCTTCTCATCTTCTAAAAAGGGATACAAATCTCTATGTGTACTCATGAAATTTATATTTTTTTGGAAATTTTCGCCCCCGACTTCCTTTGTAATATCCTTTAAATACCCCATTTTTTGATTATTTGAAATCCACTCAGAAAAATAATGAAGTCTTGAAGCGTAACCGTTTAACTTTCCATCCCTATACCTGATGTTTTCTAAAACATTCGTAAATGACTCAAAATCTGATTTTCCTAAAAACAATAAATTGCTAAATGCTAAGGTATTCTCCACATAGGTGGTGCAATCTAATCCTTGAAAGTTAATAACCAAGGCTTCTTCATCCCCAATTTCCAAAGTTTTTGCCACATAGGGAGTGCCCATAAAACTCAATCCAACTTCTTTAATAATTATACCGGTATCATTATTTTCTAGAGCTTGTAACTCCACCATTTTAGTCTCGAATGTTCTTTTATCTTCTTCACTGCAAACCAGGGCCTGTGAAAAAAGCAGAGATGTATACAACATCATTATACCAAAAATAGACGCTTTCATTGTTATATGTAGTTTATCAAAAATAAGCAAATGAAAGCTAAATAAGAATTATGGGATATTAGAAATATGAACTTGAAAAGATCCATTTATTTAATCGAATTTGGCTGAAAACAATTTGAATTGATACCCCATAGGCATAACTTATGATAACATTAGAAAACTATAGGACTAAAACGATATTAGTTAACTATCAAGTACTATTTTTGTTTTTTCAAAAAACAATAATTAGGGTATATGAAGGGTGTTTTATTAGTAAATCTAGGTTCGCCAGATAGTCCCACTCCAAAAGATGTTAAGCCATATCTGGACGAATTTTTAATGGATGAAAGGGTAATTGATGTTCCCAAATGGCTAAGGAATGTATTGGTCAGAGGCATTATACTTCAAACGCGGCCAAAAAAATCTGCCAAAGCTTATGCTAAGATTTGGTGGGAAGAAGGTTCGCCACTAATAGTGATTTCTGAACGATTTGCAGAAAAGGTTCAAAAACAATCAACCTTGCCTATAGCTCTTGGGATGAGGTATGGATCAATGAGCATAAAGGACGCTATTCAGGAATTGGATGAGAAAGGAGTAAACGAAATACTTTTAGTGCCATTATACCCACATTATGCAATGTCATCATATGAAACAGTGGTTGTAAAAACAATGGAAGTACAACAGGAGTATTATCCGGAAATGAAGGTTACGACTTTACCGGCGTTTTCAAAGAATACCGATTACATTCAAGTTTTTTCAGATCAGGTAAAAAACAGCTTGGATAATTTTGAATTCGATCATTTATTGTTTTCCTATCATGGAATTCCTGAAAGGCACATACGAAAATCAGACCCGACAAAATTTCATTGTAAAATAAATGATCAATGCTGTACTGTCAATTCGGTAGCCCATAATACCTGTTATAGACACCAATGTTATGATCAAACGGCAAGAGTAATTGATCAACTAGGCTTGCCAAAAGAAAAGGTCAGCACTTCCTTTCAATCAAGACTTGCCGGGGATCCGTGGTTAAAACCCTACACCGATTTTGAATTTGAAAGATTGGCAAAAGCGGGAATAAAGAAACTTGCTGTAGTTACTCCAGCCTTTGTTAGTGACTGTTTAGAGACTTTAGAAGAAATTGCCATGGAGGGGAAGGAACAGTTTCTTGAAGCAGGAGGAGAGGAATATACGCATATATCTTGTTTAAATGATAGCGACCCATGGGTAGCTCTAATGGCTCAATGGATAGAGAATTGGAGTAAAGACGAGACACTTCCACAAATGAATTAATCTAAGCATATCTAAATCTTTATTTGGGAAAGATTAGAATTTTGCGTTACCAAGAAGAGATTGGCCAACAGTTTTTTAATAAAAATTTTTGACTTCATTGCCATAGATATATTTTTAGAAATATGACCAAGGTATCGGCAGATCAACTGGGAGAAGAATCAATAGGACGCTTGCTTATAAAACAAGCGGTTCCGGCGTCTATTGGGATTCTTGTTATGTCGCTTAATATATTAGTCGACACCATTTTTGTCGGTAATTGGATTGGTCCTATTGCCATAGCGGCCATTAATGTTGTACTTCCCGTTTCTTTTTTTATTGCAGCCTTGGGCATGGCCATCGGTATAGGTGGTAGTAGTATAATTTCGAGAGCATTGGGGGCTGAAAACAAAGAGAAAGCCCTTAAAACTTTTGGAAATCAAATCACATTAACCCTCCTGGTAACCATTTCGATGGTTTTTCTCGGACTCTATTACGTGGATAGTCTTATTCCTGCTTTTGGAGGGAAGGGAGCTATTTTTGATCCTGCTAAAATATACTACATAATTGTTTTGTATGGAGTGCCTTTTTTGGCCTTATGCATGATGGGAAATACAGTGATTAGAGCAGAAGGAAAACCTAAGTTTGCGATGATCGCTATGATAATTCCTTCTTTTGGAAATTTATTCTTGGACTATCTTTTTATTTTTGTTTTTGATTGGGGTATGGCCGGCGCGGCATGGGCTACAACAGCGGGATACCTTATGTGTTTTGCTTATATTTTTTACTTTTTTCTCTCAAAGAATTCTGAACTAAAACTCAATGCCCACCATTTTCTTCTAAATCATCAAATACTTAAGGAAATTAGCTCTTTAGGTGTTGTTACGCTTTCAAGACAGGCTGTTACTAGCATTACCTATTTACTCATGAATAATATATTGTTCACTTTAGGAGGTGAACCTATGGTCGCTGTTTATGCCATTATAGGCAGAATGCTGATGTTTGCCCTTTTTCCTGTATTTGGCGTAACACAGGGGTTTTTGCCTATTGCAGGGTTTAATTATGGTGCCAGAAAATATGTTAGGGTAAAACAGTCTATTAAAATTGCTATTACCTATGCCGCCTTAGTTGCTTCTGTGGTTTTTATAATCTTAATGGTTTTTCCATATCAGATCACTTCTTTATTTCTTGGTGACCCTTCGCATATGACAGCACTTGACATAGCCACGAATGAGTTTATTTTAGAACATGCTCCAACTGCTATGAGATGGGTATTTGCAGCCACTCCAATAATTGCATTTCAACTTATAGGAGCTGCATATTTCCAAGCAATAGGAAAGGCGGTTCCTGCCTTATTATTAACTCTTTCAAGGCAGGGTTTTTTCTTTATACCTTTAATTTTAACGTTGCCTTATTTTATAGGAGAAACAGGGGTTTGGATTTCTTTTCCAATTGCAGATGTACTTTCTACGGTGGTTACGGTTCTTTATCTTCGAATGGCAGTTAACAAAGAATTAAAATAATTATTTTCTAGCCTTTTGCTTCGCTTAAGATTTTTAAAGAATACTACATAATATAAAAGCCGTTAGATTCTAAAGGTTCTGGGAAATTATTATCATTTAAGGTTTCTTTTATATTAATTTCTATGGCCCTGGCAATATTAGTCATAGCCGTATCCGTTGGGAGGTTTTCAAAAGGGTCCTGTATGGTAAAGGCTATTTTTTCTAACATAAAAAATGGTATTGAAATTAAAACCAGAAGAGGAATTTCCAGAAAACCGTATATGTCTTCCAGAGATAAAGACAATAAACCTAAAAAAATATAGATGAAGAAATGAAGTACATTTCTATAGGTTCTGGGAAAAATGGTGTTTTTTATTCTTTCTGCCATTCCCATGGAGGCTGTTAACCTAACTAAAGTACTATCTATTTGTATTTGTTGAAATTCATTTAGCTCCCCTTTTTTAAACAACAGGCTTAAATCTTTACTTTGTAGATCTAATAAGGCCAAAGGAATATGTTCTTTTTCAGAAATGCTTTGTAGTTCGGCCGTTGAAATAAATTCTTCAAGATTTGAAACTATTTCCTGCTTCCTTAGGAATTTACCTAGCGCATAACACCATGCTATTTGCCTATAAGACATTTTGGAGACAAAAGGGTTCGATGAATTTTTCGAAAAATGCAAAAGTTGTAAAACAAAGCTCCTTGAATCGTTTACAATAGACCCCCAAATTTTCCTTGCTTCCCACCAGCGGTCATATGATTGTGAAAGTTTAAATGAAAGCAATAATGCAATGGCCGTTCCCAAAAAGGTTCCGATGGCAATTGGAACATCTAAATTTATCACATAGATTTTAAAAAAAAATATTCCAATTGAAAAAAACAAAACAATTAAAAAATCCCATTTTATCTCCTTAATCCAGTACTTAATGGGAATTCTTCTTTCAAGTATCATGATAAACTATTTAAAGGTCTAATTTAAGAATAAAGATAGAGGGATTATATAATACTATGAATGTTCCTCCTTTTATTCTAAAGAATGTTTAGGTTTATGAATACATCATACTCCTATCTATTTTATTAAGAGAACTATTAACCTCAAAATCAAAAATAAGCCTTATTAGCATATTCATAAGATCATAAAATAGCTCCTCTTTTCAGTTCTTTTCCCTACTTTTAGGCCGACTAATTCAAAAAAATCACTTCAATGAATAAATTTGGACCGCTTACTGTAGTACTTCTTTTTGTCTTCATTTTTGGCAGCAGTAATCTTAACGCTCAGAAAGTAAAATCAAATCAAAAATCTACGAATGAATACCCCACTGAGTTATACTCTAGTTTAAAATATCGATTAGTCGGTCCTTTTAGAGGAGGCAGATCAGCTGCAGTAACAGGTGTTCCAGGAGAACCTAACTTGTTTTATTTTGGTGCTACCGGGGGAGGCGTATGGAAGACTGTAAATGGAGGTAGAAGTTGGGAGAATATTTCAGATGGCTTTTTTGGAGGTAGTATTGGAGCGGTACAGGTGGCTAAAAGCGACCCCAATGTCATTTATGTAGGAGGCGGTGAGAAAACGATTAGGGGTAATGTGTCTTCAGGATATGGAATTTGGAAAACAGAAGATGCTGGTAAGACATGGAAGTCCTTGGGATTAAAAAAAAGCAGACATGTTCCTAGAATAAGGATTCACCCAACTAATTCCAATATTGTTTACGCCGCAGTTCTAGGTAATATTTATAAACCTTCCGAAGAGAGAGGTGTTTATAAAAGTGTTGACGGGGGTGCTAGTTGGAAGAAGACACTTTTTGTAAATTCTGAAGCAGGAGCAGTTGATTTGGTTATGGACCCCAACAACCCAAGAATTCTATATGCATCAACATGGAAAGCTCAGAGAACACCTTATAGTTTAAGTAGCGGAGGAAATGGTTCTGCCTTGTGGAAGAGCACAGATAGTGGAGAAACCTGGAAGGAAATATCAAAACACGAAGGTTTTCCCAAAGATACCCTGGGCATCATCGGGGTAACAGTATCACCTAAGAATTCTAACCGCGTTTGGGCGATTGTTGAAAACAAAGAAGAAGGTGGATTGTACAGAAGTGATGATGGGGGGAATAAATGGACCCTGGTTAATAGCGAAAGGAAACTGAGACAGCGTGCATGGTATTATACCAGATTATATGCCGATACAGAGGATGTAAATACCGTTTATGTTTTAAATGTACGCTATCATAAATCAACCGATGGGGGTAAATCCTTTAACACCTTTAATGCCCCTCACGGAGACCATCACGATCTATGGATTGCACCGGAAAACTCCCAGCGGATGATAATCGGAGATGATGGAGGAGCCCAAATATCCTATGATGGAGGTGAAACTTGGAGCACTTACTATAATCAACCAACAGCGCAATTCTACAGAGTAACTACCGACAATGATTTCCCCTATAGAATTTATGCAGCACAACAAGATAATTCAACTGTAAGAATTCGATATAGAAGCGATAATGAACATATCGATGAAAATGACTGGGAACCTACAGCAGGAGGAGAATCTGCCCATATTGCTGTTGATCCAGTAAATAACGACATTGTTTATGGAGGAAGTTATGGAGGATATTTAACAAGGGTTAATCATGAAAAAAATACGACCAGAGGAATTAACGTATGGCCGGATAACCCTATGGGTTATGGGGCAGATGGAATGAAGTATAGGTTTCAATGGAATTTTCCAATTATTTTTAGCCGTCATAATCCGAAAAGAATTTATACTTTTTCTAACCATGTTCATATGTCTGAAAATGAAGGCGAGAGTTGGGAATTACTAAGTGATGATCTTACCAGGAATGATCCGGAAAAATTGGTTTCTAGTGGTGGTCCAATCACTCAGGATAATACAGGTGTCGAATATTATTGCACCATTTTCGCTGCAAATGAAAGTCCTATTAAAGAAGGTCTTTTATGGGTTGGAAGTGATGATGGACTAATTCATATTTCTCAAAATGGTGGGCAGTCATGGGAGAATGTAACACCTCCTAATCTACCAGAGTGGAGTATGATAAATAGTATCGAGCCTTCTGCTTTTGATGAAGGGACATGTTATGTAGCTGCTACTCGATATAAAATGGGCGATTTTCAACCTTTACTTTTTAAGACGATAGATTTTGGGAAAAATTGGACAAAAATTACAAATGGAATAGATAAGGAGCATTTTACCAGAGTAGTTCGAGAAGATCCAAAGCAAAATGGCCTTTTATATGCCGGAACAGAAACGGGGATGTATATAAGTTTTAATGATGGTGCGAATTGGGAATCTTTTCAATTAAATTTACCTATAGTACCTATTACAGACCTTACGATAAAGGAAAATAGTCTAATTGTAGCCACTCAGGGAAGAAGCTTATGGATATTAGATGATCTTACGGTTTTACATCAATTAGAAAAGTCAATGAAATCTTCTGAAACTATACTTTTCCAACCTAAAACTTCCTATAGAACCAAAGGAACGGTTTCTAAAACTCCCTCTTTAATCGCAGGGGAGAATCACCCTAATGGAGTGGTAACTCATTTTTATTTAAAGGATTTGAATAAGAAAGACACCATTGTACTTACCTATCTAACCAAAACCGGTGATACCTTAGCCGGTTTTATGAATTATTCAGAGAAGAAGGAAAGAAAACTTGAAGTAAAAGAAGGAGGTAATACGCATGTTTGGGATACTAGAGGTAAAGGAGCGGAAGAACTTGAGGGGATGATTTTATGGTCGGCCAACCTCAATGGTGCGAAAGCTGTTCCGGGAAGTTATCAGGTTACTTTGAATGTGAATGGGGAGCAAATGAAACAAGCATTCACTATATTACCCGATCCTAGAGCTGAGGTCTCGGTAGAGGAGATGCAAGAACAATATGATTTTATTGAAGAAATCAATTCAACTGTTGATAAAGCACATCAGTCAATAAAGAGAATTAGAAAGATAAATTCTCAATTAGATGCTTTTACCAAACAATATGGGGATAACCCAAAAACAAAAGAACTTGTAAAAAAGGCCAATGAAATGAAAGAGGGTTTTGAAGAGATAGAAAAGGCACTTTATCAGACCCAAAACAGAAGCCCACAAGATCCATTAAACTTCCCCATTCGATTAAATAACAAATTAGCTCATTTAAATAACTTGGTTTCTAAAGACGATTTCCCCCCTACGCAACAGGATATTGCCGTAAAAGAGGAATTAACAACCGAAGTAAATAAGCAACTAGCTAGTTTTGATACCATGTTAGATAAGGAGGTAGATGAGTTTAATAAGGATTTCAATACCCTTAATTTAAACTATCTTTTTATTGAAGAGTAAACCGAAATTAATTAAGAGATACCCTTATGAAGAAAATTTTATTAACTGTACTATTTATATCCCTGATGTCTATCAGTTTTGGACAAACGGCGGAAACCTTTTTTGAACCTTTAAAATTTAGAAATATCGGGCCGTTTCGGGGGGGTAGATCAGTATCGGCCGTAGGAGTCCCTTCGGATCCTTTAACCTACTATATGGGCACTACTGGTGGAGGTTTGTGGAAAACCACTGACGCCGGACAGAGATGGTTTAATATTTCAGATGGTTTTTTTGAAACAAGCTCGGTTGGGGCAGTGGCTGTAGCTCCATCTAGTCCTAATATTGTTTATTGTGGTATGGGAGAACATGCCCCAAGAGGAGTTATGACATCTTATGGCGATGGGGTATATAAGTCTAATGATTCTGGTAAGACCTGGAAGAAAGTAGGACTATCAAAAACACAACATATCTCCAGAATTGTAATTCATCCAACAGATCCCAAAATTGTATTTGTAGCTGCCCAAGGAGCTTTATATGGCCCCAATGAAGATCGAGGAATTTTTAAGTCTATAGACGGTGGAGAGACATGGGAAAAAGTATTGTTTGTCAATTCTTTGACAGGTTGTTCAGAGCTTTCAATAGATGTTAATTCTCCGGAAATTATGTATGCTGCTATGTGGGAGCACCAAAGAAAACCCAACAAGGTGATTAGCGGAGGCGAAGGGAGTGGACTTTATAAATCTATTGATGGAGGGAAAAATTGGTTCCAAATACACAATGGGTTACCTAAAGAAAAAGGGAAAATGGCCATTGCCGTTTCTCCCGCAAATTCTGATAAAGTTTTTGCCTTAATAGAAAGTGATTCTAATAAAGATAAAGGAGGTCTCTTCGTATCTGAAGATGGAGGAGCTTCTTGGGAGATGGTAAGTGGCGATAATAGATTAGTACAACGGGCTTGGTATTATATAGAAGTCTTTGTAGATCCAAATAATGAAAATGTGGTTTATGTTCTTAGTGCCTCTGCCTTCAGATCCATTGATGGAGGAAAAACCTGGGAAGAAATTACCGGAACCCATGGAGACTATCACGATTTATGGATAAATCCCGATAATTCTAAAAACATGATTATTCCCGATGACGGCGGGGCATCGGTTAGCTTTGATTTCGGAATAAATTGGTCAAGACTAGACAATATGCCTACGGCACAATTTTATAGAATTAATACGGACAATCTTTTTCCATACAATATTTATGGAGGTCAACAGGATAATTCCTCCGTCAAAATCGCGAGCTTATCTCTTGGTCGCGGAAGTATTTCTGAGCAAGATTGGACCTATGCTGCAGGTGGTGAGAGTGCTTTTTTGGCCTTTGATCCGGATAACCCCAGATATGTCATGGGAGGAAATTATTTAGGCACCATTGAAATTTTGGATATGCAAACCAAGTCTGAAACTAAAATTATGGCTGCACCCATTCAATATTTGGGAAGAGCTGCCAGAGACATGAAATATCTTTATAACTGGAGTGCCCCAATCATTTGGTCTAAACATGAACCAGGAACTTTTTATCACTGTGCACAAATGGTTTTGAGAACTAGAGATAATGGTCTTAATTGGGAGGAAGTTTCACCAGACCTGACAAGAAACATTGATGAGAAACAAGGCTTAGGTGGGGGACCCTATACCAACGAAGCGGTAGGAGCAGAAAATTATGGGACTATTTCATATATTATTGAATCTCCACATGAAAAGGGAATTCTATGGACCGGGAGTGATGACGGATTGGTTCATATTACAAAAAATGGAGGAGAGTCATGGGAAAACGTTACTCCTAAAGGACTGCAAGAATGTTTAATAAATGCTATCGATATTTCTCCTCACGACCCGGCTACAGCCTATATTGCTACGACAAGGTATAAGTTTAATGATTATACGCCAGCCATTTATAAGACTTCAGACTATGGTCAAAGTTGGCAAAAAATCAGCGAAGGAATCCCTTATGGGGCCTACACTAGAGTCGTTAGGGAGGATCCAAAAAGGAAGAATCTTCTTTATGCCGGAACGGAGAAAGGATTGTATGTATCATGGAATGGAGGTTTGGTATGGGAATCATTGCAACTAAACTTACCGGTAACCCCAATTACAGATTTAAAGAGATTTAAAGGAGATTTAATTGTGGCTACAATGGGCAGATCTTTTTGGATTTTGGATGATTTGGAACCACTTATTGAATACCAAGCTGGTAGTAATGGGTTAGATTTATTTGTGTCTCAGGAGTCCTTTAATGCTTCTTGGGACAGTCAACTAGATGAAACATCTGATACCTTTAAAGGCTCTGATGATTTTGAAGGAGTAAATCCGGCAAATGGGGTTGTTTTATATTATAGTCTCCCAAAATTGGAAGATTCAGTTGAGGTCACCATAGATGTTGAGAACTCAAAAGGAAAAGTAATACGCAGTTTTACCAGTATTACTGACACCACCTATATACCCAATAATGGAGGGGGCCCACCTCCGGCTCCAGTTTTATCGAAAACGGAGGGTTTAAATAGATTGGTTTGGGATATGGGATACCCTATTATGCCGGGAATACCTAATACATATATAGAAGCCAATTTTAGAGGACACAAGGCCCCTCCGGGGAATTATGTGTTTCGTTTATCTGTTAACAAGAAAGAAGTAGTTAAAGAAGGAAAGATTTTGGAAACACCGGGATTTGAAACGGCTCCGGGCCAATATGAAGCCTACGATCTTTTTATGGGAGAAATGGAAAACACGCTCACAGAGATGCATCATATGGTTAATAAGCTATATCAGGCCAACATTCAATTAACTCAAGTTCTAGATAACCTAGAGGAAGGTGAAATCAAGCAGAAAGGGCGGGACTTAAGTAAGAGAATTAAAAAATGGGACGAAGATATGATTCAGCGTAAGTCAAAGGCCTATGATGATGTAGAGAATTTTCCTAATAAGTTTACCGCAGAGTATTTATTTTTGATAAATGAAACAAGTAGCTCAATCCCCAGAGTAAACACCTCTAATAGAAATAGAAAAGTGGAACTGGATAGGCAATGGGAAGCATTTAAATCAGAAGGAAATAGTATACTCAAAGAGGCTATACCGGAGTTTAACAAGAATCTTTGGGAACTTGGAATTGGAGCCATAAAATATTAGTAAAAGTGGAAGTTTATTATAATTATATCAAGGCCTTACATCTAATTTTTGTGATCACCTGGTTTGCGGGGCTTTTTTATATT